>Ga0310811_10005000_pt1 | contig 16708 bp, 13 predicted proteins | sample YCmetagenome_FD_207642 | JGI IMG/M metagenome (GOLD analysis project Ga0310811, IMG submission 207642) | Soil microbial communities from experimental microcosm in Duke University, North Carolina, United States - YC | ecosystem: Engineered > Artificial ecosystem > Soil microcosm > Unclassified ...
CGCCCGGCCGATCGTCGTCCGGCAGTTGAAGCAGGGGATGATGGCGCTGACCGGAACAGGCCCGTCGGTTGCAGCGGCTTTGGTGGTGTCAGCGGTTTCGGCGGTGGCGCGCGAGATCGCGTCGATGCCAGGCTCAACGTCCGCGGCTTGCGCGCGTCGACGCCGCACACCGTTGAGGAAGTGACGGGCACACAGCACGGATAGCGCGGCCCACACGATCTCGCCCGCGATCGACGCGAGTGCCGCACCGACGATGCCCATCACCGACAGGCCGATCACGCCGGCAATCACGCTGAATACCAGCGCCGCGAACGCGCAACGGTTGCGCACGCGAATCAGGTTGCTGGTCGTCATGACCGAGGACGCGTTGACGGTCAGGAACCTCAACGGCGTGCTCAGCGTCATCAGAACGACGATGTTGACCGACTGAGCGTATTGCCTGCCGAACACCATGGGGATCACGTGCGGCGCGAGCACCGCCGCGATCGCGGCCAACGCAGCTCCCGACGCGAACATCCATTTATTGCCGTCGCGGAACACGCGGTCGAGACGCAGGTCATCGGACGCGGCCCAGCGATGCAGGCGCGGCATCAGCAGTCTCTGGAATAGCACGGTCGGCAGTAGATAAAGCGCGGACAGCATCGTCACGGCGACGCTGTATACACCGACGTCCTGCGGCGTGCCGAGGCGCGAGACGATGAGAAATCCGCTTTGTCCGTACGCGTAGAAGAGCAGGCCAGAGATGCCGAACGGCAACGCGTTGACCCAGAGTTCGCGAGTCGACGGAATGGATGCCGTTGCGCCGTCACAGTGCGCCGCCGGTCGGTCGCCATGCCCAACGAGTTCCACGGTGCCGCGCCGCAGCGCGCGGACCGAACGCCACGCGCCGAGCGTGACGGCTGCGCCGATGGCGCCAAAGCCGAGCGCAATCGCGAGCGCATTTGCTTTGCCATCGGCCGCGAGCTTCCAGCAGCCCAGCACCAGCAACAGACGGCCGCCATGCTGCAGTGTCTGCCACAGCGCGACCCAGCGGAATTTTTCTTCGAGCAGCAGTTTCGTCGACGCCATTTCGATCGCGCCCTGCGTGAGGACGACCGGTAGCATCGACAGCAGCAACTGGCCGGTGCGCGCGTTGTCGGTGCCAAGCCATGCCCACAGCGCCGCGGCGGCGACGCACAGCACCGCGCTGCGGGTAGTGAGACGCACCGACGCTTCCATCCAGCGCTGCGCCGCCCAGCCTTCGCTACCGTATGCCTTCAGCCAGAACGACGGCACGCCGAAGCCGACTGCCGGCGCGACGATCGTCACGACGGCGAGCGCGGCGGCAAACTGTCCATACCCGGCCGGTGTTAGCGAGCGAGCGAGCATCGCCTGTACAGCGAACGCGAGGCCGGCCGAGCCGAACGCGCTGACGGACAGCAGGGACGCTGCCCAAGCGTCGCGGCTCCGCTGCGTCATGGCGCCACCTCGCCCATTGGTGGGCGCGATTCAGCGCGGCCCGAGCGCCCATAGCGATAGCTGCCGTAGGTCGTGCCGTAGCGGAACCGTCCGGCGTGCCCGTCGATGCCGTTGAGCACCACGCCTTTCACATCGATGCGGACCTGACGCAGACGGCGCGCGCATTCCTCGAGTTCGGCCGGCTTCGTGATCGACGCGCGGGCGACGAGGAACACATTGCCGCTGGCATAGGGCGCGAGAATTGCGGCGTCGGGCACTGGCAGCAGCGGGGCGGTATCGACGATCACCACGTCATAACGGGCCGCAAGCGCGCTGAAGATTGCGGGCACGCTGGCGTTGCCGAGATGGTCGGCGGCATTGAGCGGCATCGAGCCGGCCGGCAGAAAGTCCAGTTCCGAGCGCTCGATCTTGCGGATCGACGCGTCGATCTCGCTTGTGCCGCCGATCACGTCTGCGAGGCCGCTCGCCGATAAGTAGCCATACGCACGGCTCAGGCCGCTGCGCCGCAGGTCGCCGTCGATCAGCAGCACGCGCTTACCGGTCTGCGCGAGCACGGCCGCCACGTTCGACGCTATGAACGATTTGCCGACACCGGGCGTCGGCCCGCTGAACATCACGATGTTATTGCCGGAGTCGGATAGCGAGAACTGCAGCGCGGTGCGCAGGCTGCGTAGACTTTCGATGGCCGGGTCGTCCGGATCGATGAATGCAAGCGGGCGGCGCGGTGGCGTCTTGCGGCGCAACAGCGCGGGCCATTGGGCCACGCGGCGGTTGACCATCGGCACGACCGAAAACACGCTGAGGTCGGTCTGTTCCTCGATCTCGTGCGAATCGGCTATGCCGCGGAACAGCAGATCGCGCGTGAACGCCGCAGCGGCTGCCGCGAACAGCGCGAGCACGACTACTATCACGTACAGCATCGGGCGCCACAGACGGATCGGCTGGTCGGGCAACAGCGCGTTGTCGATCACGCGTACATTGCCGATCCGTCCCACTTCGAGAATCTGCAACTGTTCGATGTTATTCAGCAAGCCGATATACATGTCGTTGCTGATCTTCACGTCGCGTTGCGCCTTCGCCACCTGGCGCTGGATTTCCGGCAGACGGTCCATGCGCTGATTGAACGCGGCCGATTGTGCCTGCAGAACCTTGATCTGCTGGTCGAGTGCGACCACGGTCGGATTGCCGGGCTCGAAGCGTGTCAGCGCGTCCGCGCGCTTTTGCAGCAGCGTGCTGATCAGCGTTTCATTGTCAGCCGACTGCTGGAGCACCGAGCGTGCCTCGCCGTCGAGGTCTATCGAGCCGAGCTTGCTGCGCACCTCCGCATACGCGCTTTCCGCGCTATCGAGCTTCTGACGCAAGTCAGGCACCTGGCTGCGCAGGAACGCGAGCGAGCGCGCAGCCTGTTCCGCTTTTCGATCTTCGTTCTGGCCGACATAGTGGCGCGCGATCTCGTTGAGAATCGCCGTAATCAGCTCGGGGTCATTGCCGCGCAGCTTGACCTGCAGTACGTTCGAGTCCTTGCCGAGTTCGCTGATCGACAGGCTGCGCTGCAGTTGATCGATCGTCTCCAGACGCGATTGCCGGGTCAGCCTGAAGCGCGCGCCCGGCGCCGCGTGAATGCCGGCGACGTACAACGTGATCGCGCCGTCAACGGTGACGAACGTCTCCGTCCTGCCGATGCGGCCGACTACGTCTCCTTCGAGGCCCGTGCCGGACATCCGGTAGGTGCGGGCGTCGACAAGCGTCAGCCGGTAGGGTTCTCCCTCGAAGTCGGCGGGCACGTCGAAGCGCTCGACACGGATGCTCTCGTTACCCCACGTATAGCCACCGAATCCGAACAAGCCGGGCCGCGACAGACTCCTGCTTCCGCGCGCGATCGCACGGCCGATCAGCGGAAAGCGGGCCGGTTGCGCGTCGATGTCGAGGCGCAGGTTGTCGACGGCCGAAGCTAGCACGAGCCGCGACTGCAGAACCTGTATTTCAGTATCCGCGGACGACTTGACGTCGAGCATCGACGAGAGATCCTGACCGAGCAGCGACGACGTAGTCGTCGCGGCCGCACCTTCGTCCACCTGCGTGATGAGGTTGGCCTGATATTGCGGATCAGAAAAGAGGACCGCCGCGATGCCGAGCACCAACACAATACTGAAGATCCACAACATCATCTTGCGGTACAGAACGAGCACGTCGAGCATCGCCGCGACATTGAACTCTTTCTCGGCGATGGTCGTTTCCTGCGAAACGTTGGCGCGGGTCACTGCGCACCTCCGCCCATGCAGGGCGATTTATCGCACGCATGCGTGTGCTCGCGCGGCGATCCGTTCAACTGGCCGAGCCGCTTGACCCAGTAATCGATAGCGGAGGTCAAGACGGCGCGGCAGAGGCGGAAGTCGGACAGAGGCATACCGACGGGGTCGTCGATATCGGCACCGTCGAAGCCGCGCAGCGTGAAGATCCGTCCGCGCATCGGTGGGTACAGCGACTCCAGGCTACGGGTCTGCGCGGCGGTCATCGTCAGAATCAGCTCCGCTTCGTTCGCGAGCTGGCGGGTCAACTGCGTGGCGCGGTGCGAGCGGAGATCGATGCCCACTTCGGCAAGCGCTGCGATCGCTTGCTGCGCGGCGGGTTGTCCCACCACGGCGGCCAGCCCGGCCGAGCTGACGCGCAGGCCGGTGCCGCGCTGCTCAAGAAGGGCCGCAGCCATTGGGCTGCGGCAAAGGTTTCCTTCGCAAACCATCAGAACGTTGAAAATCATTGGGCTACTTTTTTGTATGGAGACGTTGCGGGCTCGAATCCCACGTGGCGCGGCCGTCGTCATGACGAGCGCCATACCGCCAGTTCGCTGATATCGAACTGCCCGGTCCAGCCGGTGAAGCTCGTCGTCAGCGTGGCCTGAACGGTGCCAATCGGAGCCACGGCTTGCGCGCACGGCAGGCCATCCGCGTGGCTCGACGACTCGCTCATGCCAAGCGGCACACCACCGGCCGCGTAGAAGTGGAAGGTGAATGCGGTGTGGCCTCTGTTACCGCTGGCCGTCGCCGTGCAGGCGGCCTGCACGGTTTCGCTGGGACTTACGGCGAACGGGTGCCGCGTAGTGATCGAGAGCGGCGCACCGTCTTGATCTGGAGACGTGAGGCGCAACGTTTGCAGCGCTGCGCGCGCACCGTGCTTCTCGGGTGTAGAGCGGTGGTCCGCTGGCGGGTTGAGCGCGACAATCGCGCCGACGGCTTTCCCGCCGGATTCCTCGCCAGGGTTCCCGTTTGTTTCGCTGCTCGTGCCGAACGCTACGCTCCAGTGCGTGAGCGCGCTCGCCGGCGTGCCGGGGCCGTCCAGCATGAAAGTGCTGTCGGCATTGATCACGCTGCCTCGCCATGGCAGCGCCTGCACGTTCTGGAAGCTGAGCGCGCTGAGCGCTTCGACCGGGACCTCGTCGCCGATCAGCGGCGTCAACGCATGCTGCTGCGACTCGAAACGCCATTCGACGCCCCACGCCGCGAACTTCGCGTTGCCGGCAACGAGTTGGCGCGGCGCATTGACGAGCTCCTTGCGCTTCCAGTGTCTCGGCAACACGATCGAGTCACGGAAGACCGCGCGCAGATGTTTGCCCGCGACGCTTGCATCGACGAGCAGTCCATCGATTCCCTCAATGTGACAATGACTGAATGCGATCGTGCCGAAACGGGCCTGCGCGCCGAAATGCACGACGTCGCCGTTGAAGTCAAACGAGCACGCGTCGAATACGAAATCCATGCTGTCGGAGTCGATGTCGAGCGCGCGAGCGGAGCCTGCGAACGTGCAATCCACGAAGGTCATCCGCTCGCCGCTGTTCACGCTTCTGCCGACACCGGGCGCGACGTAAATGCCGGCGTCGCGATTCTGTTCGAAACGCGACGAGAACCATGCGCTCAAGTAGGTATTGAGCGGGTCGATCCGCAGCGCGCTGCGCCAGCCGCTGATCACGACGTTGCGGCCGCCCGCGTCGCGGACGGCGCCTGAAAAGCCGGCCTCGCGGTTGCCCATCACTACGCCCGATCCTTCGGCCCGCGCGAGGCCCGGGCCGAGTATCGAGATCGTGCCGCCACTGCCGTCGAGAAACGGCGAGCGATCGCCCGGAAAACGCAGCTGCGTCGCCGGCAGCGTCGTTTCGTTTCTGCAGGTCATGCCGTCGCAGCCGGCCGGAAGCCCGGAGAAGTCAAGCAGCACGCCGCCGACCGAGCACAGCTTGATCCACGGCGCGGTGTCGATCGTCTGCGTGAGCATATAGCGGCCCGCGGGAATCAGCAGGGACGGCAGACAGGAGGTGTCCTGCGTGCGCAGCGCGAGATTGCGCACGTAATCGATCGCGCGCTGGAATGTGCCCGTGTCGTCGCTGGCGCCTTTGCCTTTGGCTGCAAATTCGCTGAGCCAGCGAAAGCCGTTCGAAGGCGCACTGTCGAAGGACTCGCGTGAGGCACGGGACGCAGCGCTTGCACCCAGAATCGCGATGCTGGCGCCGAGGCCGAGCGCGGAACGGCGATTCACCATGACTTCACCATTGCGCACCGGCCGTGGAACGCTTGCGAGGCGGTGTTCATTTCGCCACCAGCCCCGCGGTCAACCCCGCGTTGATGCCGGGAAGCAGCAGGCTCAGCACGCGGCTGAAGCGAACCAGCCCGTTGCCGTCGACGTAGACGATGTCCTTCGGCTGCAGCTCGAAGCGGTTCGCGAGGATCATCGAGACGGGCGACGCGGCGTCGAGATGGAACACTCGCGCGCCCTCGCCGAGTCCGCGAATCACATATAGCTGTGCGGCGTCGGCCGTCGTCGAGTTGATGCTACCCGCCTGCGAAAGCGCGTCGCTCAGCGAAAGCTGACCGTTGCGCAATGGTAGCGCGGTCACGGGTTTCGCTACTTCGCCAAGCACGAATACACCGTTTTCATCGCGGGCCGACACGCGGATCAGATCGCTTGGGCGCAGCATGATGTTCGACGGATTGAGCCCGCGTTGCAGCATTCCCGTGAAATTGATCTCATACGAATGGCCGTCGCGGGTCAGCGTGATGCGACTCTGGTCCGCCGCCGGGCTGAAGCCGCCGGCATGGCTGATCGCGTCGTACAGCGTGGTCGGGACGTCGTTGACCGATTGCGCGCCCGGCGTGCGGACTTCGCCGTCTACGTAGACCTGCTTCGAGCGAAACGACGCGATGCGCACCGTGACCTGCGGATCATGGAATGACTTACCGAGTTCGGCCGCGAGCTTGCGCTGCACCTCGTCGACCGTCATACCCTCGACGTGAAGACTGCCGACGAAAGGAAAGCGCAGATTGCCTGCGTCGTCGACGATGAACCCCGGCGGCGGGTCGAACACACGCGTATTGGCGGGTGGCTGGGCGCCCAGCGCCGCAGCCAGTTCCGGGTGATCCCACACGGTGATCTGCAGCACGTCCGCGGGGCCGATCGTATAAGCGCGGCCGCGGCCGAGCAGGGTTTGGGCGTCTACGTTGTCGCGGCGTTGGGCTTCGCTGGCCATTGCGTCGATCGACGACAAGGTAACCTCGATTATTGGCACCGGCAGGTGTTCCACAGGCGCGTGCCCGGTCGCGCTGACGAGCGGCAGACCGGCCTCCTGTTGCATCTTCATTCCGGGCGCGATCGCGCACGCGGACAACGACAATGCAAGCGGCAGCGCCGCGATCCATGCGGCCCGGCTCCCGAGCGATCTCTCGACTCGGCTGCGGCGTAGCGCATTGAGCCTGACTTTCAATTGCTTCACTCCAGTTCCCTTGATTAAGCGCGGCCGTCCTTCGCGGTGCGCCGCGGTCCTCGATAGCTAATACGCCTGCTTGCTGAAAAAGCCGCGAACGACGGTGCGCAGCACGATCTTGATGTCCATCCAGAAAGAACGATGCCGCAGGTAGTACAGGTCGTATTCGACGCGCCGGGCCATTTTTTCGAGTGCCGCTGTCTCGCCCCGATAGCCGTTGATCTGTGCCCATCCGGTGATGCCGGGTTTGATCCGGTATCGGTCCAGGTAGCCGGAAATCAGCGGCTCGTACAGATCGTCGTGTTCGAGCGCGTGCGGACGCGGACCGACGATCGACATCTCACCGCGCAGCACATTGATGAATTGCGGCAACTCGTCGAGGCTCGTGCGACGCAGAAAATGACCGACTGTCGTGATACGGCTGTCGTTGCGGGTCGCCTGACGCACGATACCTGGCTCTTCCGTATGCACGCGCATCGAGCGGAACTTGTAGATCGAGAACGGGCGTCCATTCAGACCCTTGCGGTGCTGCCGGAAAAAGACCGGCCCTGGCGACGACAGCTTGATTGCGATCGCAATCACCACGAAGATTGGACCGAGTCCGATGAGTGCGGCCAGCGCGAACGCCCGGTCGAAGATTTCCTTGCCGGTCGTCGCTTCGTTGGAAATCGCACACGGCGACGGGTTCACCGATGGAATGTCGAGCGCATCGAGCGAAGCGAAGCCGGAGTGCGGATTGGGTTCGATCGTGGCGACGTTCTGCTGCTGATATGCGCCGCTGCTCACCGCGACGACATTGCGCGCATGCTGCCCGGATCTACGTGCCGACGTGCGCAACGCGACAGCGGCCAGTCGCCATGACGCGAGCAGCGTCGCGCCGATCGCGGTCCACCATGCGATCCATGGCAGAAGCGCGAGGTTCTGCCGGTGAGTCGACAGCAGAAGCAGCAGACCGGCACATTGCAACCCGAGCCATGCCGGCAGCAGCCGTGTGCACAGACGTCGTAGCCCGCGCGCCGGAGAGCCGACGTAGCCGCCGGCCGCCGATAGCAACCCCGTTGACGACAGCAGGATCGCGATGACGAAGAGCACTTGCAGCGGGCTTTTATCAAGGCTCAGCACACCGGGGACATGGGCCGAGACGGCCGCTGCCAGGGCAATGCACCCGCTGTCGACGATGCGTGCGACAGCTTGTTTCATGACAATCTCCTAGAGCCGGGAGTGAACGATGCGGTGATTTCGCGATCGCGCGCCCGCACAAAGTCGGACCGCGGAGCCAGCTGACGACCGCCGGTCCCGACGAACCGTTGTCGACCAGCCTGTTGCGTTCGATGGTCTGGTGCGCGGTGGGTGAAATCGACAGATGCTGGCGGAGCAGCTTTGCAAGCCGGTCACTGCTGTTTAGATCAGTGTGGCGATGGTAGGCGGGCCAGCTCAATGCGACGGTGAATAATTGTCAAGATGCCGATTCTTTTGCGACTCCACTGGGGCGACCGACGGGAACACGCGTCGCTCCGGACGAGATTGCCAACACCGGAAGTGATTTGGTTAATTTTCCGCAAGACAATCGGGTTTCTCTTCCGTTCCGGTTTCAAGCTCGACGATCGTGTGCGTCAGATGGGGCTTGGCCCGCTCTCGCGGGTGGCGCTGGGTAACTGAAGCGTTTATCCGCGCGCATGGCCCAGGCGGCGAAAATCGCAAGCATATTCAGCAGTGGGGTAACACGCTTAAAACGTGGGTTTGTCCGCTAATCGTTGACGTCCGGGTGCGCGACATCGACACTGCTTGATCGTGTTTCGCTTGGCAGAATTTGTATCGATTGAAAGAACGATGATCGAAAAATATTCTGGATGCTGTCAATGAAGGAGTCGATAAATGCTGACCCCTGCAATGAATGAACGTCTTACCTGCGTCGGTCCAGGAACAGCCGGCGGCGAATTGATGCGTCGTTTTTGGATCGCGATCGCACCATATTCCCAACTCGACGAAAACCCCGTGCGCAAAGTGCGCATTCTCGGCGAGGACCTGGTCCTGTACAAAGTAATAGAGGGCATTAGGTCTGATTGGTGACCGGTGCCTGCACCGCAATGTAGATCTTAAGTTTGGCATCCCGGATGAATCTGGTCTGCGCTGTCCATACCACGGCTGGCTCTTCAATAATGAAGGAAAAGGATCTGGTGCAAATAGCCGAAATGGACGAGATATTTTGTTATATAACGGATACCTGATCAGGCAGACAGGACGGCCTCCCAGACTGCGGGCGCGGCGGTATCTTTGAGGCGGAGTTTCGCGAGGCTGAATTGGTCCTTGCGAATACGATGTACCAGTTCAATACCTGAGAGAGTGATCGCTGCGTTCCGGAAACGTTTGAAGCCAAGCATGACTTTCGTCCGGGACTTGATGTTGCGGTGGTCCTGCTCGACCATATTATTTGGATATTTCGAGGATCGGACCTTCGTGTCTTCAGGCAGCAAGCCATCGGCCTTCATCTCGCGAACGGCGCGGTGCGAAGCGGCGGAGCCATCAAGCGTGATGGTCTTCGGTGGCTGGCCTTGATGTTTTGTTTGATTGCCTTTCTGAAAACGCCTTTACCGCCTTCACGTCGCGCCTGGCGCTGAGCATGAAGTCGACCGTCTGACCCGCCCGATCCACCGCCCGATAAAGATAGACCCACTTGCCGCGCAGCTCGAGGGAAGTTTCGTCGCTGATCGGCGCGAGCGGCGCCGGCATTGCAATGTGGGGAGGTGCCCGGACGAAAACCGGTGCACGTCGATCATCGTCTTGCTGAAATTGCCCGTTACGCCACCTTGCGCTCGTTGGTCCACAACCAGAGATCCGCGGGCGACAACGCCTTTGAGAACAGAAAGCCCTGCAGTTCATCACAGCCGATCGTGCGCAAAATGCGCGCCTGATGCTCGTTCTCGACACCTTCGGCGACCACCCGCAGGCCGAGTTCGCGGCCCAGTTCGATGATCGCGCGAATGATTGCGAGGTCTGCCGGCGCATCGAGCATGTCGAGCACGAACGCGCGATCGATCTTCAGCCGGTCAAGCGGGAAGCGGTTCAAATAGCTAAGGCTCGAATAGCCGGTGCCGAAATCGTCGAGTGACAGCTTGATCCCGAGCGTGCGAATTGCGTTGATCGTCGCGAGATAGTTCTCCGCGTTGTCCATCAGCACGGTTTCGGTGATCTCGAGTTCGAGCCGCCCCACGTCGACCTGATGCCGGATGAGACTGTCCTTGAGTGTGCCGATCAGGTCCGGATCGCGCAGCTGGATCGCCGACAGGTTGATCGAGACACGAAGCGGCGGTAGCCCTTGCGCGTCCCATTCGGCGATCTGCCGGCACGCTTCATCGATCACCCACGCCCCGATCGGAATGATGAGTCGCGTATCTTCGGCAACCGGAATGAACTGCGCCGGCGACACGGAGCCTATCTGCGGGCTGTTCCAGCGCAGCAGCCCTTCCACCGACACGAGCTGCCCCGTGTGCGCATCGACGCACGGCTGGTACTCGAGCCGGAATTCGCGCCTCTCGATTGCAGCGCGAAGGCATGCTTCGAGTGTCAGCCGGTAGCGCGTGCGTTCGGCCATATCAGCGGAGAAGAACTTGACGAGGTTGCGTCCCGCGCCCTTTGCCTGGTACATCGCGGCGTCGGCGTTCTGCATCAGCGTTTCGATGTCCGCGCCGTCGTCCGGAAACAGCGCGACGCCGACACTGCACGACACCTGTAGCGTTGCACCGCCGACCTCGTGCGGCTGGCGCACGAGCGGCAGCAAACGATCTTCGATCGTGCGCGTGACGTCCGCCGCGTTGCTGACGCCGTTCAGGATCACCGTGAACTCGTCGCCGCCGAGGCGGCTTACCGTGTCGTTGCTGCGCACGGCCTGCAACAGACGCCGCGACACCGAACGCAGCAGGTTGTCGCCGACGTGATGGCCCAGTGAATCATTGATGTCCTTGAAACGATCGAGGTCGATGAACAGCACCGCGACGCGCTGCCCCGCGCGGCGCGCGTTGCCGAGCACGATACCCAGACGTTTGACGAACAGTTCGCGGTTCGGCAACTCCGTCAACACGTCGTGCTCCGCGAGGAACTGGATGCGCGCCTCGCTCTTCTTGCGGTCCGTGATGTCGATCAGCGTGCAGATGTAGTGTGAAAGGTTAGCGCGCCGGTCGCGCACCGCACTCATCATCAGCCAGGCCGGATAGTCGCTGCCCGCGCGTCGCCGTACGTGTGCCTCGCCGTGCCACGTGCTCAGGCGATCGACGGAATCGATCACCCCCGGGAGAATGTCGTCGTGTTCCTGCGTGCCGAATATGAATGTGGGTTCCCTGCCTGCCACATCATCGGCACGATACCCGGTCGCACGATAGAACGATGCGTTGGCGGTCACGAGCCGTCGTTGCTCGTCAAGAATCAGGATCGCTTCGGATGACGCCTCGAACACCTTGCCCCACAACTCGAGGCGCTGTTCCATCAGCTTGATCTGGTTGATCGGCGTGAAAGCGGTCAGCACGGCATCGCGTCCCTGAAAGTCGAAGCGTCGCGCGGACAACATCGCCCAGGTGGGCTCGCCGGCTGCCTTCCAGTGCACTTCGAATTCGTCGACTGCTTCGCGGTCGGAGAGCTGCTGGAAAAAGCGCGCGCGCACCTCCGAGTCGAGACCGACGCCCCACGGGTCGACCGTGCAGCCATTGAGCCAGTAAAGCGCGGGCTCGTTCGCATGCAGCACTTCATGGCCGGGGATCGCCGTGACCACCATCGGCACCGGCGTCGCCTCGACGAGCTCATACTGCGCGGCCGACGCGCGGGCGGTGGCGGCGAGCTCCTTCTGCACGTCACGCTCGCGGTCGAGCTGTTCGAGCATGTCGTTAAAGCCGCGCACGAGCTGGCCGATTTCGTCCTGGCTGTGCCAGCTGGCGCGCAGCGAGTGGTCGCCTGTGCGCCGCACCGTGTCCATCACGCGCGCGAGCCGGCGCAGCGGCCGCGAAATCTGCTGCGCGACGAAGTACACCATGCCCAGGATCGCGCATAGCAGAAATAGCGCGGTGCCCAGGTGCAGCCACATCCGCTCGAAGAGACCGCGCACACGATTGTGCAGCAGTGTTTCGAGCTGATTGCCGGTCACGCTCCAGGCGTCGCTCGCCCCTCTGATCACGCGCTGCTGCGCGGCATCGAGAGCGGCAAGCGTGCCGGCATCCGCGCCGGCATCGACTACCGTGCCGGCCGCACGGCGATACGCATCGACCGCTGCCAGCAAGCGCTCGATCGCGGGGCCGATCGAAGCGTTCAGCGTGCTGTTGGCCGCGGAAGCCTCCGCATAGTCAGAACGCAGTTCCTGCAAGACAGCGTCGAGCTGGCCTTCCAGCACGAGGTAGCGGGTGCGCAGTTCGTCTTGGCTCATCGGCGTGGCGCGATGATTCGAGCCGACATCGTGCAGGTGGCGGCCGATCCTGTTGACGTCGCCGAGCAGTTCCGGATAACGCAGGATCGACAGGGACATCGAGTAGTAGCTGTCGAGATCCGGATCCAGGATCAGGTTCGACTGGTTGCCGACTCGCGTCACCAATGCGCGCGTCGCTTCGAGACCTCCGTCCACTGTGGCGTCGCTGGCATGCGGCGCCGCGGTGGCGGCAAGAGCATTCAGCACGCGCGTATTGAGTTCGGCGCTTTTCATGTTTGCGCCGTAGCGGCTCTCCGCGTCGGCGAGCTGGTCCGCCGTGCGTTGCAATTGAGCCGCTGTCGGCGGCTCTCCGGCTCCAGCGAGTGCAAAGTCGATCAGCGCGTCCTGCACTGCGGCGACATAGGCGTTGCCGACCAGCTCCTTGTCGGAGAAGTCGATCGCGATGTACTTCTCGTGGATCAGGATGCCGCTGATGTACAACACCGCGCTCAGGTCCAGCAGATAGATCAGCAGCAGTTTGCGGCCGACGCGAAGACGCGCGAGTAACCGGAAGAACAGGTTGCGTTTCATGGGTGTTGCGGTTCGGGCGCGAAGCTTGTACCCCGCGCGCAATAAGCCGGACGATTCACAGCGTTTTCTCCGTGCAGGGGGACGTCGGATCTGACTTGAGCGCGAAGGCGCAATAGACCCTTACATCTGCTATCGGCGGGTTGATTAATTTCTTGAACGTTCGCTTAAAACTCACCAACACGGTGCCGGTCATGCAACATCGCAGTGCAAATACCGGACGGAAAGTGTCAGCTTGTGGGCATGCCGTGCTGGTCTGCACGATTCCGGGTGTAGTTCGAACAGATCAATTGATGGCATCGCATCTGCCGAGGCGGCCGGGGTGCCGCGTCGCACGTCAAGCGCGCGACGGGATAGTGGCCGCAGGCTCCGGTAGTGACAGCAACGCAATTTGTTGTGCGCTCACAGAGGAAGCGGCCGATCTTCGAAAATGCTTTTCATGACAAGGGTCGACGTCAGTCGCAGTACCCCGGGGAGAGTAGACAGACTGCGGTCGTAGAGCGTCTGGAAAGCTGCCAGGTCGCTGGTTATGACATGAAGCATGTGATCCGGATCGCCGAACAGACGCTCGGCTCTGGTTATCTCGGGCACATGATGCAATGCTGACTCGAAAGCTCGAACACTTTTGGCGTTGGCTTCCTTCAGCGTGACAAACACGATCGCGGAAAAATTCAATCCGACCGCCGATGGTTCAATTTCGGCGCGGTACCCGCTGATTACACCGGCCTGTTCCAGCGCTTTGACACGTCTGTGGCAAGGCGACAGGCTGAGACCGACCCGTTGTCCAAGGTCCGTGACAGAAAGTCGGCCGTCTTTCTGCAGCTCAGCAAGAATTTTTCGATCAATCGTATCCATGTGGAAGATAGTAGCGCGTGATGCGTTTCACCGGCAAGGATTTGGAAGCACCTCCCAGGCCTTATTGCATATGATTTCAGCGTGAGACTGACGTTGCAATGAGGAGTGAGGCAGATGGCGATCAGCATGTTGACGGCATTCTGGGTGGTTTCGTTTTCGTTAGTGATGGTCCCCGGTGCAGATTGGGCGTATGCGATCTCAGCAGGGATGCGCGAGCGCGCTGTGCCCGCTCTCGCCGGTCTGTTGTCCGGCTATCTGATGATCACGGGTGTCGTCGCCGCGGGCGTTGGCGCACTGGTCGCCCGCGATCCGATGGTACTGACGGTATTAACGTTCGTGGGTGCGACTTATCTCTTTTGGCTGGGTGCAAATATCCTTGCACGGCCGTCGGTTCCAGCAGCAGGCGAGGCACAAGCTTTGACGACCAGCCTGGGCTGGACGATTAAAGGATTTGCCGTCAGCGGTGTTAATCCTAAAGCCTTGTTGCTGTTCCTCGCGTTACTGCCTCAATTCACAAGGCAAGGCGCGGCATGGTCTATCCCGGCGCAAATCGGCGCATTGGGCTTGGTGCAGATCGTGAACTGCGCGGTGGTTTATTCGCTTGTCGCGGCTGGATCGAAGTACGTATTGCGGGCGCGCCCGGAGGCCGCTCGAAGGGTTAGCCAGTTCTCTGGTGCGGCGATGATTCTCATCGCGTTGCTATTGCTGGTCGAGCAGTTTTCACAGCTGATGCGATAAGCGACCGATCACCCATCTGTCCATCAATGGGCGTAGCAGTAACCGTACAGGGCGTTGATGCGCCCGTTTCTGGCATCGCAAATTCCGCAAGGCGGACTTTATTCCGCGGCATCAAGGCGAAGTTCACGGGCACAGAAAAAAGCCTGCCAGCCCCAATAAGAGATGGACGGGCTTTGCTGGCGGTGCACTTCCACTTCAACCGCCGCCCTCAGCCTCAGGGCGCATGCGCCGCATAGCGCACTTCCGCCTCTTCCTTCGCGGCGAGCCCCACGATCTCGTTGTATTGCTGGATCGGCATCAGTTGCGATCCCACCGCGCCGAGGTGACCGTCGCGGCGCAAGGCGCCCAATACGCCGTCGACGGTGCGCGCCGGCCAGCATCGTCGTGATCGAATACATGAGCGCGGCCGCTCCGGCGCGCTCGATTTCCGCCACCGGCTGCGCGCCGCACCGCGAGGCCGAGCAGCCAGTTCGCGCCGATTGCGAAGACCATCAGCAGCAAGGCGGGCGCCATAGTCGTGTCGTTGTCGGCGAGGTTGATCGCGCGTACGAGCATGTAGCCGATGCCGTGCTCGCCGCCGAACATCTCGCCGATCAGCGTGCCGAGCAGCGTCAGCGACAGGCCGATGCGCATGCCGGTCAGCAGTTGCGGAGCGATCGCCGGCAGCAGCACATGTATGAACGTCGCGCGCGGTGACAACGACAGCGCGCGCCGTGCGCGCATATACAGGCTTCAGGTTGCGGATCGCCGCCATCCCGACCAGCACGACCGGCACGATCCCGTGCAGCACGCCGAAGGTCACCTTCGGCCACGTGCCGGGCCCGCAGATCAGCAGCACGATCGGATACAGCGTGACCTTCGGAGTCGCATAGAACGACACCAGCAGCGGTTCGGCCACTTCTCCGGCGAAGCGCCGCGTGCCGGGCCAGACGGCGAGCAGCAGGGCGCCGCACCATGAGATCGCCAGCGCGAGCAGAAACGAGCCGAGCGTGGCGAACAGGTCGGGGCGATAGCGCTCGCCGCCCAGAATCGCGAGCAGCCGTCCGGTGGCGGGCACCGGGCCCGCTAACGCGTCATGTCCGAGCGCGAGCGCCGCCGCTTGCCACAACAGGACGGCCAGCACGGCTGCGGTGCCGCCACCCGGACGCCAGCGCGGGCGGCGCCGCGCGCCGGCGGACAGTTTCATTTGCCAGGCTTCAGCCACTGGACACCCCCTTCAACACGCGCCCCGGTCCGCCGAGCCGACCGATCAGAAGCGACAGCAGATAATTGAGCACGACCGAGGCCGCGATCACGATGACGATGACGATGAGCCCGTACATGCGCGCCGTCATGAAGTTGTCGTAGCTGAACGCGATGTCCTGGCCGATGCCGATGCTCGACAGAATGAACTCGCCCTCAATCGTGCCGATCAGCGAATACGCGAGCACCAGACGAAGACCGACAACCAGATGCGGCAGCGCGGCCGGCAGGAACCTCGGTGCAAGAAAAGGCGCGTCGGACGTTTGGCAGAACATGCAGTGCTGCTGATCGACCAACTCGGTCGGTTCGTTGAGCTGTGCGCGCGCCGTGGCAAATGATGGCGCTCCAGGTATTCAAAGTGGATTTGGCGCTAGCTGTTAGTAGGCGGATGATGCATCCGGAGTTGCTACCTCGCCCAGCGGTGGCGCCCCCAAAAAACCTCAGCAATTGCGGTGTTTGATTCATTCTGCGCGACCGGTCAGTTGGCCAATGAATTTCCAGCCCTTGTCCGGAATCCAGAAATACGTGTATCCGCTCGGGCCGTCGATGAACACCGTCATTGGGCGATCGGTGTCGGTCTTGTCGCTCGCACCGGGCTGCGACGCGGCGTTATAAGCTGCATCGGCCACCTGCGGAGATTCGGTGACAGCGGTATCGACCCGCCATCCGTTATCGACGGCGTAAGTCAGTCGAAT
>Ga0310811_10005001_pt1 | contig 16708 bp, 14 predicted proteins | sample YCmetagenome_FD_207642 | JGI IMG/M metagenome (GOLD analysis project Ga0310811, IMG submission 207642) | Soil microbial communities from experimental microcosm in Duke University, North Carolina, United States - YC | ecosystem: Engineered > Artificial ecosystem > Soil microcosm > Unclassified ...
TGACATTAGGTTTCGGCACAGATGAGCTGGAACGTCTTCCTGGGGAAAATCAACCTGGCGACTGCGCAACGTCCATGTCTCCCGAGGAGAGTGGGCCCTTGTCATGCCAAATGATCACGAATCGCCGTTCCGCGAAATGTTCTACATCCTTTTCGCGATTGGTGGGTGAATTCTATTCGTAGTTGAATGGGTTCGCGTTTCTCGCCAAACGGCACACATAGACGAAATCATCCTCGTTAGTGTTTTGAAAGTGTGGAGGCTTCAACCATAACGGGTACGCCCGTCCACACGCATCCGGGCTCCGAGGCTTGATATTTGCTGCACGGCGCACAATGCCTGCGAACACCGAAGACAACCTTCGTGATCCATGCAGGTCAATCGGGCTTCGTTCCTGGTAGCGAACCGATGGTTCTAAAGCCTGCCGGTGCCGAAGCTCGCCAGTCAATCGTTGGTATTACACCGGCGTCTCGAGGAATCGCTAACACTCTCAAACCTTCTAGCGATTGCGTGTGATCACGGTAGTACGCGTAATTGGGATCGCTGAAGGGTAGGTAACTCTGTATGCCGCCGGTCTTCAGATTGCTAACTTCAACGAGCTTGTTGATCCCTTGCACTCCCTGTGGTGGCCACAACAGCAGCGCATTCACAAATGTGAATACCGCACCATTCATCCCAATCCCTAATGCTAGTGCGAGCACCATTGCCGCGTTTGACGCCGGATGTTTCTTGAGCAATCGCGTCCCGAAACGAATGTTTTGCCACCACTCGGCTGGTGGGGGCAAGACGGAAGTTTGCCATCATCCAACGGAACTACTTAGATCAGTTTCCTCCTCGCAAAGGTCTCTACTGTGCAAGTTCGTAAGTAAGTATCAGCATTCCGCTCGGCAGTGTTCTGCTTTCAACAAGACGCAGCGGGCAACTTCGGCCTGGCGGAAGAACGGGCACACCGCTGCCAAGCAGAATGGGCGATACAGCCAGTTCGACTCGATCCACCAGGCCGGCATCGAGCATTGTCCGGAAGAGCGCCCCGCCACCGAACAGCCAGATATCTTTGCCGGGCTGGCGCTTGAGCTGCGCAATTGCATTTGCCACGTCGGTCGCTACGATCGTTGCATCCGGGTGCTGCAACGGATCGAGGGTTGTGGAGATGACTACGACGGCCTTGCCCATAGACTTGAGCACAGAGCCCTGACTCATGGCGAGTTCATAAGTCTTGCGGCCCATCAGGAGAGTGTCGAACTGGCTTAAGAATGCATCCCAGTCAAACGATTCGTCTGATGCAATCCAGTCCTACTCGCCGTTTGGCCCAGCGATAAAACCATCGAGGCTGGTGGCCACCTGGTATCGCAGAAGCCGCGGACGTCCGGCACTCATCGTTATCCTTCTTCCGCTTCGCGCAGCTTGGCGATCACGGTGAAATCTTCGAGCGTGGTGACGTCGCCTTTGATTTCGCCGTGAGTAGCCAACTCGCGGAGCAGGCGGCGCATAATTTTGCCGGAGCGTGTCTTTGGCAGTGAATCCGTAAAACGGATGTCGTCTGGCCGGGCCAGAGAACCGATCTCCGTTGAGACCCACTTGCGCAGTTCATCTTTCAACTCTTCGCTTGGCTGATTGCCGCTTTCAAGCGAAACGAAGGCGGAGATTGCCTGGCCTTTGAGATCGTCAGGCCGGCCCACGACTGCGGCTTCAGCAACCTTGGGATGCGCTACCAGCGCCGATTCCACTTCCATGGTGCCGAGGCGGTGCCCGCTGACATTGATTACGTCGTCGACGCGGCCCATCAGCCAGAAATAGCCGTCTGCATCCTGGCGTGCGCCGTCGCCTGTAAAGTAACATCCCGGGACGTCGCTCCAGTAGGTCTTCTGGTAGCGCTCCGGGTCGCCGTAAACGGTGCGAGCCATGGCGGGCCATGGTTTCCGAATCACCAGCAGGCCGCCACTGCCCGCAGGCACGGGCTCACCTCGCCGCGTGACGACTTCAGGCTGGATGCCGAAGAAAGGGCGCGTTGCGGAGCCGGGTTTGGCGGCTACGGCGCCGGGGATAGGCGCAATCATGATAGCGCCCGTTTCTGTCTGCCACCACGTGTCCACTACGGGGCAGCGATTGTGTCCGATCTTCTCGCGGTACCACATCCACGCCTCGGGGTTGATGGGCTCGCCCACCGTGCCGAGCAGGCGCAGGGAATCGAGCTTGTATTTTTCCACGTACTCGTCTCCCCATTTCATAAATGCACGGATGGCCGTAGGAGCCGTGTAGAAGACGCTCACTTTATGGTCGTCCACGATTTTCCAAAAGCGCGAAAAATCCGGGAAGTTAGGCGCGCCTTCGTACATCAGCACCGTGGCGCCGTTCTGCAGTGGTCCGTAGACCACGTACGAGTGACCGGTAACCCAGCCGATGTCGGCCGTGCACCAAAAGACGTCTTCATCGCGCAGATCGAAGACAAGCTTGGTGGTGATATACGTTTGCACAGCGTAACCGGCAGTGGTGTGTACCAGACCTTTTGGTTTGCCAGTGGTGCCGGAAGTATACAGGATGTAGAGCGGATCTTCAGAATCCAGTTGCTCGGCCGTGCAGTCGCGAGCGGCCTTCGCCATCAGTTCGTGCCACCAGTGGTCGCGGCCGGCTGTCATTTCGACAGGCGAGCCCGTGCGGCGATACACGATGACGTTCTTCACGGTGTGGCATGCGGCCATGGCCTCATCAACGGTTCGCTTCAGCTGGATTTCATTGCCGCGGCGATAGCTTGTGTCCTGCGTAATAACGGCCACGCAGGAAGAGTCGTTGACGCGGTCGGCGATGGCGTGGGCAGCAAATCCACCAAAGATGACGGAGTGGATAGCACCGATGCGCGCACATGCCAGCAGGGCAATGGCCAGCTCCGGCGTCATGCCCATGTAGATTGCGACACGATCGCCTTTGCCAATTCCCAGAGACTTGAGCACGTTGGCGAACTTTTGTACTTCAACGTGCAGCTCCGCGTAGGTCAGGCGGCGAACCTCGCCGGGCTCGCCTTCCCAGATGAGCGCGGTCTTGCTGGCGCGGGCCCCGAGCGCATGCCGATCGACACAGTTATAGCTCAGGTTGAACTTGCCGCCCACAAACCACTTGGCTACCGGAAGATTCCAATCGAGCACCCTGTCCCATTTTTTGAACCAGTGCAGGTCCTCGGCCACCGTTGCCCAGAACTTTTCAGGGTCTGCAACCGATTCCTTATAGAGAGTTTCGTACTGCTCCAGGCTGCTGATGTGAGCCTTCGTACTGAATTCGGATGGTGCCGGGAAGAGCCGAAGTTCGCGCAGTGTGGAATCGATATCCTGAGAGCCGACGGGATGAACGGGCGTGGAAGACATGCAAGGTCCTTTAGGGAAGCTGTATGGCGAGGAGTCATGGCGAGTCACCGGGAAAGCAGTTTCGGTGAAGCGCCGAATGGACTCACTTTACCGGGCTTGGCATAGGGCGGGCAAGTGCCCGAACTACCAAGACGGGCGACTGAGGTCGAAAGCCTACTGGCAGAGATGAACGAGAGTAAATGAGACGGGCGCTCGCCGGGATTCTCTCTTGCTATATCAGCGGAGTACCGGCAGCAAACTCGAATAATCGTCAGTCCAGAGGCGCAGGCCGGGGCGCGGTTCCGCTGGCCTGGAATGTTCAGCCACCTCCGGCATAGCAAAGAAGGCCGGATCGTTGCTGAGCAGTATCCATGTTGAGCCGAATGCGCCGCTGCGATCGCTGGCAAGGCTGCTAACCCGTACGGCGTGCATGCCTGCGTTTTGCGCGAGCAAGGCGATGGCAGGCTCCAGATTCACATGTTGATTGGAGATGTGATACGCGATGATGCCACCCGCGGCCAGATGATGGCGAAAGAGTTCAAGTGCCTGCGCGGTGAGCAGGTGCAGGGGAATGGCGTCGCCTGAGAACGCGTCGACTGCCAGCACATTGAAGTGCTGCGGAGCCTCACGCGATAGAGAGGCACGGGCGTCGCCGATGGCGAAGCTGATTTGTGCGGCCGACTCCCGAATGTAAGTGAAGGTGTTTTGTGCAATGGGGATTACGGCCGGGTTAATCTCGTAGAAACGAATCCGGTCACCGGGACGGCCGTAGGCGGCGATAGTTCCCGCGCCGAGGCCGATGACCCCGATATTGCGCGCGCGGCCCGTGCAGCAGTCGCGGAGGGCAAATCCAATGCCCGAATCTTCTGCATAGTAGGTTGTGGGCGTTTTTCGTTGCGCTTCGGTGCCCCAGATCTGGGTTCCGTGCTGGATGGTTCCATTGGTGAGGGTGCGTAGCTTGGCGTCGTCGAAATTCGTTTGCTTGACGCGCAGCGCTGCGTAGAAATTGCGCACAGCCACTAGGGTGTTCTGCTCGTATGCGAAGTGCAGCCGGACGGAGGCAAAGAGCATGATGACAGTGGCCGTCACCCAGAGTAATCGGACGGTCCAGCCCGAATGCCAAAGGCATGCCAGCACCAGTAGCGAAGTAAAGAAGCAGACAACGGCGATGTCGTAGTTGAACGAAAATACGGCCGGGAACACCAGCGCCACAACGAATGAACCAACCGCGCCTCCAGCGGCGAACAACAGGTAGAACATAGTGGATTCAGAGGCGCGCCGCGGGCGCAGCAGGTATGCCTGGCTGTGAAGAAACAGCCCTGCCAAAAACAGCTCGATGAGCACGAAGGCAATCCCGAGTCGCAGCGGCAGGGTAACGTCAACCCGCGAAACCATATAGATGGTGCTGGCCAGCATGACTGCGAAAGAACGCGCGACGATCAATGGCGGCAGCAGGCGCGGATACTCGAACGCGATGATGATCGAAAGCAAATAGACGCTCAACGGCAGGATCCAGAATAGCGGGATGGCGGCTAAATTCGACGTAATGAAACTGGTGATTGCTGCCAGTTGCATCGATGCGCCCATGGGCAGCAGAAACCAAAGCCATTTGTGCCAGGTGGGTGGCGCAGCCTCTTCGGGGTCAGCAACTACTTCGGCATCAGCGGGCTGCGGCGTGGCGCTGCTTATTGCCGAGCGCGAACGCAGCGTGAGGCCGGCGGCGAGCGCGACAAAGAAGCAAAACCCCCACAACCACCCCACACGCTGTTCATGGAGCGTGAACTTTGGCTCGATCAGCGCTGGGTACGCAGCCAGGGCTAGCAGTGAGGCGAGGTTGGAAAGCGCGAACAGCTTGTAGGGAACCGGTCCGGCCTCAACCCGCGACCACCAGTACTGCAGAAGGGGACTAGTGGCCCCGAGCGCAATGAACGGAAGGCCGATCCAAAGCGTGAGCGCGTAGAAGATGGTGGTGACGGGGTGATCGGCCCCGCTGCTTAGATCGATTGAGCCGAATGCCCAATACACCGCCAGCCCAAGCGTAGCTGCGAGCAAAAGGAGGTGCAGAGCCCATTGGCGAAAGCGGGCCAGCCAATGCGCGTAGGCGTAGGCGCAGAGGAGCGCTGTCTGAAAGAAAACGAGACAGGTGATCCAAACGGCGGCAGAACCGCCGAGCACCGGGACAAGTTGCTTGGCTACGATTGGCTCAACAAGAAAGAGCAGGAACGCAGCCAGAAAGATTACAACTGCAAAGTGAAACCGCGTTCCTGTCATTTGGAAAGACTACATTAGTCCTTTTGGTCTGCTGAAGCGATTTTCGCCTCGGCTTCGGAAATAACGCGCAGCGCTTCGGTGTAAGCTTCTTCGCTTTCGCCCGCATTGTTCCAGAGATTCAGACCGCGATCGAGTTGCTGTTCCGCACGCGGCACATCTATCTCCGAAGGCTTCAGTGCATCTTTAGCCAGAATCGTCACACGCTCAGGAAGCACTTCAACAAAGCCCCAGCTGACGTTGTAACGTGATTCGCCCGTAATGCCTTCGTCGCCGCTCGCTCCGCCGCCATGCACAATCACGTCGCCCGCGCCCAGTTCGGCAACCAGGGGCGCGTGGCCGTAGAGCACCTCAAAGTAGCCCGATTTAGAGGGCAGATCCACCGAATCGGCTGTTTGCTCAAAAAGGATGCGCTCAGGAGTCACCAGCCGTACGTGGATTCGGTTTGTGTCGTCAGCCATAAATGCCTTTCAGCCGCCAGCTTTTCCACTCCGAGCCTTTAGCTGTCGCTAGAGACTCGTGGCTAGAAGCTGCGTTTCCTAAGCCGTAGCCTTTAGTTGCTCGGCCTTTGCCAGCACGTCTTCGATACCGCCTTGCATGTAGAACGCCTGCTCGGGGATATCGTCGTACCTGCCTTCGATGAGTTCCTTGAAGCTGCGCACCGTGTCGGCAATCTTGACGTACTTGCCGGGAATTCCGGTGAACTGTTCAGCCACATGGAACGGCTGCGAAAGGAACTTCTGCACTTTGCGGGCGCGCGCAACCGTAAGCTTGTCTTCTTCAGAAAGTTCGTCGATGCCAAGGATGGCGATGATGTCCTGCAGATCTTTGTACCGCTGCAGAATGCGCTTCACGCCTTGTGCAACATCGTAATGATCTTGCCCGACGATGCGCGCAGAGAGGATTCGCGAAGTAGATGCAAGCGGGTCGACCGCAGGATAGATTCCGAGCTCCGACAGCGGACGGCTCAAAACTGTGGTTGCGTCGAGGTGAGCAAAAGTGGTGGCCGGCGCCGGATCCGTTAAATCGTCAGCAGGCACGTACACAGCCTGCACCGAGGTGACGGAGCCCTTGCTGGTGGATGTGATTCGTTCCTGCAGTTCACCCATTTCGGTGGCCAGGTTTGGCTGATAGCCCACGGCCGAAGGCATGCGCCCCAGAAGCGTGGAAACTTCAGAGCCGGCCTGCGTGAACCGGAAGATATTATCGATGAAGAGCAACGTGTCAGAGCCTTCGACGTCGCGAAAGTACTCGGCGACAGTGAGGGCGCTGAGGGCCACGCGGAGTCGGGCTCCGGGCGGCTCGGTCATCTGGCCATAAACCAATGCGCATTTGGAGTTGGCGAAATCGCCAGGCTTGATGACGCCGGACTCAGTCATTTCGACCCAGAGATCGTTGCCCTCGCGGGTACGTTCGCCAACGCCACCGAAAACCGAATAGCCGCCGTGATTCTTGGCAACGTTGTTGATGAGTTCCATGATGACGACGGTCTTGCCGACGCCAGCGCCGCCGAACAGGCCGATCTTGCCGCCCTTCAAAAAGGGCTGAATGAGATCGATGACCTTGATGCCGGTCTCGAACATCTCTTCATGCGTCGTCTGCTCGTCGAACAAGGGCGCGGGCCGGTGAATGGGCATGCGCATGTTTTCGCCGATCGGGCCGAGGTTATCGACCGGGTCGCCGATGACGTTGAGCACGCGGCCAAGCGTCTGTTTGCCGACCGGCATGCTGATGGGACCGCCAAGGTCAATGGCCTTCATACCGCGGACCATGCCGTCAGTGGCTTCCATGGCGACGCTGCGCACACGACCCTCGCCCAAGTGCTGCTGCACTTCGAGGATCACGCTGATGGGCGTGGGTACGTTGAAGCCCTCGCTGGTGACGCGCAGTGCCTGGTAAATCGGCGGCATCTTCGCTTCTTCAAACTGCACGTCTACGGCGGGGCCGGAGACCTGAATCACTTTGCCGATGTTCTCTGCCATTGTTCTTTGCCTTCTTAATTCAAAGCTTCAAGCTTTCAGCTATTAGCTCTTAGCCTCTTCTTCTTCACCTCAGCCTTTGCGCTTTTTCAGCAGTTGGTTCCGCGCGAAAGGCTAAAAGCTTAATGGCTAACCGCTAAATGCTGCTTCTTACAGCGCCGCGGCGCCGGATACAATCTCAATAATTTCTTTGGTGATGGCCGCCTGGCGCACGCGGTTCATGTGCAGCGTGAGCGAGTCGATCATCTCCGAGGCGTTGTTGGTTGCTGAATCCATCGCAGTCATACGGGCCGCATGTTCAGCGGCAACCGACTCCGTCATGGCGTGATACAGCACTGCAAAAACAAATTGCGGCAGCAGGCCGTTGAACAGTTCCTCGGCAGGCTGCTCGTAAATGTAATCCACATTCGCGGTACCAAACTTCTTTGCTTCTTCATCGGCGTCGCGGGTGTCGGCGGGTTCAATCTCAATACCAGCGGACAGGGCCGCCTGGGCAGCACGCTCGCGCTGTTCCGGCGTTGGCTCCACAGCCCCGGTAATCTGCGGGCTTGAAAGATTCATAAGAGGCAACAGGCGCTCCACGACAACACGCTGTGCAATGACCGATTTGAATTCGTTGTAGACGATGTAGACAGCGTCGATTTCCTCGTGCGTGTAACGTGCCATGAGGCTCTCAGCAAGTTCGTGAACGCGGCCGGGTTCAAGCTTAAGCAGCATGCCGGTGTGGTCGCCCGTGACTTCAACGGCTGCATTGCGCTCTCTTATCTGGCCCACTACGCCGTTCTCGTCGGCCCGTTCGGTGTAAACCGCGGCAGGGTAGCGGCGGCGCATCTGGTCGCGGCCCTTACGGCCCACGGCCTCTATATCGATCTGCTTGTCAGCGTTGCCGGCAATAAACTGGAAGGCAGTCTTGAGGATGTTGGCATTGAACCCGCCGGCAAAGCCTTTATCGCCGCTGATAACGACGAGCAATACGCGCTTCTCAGGGCGGGTGACAAAGAGCGGATGGCGCAGATTGCCGCTCCGCTCGTCAAAAAGTGCGACACGGTGGGTCAGCGACTGAAGCACGCTGGTGATCATTTTGGCGTAGGGCCGAGCCGCCATGGCCCGCTCTTGCGCGCGGCGCAGCTTGGCCGCCGAGACCATCTTCATGGCCTTGGTGATCTGCCGCGTGTTCTTCACGCTTGCGATCCGCCGCCGTAAATCTAAAACATTCGCCATTCTCTTAGCTCTCGCTTTCAGCCTTCAGCTGTCAGCTCATCTTCTTGCTGCCAAATTCTGCGCCAAAGCTTCTTGGCTCGGAGCTGAAAGCTCAGGCTGACAGCTCGCGGGTCTAACTAGTCAGCAGCAACAGCAGATTCCAAGTCCGCCTTAAAATTGGCGGAGTACTCTTTCAGGGCGGCGTGCAGGCGGCTGCGCAGGTCATCATCGAGCTGCTTCTTGGTGGTCAAATCGGCCATCAGCGCGCTTTGTGCATTGTCGAAATACCTGTAAAGGCCATCTTCGAAGGCGCGAATATCAGTGACTTTGATGTCATCAAGATAGCCCTGGGTTCCGGCAAACAGAACCACGGTCTGCTGCTGCCAGCTGAGCGGATGAAACTGCGGTTGCTTCAGCAGTTCTGTCAGTCGCTGCCCGCGATTGAGCTGCTTCTGCGTGAGCGGGTCAAGATCGGAACCGAACTGCGCGAACGCAGCGAGTTCACGATACTGTGCAAGATCGAGCTTCAGGGTCGAACCTACCTGCTTGACTGCCTTGATCGCCGCTGAAAATCCTACGCGCGAAACCGACAATCCGACGTTCACAGCCGGACGTACGCCGGAGTTAAATAGATCGGTTTCAAGGAAGATCTGGCCGTCGGTAATGGAAATAACATTGGTCGGAATGTATGCGGAGAGATCGCCCGCCTGCGTCTCGATGACGGGTAGAGCCGTGAGTGAACCGCCCCCCTTTTCTTTGCTCATCTTGGCCGAGCGCTCGAGCAGGCGGGAGTGGAGATAGAAAACGTCGCCCGGGTAAGCTTCGCGGCCCGGCGGACGGCGGAGGAGCAGAGAAATCTCGCGATACGCCATAGCGTGCTTCGAGAGATCGTCGTACATCACAAGCGCATGCTTGCCGTTATCGCGGAAGTACTCGGCGATGGCCGTGGCAGCGTAAGGTGCCAGGTACAGCATCGGCGCGGGCTCAGAGGCAGATGCAGCCACGATGATGGTGTGACCCATGGCGCCGGCTTCAGTCAGCGTCTGCACAACCTGGGCGATCGATGAGCGCTTCTGGCCAATGGCGCAGTAGACGCAGATCAGATCGTTCTTGGCGTTGTTGATGATGGTATCGAGCAGGACGGCGGTCTTGCCGGTCTGGCGGTCACCGATGATCAGCTCGCGCTGGCCGCGGCCGATCGGGATCATGGCATCGATGGCTTTGAGGCCCGTTGCCATAGGTTCGCGGACACCCTGGCGATCAATGATGCCAGGAGCGATGCGTTCGACGGGCAGCGTCTGTGTGGTAGCCACGGGGCCCTTGTCGTCAATGGGCGTACCCAGCGCATTCACCACGCGGCCAATCATGGCGTCGCCCACCGGCACAGAGAGAATCTTGCCTGTGCGCTTGACCTCGTCGCCTTCCCTGAGTTGCGTGAATTCACCGAGAATCACAGCGCCCACCTGGTCTTCTTCCAGGCTGAGCGCCAATCCGGCAATCCCGTGCGGAAAACTGAGCAACTCGCCGGCCATCACCTTGTCCAACCCATGCAGGCGGGCAATGCCGTCGCCCAGGGATGTGATGGTTCCAACTTCGTCCACCTGGACTTTCGAATCGTAATTCGCGATCTGCTCGCGTAGAAGCTGCGTAATCTCGTCTGCTTTGATCTGAGCCATTTCAGTCAACAGTGATCAGTGGCCAGTACTTAGCTTTTCGCCGCGAGGCGCGAATCGCCAATCTGTAACCGCTGAAGTCCTGCCTCCATTAAGTTCGTGCTTTCAGGTCCGTTTCAATTACTTTGCCGCCGCAGATGAATTGCTTCGGCCATGAACTTTGAATCCTGGACCAATCACGGTCCAGTTACCGGCATTCAACCGGCAATAAGCGAGTCTCTCAAACGGTCAAGCCTTCCCCGTACCGAACCGTCATAAACTGTCGACCCGAGGCGAACCACGGTACCACCGAGGATAGACGCGTCGAGTTTGAAACGTGCTTCAACTTTACCGCCTGCCAGCTTGCTAACCTCGGCGAGAAGAGCTTCGCGCTCCTTCGCGTCCAGTTCGCGCGCCGTGACAATCTCCGCAGAATGAACTCCCATCTGCTCCTGCAACAGCCTGCGATAGCTTTCAGCTACCTCGCTCACCTGGGCGATACGGTTGTTAGAAATCAGCACTGCGATCAGGTTGCGTAGTTCCTTCTGCATGCCGATCTTCGCATTGAGCTTGTCGAGGATGGCCACCTTCTCATTGACGGCAATGGCCGGGTTCTCAAAAAAATTGCGCAATTCGGGGCTGCCGGTCCAGGTAGCAAGAAAATCGGTCAGCTTCTGGTCAACGGCAACGGTGTCGAGTTTGGCGGCCGTGACTACATCGGCGAAGGCGTTGGCATAACGGGAAACGAATGCGGCCATTACTATTGCCCTCCGTCTGGTTTAGAGCCATTGCGGGCAACATTGCCGATGAACTCGGAAATCAGGGCACGATCAGCGTCAGGCGATAGCGTCATCCGCTTCGCCGCCTGCTCAACTGCAAGGTCGGCGGCAAGGTGCCGCAGGTTGCGGCGAGCCTGCGCAACAGCAACACTTAATTCCTGCTCTGCCGACTCGACGATGCGGGCGCTCTCTTCCGCTAAGGAAGCCTTCACGCGCTTTTCGTCTTCCAGGCTTTCCTGTTCAACTTGCGCCTGCAGCTTTTTGATGTCGTCATCCAGACCGGCCAGCTTCTCTTCAACTGCGCGCAGGCGGGCGTTCGCCTCTTCAGTGGCCCGACGAGCGGTTTGCAGATTGTGACCTAGCGTCTGCGAGCGCTTGCGGAAGATCTTGGGAAGCACTCGTCCGAGCGGAATTCCGACCAACAAAACAATGATGAGAAAATTCGCAATCTGGTAGATGGTGGATGCGGTTTCAACACCGATGTTTAAGTTCCGCGCAGTCCACTTCACGATCGGACCACCGGTCAGGAACACCTCGTTCTGCTCTTCCTGCGAGGGGCGCTCATCGAGCGCCGCTGTGCCGACCGTAGAGGCGGGATAATCGCCGGTGCCTGGCGCCATCTGCTGCGGTGCAGCCAGCAACGGAGAAGAAGTGAGCACCAATGCGGCCAAACCCAACAGCAAAAACCGGGAAATGAAATTGGATGAATTTGGAAACAAAACACAGGATTTTAAGCGATTCGTCAACGGGACCCCCCGACGCCTACGGGCAGCACGGCGCGGACAACCTGACCTGCCAGATCGTCTGCAGAGGCCTGAATTGCCCGTTTTGCGGCTGCAGTCTCCGCCTCAATCTCAGTTTTCGCCTCGTTCAATCTTTGTCCGGCGGCTTTTCGGGCAGCATCTAAGGCCGCGTCCCGTTCTGCGTTCCACTGTCGAAGGCGCTGCTCGCGAATCTTGTAAACCTCGGCCCGGGCCTGACGGAGCCTGGTTGCATATTCCGCGGTGCGCTCTTCAGCATTGGCGATCGCCTTCTGAGCGGCTTCCATTGCGCCCTCGGTCAACTCGCGACGGCGATTGAGGGTGGCCGTAAGAGGACCCTGGACCAGAATCTGGTAGGCCACCACCAGCACGACGAAAAGAATCATCGTGGGGATGGCGCCGATGAACATGGAAGCGAGTTGTTGGGCGATTACTTGCATGATTTACCGGCTTGCTCCGGCGATAAGATGAGGCTTTCCTATGTTGAGGTTTGAAGCTTGGAACCACACCTTTTTTATCAGGGGCAGCCGCTCAAGTCAACGGAACAGGACTCTTTGTCACGGCCATCTGTGACTGCTCTCACGGAAAGCAAATTGATTCCAAAAAAGAGCTTGCTTTCGCCGAAAACAGGCCTAAACTAACCATACCACCTAGACCCGGATCAGGGTCCTGCGGGCACACGGTTTCGGGATATCCTTCCACTCCCGAAACCGTGTGCCCGCCTCTTAATTTTGGGCCGCAAAAACAGCTTTCAGGTATTAGCTTCCCCTCTCAGCTTTTCCTTGCGCGAGCGGATTTTCCTTTCGCGATTTGCTGTCGTTCCCGGTGCAGATTAGCTGAAAGCTGAGGAGTGAAACCTGAAAGCTACTTAGGTGTCGCCGCCCTGTTCAGCAACCCCTGAGCCCGCAGCCAGATTTCCAGCAGATTCGGCCACTGATCGAGGGCTGGGTCACCCTTTCCTAAACCTGTGCCATGGGGTCCATTGGCGAACACATGCAACTCTGCAGGTACCCCGTTCTTCACCAGGGCGTCAAAGAAAGTCAATGCCTGCTGAACCGGCACTGTCTGGTCGGTGTACGTGTGGTACATGAAGGTCGGCGGCGTGTCCTTGGTGACAAACAGTGCCGGCGTGTATGCAGTCTTGAGCGCTTCGCACTGGTCCATCAGGTTGAAAATCTTGCAATAGCTCAGGTGCGAAGTGTCGCTTGAGATGGCTCCGAGCCAGGCGTAACCCAGAACCATGTAGTCAGGTTTGCTGGACACGCGTTCGATTGGATCGGGAGAGTCAGGCGTGCCGGGGACAGGCTGGTTTCCTGCCAGGGCAGCAAGATGGCCGCCGGCTGAGAAGCCGATGATCACAATCCGGTTTGGATCGATCTGGTAATCAGCCGCACGCGAGCGGACTAGTTGGACGGCGCGGCGTGCATCCAGCAGCGGAACAGGTAGCACGTAACCGTGCGACGTAAGCCGATAGCTGAGAATGAAGGCGCGGAACCCGCGAGCCGTGAACCAGTCGGCAACTTCGCGGCCTTCAAGATCGGCAGCAAGGCCGCGGTACGCGCCGCCCGGCAGAACAACGACGGCCGATCCGTTCGCGGTACCTGCGCGAGGCCCAAGGATCGTCAGCGTCGGAATGTCTTCACATGCAGTGCCCTTGGCCTGCGGTGCGTCGCCCTGCCACAGCCGAATGGTTTGGATATTGAGAAACGCGTTGTCATTGCCGGCTGCAGCACATGGCGATAATGCCTGCGAATTCGCCGAAGAGCAGAAACAAACAACAGCTACAAGTGCCAGAACTGCTCTCATTGTAATGTGGAGCCTCATAAAAACCTCCGAGGGTTTCGGGAGGATTATAACGGCAGGGAACAAGGGAACAGGGAACGAGGGACTAGGGACAGAGAATAGAGAGATGAGGGAACAGAGATCAGGAACAAGCGCGGATTGAGAGTGGAGTTGCAATTGGCCGCATCGTTGCTCCCTTGGTCCCTTGTTTCCTCTGTCCCTGCATCTACAATCGGATTGCTTTGTGGCCGGGACAACAATCCTCAGCGTGCGCGGTGAGCATTTCTGCCAGTTCCAGACCGTACCGCGCAAAGTAATATGCCGCGCCGTGTGAGCGATCCTGCAGCACGCCTTCGGGGAAAAGCGCATTACAAACGCTTTCTGCGTGGCGGGCATAGGAGCTTTCGCGCTGAAGCTGGAAGTTGGCTGCCAGCGTGCGCAGGCGATTCATCTGGTACATGATTTTGCCTGCCGCTGTCTCGGCAGATTGTCCCAGTCCCTTGTCCTGCGACTGCATCCACTCGACCAGCGTGCTGAGCTCCGCATCGACGGCATTGCCGGCGGCAGCGAGTTTCTGTTTGGTTTCAATGGGCATGGAACGGGCAGCAAGCCGTTGCGCAAGCGATGCGGCATCATTCTCGAAAACCTGGTCGAGCGAGAGTTCATGGCGATCAAGCAGCTTCGCGATCGACGGCTCAATGAGGGATGCGAACTGCCGCGCGGCGGGCGGCGTCTGCCGGCCCAGGATGCGCTCGTATAGAACGCCCGACTGCCCAAAGTACGCGACTTCGGCTGGTCCGCCGATGATCATCGACGTCGAGAGCAGGAAATCCTGAAACACGGGACGCAATAGCGCGGAGGGCGATAACCGTTCTGGCGCACTTTCGAGAATGCCGATGAGATCGGCGGTGGAATAACTCTGGCCATTGGCATGCCAGACGCCATTGGGCTCTTCCGCACTCACAGCTGTGCGCCGCAGAGCAATGCGCGCTCCAGTTGTCTCATCAATCAAAAAGAGCAGGCTCGTATTCTCAGTCACCGTCACCTGCGCGTGGTAGCCCGCGGCTTCGAGCCGTTGGTTGCGCTCCAGCAGCGCTGCATTGAACTCGTCGGCGCGCTCAATTGCTGCGCGCAGCACCGGCGCACCGATGCGGTGCATCTCGCGCCCGCTTGCATCCAGAACCAGCAGACCCTGCGCGGCAAAGATGGCCGAGTAGAATTCCGCAAACGCCTGCGCCAACGTTTTTCCCGGCTTATAAGCAGCGGCCAAGGCGTCGGTTGCGTCGGAGGGGCCGAGCAATTCGCACGCCTTTGCCGTCAGCTCCGCGATTTGATCCGTGAGCACCACGCGGCCCACCGGTATAACCGGGGCATTCTCGTCGGGCTGCGCATATTCGAGCTTTTCAAGCGCACGGCCTGCTGGGAAAGAAACGTGATTGATTTCGGCGAAGTCGTGATCCTCACTCGCCAGCCAAAAAATGGCTACATGCGGGTGGGCATCTGCAGTGGCCTTGCGTGCGCGGCCGAGCGCAGTGGCTGCTTTCAGCGGAACGAGCAGTGTTCCGCCAAACAGGCCGACCTGCTGACCGGTAACAACGGTTCCGGCGCCCTGTGCCAGTGCCGAAAGTGCAGAAGCTGCGGCAGTCGATGGGTTCTGTTCCGATAGGACTTTTACGATCTCAGGCCAGTGCGCCGGAAGTGCGGGGCGCTTTTGCCAATTCTCAGAGGAAGGGAAGAATGCAGCGGCCGACTCCTTGCCGTTGCAAAAGTCGAGGAAGAGCCGGCTCAGCCCCGGCATTATGGTGATCGGATAACAGTCTGCTATGGACAAAGTCGGTCACTTTCGTAGGTCTGGTGCGCCGCCTGATTTCGCATTGCAAGCACAACGCCAGAGCGTTTGTGCAGAACGGCTCAATTAAGGATGCCATGCCGGACCACACGGATGCAGAACTGAGCGAGCCAGCCACGGGCTTTGCGTATACTCGATTTTGAATCGAATGCAGTTGGACAGGTTTTCAGCAGAGAGGAATTGAAATGGTGAAGAAGAACGAGCGGAAGATAAAGAAGACGGTCATCAAGGATAAGCCGGTGAAAAAAGCGAAGGGTTCTGCTGCCAAAGCCCTCGCTGAAAAAGCCAGGCTGATCAGTTCCGAGGTTGTTTACCAGGGACCGCTCTTCAAAGTTCACCACGACAAGCTGATTGAGCCGGGCGGTCTGGAGAGCGAGCGGGACGTTATTCGCCACAACGGGAGCGTCGTGATCCTGGCAATCGACAAATCAAAAAGCAAGAAAGATCCCTGGATCGTTATGGAGCGGCAGTATCGCCATGCCGCCAATCAGTTCCTCTGGGAACTGCCTGCGGGCAAGATGGAAGCCGGCGAGGATCCGATGCTCGCTGCCAAGCGCGAGTTGTCGGAAGAAACCGGCTACTCCGCCCGCAACTGGGAGCCGCTGGTCGACTACTGGGCCAGCCCAGGTTTTCTGGGCGAGATCATGAAAGTCTATCTAGCCGAAGGACTCATTGCAGGTGAGGCGCAGCCAGAAGAAGACGAAAAGATAGATTTTCGCCTGGTCAAATTGTCCGACGTGCTGAAAATGATCAAAAAAGGCGCCATCCACGATGGCAAGACGCTTGTGAGCGTGCTGCTCTATCTGCAGAGAACGGGACGCAAGGGCAAGATGTAGCGTTCCTGCAATGCCGACTTTCGCTCTAATTCGCGTACACGAAACAGGTTATCGTCTGATCTAAAAGCAGAGGCCCCTGTTGGCATGGGAAGGCATTCTGGAAATCTTGAAGTCTGTATATCCTGATTCTTTGGAGTCCAACCTTAGGAAACCAAAAGAGTTCCGTTGTTCAATTTTGTGGATAATATTCCAGTGAAGCACAAAACCTTTATGAAAAAGATTGCGTCATAGCACATAACGGATGGGATCTCCCCTCAAGCCCACTCGTAT
>Ga0310811_10005002_pt1 | contig 16707 bp, 31 predicted proteins | sample YCmetagenome_FD_207642 | JGI IMG/M metagenome (GOLD analysis project Ga0310811, IMG submission 207642) | Soil microbial communities from experimental microcosm in Duke University, North Carolina, United States - YC | ecosystem: Engineered > Artificial ecosystem > Soil microcosm > Unclassified ...
CTGATCATGCCGATCGCCATGGAGAAGGAGCTGCGGTTCGCGATCCGGGAGGGCGGTCGGACGGTGGGCGCGGGCGTCGTGACGGAGATCGTGGAGTAGGAACATGGTCACGGTGACCGCCGATCAGAAGATCCGCATCCGCCTCAAGGCCTACGACCATCACCTCCTGGATCGGTCGGTCAAGGAGATCGTGGAGACCGTCCGGCGTACCGGCGCGCGTGTCGCGGGCCCGGTGCTGCTGCCGACCATCATCAACCGCTGGACCGTCCTGCGTTCCCCGCACGTCGACAAGACCTCGCGGGAGCAGTTCGAGATGCGCACGCACAAGCGCCTGCTCGACATCGTCGACCCCACTCCGCAAACGGTCGACAGCCTGATGAAATTGGATCTCCCCGCCGGCGTCGACGTCGAAATCAAACTCTGAGAAAGACCGATGAGAAGCGTCCAGATGCTCGGCGGCAACGACGCAGATGGATGCTTCTCAGCGGTCTTCGCGGCGCGTTGAGGATCGCCCAATAGCCATGGCACGCAAAGAAGGACTCATCGGCCGCAAAGTCGGCATGACGCAGGTCTTCGGTGACGACGGCAGCCAGCTGCCCGTCACCGTCATCCAGGCCGGGCCCTGCACGGTGCTGGGGCTGCGCACGCAGGAGAGCCACGGCTACGCCGCGCTGCAGATCGGCTTCGAGGCCCAGGGCAAGAACGTCACCAAGCCGATGGGCGGGGTCTTCAAGAAGCTCAACGTGAACCCGCTGCGGGTGGTCCGTGAGATCCGCCTGGAGAAGTCCGAGCAGGTGCAGGGCTACCAGGTCGGGCAGTCGCTGACGGCCGAGCTCTTTGCTCCTGGCGAGCTGGTCGACGTGATCGGCGTCACCAAGGGCAAGGGCTTCCAGGGCGGCGTGAAGCGGCACGGATGGTTCGGCGGCGATGCGACGCACGGCTCGATGTTCCACCGGGCGCCCGGCTCCATCGGCGCCTCGTCGGATCCCTCGCGGGTGTGGCCCGGCCACAAGCTGCCTGGCCGCATGGGTGGCGTGCAGCGGACGGTGCTCAACGTCTCGGTCGTACGGGTCATGCCCGAGCAGAACCTCGTGCTACTGGGCGGGGCCGTGCCCGGCGCCAACGGCTCGCTGGTGATGATCCGCAAATCGGTGAAGACGACCAAGCAGCAGCAGCAGAAAGCGGCGGACAAGAAATAATGCCGACGGTACAGGTCCTGGACGCCAAGGGAAAGCAGTCCGGCACCCTCGAGGTTTCCGCCGAGGTGTTCGGCGTCGAGATCAAGGGGCCGTTGCTCCATCAGGCGGTGGTCCGCGAGCTCGCGGACCGGCGCGTCGGTACCCACGACACCAAGGGGCGCAGCGAGGTCTCGGGCGGCGGCCGGAAGCCGTGGAAGCAGAAGGGGACCGGCCGGGCCCGCCAGGGCAGCATCCGGGCCACGCAGTGGAAGGGCGGCGGCAAGCCGTTCGGCCCCACGCCGCGTAGCTACGACAAGGACATGCCGCGCCAGATGCGGCGCGAGGCGCTGCGCGGTGCGGTGGCGGCGGCGATCGCCGGCAACACGCTGCGTGTGGTCGAGGGCGTGAGCGCCGACGGCAAGACGAAGTCCCTCGTCGCCGGGCTCGAGCAGCTCGGCCTGGAGCGCGTCTCCACCCTGGTCGTGACGGCCACCGTGAGCGAGGCGCTGCTGCGGGCCTCGCGCAACGTGCCGTGGCTCACCGTGGAGGCGCCCGGGCAGGTCTCGGTCTACCAGCTGATGCAGGCCCGGCAGGTCGTCTTCGAGCGCGCGGCGCTCAAGGCGCTCGAGGAGGCGCTCGCCCAATGAACCGCGATGCGCGTCGGGTCCTGATCCGTCCGCTCATGACCGAGAAGTCGATGCAGCAGAAGGAAGCGTTCAACACCGTCGCGTTCCGCGTGCGGACTGACGCCAACAAGGTCGAGATCCGCGCTGCGGTGGAGAGCGTGTTCAACGTCAAGGTGACGGCGGTGCGTACCGCCTCCTACGAGGGCAAGCTCAAGCGGATGGGGCGCTTCCAGGGCCGGCGGGCCGACTGGAAGAAGGCCATCGTGACCTTGGCGCCGGGCCACAAGATCGACCTCGTCGAGGGAGCGTAGCGTCATGGGCATCCGCACCGTCAAGCCAACGTCGCCGTCGCGGCGCTATCTCACGTACGTCACGTACGAGGAGATCACCAAGACCGAGCCGGAGAAGCGCCTGCTCATCCCCAAGCGGCGCACCAATGGCCGCAACGCCTACGGCCGCATCACGGTGCGGCACCGGGGCGGTGGGGCCAAGCGCATGCTGCGCCAGGTCGACTTCCGGCGCGACAAGATCGGGATCCCGGCGCGGGTGGCCGCGATCGAGTACGATCCCAACCGCTCGGCCCACCTGGCCCTGCTGCACTACCGCGACGGCGAGAAGCGCTACATCATCGCCACGCACGGCCTCAAGGTGGGCGACACGCTGATGTCCGGGCCGCAGGCCGACATCGTGCCGGGTAACGCGCTGCCGATCCGCAACATCCCGGTCGGCACGCTCGTGCACAACGTGGAATTGCAGCCGGGACGAGGTGCGCAGATGTGCCGGAGCGCCGGCACCCAGGCCCAGCTGCTGGCCAAGGAAGGCGACCGCGCCACCCTGCGCCTGCCCTCGGGCGAGGTGCGGCTGGTCCAGCTCGACTGCATGGCCACGATCGGTCAGGTCGGCAACCTCGACCACGAGAACGTCTCCGTCGGCAAGGCCGGGCGCGTGCGCTGGCGCGGCTTCCGGCCGACGGTGCGCGGCACCGTGATGAACCCGGTCGATCACCCGATGGGGGGCGGCGAGGGCAAGGGCAAGGGCAACCACCCGATGACGCCGTGGGGCAAGCCGACCAAGGGCTACAAGACCCGCCGGGGGGCCCGGCCCACCGACGCCTTCATCGTCACGCGCCGGACGAAATAGGAGCCCGGGATGGGACGCTCACTCAAGAAGGGCCCGTACATCGACGAGAAGCTCTACGAGCGGATCGAGGAGCTCAACCGGGGGCGCCAGAAGAAGGTGCTCAAGACCTGGTCGCGCCGCTCCACGATCGCGCCGGAGTTCGTCGGCCACACCCTGGCCGTCCACAACGGCAAGAAGTTCATCCCGGTGTACGTGACGGAGAACATGGTCGGTCACAAGCTCGGGGAGTTCGCACTGACGCGCACGTTCAAGGCCCACGGCCAGGCCGAGAAGGCCGCCGCGACGCCGACGGGGAAATCGTAGGTCATCATGATCACCAGCGCCAAGGCGCGGTTCGTGCGTGTGTCAGCCCGCAAGGCCCGGCTGGTCCTCGACCAGATCCGCGGCAAGTCGGTGGGCGACGCGCTGGCCACGCTCGAGTTCACGCCGCGGGCGGCCGCCCGCCTCATCGAGAAGGTGCTCCGCTCGGCGGTCGCCAACGCCGAGCACAACCATCAGATGCGCAACCTCGACGATCTGCGCGTCGTGCAGGCCGTGGCGGACGGCGGTCCCTCGCTCAAGCGCGTGCAGCCGCGGGCCATGGGCCGCGCGTTCTTCATCAAGCACCGCACCAGTCACCTCACGATCGCGGTGAGCGACGAGGCCAACGGCACTCGCGGTATCCTCACGCGGCCCCGCCACTGGCGGGTGCGGCGCTCGGTGGTGGCCGGCCCGGCGACCGCGCCGGCGGCCAGCGCCGCGCCGGCGCCCGCGCCGCGCGCCCGGAGAGCGGCCGCCGCGCCCCGGGGTCGAGGTCGGGCCAGGTCGAAGGAGAAGGCATAGCGATGGGCCAGAAGACACATCCGATCGGCTTCCGCCTCGGCTCGACGCGGACGTGGTCGTCACGGTGGTTCGCGACGAAGAACTACGCCGACCTCCTGCACGAGGACGTGAAGATCCGGCGGTTCATCAAGGACCAGCTCTACCACGCGGGCATCGCCAAGATCGACATCGAGCGGTCGGCCAACCGCGCGCGCATCACGATCTTCACGGCCCGCCCCGGCATCATCATCGGCCGCAAGGGCTCGGAGGTCGAGCGGCTGAAGAACGAGCTGCAGCTGCGGACCCAGAAGGAGATCTACCTCAACATCGAGGAGGTCATCCATCCCGAGCTCGACGCCCAGCTCGTCTCCGAGAACGTCGCCCTGCAGCTGCAGAAGCGCGTGGCGTTCCGGCGGGCGATGAAGAAGGCGGTCACCTCCGCGCTGCGGCTGGGCGCCGACGGCATCCGGATCGCCTGCGCCGGGCGCCTCGGGGGCGGTGAGATCGCGCGCCGGGAGTGGTACCGCGACGGCCGGGTGCCGCTGCACACCATCCGTGCCGACATCGACTACGGGATGGCCACCGCCCACACGACGTACGGGACGATCGGCGTGAAGGTCTGGATCTTCAAGGGCGAGGTGCTCCGCGCCGCTCCCGCGGAGGCCTGAGGCGACCCCATGCTGATGCCCAAGCGCGTCAAGTACCGCAAGGCCCAGCGCGGCAACATGCGCGGCAAGGCCCAGCGGGGATCGACGCTCGCCTTCGGCGAGTACGGCCTCAAGGCGCTGGAGCCGGGCTGGATCACCAACCGCCAGATCGAGGCGGCCCGGGTGGCGCTCACCCGCAGCCTCAAGCGCGGCGGCAAGGTGTGGATCCGCGTGTTCCCCGACAAGCCGGTGACCAAGAAGCCGGCCGAGACGCGGATGGGCAAGGGCAAGGGCAACCCCGAGGAGTGGGTGGCCGTGGTGAAGCCGGGGCGCATCCTCTACGAGATGGAGGGCGTGGGCGAGGCGGACGCTCGCGAGGCGTTCCGGACCGCCGCAAACAAGATGGGCATCACCACGAAGTTCGTGACCAGGACCCGGACGCTATGAAGGCCGCGAAGTGGCGTGACTTCTCGGACGACGAGATGACGCAGAAGGTGCGCGAGCTGTCCGAGGAGGTCTTCAACCTCCGCTTCCAGCTCGCGATGGGTGTAGCCAAGAACCCCTCGCGGGTCGGTGAGGTCCGGCGCGATCTGGCCCGGGCCTACACGATCATCCGCGAGCGCGGCGGCTCGCCGGAGGCCGTGGCGGCGATCGCCGCCCCGGCGGCGGCGACCGCACCCATGGCCCCGGCCGCTTCGGCGGCCCCGGCCAGGAGGAAGCCGCGGGCCAAGGCGGCGGCCAAGACCAAGAAGCCGGCTGCGAAGAAGAAGCCGGCCAAGACGAAGAAAGCGAAGGGATAGGTCGTGGGCGAGCGCAAGACGCGAGAGGGCGTCGTGGTGAGCGATGCCATGCAGAAGACGCGAGTGGTGCGGATCGAGCGCGTGTATCGCCATCCGCGCTACCAGCGAGTCATCCGCATGTCCAAGAAGCTCAAGGCGCACGACGAGGAGAACGCCAGTCACGTGGGCGACCGTGTGCTGATCGAGGAGACGCGGCCCATCTCCAAGGACAAGCGCTGGCGCATTCGTCAGGTGCTGAACCGCGTGGCCCGGGCATGATCCAGCCCCGGTCGATGCTCGACGTCGCGGATAACTCCGGCGCCAAGAAGGTCCAGTGCATCCGGGTCATGGGTGGCGCCAACAAGCGCTACGCCTCCCTGGGCGACACCGTGATCGTGGCGGTCAAGGAGGCGGCGCCGGACGGGACCGTCAAGAAGGGCGAGGTGGCGCGGGCGGTGGTGGTGCGCACGGTGAAGGAAGTCCGTCGGCGCGACGGCTCCTACATCCGCTTCGACCGCAACGCGGTGGTGCTCATCAAGCCCGACGAGAATCCGGTGGGTACGCGCATCTTCGGGCCGGTGGCCCGGGAGCTGCGCGAGCGCCAGTTCACGAAGATCATCTCCCTCGCACCCGAGGTGCTGTGATGTCCGGTCTGCACGTGAAGAGAGGCGACCTGGTCGGCGTCATCACCGGGCGGGAGCGGGGCAAGCGCGGCAAGGTGCTGCGCGTGGTCACCGCCAAGAACCGGGTGATCGTCGAGCACGTCAACATGATCAAGAAGCATCAACGGCCGACGCAGAAGCTACGGCAGGGCGGCATCATCGAGCGCGAGGGCGCGCTGGCTCTGTCCAACGTGCTGCCGATCTGCGGCAGCTGCGACAAGCCGGCCCGGGTGGGCACCAAGGTGCTCGTCGACGGCCGCAAGGTCCGCATCTGCAAGCGCTGCGACGAGCCCCTCGACAAGGGTTAGGAGATGGCCAAGCCAGGCGGAACTCCCGCAGCACCGAAAGCCCAGGCCGGCGGCAAGGCCCCGGCCCGGCCCCAGCAGGGTCAGCCCCGACGTGGTGACAAGGGCGCCGCGCCGGATGCGCAGGCCGCCAAGACCCGCCCCAAGAGCACCGGCGGGGTCCCGCCGCGGCTGAAGGACATCTTCGCCCGCACGGTGTCGCCGGCGCTCATGAAGGAGCGCGGCTACACCAACGTGTGGCAGGTGCCGCGGCTGGACAAGATCGTCATCAACATGGGTGTGGGCGAGGGGCGCGAGAACGCCAAGATCCTCGACTTCGCCACCGCCGACCTGCAGACCATCGCGGGGCAGAAGCCTATCGTCACGCGCGCCAAGAAGTCGATCGCCAACTTCAAGCTGCGCGAGGGTGTGCCGATCGGCACCAAGGTGACCCTGCGGGGGGCGCGCATGTACGAGTTCCTCGACCGGCTGATGAACGTGGCCCTGCCGCGCGTGCGCGATTTCAAGGGCGTGCCGCCCAAGGGCTTCGACGGCCGGGGCAACTACGCGCTGGGGCTACGGGAGCAGCTGATCTTCCCGGAGATCGTCTACGACAAGATCGACAAGGTGCGCGGCATGGACATCAACATCGTGACGACGGCCCGCACCGACGAGGAAGCGCGCGCGCTGCTGACGCACCTCGGCATGCCGTTCAGGGAGTCCTAGGTCATGGCCAAGACGTCGCTCATCATGAAGTCGCTCTCGACGCCGAAGTTCTCGACCCGCGCCTACCGGCGCTGCCGGCTGTGCGGGCGCCCGCGCGGCTACATCCGGAAGTTTCAGATGTGTCGCCTGTGCTTCCGCGAGCTGGCGCTCAAGGGCGAGATTCCCGGCATCGTGAAAGCGAGCTGGTAGCCGTGCGCAGCGATCCGATCGCCGATCTGCTCACCCGTATCCGCAACGCCAGCAACGCCGAGCACGAGAAGGTCGATATCCCGTCCTCCCGGCTCAAGGTGCGCATCGCCGAGCTGCTGAAGGAGGAGGGGTTCATCAAGAACTTCCGCGTGCTGGAGGACGGCCGCCAGGGCACCCTGCGCGTCTACCTCAAGTACGGCACCGGCAACGAGAGGATGATCTCGGGGCTCGTGCGGGTCTCGACGCCGGGCCGGCGCGTGTACGTTGGCCACGACAAGATCCCCTCGATCCTGGCCGGGATGGGCGTGGCGCTGCTCTCGACGTCGCGGGGCGTGTTCACCGATCGCGAGGCCCGCAAGCAGAAGGTCGGCGGGGAAGTCCTCGCCTACGTGTGGTAGGAGAGCCGCCATGTCGCGTATCGGCAAGCTTCCGATTCCGATTCCCCAGGGTGTGAAGATCCAGGTCGAGGGGACGACCGTCCGAGCCGAGGGTCCCAAGGGCAAGCTCGCCCAGCCGGTCCCGACCGGGCTCACGCCACGGGTGTCTGACGGCACCATCGTCATCGAGCGCAGCGGCGAGGACCGCCGGGTGCGCGCGCTGCACGGCCTGGCCCGGGCCCTGGTGGCGAACATGGTGACCGGCGTCAAGGACGGCTTCGAGCGCCGGCTCGAGATCGTGGGCATCGGCTACCGGGCCCAGATGCAGGGCAAGGCGATCCAGCTGGCCCTGGGTTACTCGCACCCGATCGTGTTCGCGCTGCCCGACGGCGTCACGGCCGAGATCGACAAGCAGACGGCCATTGTCCTGAGAGGGGCGGACAAGGCGGTGCTCGGCCAGACGGCCGCCAAGCTCCGGGCGCTGCGCCAGCCCGATCCCTACAAGGGCAAGGGCATCCGCTATGCGGGCGAGGTGGTGCGCCGCAAGGTCGGCAAGAAGGCGGGCGCGAAATGATCATCAAGGACCGGCGCGCTCCGAGAGACAAGCGGCACCACCGCCTGCGGCGGTGGGTGCAGGGCACCGCGGCCCGGCCGCGGCTGGCGGTCTTCCGGAGCCTCAATCACATGTACGCCCAGATCGTGGACGACGAGACGGGGCGCACCCTGGCTGCCGCCGACAGCCGGAGCAAGGAGTTCCGGGCGGCCCAGCCGCGCGGGGGCAATGTTGCCGCGGCCAAGGCGGTCGGCGAGCTGCTGGCTCAGCGGGCCAAGGCCGCGGGGGTGCAGCAGGTGATCTTCGATCGCGGCGGGTTCAAGTACCACGGACGCGTCAAGGCGCTCGCCGATGCTGCCCGGGCGGGTGGCCTCGTCTTTTGATCGGGCCCCGACGCGCGGTGACGGGACTATGCTGAAGGCGAACTGGACGAGGAGAGATTAGTGGCGGAAGCGAAGATCGATCCCAGCGTGCTGGAGTTGAACGATCGGGTTGTCTCCATCAACCGGGTGGCCAAGGTCGTCAAGGGCGGGCGGCGGTTCTCGTTCACGGCGCTCGTCGTCGTGGGCGACGGCCGGGGCCACGTCGGTGTCGGCCTGGGCAAGGCCCATGAGGTTCCGGAGGCGATCCGCAAGGCGGTCGAGCACGCCAAGAAGGACCTGATCTTCGTCGCGCTCAAGGAGACGACGATCCCCTTCGAGATCACCGGCCACTTCGGGGCCGGCCGGGTCTTCCTGAAGCCGGCCGTCCAGGGCACCGGGGTCATCGCCGGCGGCGCCGTCCGGCCCGTGCTGGAAGCCGCGGGGGTTCAGGACATCCTGACGAAGACGCTGGGGACCAACAATCCCCACAACGTGCTGAAGGCCACGATCGACGCGCTCAGGCGAATCAAGCGACTTCAAGATTTGCACGCGGCGCGGCGGCGTGGTGGCGACGGCACCCTGGCGGAGGAGACGGCCGGTGCCAGACAAGAAGCTTAAGATCACGCTCGTGAAGAGCATCATCGGTCTCAGCCCCAAGCAGGAGGGGACCGTGAAGGCACTGGGACTCCGGCGGATGTGGCAGCAGGTGACGCACGACGACACCCCGATGATCCGCGGCATGATCGCCAAGGTGCCGCACGTCCTGCAGGTGAGCCATGAAGCTTGACGAGCTGCGGCCGGCGCCGGGCGCGGTCGTCCGTCGCAAGCGGGTCGGTCGGGGACCGGGCTCCGGTCACGGCAAGACCTCGACGAAGGGCAACAAGGGCCACAAGGCCCGCTCCGGCGGGGGCAAGACCAATGGCTTCGAGGGCGGGCAGATGCCGCTCTATCGCCGCCTGCCCAAGCGGGGCTTCCTGCCCCACGGCGGCAAGACCGAGTACGCGGTCGTCAATCTGAAGTCGCTCGGGGCCTTCGCCTCCGGGGCGACCGTCGATCCAGATGGGCTGGTGAAGGCCGGCCTCATCAAGCGCTCGGCGCGGGGACGGGTGAAGCTGCTCGGTGACGGCGCGGTGCCGCACGCCCTCACGGTGCGGGTGCACGCCATCAGCGAGTCGGCGAAGACGAAGATCGAGGGGCAGGGCGGCCGCGTCGAGGTGCTGCCCGAAAAGGAGAAGGCGGCGGCTTCGTGATCGAAAGCCTGCAGTCGTTCCAGAACATCTTCAAGATCCCCGAGCTGAAGCGGCGGGTGATCTTCACCGCCGTGCTGCTCATCGCCTATCGCATCGGGGCCCACGTGCCCACGCCCGGTATCGACGGGCACGCCCTGGCCCAGTTCTTCGATCAGGCCCAGGGCACCCTGCTCGGCATGGTGGACCTGTTCTCGGGTGGCAACCTGCGCCGGCTGTCGATCTTCGCGCTCGGCATCATGCCGTACATCTCGGCCTCGATCATCCTGCAGCTGCTCACCGTCGTCATCCCGGCGCTGGAGCGGCTGGCCAAGGAGGGTGAGGCCGGACGCAAGAAGATCACGCAGTACACCCGCTACGGCACGATCGCGCTCTCGCTCGTGCAGTCGCTCGGCATTGCCTACGGTCTGGAGGGCATGCCGACGCCGAGCGGGGTGGGCATCGTTCCGCATCCCGGCTGGGGATTCCGGCTGCTCACGATGGTCACGCTCACCGCCGGCACCGCGCTCATCATGTGGCTCGGCGAGCAGATCTCCGAGAAGGGCATCGGCAACGGCATCTCGCTGATCATCTTCGCCGGCATCGTCGTGCGCCTGCCCTCGGCCATCCAGGCCTCGTACACCCTGATCAAGACCGGCGAGATGAAGCTGTTCGTCTTCTTCGCGATCATCCTGTTGATGGTCGCGGTGACGGCGGCGGTCGTGCTCATGCAGGAGGGCCAGCGCAAGATCCCGGTGCAGTACGCCAAGCGGGTGGTGGGCCGGCGTGTCTACGGCGGGCAGTCCACGCACATCCCGCTGCGCATCAACACCGCGGGTGTCATCCCGGTCATCTTCGCCTCGTCGCTGATCCTGTTCCCGGCTACCCTCACGCGCTTCATGCCCTACGGCTTCATGCAGTCGGTGGCCGATGCGCTGAGCCCGGGCCGGGTGACCTACACCGTGCTGTACATGGGCCTCATCGTCTTTTTCGCGTACTTCTACACGGCGATCGTCTTCAACCCGGTCGACCTGTCGGACAACATGAAGAAGTACGGCGGGTTCATTCCCGGCGTACGGCCCGGCAAGAAGACGGCCGAGTACATCGACCACGTCCTGACGCGCATCACCCTGCCCGGCGCCCTGTTCCTGGCCATCATCTCGGTGCTCCCCGACCTGCTCATCCGCTGGTTCAACGTGCCGTTCTACTTCGGCGGCACCAGCTTGCTGATCGTCGTGGGCGTGGCCCTGGACACCGTGCGGCAGATGGAATCGCACCTGCTGATGCGCAACTACGAGGGCTTCCTCAAGCGGTCCAAGACGCGCTCGGGCGCGTTCGCCCGCCGGAGCTGATGAGACTGTGCGGCTGATCTTCCTCGGTCCTCCCGGCGCCGGCAAGGGCACGCAGGCCCGCGAGCTGGCCCGCGAGTGGCGGGTGCCGCAGATCGCCACCGGCGACATGCTCCGCGAGGCGGTCGCCGCCGGCACCCCGCTGGGCCGCGAGGCCAAGCGCATCATGGACACCGGCGCGCTCGTCTCCGACGACGTGATCGTCGGGCTGATCGCCGAGCGGCTGCGCCAGCCCGACTCGGCCGGCGGCTTCATCCTCGACGGGTTCCCGCGCACCATCGGCCAGGCCGAGGCCCTGGGACGTCTGCTGAAGGACCTGGCTCAGAAGCTTGACGCGGTCCTGTACTTCAAGGTCGGCGAGCCGGAGCTGCTGCGGCGGCTGACCGGTCGTCGGATCTGCCGACAGTGCCAGGCCGCGTATCACATGGTGTCGGCGCCGCCGAAGCGCGAGGGCGTCTGCGACAACTGCGGCGGGCCGCTCTACCAGCGCGAGGACGACAGCGAGGCCACGGTGCGCAACCGCCTCGCCGTCTACGAGCGGCAGACCGCGCCCCTGCTCGACTACTACCGCGAGCGCGGCCTGCTCACGCCCATCGACGGCGAGGGCTCGATCGAGGCCATTCGCACCGCCATCCGTCGCGCGGCCACGGAGGCGCGATGATCGAGCTGAAGTCGGCCCGGGAGATCGGGCTCATGCGCCGCGCCGGCTACATCCTGGCCGACGTGGTCGATCGCCTGCGGGCCGGCGTCCGGCCCGGCATGTCCACGCTCGAGATCGACGAGGACGTCGAGGAGTTCATCCGCTCCCAGGGGGCCAAGCCGGCCTTCAAGGGCTACCGCGGGTTCCCGGCGACAGTCTGCATCTCGATCAACGAGGAGGTCGTGCACGGCATCCCCTCCACGCATCGGCGGGTCAAGGAGGGGGACATCGTCGGCCTGGACCTCGGGTGTATCGTCGAGGGGTACTACGCTGACTGCGCGTTCACGCTCGCGATCGGGGAGGTCCCGCCGCGGGTCCAGGAGCTGCTCGACGCCACCCGGGACAGTCTCGAGGCCGGGATCGTCGAGTGTCGCCCGGGCCGGCGGCTCTCCGACGTCTCGCACGCCATCCAGGTGCACGTCGAGAAGCACGGCTTCTCGGTCGTGCGGGCCTTCGTCGGCCACGGCATCGGGCGGGCGTTGCCCCAGGTGCCGAACTTCGGTGATCCGGGCCGTGGCCCGCAGCTCAAGCCGGGCATGGTCCTGGCCATCGAGCCGATGGTCACCATGGGCAGCTGGGAAGTGCGGGTCCTCGACGACGGCTGGACGGCGGTGACGAAGGACGGGAGCCTGGCCGCCCACTTCGAGCACACGATCGCGGTGACCGAGTCGGGGCCCGAGGTGCTGACCAGCAAGCGTGGCGGCACAGCCCAGGCCGCCTGAGAGCAGACATGGCCAAGGAAGACGCGATCGAGGTCGAGGGAACCGTGGTGGAGCCGCTACCCAACGCCATGTTTCGTGTCGAGCTGGAGAGCGGGCACCGCGTCCTCGCGCACGTGAGCGGCAAGATGCGGATGAACTTCATCCGGATCCTACCGGGCGACCGTGTGAAGGTGGAGCTGTCACCCTACGACCTCACGCGGGGCCGCATCACGTACCGGTTCAAGTAGGAGCGAGAGGCGATGAAGGTGAGACCGTCGGTGAAAGCGCGCTGCGAGAATTGCAAGATCGTCAGGCGCCAGGGCGTCGTGCGCATCATCTGCAAGAACCCGCGGCACAAGCAGCGGCAGGGGTAAACCTCGGAGGGGGCTTCGCCCCCTTCCGAACCTCCCCCAGGGCAGGATTGCGGCGGCGAAGCCGCCGCTCGAACAGGAAAGACGGAGACGGGTTATGGCGAGAGTCGCGGGTGTGGATTTGCCGCGGGAGAAGCGTGGGGAAGTGGCGGTGACGTACATCTATGGGATCGGGCGGGCGGCGGCCAGCAGCATCCTGGCCAAGGCCAACGTGGACCCGGCCAAGCGCGTGAAGTCCTGGAGCGACGAGGAGACCGCGCGCGTGCGCGAGATCATCGAGCGCGAGATGAAGGTCGAGGGCGACCTGCGTCGCGAGATCTCGATGAACGTCAAGCGCCTGATGGACATCGGCGCCTACCGCGGCATCCGTCACCGCAAGGGCCTGCCGGTGCGGGGCCAGCGCACCCACACCAACGCGCGGACGCGCAAGGGCCCGCGCAAGGGCGTGATGGTGAAGAAGAAGCCCACCGCTGCGGCCGCGCCGGCCCCGGCCGCGCCGCGCAAGGCAGGAGCGTAAGGCATGGCCGACGCGCCGAAGCCCGCTCCCCGCAAGAAGGGTGGCAAGAAGCGTGAGCGCCGCGAGGTCCGCACCGGCATCGCGCACGTCCAGGCCACGTTCAACAACACGATCGTGACCCTGACCGATCGGATGGGGAACGTCGTGTCGTGGTCCAGCGCCGGCAGCGCCGGCTTCAAGGGCTCGCGCAAGAGCACGCCCTTCGCGGCGCAGACGGCGGCCGAGATCGCCGCCCGCAAGGCCATGGAGTTCGGCCTGAAGCAGATCGAGGTGTTCGTGCGCGGGCCGGGCGCCGGCCGTGAGGCCGCCATCCGCTCGCTGCAGGCCGTGGGGCTCGAGATCAGCGCGATCCGCGACGTGACGCCAATTCCCCACGACGGCTGCCGCCCACCCAAGCGGCGGCGAGTGTAGAGGAGCGCGGCCATGGCGCGATATCGCGATGCCAAGTGCCGGCTGTGCCGCCGCGAGGGCATGAAGCTCTTCCTCAAAGGCGCCCGCTGCTTCACGGACAAGTGCGCGATCGAGCGGCGCAACTATCCGCCGGGCATGCACGGGCTGCAGCGCGGCAAGCTGACGCCCTACGGTGTGCAGCTGCGCGAGAAGCAGAAGGCCAAGCGGATCTACGGCGTGCTGGAGAGCCAGTTCCGCAAGTACTTCCAGTGGGCGGAGAGCCAGAAGGGCGTCACCGGTGAGAACCTGCTCCGGCTGCTGGAGCTGCGTCTGGACAACGTCGTCTACCGCATGGGCTTCGCGGCCTCGCGCCGCGAGTCGCGGCAGATGGTCGCCCACGGCCACTTCCAGGTGAACGGGCGCAAGGCCAGCATCCCCTCGTTCCTCACCAAGGTGGGCGACGTGGTGCAGCTGCGCTCGACCTCCAAGCTGGGTCCACGGGTGGACGACAACGCCAACGCCGGCCGGGGTCAGATCCCTCAGTGGCTGGACGTCGACATCAACGCCAAGCGTGGCCTGGTGCGAGGTCTGCCGCTCCGTGAGGACATCCAGATCCCCGTGTCCGAGCAGCTGATCGTCGAGCTGTACAGCAAGTAAGGAGGTCGACGAGGGCATGCCACGGATTCCGTTCCAGAAGCCGAAGAAGGTGGAGTGGGAGATCCTGAGTGATCGTTACGGCCGGCTGGTGGCCGAGCCGTTCGAGAAGGGCTACGCGCTCACCGTCGGCAACTCGCTGCGCCGGACCCTGCTGTCGATCGTGCCGGGCGCGGCGGTCTCGTGGATCAAGATCGAGGGCGTGAAGCCCACCGACACCAAGATACCCGGCGTCACCGAGAGCCTCACCGACGTGATGCTCAACATCAAGAAGCTCGCGATCCAGGTGCCGTCGGACGAGCCGCGCGTGCTGCGGATGGAGCTGACCGGCCCCAAGGACGTCAAGGGCGAGGACGTGCCGGAGACGGGTGCCGAGATCCTCAATCCGGAGGCGCACCTCTTCACGCTGGAGGCGGGCGGGCGGATCACGATGGAACTCGGGGTCGGCGTCGGCCGTCGCTACCAGGCCGCCGACGAGCCGGGCGGCGGGCGGCCAGCCGGTGCGCTGCCGCTGGACGCGGCGTACTCGCCGATCACCCGCGTGGCGTACAACGTCGAGATGTCCCGTCTCGGCAAGATCACCGACTACGAGAAGCTGGTGCTCGAGGTGTGGACGAACGGCGCCGTCAGCCCCGACGACGCGCTCACCCGCGCTTCGACCTACCTGCGCGATCACTACGCGCCGCTGGCTCCGGCCGGTGGTGACGAGGACGAGGAAGCGGAAGCCACCGCCGGCGAGGCCTATCTCCGGGATGCGCTCAGCAAGACGCTGGAGGAGCTGGCCTTGCCGGCCCGGGCCATCAACGCGCTGCGCGGGGCCGAGCTGAACCTGGTCGCCGATCTCGTGCAGAAGACCGAGCTCGACCTGGCCGACGTCAAGAACCTCGGCGACAAGTCGATCGACGAGATCAAGACCGCGCTGGCCACGCTCGGGCTCTCGCTGGGCATGCGCATCGATCCCAACGTCCTCGGCGCGCTGGGACGTGGCCCCGCGGTCAAGTAGCCCACGGCAATCGAACGTCTGCGACGTGAGCGCCCTCGAGGCGCGCGCCGAGCCGGAATGAGGACGCGATGAGGCACCGCAAGGACGGATTCAAGCTCGGACGGCTCACCCAGCACCGGTGGGCGATGTTCCGCAACCTGCTCACCGGACTGTTCCGTCACGAGCGGATCGAGACGACCGAGGCCAAGGCCAAGGCCGTGCGCGGCCTCGCCGACCACATCGTCACCTTGGCCAAGCGCGAGAACCTCCATGCCCGCCGGCAGGTGCTGCAGCTCGTGCCAGACACCGAGGTCGTGGGGCGCATCTTCGACACGATCGCCGCGCGCTTTTCCGACCGTAACGGCGGCTACACGCGTCTCGTGAAGACCCGCGTGCGCCGCGGCGATGCCGCGCCCATGGTCTTCCTGGAGCTGATCGATCGTCCCGAGGCGCCGAAGGACGGCGAGGGCAAGGGCGAGAAGAAGGAGAAGGCACCGCGGGGCGAGAAGGGCGAGGCGGGCGCTGGGGGCAAGCGCAAGCGCCGTGAGAAGGCGGCGGCCGCCGCCGGCTAGGCCGGCGCGCGCTCCCGGTCGATCGCGGGCCCGAGCGCGAGCGTGGCGATCGTCACCACGCTCGCCAGCGCCGCGAACACGGCCCACGCCACCGCGTAGGAGTTCCACCGAACCAGCAGCAGCCCGAACGTCGCCGGCCCCACCAGCAGCCCGATCACGATGGCGGCGAAGGCCACGCCGCTCAGCATCCCGGCGGCGCGCCGTCCCCCGGCCTCGGCGCTGATGATGAAGAAGATTCCCACCCAGCCATAAGCGCCCACGCCGCTCAGGAACGCCAGCCCCCCCGCCACCAGCGGCGCCACCACCGGATGTGACGCGTACCCCGCGAAGACGATCGCGCCGACGCCGCCCGTGAGCGCCAGCCACATCGAGCGGCGGCCCGTGAGCCACCGGTCGCTCGCCGCACCGAGCACCAGGCGGGAGACGGCACCGCCGGCCTGGGAGCACGCCACCAGCCGCCCCGCGCCGATCGCATCGAAGCCGAGGGCCTGCACGGCGTAGAGCGGCAGGTAGCTCAGCACCGCGGCCTGGACCATCCCGAGCACGAGCCCGCTGGCGAAGAAGGCGACGAGCCCCGGGCGTGTGAGCCACGTCCAGCTGTGCGGACGCGATGACGACGTCGTCCCGGCAACCGCGCTCGCCGGCACCCCTCGCGCCAGCGGGACGAGCACGCGCCAGGTGGCGACGACCGGGAGCGCGACGACCGCACTGCACGTCAGCATCGCCGCCCGCCAGCCCAGCGCGGCAGCGACCACTGGCAGCACCAGCGCCGAGGCCACGCCACCGAGGGTCAGCCCCATCTGCTTGATTCCCATCGCGATGCCGCGCTCCCTCGAGGGGAAGAGGTCGATGATGGCCCGGCCCAGCGCGGGATTGATCACGCTCCAGCCGGTGCCGGCGAGGAACAGGCTGGCGAGGAAG
>Ga0310811_10005003_pt1 | contig 16705 bp, 19 predicted proteins | sample YCmetagenome_FD_207642 | JGI IMG/M metagenome (GOLD analysis project Ga0310811, IMG submission 207642) | Soil microbial communities from experimental microcosm in Duke University, North Carolina, United States - YC | ecosystem: Engineered > Artificial ecosystem > Soil microcosm > Unclassified ...
ACTTGTAATTTACTTTTTTAGTCTCGTTAGGTTGAACTATTAATTCCCAAGTTAATTTGCCTGTATCAGGGTGTATCACTGCGCCGTTTATATCACCCAATGTCACCTCAATCTGATCATTCTGTGAAACCGGAATCTGGTCTTCAATAACTATTTTCACCGCTTCATTCTTCGTGTTTCGAACCGAAATTTCATAGGTGTAATTATCACGTTGATTCAATCCTATGAATTTACGACTGCTGAAATCTTTTAACTTCTCACGTTTCACAACAATTCGTTTATCACGTCCTAAAGAAACAGCAAGCGTATCTTTTATAGAATTTGGATCGATGAATGATCTTCCAACAAAGGTTCCTTCAAAGAAAACATTAGCTTCGCCAGGTAATAAATTAAAATCTTCCCAACCTGTAGCATTTGCCATCAGGAAAGCATCCTGATCAAGCTTAGGTGCAACTGCATAGCGGTAGTCAGCTTTCATCTCATAGTTTTTTATATCTACCAACGTCGGCTTCGATGAAGAACTTACTGTATATGGAAGTGAGATGACAAATTCTGTATTTAACGTAGCCTGAATTGCTGTTACGTAGTTGGCTACTGTAGTGATCTCCTCTTCGGACGTTAACTTATCTTCAGAAGCTCCGGCCATAGAAGGCGCCATCTGTATACCTGAAATTCTTCCTTTCAACATATATGAAACTGGTGCGTAAAAATTAAGATACCATGGATCTAGTTCTGGCTTCAATCCACCCAGATTTGGATTTGCTGTAGAAAGTCTAAGCTTAACATTTTTCCAATCCTCACCTGTGCTTTGATAAACATTAGCTTTATAATTTAATTGCACCGGACTTTTAGTATTGATAGCACGCAAATCATAGACTGGCTGCCAGCCCGCATTAGGTACAATGTATTTTACTTCAAGGCTCACCGAAGCAACTTCATCTGCTGAAACACTAACCACTATCTCGCTTGTATTACAAGAGTAAATATCAGTACGTTCATTTACTTGTTGTTGAAGAATAGTCATACGTTTAGTTGCAGTCTTTATTTTTTCATTGGCCTTAGTTCTTGAATTGACTATATCGAACAGTCTGCTTCGATAAAAATCAGCCATAGTTTTAAGCTCAGCTGCGGTTAAATTCTGAGATGTGCCACCTATTTTCTGATTGCTCATAAGCATTTGTTCTTCCTTATTCAAAATCTCAAGTTGACTCTGTGTAAATCCTACCTGGTTTTGATAAAACTCAATAGAATCTTTTAGTATCGATAGTGTCTTAGGAAGGTTAAGCTCATTCAAATAATTCAGTTGATGAGCTATACCCAAAATAACAATGTTTCCTTTACCAGAAACCTGGATGCTCTGTTGTTCTAGCAATGAACTAAGTCCAGTGAGAATAAGATTGGTTTTACCGTTCTCAACACGCGTCTTTACTTCACGTGTTACTTGTGCTTTATCGAGAAAAACGGTTACATCGGTAATTTTTGAATCTACCGTTTTATCATTTTGAGCTATTAATGGCGCGGTTAGGCTCATGGCCAACACAAACATGGCAAGTTTCATATTATTGTTTTTCTAATGAGATGCAGCCTCTCATTAATTTCCATAAACCGTGAATCAAAAAAAATACCGTCAAAACTAAAAATCAGGAGGTTTAACATATTCAACAGGCAAATCACCTGTAATCAAAAAAAATAATCACCATAATTTCGTATCTTAATAGGGAGAGCCAGAACAAGCATTATTACTAAAAAAGACCGCATGCTTAGACGGTTTAAACAGCCCATAATTATTGTTATAATCTATTTGTCAATTGGGATTCTCTGGCTTTTCGTCAGTTCCATTATCCTGAATTCAATAGTTGAAATAGACGTTAAGAAACTCAATAACATTGTTGTTTGGGTACGCCTGTCCTTCATAATCTTTTCTGCGTTATTCTTTTTTCTTCTATACATCAACTTTCAGAAAAAACTTCAACAGCGCTTTACAGACTACAGCACACTCTTCGATAATAACCCCAATCCCATGTTTGTTTTTGATATCGAGACCAAAAAGTTTCTCGCCGTCAATAAACCATGCATACTAAAATATGGATATACTGAAACCGAATTCCTTTCCATGACCGTTTATGACATACGATCAAAGGAAGAAGCACATCGACTTCAAAATCGCTTATCAACACCTAATAAAGGTTTCAAAGCTGAAGGTCTTTGGGAACATCAGAAGAAAAACGGTGAGTTATTTTATGTCGAGATATCATCAACTTCAGTAACCTGGAAAGATAGAGATGCTATGCTAATTGTTTCTTATGATATCTCCGTTCGAAATGTCTATGAGAAAAAGTTATTTCAATTAAATCAGGAGTTAGAAAATCAGGTTCTCGAGCGCACAAAAAAATTAGATGGACTAACGCAAGAACTTGCAGCTGCAAATGAAGAATACTCCGCTACAAACGAAGAACTTCTCGCAGCGAATGAAGAGTTGCATACAGCAAATGAACACCTCATCGACTTACAGAAAAAAATAGAAGAGCAGGCTCAAGCAATGGTTCGACAAAGCGAAGAAAAGCTAAACAAAATTTTATCATCGTTAAAAGATGTTGTGTGGTCTGCTCACTTAAGTGCAGAAGGAAAATTACAAATAGACTATATCAATGATAGCGCTGCACAGGCACTCTATGGATACAATGCACAGGAATTTATTGACAATAGCGAACTCTTAAAACAAAGTGTCTTCTCAGAAGACTTAAACGTTACTCATCAGGTGTATCAGAAATTACTTGAACATAATGAAGCACAATCTGAGACTCGGATAAAAGATAAATTTGGCAATGTTAAATGGATCTCAAGCAGAATTTGGCTAACGAAAAATAAAGAAGGTAAGCCTATTAGAATTGATGGAATTAACACAAACATTGATGAGCACAAAAAAGCAGAACAAGAACTTATTGCACAGAAAGATAAGCTTCAACGTGTTTTTGATAATCTGCCATTAATGCTGGTGCATTTTGACGTAACAGGAAATTTATTGTTTGCTAACAAAAACTGTGAAAGCATTTTAGGGTGGACCTACGAAGAAATGAGGTCTCGTAATATGATGATGGAGCTTTATCCCAATGAGGCTTTGCGCAATCAGGTTATGCAATTTATGACGAAGTCAGAAAATACCTGGAGCGACTTCACCATGACTACAAGGAGTGGCTCAACCATAGATTCCAGTTGGACCAATGTTCGGTTAACAGATGGATCGCTAATTGGAATTGGTCAGGATATTACACGCCGAAATGAGGATGAAAAAGAAAAGGCCAATCTGATTGAACAACTGGTTGAACAAAATAATGATGTTCTACAATTTTCATTTATTTCATCTCACAATTTAAGAGGTCCCATTGCAACGCTGTTGGGATTAATGCAGCTTGTTGAGAAAGACAAAGTAAACGATCCTCAATTACTTCATATTTTAAATTACATGGAGAAATCTATCCTGAATCTTGAGGAAGTAATTCGGGATCTAACTAAAATTCTGGAGATACGAGGCCTTCAATCAGAGCCTAAGGAAATGGTTAATATTGATGAACTTCTAAATACCGTTCAACAAACATTAATGTCGCAACTGGCTACAAATACAATTGATCTCACCATCAATACTTCTGCAGTACATTCTTTCTTTACCATACGCAGTTACTTACATAGCATTTTATACAATCTCATTACGAATGCAATTAAGTACCGCGATCCTGAAAGAAAATTAGTAATAGAATTCAAAACTTTTCAAGATGAAATTACCTATGGCTTTACCATTGAAGACAATGGTACAGGAATTGACCTCGAAAGATTTCATGCTAAAATTTTTACATTATATCAACGATTCCATACGCACATAGAAGGTAAGGGCTTGGGGCTTTATCTTATCAGAACACAATTGGCTTTATTAAAAGGAACTATAGAAGTAAAAAGTCAGCCTGGAATAGGATCTACTTTTATTGTAAGCCTGCCCAGAACAAAAGATAATTTATAGAAATCTTAACGCCATCAACCGAAATAAAAAAGCAATATTTGTGCGTTAGATAACATACTATGGACGCCATTTATTCACTTGAATCATTAAAGACTTTTACCTTCTCCATGCTTACTAAAATAGGTTGCCCTGATGATCAGGCCAGACTTGCAACTGATGTTTTATTAAGCGCTGACCTTCGGGGAATTGATTCACACGGCATTGCGCGTCTGTCTGGTTATGTTCGTCTATGGGAAGCCAAACGCGTAAATGCAAAACCGCGCGTTCACGTTGTACACGAAACACCAAGCACTGCTGTTGTAGATGGTGATGCTGGATTAGGATTAGTTGTAGCACCTCAGGCTATGGAGATTGCTATTAATAAAGCAAAGACATGTGGCACCGGCTGGGTAGCTGTTAAAAACTCCAATCACTTTGGTATTGCTGGCTATCACTCCATGATGGCGCTGGAGCATGATATGATTGGCATAGCCATGACCAATGCAAGTCCGCTGGTAGCACCTACATTCTCAGTAGAACGTCTTTTAGGAACAAACCCAATATGTGTTGCCATACCTGCTGCAACACAACCAGCATTTGTTGCTGACTTTGCAACGACTACTGCTGCTAATGGTAAACTTGAAATTTTACAACGTAAAAATAAAGAAGCACCTGAAGGATGGATTCAAAAGAAAGATGGAACATCTTCAACAAATCCTCATGAGCTAAAAGATGGTGGTGCTTTGATTCCTTTAGGCAGCGATCGTGAACATGGTAGTCATAAAGGTTTTTGTCTTGGAGCATGGGTTGATATATTTTCAGCCGTATTATCGGGAGCTAATTATGGACCATGGGTACCTCCATTCGTTAGCTTTCTTTCACCACCTGCCAATCCTGTTGGCGAAGGTATTGGACATTTCTTTGGTGCCATGCGTGTTGATGCATTTAGGCCTGCTGAGGATTTCAAAAATCATATGGACAATTGGATAACTACTTTCCGAAATGCTAAAACAGTAGAAGGTCAGCCAAACGTTGTTATTCCTGGGGACCCCGAGAGAGAGACTAGTGAGATCAGAACCAGAGAGGGCATTCCATTAAACTCCAAAGTAGTAGATGATCTTAAGGCGTTGGCAGAACGATTTGAGCTTGTCTTTTAGAAAGTAAAATAGAATCGTGTTGACAGTGGTGATGTTAACACGTAAGGATTAGGATATAGAAAGTCGTAGGAAACAAGAAAGTTAAATCTGCCTCCATTTTGTGTAGGTGATGAGTATCCAATTCCAAGAAAAAATCTATTGATCAATTTCCGCTCATTGGTACTAATAGATGGAACACTGTAATAATCATAGTCAGCTTGAAGGAAGAAATCTTTTATATTATATCGCACAAATGGATATCCATTGTATGTGCTGTAACCTTTACTCTGATTTCCACTCCCGTAATTTGTGTATTGATATTCGAGACCAATACCTGTAGATAAATCTTTGGTTAGCATGTAACCAACCTGGCCAGATAGACCAATGGTAAAATAATTTCCGTAACTACTGCTACCGAAGCCTAAGCCTCCAAGACCAATACCGAGATAACCTCTGTCTTTTAATGACCAATCAGATCCTTCTTCAAAATCTTTTTGTGCGTATACCTGAAGTGTAGCGAGTATTAGAAGAAAAACGATCAGGTTCGCACGCATACAAAATTGGTTTACTCTTCGCTAACGATAAAAATATCTTCTGTTTCTTTCTTCATTAAATACTTCTCACGGGCAAACTTTTCAATGGATTCTCGATCACCAAAAAGCTCGTCACGATCTTTCTCAACCTCCTTGATCTTCTCATTATAATACTCCTTCTCGTTTTCAAGCGAGTTCAATTTGTTTTTAAGTTTAAATCGCGAAATCAGATCGTTGTTATCCAAAAAAAGCATCCATAGAATAAAGATAACTCCAGTGATAACGTAAAAATTGCGATAGCGATGAGGTATTTTCTTCAGCATAATAGATTAAAAAGTATACTAAAGATATGAAATACTTCTTAATCTTTAAAACGCTGGTAACCGGCACAAATTTCTTCAACCACTTATAAACAAAAAGCCAGGACATAAGTCCTGGCTTCTCATTACAATAAAAGAAATATGATTAGAATTTCTTACCTGGGAAATAAGCAACTTCACCAAGCTCTTCTTCAATTCTGATTAGCTGATTGTACTTCGCCATTCTGTCTGAACGTGAAGCAGAACCAGTCTTAATCTGACCAGTGTTTAATGCTACAGCCAAGTCAGCAATAGTGCTGTCTTCAGTTTCACCAGAGCGGTGAGACATGATGCTCTTATAGCTATTACGTTTTGCCAGGTTAACGGCGTTGATTGTCTCCGTTAAAGAACCGATTTGATTTACTTTTACAAGGATAGAATTAGCAACTCCCATGTCAATTCCTTTCTGAAGGAAATCAACATTAGTTACAAACAAATCATCACCTACTAATTGTACATTCTTACCGATTTTATCAGTCAAGCCTTTCCAGCCTGTCCAATCTTCTTCAGCCATACCATCTTCAATAGAAATGATAGGATATTTCTTTGCCCACTTAGCCCAATACTCTACCATCTCTTCAGACTTCAATTTCTTGCCATCTGATTTTTTGAAATGATATGTTTTAGATTTAGCATCATAGAACTCAGAGCTAGCTGCATCCATAGCGATGAATATGTCAACACCTGGTTTGAAGCCTGCCTTCTCAATAGCTTTAATCACAATCTCAATAGCTTCTTCATTTGAAGCGATATTAGGAGCGAAACCACCTTCATCACCTACGTTAGTAGATAAGCCTTTATCGTGAAGTACTTTCTTTAAGGTATGGAATACTTCAGTACCCATTTGCAATGCTTCAGAGAATGTGTCAGCCTTAACAGGCATAACCATAAACTCCTGGAAGTCGATTGAGTTATCTGCATGGCTACCACCATTCAGAATGTTCATCATCGGCACAGGAAGCGTGTTAGCATTAACACCACCAATGTAACGGTACAATGGCATACCAGCTTCCATAGCAGCAGCCTTAGCAATTGCCAAAGACGTACCTAAGATAGCATTAGCACCAAGCTTTCCTTTTGTTGGTGTGCCATCCAATTCAATCATGATTTTATCAAGAAGGTTCTGATCGAATACATCGAACCCTACAATTTCAGGAGCAATTTTAGTGTTAACATTAGCAACAGCTTTCGTTACACCTTTTCCAAGATAGCTTTTCTTATCACCATCGCGTAACTCAACAGCTTCGTGGGTTCCGGTAGAAGCACCAGATGGCACAGCAGCACGACCGAATGCACCGCTTTCAGTTACAACATCAACTTCAACAGTTGGGTTACCACGGCTGTCTAGAATTTGTCGGGCGTGGATACTTTCAATTAAACTCATAGAAATTTTTAATTTAAGGATTGAATGATTTAGTTATTTAGGAATTGACGGCTTCTAATTCTTTAACGCCTGATCGTATCATTTCCATGAATTGATCAAACAAATAATTTGAATCATGTGGGCCAGGTGAAGCTTCCGGGTGATATTGTACAGAGAATGCCTTCTTGCTTTTTAATCTGATACCCATGATGGTACTATCGTTCAAATGAACATGTGTTACTTCAACATCTGGATTCTTTTCAATGTCTTTTTCACTCACAGCGAAACCATGATTCTGAGAAGTCATCTCACCTTTCCCCGAAATCAAATTCTTTACAGGGTGATTTAATCCACGATGACCATGGTGCATTTTATATGTTGAGATGCCACTTGCTTGAGCTAGCAATTGATGACCTAAGCAAATACCAAAAGTAGGTTTGTTAGAAGCTAAAATCTCTTTAACCGTTTTAATGGCATAGTCCATTGCTGCCGGATCGCCAGGACCATTAGAAATAAAGTATCCATTTGGCTTCCATGCTTCCATTTCAGCAAATGAAGTTTTAGCTGGGAAAACCTGAATATAGCAATCTCTGGAAGAGAGATTTCTTAGGATGTTAGTTTTGATGCCTAGATCAAGCGCTGCTACTTTTGTCGGTGCATTAGGATCTCCAACAAAGTAAGACTTCTTGGTACTTACAATTGAAGACAGTTCTAATCCATCCATAGATGGCACCTTCTTAATTTCCTCTCTCATTTGATCCGGTGTAAGTACAGAAGAGATGAGAGCGTTCATGGCACCCTTGCTTCGAATATAGCGTACTAACATTCGAGTATCAACGTCTGCAATGCCAGTAACATTATGCCTTTCAAGATATTGCTGAAGGCTCTCCGTAGATGTTTTTCTACTAAACACTTCTGAGAAGTCATTTACCACAATACCAGCAATTTTAGGTGCTTCAGATTCCTGCTCGGCATCTATTGCACCGTAGTTACCAATGTGAGCATTGGTGTTAACAATGATCTGTCCAAAATAAGATGGATCAGTATAAATTTCCTGGTACCCTGTCATGCCGGTGTTAAAACAAATCTCACCGCCAGTAGTACCATCTTTTCCGATGGCTTTACCTTCAACTAGTAAACCATCTTCGAGGAGTAGGTAGGCTTTCTTCTGCATAGTAGTCACAAAATTAATCCAGGATTGTTATGTTGGGTTAAAACGCACTCATTTTTGTGCGTATAAGTCAATAAAAAAGGGATTAAACCGAAGTCTAATCCCTTTTTATATTTTGATTGAATATTCACTTATTCTTTATCTTCTTTTTTTGAAGCTGCCTTCTTAGTCTTCTTAGCAGGTTTTTCAACCTCGCCTTCGGTTACTTCTTCAGAACCCTCTGCTTTAGGAGCAGCTTTCTTACCACGACGAGTTTTAGCTTTCTTAACAACCTCTTCTTTTGAATAAAGTGTATTGAAATCTACTAGCTCAATAAGACACATTTCAGCATTATCACCTAAGCGAGTGTCCGCTAATTTGATAATACGAGTATATCCACCTGGACGATCAGCTACTTTTGATGCTACTTCTCCAAACAATGTAGAAACAGACTCTTTATCTTGAAGATAAGAGAATACAGTTCTGCGTGAATGCATTGTATCATCTTTAGCCTTTGTAATCAAAGGTTCAACATATTTACGTAAGGCCTTAGCTTTTGCTACAGTAGTTGTAATTCTTTTGTTAAGAATTAAAGAGCTAGCCATGTTCGAAAGCAGGGCGTGTCTGTGAGCACTTTTTCTGCCGAGGTGGTTAATTTTCTTTCCGTGTCTCATGATTAATCTTCGTCCAATTTATACTTAGAAAGATCCATTCCGAAGGTGAGGTTTTTCTCAGCAACAAGTTGCTCTAACTCAGCCAACGACTTTTTACCAAAATTTCTGAATTTCATCATGTCAGAGATTTCAAGTTCAACCAAGTCTCCTAATGACTTCACGTCAGCAGCTTTTAAGCAGTTGTAAGCACGAACTGAAAGATCAAGGTCATGCAATGCTGTTTTAAGCAACTTTCTCATGTGAAGCATTTCTTCATCAACTTGCTCAATCTCGGCATCTTTACCGGTTTCAAGTTCAATTGACTTATCAGAGAATAGTCTGAAATGCTGGATCAATATATGAGCGGCACCTTCCAATGCCTTCTCAGGGTGGATTGAACCATCAGTTTCGATGTCAATCACTAATTTTTCGTAGTCAGTCTTTTGCTCAACGCGAGTATTCTCAACGCTATATTTTACATTCTTGATAGGTGTAAAAATTGCATCAATTGGAATGTATCCAAATACTTGTTCCGCTGGCTTGTTTTCTTCTGCAGGCAAATAACCTCTGCCTTTTTCGATATTTAGTTCAATCTCGAAATTAGCAGACTCATCTAAGTTACAGATAATATGTTCTGGATTAAGAATTTCAAAAGCTGAGGTGAATTTTACAATATCACCAGCTTTGAATTGCTTTTGTTTCTTAATGCTTACTGTAATCTTGCTATCAAAATTATCTGATACCTTCTTGAATCTAACCATTTTCAGATTCAGAATAATTTCAGCTACATCTTCAACTACTCCTTCAATGGTTGAGAACTCATGAAGCACCCCAGGAACCTTGATACCAGTGATGGCATATCCTTCTAATGAAGATAAAAGGATTCTTCTAAGTGCATTGCCAATCGTAACTCCGTAACCTTTTTCCAGAGGCTTGAACGTAAATAGTCCGTGAAAATCATCAGACTTCTCCATCACAACCTTCTCCGGCATTTGAAATGCTAATATTGACATAGTGTGTAGATTAACTTTTAAAATTATTTAGAATACAATTCAACGATAAGCTGCTCGTTGATGTTTTCTGGAATATCCTCACGTGGAGGTAAATTAATAAGCTTACCTTCCATTTCGCTCAAGCTCCACTCTAACCAATTGTACTTTTTAGTACCTTGGATAGAAAGACTATTTGTGATAGTCTCAAGTGATTTTGAACGCTCGCGAACGGCTACTAAATCACCAGGTTTTAAGCTGTAAGAAGCGATGTTAACAACTTCGCCATTAACTAAGATATGCTTATGTAAAACAAGTTGGCGTGCAGCTCTGCGTGTTGGTGCAATACCTAAACGATAAACTGTGTTATCCAATCTTGATTCAAGTAATTGAAGTAATACCTCACCAGTAACGCCTTTTTTACGTGATGCTGTATCGAATAATTTAGCAAACTGACGCTCAAGCAAACCATAGATATACTTTGCTTTTTGCTTTTCAGCTAACTGCGTAGCATATTCAGACTGCTTTCTTTTTTTCCCACGTCCATGCTGACCTGGCGCATAGTTCTTCTTTTGAAGCGCTTTATTATCACCCATAATAGGCTCATTAAAGCGTCTTGAAATTCTAACTTTGGGGCCTGTGTATCTTGCCATCTCTTGTTGATTTATAATCTCAGATCATCACCTGCTAACAGATTCAAATCTTAAATTGTCAATATTGTTATACTCTTCTCTTCTTTGGAGGTCTGCAACCGTTGTGAGGAAGTGGAGTAACATCGCGAATTGCTGTTACTTCAATACCTGCTACCTGTATGGTACGGATAGCTGATTCTCTTCCAGAACCAGGACCTTTCACGAAAACCTCTACTTTTCTAAGACCAAGTTCAAATGCCTTTGAAGCACAATCCTGAGCTGCCATTTGAGCAGCATACGGAGTGTTCTTTTTTGAGCCTTTGAAACCCATCTTTCCAGCAGATGCCCAGGAAATAACCTGACCTGTAGAATTTGTCATCGCTATGATGATGTTGTTGAAACTTGCTCTGATGTGAGCTTCTCCAACAGCCTCAACATTCACAACTCTCTTTTTTGCTTTATCTTTTCTCTTCTCAGCGGTTGCCATTATTGAAAAGTGTTTATTTCAATTTGTCTAATTAACCTTTAGTTGCCTTCTTCTTGTTGGCTACAGTCTTACGCTTACCCTTACGAGTACGTGCGTTGTTCTTTGTAGTCTGACCACGAACGGGAAGACCCTTTCTATGGCGAAGACCTCTGTAGCAACCAATATCCATAAGACGCTTGATGCTGAGTTGAATCTCAGACTTCAATACACCTTCGATTTTGAATTTCTCAGTGATTAATGAACGAATCAAATTTGATTCTTCATCATTCCACTCTTTAACCTTCTTATCCCAGTCTACACCGGCTTCAGTAAGGATTTTTTGCGCTGACCTACGGCCAATGCCAAAAATGTAAGTCAGGCCTATCTCGCCTCTCTTGTTATCCGGAATGTCTACACCAGCAATACGTGCCATAGTCTTTTAACCTTGTCTTTGTTTATACCTGGGATTCTTTTTGTTAATCACATACAGCTTGCCTTTGCGTCTGATAATCTTGCATTCAGCGCTGCGCTTTTTTATGGATGCTTTAACTTTCATGTCTTTATGTTACTTGTATCTGAATACAATCCTACCTTTTGTTAAATCGTAAGGGGACATTTCCAACCTTACTTTGTCTCCAGGCAAAATGCGAATATAATTCATTCTCATCTTTCCTGATATATGTGCTAGAACTTCATGACCATTCTCCAATTGCACTCTAAACATTGCATTGGATAAGGCTTCCATTATTGTTCCGTCTTGTTCTATTGACTTTTGCTTCGCCACTTATATTTATAATTTTCTTCTATATATTGGTGCGTCGTCAATATCTCCGTCTTATCATCCCAAATTGCAACCATGTGCTCAAAATGTGCAGATGGTTTTCTGTCTGCTGTTCTTATGGTCCATCCGTCCCGCTCTTGCACTACATTCTTAGTTCCTCTGTTAATCATCGGTTCAATGGCGAAAACCATTCCCGATACTAACTTGATGCCCTTCCCTCGTTTACCGAAGTTGGGTATCTCAGGATCTTCATGAAGGTTTTTTCCAACTCCATGCCCTACTAGTTCTCTTACCACACCATAACCAAAACTTTCAACAAAGTTTTGAATTGCGTAAGCAACATCACCAACCCGGTTTCCTGCCTTTGCCTGTTCGATTCCTCTATACAAAGAATCATAAGTGCGATTCAAAAGTAGAAGAGTCTCAGCATCAGTACCTTCCAACGGGTAAGTATAAGCCGAGTCACTGTGAAAGCCCTTATATAGTACACCGCAATCAACTGAGATAATGTCCGTTTCCTTTAACTCGTAGTCACTTGGAAAACCATGAACAACAACCTCATTAACAGAGATGCAGAGGGTTGCCGGAAAACCATTGTAATTTTTAAACGATGGAACTCCGCCCTTATCCCTTATAAACTCTTCAGCAATTTGGTCTAACTTCTTAGTCTTTACTCCCGGCTTAACCAATTTGGCTATTTCTCCGTGAGCGAGTCCCAAAATTTGAGCACTCTCCTTAATCAGTTGTACCTCATCTCCAGTTTTTAAGTGGACCATTTCAGCTATTAAGCCGCAGCAAATTGAGAACGTCCTTTCACTCTTCCTGATTTCATCATCCCTTCGTAATGTCTCATCAGTAAGTAACTTTCAATTTGCTGAAGTGTATCTAAAACAACACCCACTAAAATCAGCAACGAAGTACCACCATAAAACTGAGCGAAGTTCTGACCAACACCAGCCCTCACTGCAAAAGCAGGTAGGATTGCTATAATCGCTAAAAACAAAGCGCCAGGAAAAGTAATTCTTGATAAAATAGTATCTATAAATTCTGAAGTTTGTTTGCCTGGCTTAATACCAGGGACAAATCCTCCGTTTCTTTTCAAATTATCAGCTATATCATTCGAATTGATTGTAATAGCTGTGTAGAAGAATGTAAAGATCAAAATCAGAGAAGCAAACAATGCCCCGTACTGCCATGAGTAAGGATCAGAGAATGTAGTGCTGATATAAGCACCTGCATCAGTCTCTCTCCAGATACCAGCCAACATTGCAGGCAGGAACATAAGCGCCTGAGCAAAGATGATTGGCATAACACCAGCAGAGTTTAATTTTAACGGAATGAAATCTCTCTTTCCACCGTATAATTTATTTCCAACAACTTGCTTAGCATATTGAATAGGAATTCTTCTCGTTGCCTGTGTGAGCAAAATAACTCCCATCACTACTCCAAACAGTGCAAGTAATTCAACAATGAATAATAAAGCTCCATTCATACCACGCACCTCAACCATTTCAGTTAAAAAGGCGTGCGGAAAACGAGAAACAATACCAATCATGATCAGCATAGAGATACCGTTCCCAATACCTTTATCTGTAATCTTCTCACCCAACCACATACAGAACATAGTTCCACCGATTAGAATGATGATTGTTGACACATAATAGAATAACCCTGGGCTAATAATGGCTCCTGGATCAATTGTACCTTTTAAATATGCATAAGACTGAAATCCACAAATAACAATAGTTAATACGCGTGTTATTTGATTTAATCTCTTACGACCTGATTCACCCTCTTTTTGTAATTTTTGAAAGTAAGGAACGGCAACAGCCAACAATTGCACGATAATAGATGCTGATATATAAGGCATAATACCTAGCGCAAAAATTGAAGCGCGGCTAAATGACCCACCTACCAGTGTGTTGAATAAGTCGAACAAACCTCCGCGAGATGCTCCTCCTGAAATACTAGGGTGATTTGGGTCAATTCCAGGAAGAACTATGTAAGTTCCTAATCTGAAAATAGCCAGATAACCGAAAGTATTTAAGATTCTTACTCTTAGATCCTCGATTGAGAAGATGTTCTTTATCGTGTTAAAGAATTGCTTCATTACTTAATTGTTGTAGCAGTCCCACCAGCGTTTTCAATAGCCTTCACAGCAGTTGCTGAAAAACCATGAGCTTCTACGCTAATTTTAGTTTTTAATTCACCTCTACCTAACACTTTAATCTTGTCATTCTTTCCAACAACACCATTATCAATCATTAATTGAAGTGTAACAGCACTTGCTTTTGTTTTCTCAGCTATACCTTCTAATACATCAAGGTTCACAGCTTTGAAATATACTTTATTGTTATTCTTGAAACCAAACTTAGGCACTCGTCTTTGAAGCGGCATCTGACCACCTTCGAAACCTACCTTAGTTGAATGACCAGATCTTGATTGAGCTCCTTTATGTCCACGACCAGCAGTGCTACCACCAGAACCTTGTCCACGACCAAGTCTTTTATTCGTTTTTGTAGAACCTTCTGCAGGTTTTAATGTATGCAACTTCATAATCAAAGTTCTTTTACTGTAACTAAATGACTCACCTTGCGAATCATGCCTGCAATTTGAGGAGTGTTTTCAACCTCAACAGACTTATTCATTTTACCTAATCCTAAAGCCTTCATAGTTAAAACCTGAGTTTCAGGTCTTTTAATGATGCTTCTAGTTTGAGTGATCTGTACTTTTGCCATGTCGCTTAGCCGTTAAATACTTTAGACAATTTCACGCCTCTGTTCTTTGCTACTGTATAAGCATCACGCATTGTAGTTAATGCTTTGAAGGTAGCTTTTACCACGTTGTGTGGGTTTGAAGAACCTTTCGACTTTGCCAATACATTATGCACTCCCGCACTTTCCAACACCGCACGCATCGCACCACCGGCTATTACACCAGTACCAGGAGAAGCTGGCTTCAAAAGAACAAATCCACCACCAAATTTACCGATAGACTCATGAGGAACAGTGCCTTTAATGATAGGAACTTTTACCAAATGCTTCTTTGCATCATCAATACCTTTAGTAATTGCGTCTGTTACTTCATTAGCTTTACCTAATCCATATCCTACAACGCCATTGCCATCGCCAACTACTACGATTGCCGCAAAACTAAATCTGCGACCACCCTTTACCACTTTCGCTACACGCTGAATGGCAACTACTCTTTCTTTCAGGTCAATTTCGCTGGCTTTAACCGTGCTGATGTTGCTTACTGACATATCTTAATTTCTTAGAATTTTAAACCACCTTCTCTGGCACCTTCAGCCAAAGCCTTAATATTACCATGATAGAGATATCCATTACGATCAAAAACTATTGATTGAATACCTGCAGCAATTGCTTTTTCTGCAACCTTTTTGCCCACTGTTTTAGCGTTCTCCATGTTAAGCTTGGCTTTGTTGCCAAGTTCTAGTGTAGAACAAGCGGCTACCGTAACACCGTTTGAATCGTCAATGATCTGAGCATAGATACCTGTATTACTTCTGAATACTGATAGTCTTGGAGACTCAGTTGTACCAGCAATTTTTCTTCTGATACCTTTCTTAATTCTTTCTCTTCTTTCGCGATTCTTGCCTGCCATAGATGCTTTACTTTATATTCTATGATGCTTATTAAATACCTTATCTTACTTAGCAGCAGCCTTACCAGCTTTTCTGCGTACAAACTCGCCTGTGAAACGAATACCTTTACCTTTGTATGGCTCAACCTTACGAAGTGATTTAATCTTAGCAGCTACTTGTCCAATCAATTGCTTATCCGAGCTTTCTAAGTAGATCGTTGGATTAGCACCCTTTTCTTGAGCAGCAGATACTTTAACTTCTGGTGGAACAGCCAGGAATACGTTGTGAGAATAACCTAAACTAAGCTCCAACACATTAGATTGTGCTGTTACTTTATAACCTACACCGACTAATTCTAATTGGGCCTTGAAGCCTAAAGACACACCCTCAACCATGTTAGCAATAAGCGCACGGTAAAGACCATGCAATGACTTATGTCTCTTTTGATCAGTAGGACGCTCTACAGTAACATGACCACCATCCTGAACAAATTTGAAATCACTTTCAACTGTTTGATGTAGCTCTCCTTTAGGGCCCTTTACACTTACCTTATTCTTAGAAGCTGTAAAAGTAACACCAGCTGGAATTGTTATCGGATTTTTACCTATTCGTGACATGCTTTCTATATATTAACACACGTAACACAATACCTCACCACCAACATTCAGATTTCTTGCTTCTTTATCAGTAATAACACCTTTAGAAGTAGACAAAATAGCAATTCCTAAACCACTCATTACGCGTGGTAATGAATCAGTACCCACATATTGTCTCAAACCAGGTGAACTTACTCTTGATATTGAAGTAATAGCAGATTCCTTAGTTTCCTGATTATATTTCAAGGCTATTTTGATGCTACCTTGGTGATTTTCAGTTTCTTGGAACTTATAATTCAATATGTAACCTTTATCGAAAAGAACTTTGGTCATCTCCTTTTTGATATTAGAAGCTGGTATTTCCACCACGCGATGATTCGCTTTGATGGCATTACGCAACCGGGTTAGATAATCTGCTATTGGATCTGTCATATTATTAATCTTTTCAATTA
>Ga0310811_10005004_pt1 | contig 16703 bp, 13 predicted proteins | sample YCmetagenome_FD_207642 | JGI IMG/M metagenome (GOLD analysis project Ga0310811, IMG submission 207642) | Soil microbial communities from experimental microcosm in Duke University, North Carolina, United States - YC | ecosystem: Engineered > Artificial ecosystem > Soil microcosm > Unclassified ...
CGCCGAAGGTGAGCAAGGCCGCTTTCGTGAAGAACCAGCCCATCTGCGTCAGCGGATGATGCCAGCCCATGCTTGCCGTCAGCAGGCCGATCGGAATCGCCCACAGCATCATGCCGACGGCAGCGATGCCGAAAAGACCGCGCCACGAAAAACGCGCATGTTCCGGTGTGGGAGTGTCGTCATCGATCAGCGCTGCACCGAAGGACTTGCCGGCCTTGCCGTGGCCGCCGGCGGCATTGAACTTGTCCGGCGCGATACGTCCGCCGATGTAGCCGATCAATGCTGCGATGCCCACGATCAGCGGAAACGGCACGTCGAGCGCGAAGATGGCGACGAAGGCGGCTGCGGCGATCGCCCACAACACATTGTTTTTCAGGGCACGCGAGCCGATGCGGTGGGTGGCTTGTACAACGATGGCGGTCACCGCCGGCTTGATGCCGTAAAACAGTCCGGCAATCAGCGGTACGTCGCCAAAGGCGATGTAGATCCACGACAGCGTGATGAGGATGAAGAGCGAGGGCAGGACGAATAATCCGCCCGCGACGATGCCGCCCCATGTGCGATGCATCAGCCAGCCGATATAGGTTGCAAGCTGCTGCGCTTCCGGCCCCGGTAACACCATGCAGTAATTCAGCGCGTGCAGGAAGCGTCGTTCGGAAATCCAGCGGCGACGCTCGACCAGTTCGGTATGCATGATCGAGATTTGCCCCGCAGGGCCGCCAAAGCTGATGAAGCCGAGCTTGAGCCAGAAACCGAACGCCTGCCAGAACGAAATCGCTGGCGGTGGCGAATGCGAATCGATGGCCGGTGAAGGTGGGAGATCGGCGGGGCGGTTCATGGTTTACTGACTTTCTTTTCAAAGCTGGCGAGCAGGCCGCGAAGACGGGGCAGGCCGCGTGCAACCGGTCGACCGTCATCTTGGATGGCATTGCGCATGCCGACTGCGTCCAGCCGCTGAGGTGGCACGATCGAATCGGCGCTCACCGCTTTCAGCAGCAATCCGCAGGCGACTGAATCCTCAGGATTTTGACACGAGAGTCGAGTGACGGCTACCAGCCGCGCGTACGCGAGCCTATAAGGGACGGCAGAGCGTCACACATGTCTTGCTTGAAAAGCCTGCAGATCGAGCAGATCGGTGCAGCCTTCCATCGCATGCGGTTCGTCGGTCCGCAAGAGGCGATGGATGGCCTGCTCCCATTCCGGCAATCCGTCGATTGCTTTTGCGCTTCACCGGGGAAGAAGGCAAGGGCTGCAATGCCGGCAACAAGCGGCGGGGAGTCTTACTGTGTAAACACGAAGTCGTCGCTATCCAGTCTGTGCGAACCGTGGCGTACGACGTATTCCGTGCCCAGACGGGCGGCGTTTTCATAAGCCTCATCTTCCGAAGCAAAAACGCCGCCGAAATGCCAGGGATTGTCCATGACGACGCCGTATCCCAGCACCCAACCCGGATTGTTCGGATCGGCGGGCAGATCTTCGAAGTTCGGCAGTTGCTTCGCGCCTTGCGACTCTGCGGCGGCGCGCGCTTCTTCGTGCGAGGCGAAGCGCGGAGCGGTCTTGCGGAATGGCGTCGTTGCGTCGACCGGGTAATAGACCTCGATGGCCACTCTGTCGTCGATATCTACTGTTTCAATTCTGTACCTGGTCATTGTGGGCCTTTCTAAAAAATATCCCGCGCTGCAAGCCGGTCATGCTTCAGTTGTTGAAGCTTGAATGCAAGCAATGAAACCGTTCGCAAAAGCAGGGGCGGGGCGAAGCGAGGCGGTAGCGGTGCGGAATGTGATGGATGAGGATTGCTGCTATGCGGTGATGATACATCGATATCGAATGGACAACGCCAGCCGGCACAGGCTTTTTGCGTGAATTTTGGCGCTCATGCTCGTGCTTCGTCCCAAGCGGGACAAGGAATGGTGACTGCAGAGCGCACATATCGCGTCCATCGTGCCAGTCGCGCGATCGTCTTCTCAACGAAGAAAAGCAAACCGATGTACCGCTATTTCGGCAGATCTTTTTCCTTGAATTTCTTCCAGAGCTTCTCCACTTTTTTCTCATCCCGCGCCGTGAGCGCGGCAAGATAGCCGCGTATGTATCCGGCCACGCCGGCCAGTTCGGATTGGTCCTCCTGCAACTCGGCCAATAGCCGTTCGCCGACGGCCACATCGTTCAGCCAGCCCAGCTTGTCCTGCAGGTCGGACAAGGCGGTGACGTAGGACTTGGTATCTTTGGACGGGTACAGCGATTGGAAGAATTCGGTGTCGTAGCGCATGCGCTTGGCGGCGATGCGCACGCGATGGCGCGCATGCGTATCGGCCTCGTCGATCTGGCGGCCGCGCTTGGTCAGGCGGCGCTTGTCGTGCTTCAGTAAATCGGTAGAGAAGGACTTCAGGCGCCTTCTCAGGCTCTTGCCTTCCAGTGCCAGCAACGGTTCGCGCCATTCGCGGCTTTGCATCCACCGGCTGAATGACAAGACGAGCCGCGTATAGCGCACCGAGCTGATTGCCTGCGCCGCGACGCGATGCAGTTGCGCGGCTTTCTCCAGTGCGGCTTTCTTCACGTCGCCCAGCTCTGCGGCGGTGCCGTCCTGCTTGATCGCGGCGAGGGTTTTGGTGGCGAACACGTCCCAGTCGCGTGCGGTGCTGATTTCGTCGGCCAGCCAATGCAGTTCCTGCCGCAGGGTTTCCGGTACGTCGATCATTTCCTCGAACAAGGCGAGCGCCGAACGCAGCCGCCGCAGGCCGATGCGCATCTGGTGCAGGCAATCGATGTCGTTCGATTGCACCACGCCCGGCGCATTCGCCTGTATCTGCTGCAGGCAGTTGTCGACGATGGCCTCGAACGCCTGTTCGATCGTCATCTTTTTCGAAAGCACGAGGCTTTTTGCCTTGACTGCAACGGATGACGCTTCTGCGCCGAGGGCATAACCGCGCTCCGCCTTGCTGTGGTTGCCGATGCGCATCGGCACGTGTTCGAGCAAAGCGAGCGCGAAGTCGAACAAATGCAGCGGATCGCCCGACGTCAATTCCAGCTCGATTTCGCTGACCGCTTCGCTCTTGTCTTCGTTGGCAATCTTTCCTTCGTCCAGCACACATTCGACCTGATCGCCGGTCGGCAGCCGCAGCTGCCATGTCGTGCGGCGCACCTCTGTGGTGAACAACGGACGCAGATTGCCGGCGAACTTCGGTGACGCAATCAGCGCTTCCCATGGGCCTTCCGCATCGATCAGCTTGCGCAGCGCGTACAGGTCGGGTTCGGGGCCACGTACGGTCGATTCCCATTCGTGGCGCTGGTGCAGTCCGCTGACGACGCTGCCGCCCGCCTTGAGTGTCTGCGTCCAGCGCTTTCCGGCCTTGCGCACGCGCAGCCCGGCGCCCGCGCGGCGAAGCTCGTGGTCGGCGGTATCGAAATAGATCGCGTGCTGCTCCTGTTCCACCGGTTCGGCTTGCGCGTGCTGCTTGATCAAAGGGTGCTGCCTGAATGCCGGAACGTCGTCCGGTGCGATGAGGAGTTTGAGTTCGACTTCCATGCGATCTCTCTTTCGTTTAACAGGCCGTTGTTGTTTGAATAGTTTCGGCACCGTCTACGAAAGCATGTCACACAAATAGTTCAGAATGATGAAATGCAAAAGCCTTCTGCATCCCGATTTCTGCAGTCACGTCATCAAATTGTCATATGACACAGCGGTGCGACGTAGTTCTTTGCTATCGATTCCTGATGCAAGGCCACGCTTTGTCGATAGAAGGAGACATCTGAAGAAAAGTCGGGTGCTGACTAGAAGCCGCGAAAGCGCGATCGGCTATAGTGTGCGTCCTCCTTTCCGTATCGCCCCTCATGAAATCCAGGCTTCCCCGCGTGCTGCTTGCCGCAGCTGCTCTTGCTATCGTTTTGCTCGCGGTTTTTATCGTTCTTCGCAAGCCGATCTATCGCTTTGCCGGCTGGGCGGGGCCGCAGGAGGCGAGCACTGTTTTATCGCCTGTGGCGACGGCACCGTCACTGTACGGGCAAGGCGGCGCAAATGCGCTTGCCATTTATCTCACCGATGCGCATTCCGATTGGCTCGGGTTGGCACACGGGTTGAAGACGATCGGCGTGCCTTTCATCGTCACTGATCGCTACGAAGAAGCGCTCAAGCATCGCGTCGTGCTCGCTTATCCCACCATTTCCGGGCGTCTGTTGAGCAGGGAAGCCCTGCAGGCGCTCGCCGCCTTTCCGCGCAACGGCGGTACCTTGATCGGATTTGAAATCCTGGGTGGCGGCCTGAACGAAGTATTCGGCTTCGGCGACATGACGGCGAGCCGCGCGCACAAGACGCTCACGCTCACACCGGCGTTCGCCGGCCGTCTGCTGGAAGAGGAAGCCGTCATTCCGCTCGCCGGTCCTTCCGGCGCAATGCCGGCCGAGCAGTTCAGCGTGACGACCGGAAATCCGGTGGCGCGCTATGACGATGGAAGTGTGGCGATCGTGCAGCGCGATTTCGGCCGGGGCCGGACCTATGCCATCGGCTTCGACATCGGCGCCTATCTGACGAAGGCCTACAACGGCAGGCAGGATTATGGCCGCAGCTACATCAACGCATACGAGTCGTCCGTCGACAGCATATTGCGGTTGATGCGCCAGCTGTATCGTTCGTCCGAACCGCTGGCTGTCACGCTGTCGACCGTACCGCAGGGAAAATCGGCGTCGTTCATCATCACGCACGATATCGATTACACGCGTTCGATCGTCAATGCGATCCGCTATGCCGAGTTCGAGAAGCAGCAAGGCGTTGCCGCCACCTATTTCGTGCAGACGAAATATGTGCGCGACTGGAACGACGATATCTTCTTCAACGAACAGGGTGTATCGCTGACACACCGGCTGGCGGACATGGGGATGGAAGTGGCCAGCCATTCCGTATCGCACTCTCGCAGTTTTGCCGCTTTTCCGCTGGGAACGGGAAAGGAGATGTATCCCGACTATGTGCCTTTCGTGAAAAGCCAGAACGATACGCGCGATGGAAGCATCTTCGGCGAACTGCGCGTGAGCCGCTTTCTACTGGAAAAAGCCGTTCCCGAGGCAAAGGTGCAAAGCTTCCGTCCCGGCCACCTGGCGTATCCGTTCGCCTTGCCGCAGGCAATGCAGGCGGCCGGCTATCGTTTCAGCTCATCGATCAGTAGCGGCACGGCCATGACGCATCTGCCGTTCCAGTTGAACGTCAATCGCGAGAATCAGGCGGAAACGACTATTTTCGAATTTCCCATCACGATCGAGGACGAGTTGCAGCGTCCGATGACGGGCCGCGTCGATGCGGCAATCGATATCCTGCGTCATTTGCAAGCCTATGGAGGATCGTGCACCGTGCTGATTCATCCTGACGTGTTCGATGACAAGTTCGCCTTCCTCCAGCAATTCATCGCGCGCGCCAAAACCATGAACGTGTGGTTCGGTACGCTGGCTCAGTATGGCAACTGGTGGAGCGCGCGGAACGGCGTCACGCTCGATGCACGGCGTGAGCTCGACGGCTACTCATTGGTGCTGAATGCGCAGCAGGCCATTCAAGGGCTTGCAGTGGAAGTGCCAAACGGCTGGAAATTGCAAGCGACGGAGAATGCGATGCAGAAGGGAAATATCGTCTATCTCGATTTGAAAGCCGGCAGCAGTTATTTGCGTTTTCATTGATGGCAAATAAAGAAGCCCGCGATCGCGGGCTTTTATTTTCATGAACATCTAGCTTGCCGGCAAAAGCGCCTGTGACAACGAACAGACTTGGGACTGGCGGTTCCGGAACTGATTGCAGAACGCTGCGCTTGCAAACGTGCCTTCGCCTTGGCTCGCTAAGATAGTTGCGGCATGCGCGGTAGAGTGATGGCGAATGTCGTGCCGCCCGCAGCTGTCGACTCAACGAGGATTTTTCCACCATGAGCCTCGACGATTTGCTTGGTGATGAAAAGTCCAATGCCCAAACTTGTTTCACGCGTGTAATCGCCGAAATCGCGTTCGGCCAATCGCACCAGCGGCTCGAATATTGTTACCAGTTTCTGCGGCGCTATGGGTTCACCTTTATTGTGTACGCTGATGACGACATCATCGGCCTCGGTACGTAGAGTGATGCTGACCGGTTCACGCAGGGCGCCGTGCTGCAACGCGTTGCCGATCACATTGGATAAGACCTGTGCAATACGATCCTCGTCGCAAACGCATTCGATATGGTTGCGCATATCAAAGTCTATCTGGCGCTCCGGGTGATGGGTGCGCAGCTCTTCCACTACGTGCAAGCAGATCGCCGAGACATCGGCCTCCCGCGGTTTAATCGGTAATCCAGAACCCAAGTGAGAACGAGTGAAGTCGATCAGATCGCCAATCAGCTTATTCATCCGTTGCCCGCTATTGAACATGCGTGTAGCCAGAAGAACATATTTGCTCGATACATCGGTTGCCCGCATGATGATGCTTGCTGCTGTGATGATTGTTCCTAACGGATTACGGAGATCATGTCCGAGAATTGCCAGGAACATGTTTTGTGATTGCTTAACCATCTTTGCGTACCGCGCGACAGACTCGGCTAATGCCTGGTCGATTGCCTCATTGAAGCGCATCACATCTCTTGCGTCGCTAGCCGAAATGAAATTGCTACTGCTCGCCCAGCGGTGCAGCACGCTTGCGCGCAGAGCCCGATACTCGGATACAAGTTGCTCGATGGTATAGCCGGATAGTAGACGCGCTGCAGCATGCGTTTCGGCCGCCGTATCGTTGCTGCCCCGCGGCGCCTTGCCTTTCGATTTTTCTACTTGCTGTTCTGTTGTTTGAGGGCTGGCGATATCTGCAGCAATAGTTCGCAACATATAGATTGCGTGATTGCGTAACGCTACGTCATCCATTGTGAGTGCCGGCGGTTCAATCGTTCTGGCGAAATCCTCCCAGTCCTGCAGAATCGGTTCCAGGTTGTGAAGGATGAAGTCAGAGAGGCGTACAGGTGTTTGCGAGGGCATTATGGTCCTGGTTCTCCTTTTCCCATGGTGAGAGAAGCGAGCCAAACATCATAACAGCGAAGAATTGCAGAGCTGCAGGAATTGGTGGGCCATCAGCGCTGCTTGAGGATACGATGACTGCGATTCTCGTCGTCGGTTCAACGCCAGCAGGAGAATAGTCGCGGCGGGCACTGAATCTGTTGTAATGTCGCTCGATTGCACGTAGGTATTCCGGCCGTATCGCTGTAAGACAGTGACAACTGTCCGCTATTCGCTTCCCTTGTTGTCTGATAAGACTTAACTTGGGTGAATGGCTTTAGATTCTGGGGCAAGTATCATGATCCTGTACGCATTAGAAGAAGCCGGATTCATTACATTAGGTCGGCTGCGAGGCGGGCGTTACGTGATGCAATACAGCGGTGAGCTTGAGGCACAGCGCGTTATTGAGTCGGTGTGTTCGGAGGAGAACTTCGAGTGGTCGGGTAAACACAGGCATTGGGTGATCAAAGCTCAGTACGCTGACGATGTGCTATCGCGACTGGATATCGTTCTGCAGCGGCATTCTGCGGACAACGTCACGCTCCTCAAACCTCAAGAAGCGTGCTTTCCGCTGGTGACCATCCGGGCTCCTGCCGAGCGATAGCAATAGCGTTCATCTCTCAGATGAACGAACAGGCAACCTCGTTCTACATGTCGCACGCGTATACGACCTCAGGCCGTCGTCAGATCGTTGATTTTGGTGACGAGATCGCTAACGTTAAACGGTTTCAGAAGAAACACCGGCACGTCAGAATGAACGTCCGTTGGAGGTGCTCCACTGACGAGAATAAAATGCAGGTAAAAGAACGTCGGAGATTTTTTTATTCTGCGATATAGATCTATTCCGTTCAGTCTCGGCACTCTGTAGTCGGAAACAACGATATCGGGATGCTCTTTCTCGATACGCTCCAATGCTTCCATTCCATCTCTTGCTTGAATGACGAGAAAGTTCATCTGGGTAAGAAGCAAAGCCAGAATTTCGATAGAACCATCTTCGTCATCGACGATCAGTACTTTTAACATTACACACGACGCGAGAGATAGGCGCCCCGAAAATAAATCAGGGAGGCGCAGTTGGAAAGTGCAGCGTCAATAAACGCATTCGACACAATGCAGATGCGAAGCACCGCAGAGACACAGTGCCATATCTCCTCGTGTAAAGATATGAAAAACGGAAAGCGCACGTTAACAATTGTTAATCGGCGTGCCATTCGTCAGGATTCGCGCATGGCATTTCTGCAATGTTGAGCGCGACTTCCTGCTTATTACCACTCGCCGTTCTTGGATAGGAGGGCAATATGGATCAGCGCGATGTCTTGCTGCGTTTCAGGGAAGTATCGTTGACGTTGGGGAGAATCGAACCGAGCCAAAGTGATGCGATATTGCGTCTCGGGCAGATCATCGCCAATGCGTCGAGTCGACTCACGGAGGCCGAAATCGATGAGCTCGTTCGAGTGGGAGCGGTGCTATATCAGGAAGCGCTAAGCCAGCGAGAAGCGCGCGCAGACCTCGAGACGACTATGCGCGAGTCATCGATCAAAAAGTGAGAAAAGACAGGCGGTTACGCTCGATAACAGGGCGCTTTCCGCATAAGGTCGTTTCCTAAATTGCGAAGGCGCTGTTAACGCATGCATTCTCTAAACCAGATTTAAGTCAAATGCCGATTAATGTGTATCTGCGTCACCAGCGCCGAGTTGCCTAGACTTATTTCAGCGTAATCACGCCACAGGCCAGCCGCTTGCCCGAGTTGCCCGCCGGCTGGCTGGTAAGGTCATCCGGATCTGCATGCACGATGACGCTCTTGCCGATGATACTGTCGCCCGCGCTCTGGCGCAGGCTGATCTGCGATGACGGCACGGTGACCTGCAGTGTTGCGGTGCCGTCTGCCTGAGCGATGATGTTGCCCAGGTCGCCGGCATGATGCGTCGGCATTTGCGGTCCGCCATGCAGCTTGCCGGAAGGATTGAAATGGCCGCCTGCGCTTTGGGCGTCAGGCGCGCTGCAGTCGCCGCGTTCATGGATGTGGATGCCGTGTGCGCCGGGTGCGAGATCGGTGAAACGTGCGTCGACGACGACGTTCAAGCCTTTCTGGACGAAACTCACGGTGCCGCGTGTCGTGTTGCCTTGTGTCGGCTCCAGAGTGGCAACGGCGATATGGGGCGAACCGACGCTGGCACAGCCGGCAAGCACCGCGGTACAAAACAGGGAAAGCGGCAGAGTGCGCGTGATCGATAGGTGCATGACGGTCTCCTCTTCAATGTGTATCGCTCAGACCCGCCGCCGGCGGCTTTGTTCGCTTTTTACTGCCCGCCGGAACTATCAGGCGTCGCGGGAAGCGTATCCGCCGCGATATCGATCAGGCTGAGCAGCATTTCCGCCTGCACCGGCTTGACCAGATGATGCGCAAAACCGGCTGCCTTGCTTTTCAGCTTGTCCGAAGCCTGGCCGTAACCGCTCAGGGCGATCAGGCGGCAAGGCTTTTCGCCCAGCTGCGCGCGCAATCTTTCTGCCAGTTCGTAGCCGTCGATGAGCGGCAAGCCGATATCCAGTATGGCGGCCTGCGGCGCGAAGTGCGCTGCGGCAGCAAGCGCGGCAAGCGGCTCGTTGAAGACCTGCACGGTGTGACCCTGCTTTTCGAGAAGCTGCCCGAGTGCCGTTGCAGCATCGTCGTTGTCGTCGACGATCATCACGCGACAGCCATCGGTATGCGAGCTTGTCGCCAGCGCGTCTTCACGGGTTTCTTCTTCGTGCGGCTGAAGCTCGCCGAGCGACAGGCACACGGTGAATTCACTGCCGGCGTCTTTGCCGGCACTTTTCGCCTCGACAGTACCGCCGTGCATCTCGACGAGATTCTTCACCAGCGCGAGACCGATCCCGAGACCGCCTTCCGATCGATCGATGCCGCGTTCGCCCTGATAGAACAGGTCGAAAATGCGCGGCAGCATGTCGGGCGCAATGCCGATGCCATTGTCCTTGACGCTGATTGCGACCTTGCCGTCCTGGGCGCTCACACTAAGTACGATTTCTCCGCCGACCGGCGTGTAGCGCGCAGCATTGGTCAACAGATTGGACACGACTTGGGCCAGTCGCACCGAATCCCCGTCCACATGCAGCGAGTGGCCGACACGCGTGACGAGACGATGGCGGCGCTGTTCGAGCAGCGGACTTGCCATCTCGATCGCCTTTGCGACGACGTGTGCGACATCGACACGCTCCATCTTCAGGTCGATCTTGCCGCGCGTGAGACGTGCGATATCGAGCAGGTCGTCCACCAACCGCACCAGGTGATCGACCTGGCGGCGGATCAGATGCTGTTCGCGTTCGGTGCTCGTATCTCCGCGCAGGCGCATCAGCTCCAATGCCGTGACGATCGGCGACAGCGGATTGCGCAGCTCGTGGCCGAGCATTGCGAGAAATTCATCCTTCGCGCGATTGGCGCGGGTCAATTCTGCCAGCAGCAGCTCGCGTTCGCGCGAGGCCTGTTCAAGCGCCTTGCGCGCCAGCACATGCTCCGTGATGTCATGCGCGATGAGGATCACGCCATTGTCATTGCCCTGTTCGGCAGGCAGCGGTTCCATGCCGAAGGTAAAGAAGCGTTCGACCGAAGATGCATCGTCGCGCTCGACCGACAACGGAAATTCTTCGACGGTCCGCGTTTCTCCGCTCGCAAGAACGTGCTCGAGCCCGCGCATGATCTTGCTGTGGCGCAGTTCGGGGAAGGCTTGTCTGAAGCTGCGGCCTTCCAGATCCTCGCGGCTCATCAGTTCGCAATAACGGCGGTTGGCTACCTGGAAAACGAGCTCGGGGCCGAGCAGCAACGCTGCCGCTACCGGCGCATGGCGCAGCATGTTGTCGCGCTGCTGCAATGCCTGATCCCGTTCGTGGCGCGCAGTCGCATCACGCGTGAGGCAGCGCGTGTACAGAAGCTCGCCATCCTTGAAGTAGCCATTCGAACTGATGGACACGTGTTTGATCGAGCCATCCTTGCAAAGCAGGCGCGCCGGTTCGTCGCGCAGCGTTTCGCCGCGTTTCAGGCGCCGTAGAATTCGATCAATGACGGGGCGGTCAACGTGGAAGTCGGCGATATGCCGGCCGACATACTCGTCCCAGTCATAGCCCAGCATGTGCAGTTCGGCCTTGTTGGCCCACAGGATCATGCCGTCGCTGCCAACCTGGTGCAGGCCGTCTGCCGCGTTCTCGATGAAGTCCGCAAATTCCTGTTTCTTGTCGCGCAAACTGCGTTCCGCCACGCGGCGCTGACGGACTTCGAATTCCAGCGCCCGCGCCTTTTGTTCCAGCGAGACGATTCGGCGCTGTGCATCGGCGCCGGGCAAGGCAGGGCTGAGATGCTCGCCCGAGCAGGTGCGATCGTGCTCATGGCATACATGCTCGAAGCGGAGCGCAAATTCCGCCGTAGGGAAGAGATTCCAGTGATAGCCGCACAGCAGCGAGAAGCGATTGGTTTCTGCCAGCTTGTTCCACAGTTGCTCGAGCTGGATCGCTGCTTCGTACAAGCCGTCCGCGCACAACAGGGCCACCATCTCGCCGAATGCATGCACGCTTTGACCTCCTGCGCATGCGTCGCGCACGACTTCGCCGACGCTTGCATCGAAGAGACGTTCGTCGGGCCATCCATCGCGCATGAAGCGCGACAGCGTTTCGGCGGCATCGAGTGCAATCAGGCGGCGCGGCTTTCCGTTACGCAACCGATGTTCGATGTCATGCAGATGTTGGGGTGTGGCAATGAGAATCGCGACGGACGCCCTTGTCAGGAAGTCCGCCACTTTCTCGATCAGCGCTGCATCTTCGTCATAGAAGTGCACCGCATGAACGGTCTGCGGCGACGAAAGCACGGTGTCGCGTGGCGGATTCATGGGCTTCCAATCTTGGAGGGGATTCGGGATGATACCTTAGAAGAAGCACATGAGTCGTACGCCTCACATGTGCGTCGCCTTGGCTGCCAGTATGCGATTGCGGCCCGCGTGCTTCGCTTCGTAGAGAGCCTGATCGGCTGCTTGAAGCAAGTCTTGCGCTTCGGCGCCGTGTTCGGGATATACCGCGACACCGAACGAGGCAGTAACCATGATGGAGTGATCGCCGTGGTCGATTTCCAGCGCAGCGATCGCCTTGCGAATCGTTTCCGCACGCTGAAGCGCCGATTCAACATCGCATTCGCCCAGCACGATGACAAGCTCTTCGCCACCGAAACGGCACGCAAGGTCGCTTTCGCGTATGTTATTGCGAATCTGCTGCGCAACCATGCGCAGCACCGCATCGCCGACGTCGTGCCCGTACGTATCGTTGATGCGCTTGAAGTGATCGAGATCAAGCATGATGACGGCCAGCGGCTGTTTCTTCCGCTGTGCGCGATACAGTTCGCGTTTCAGCGTCTCGTCGAGATAGCGGCGGTTGAACAGGGTAGTCAGCGAATCGGTCACCGATTGGCGGTGCAGCGTATCGCGCAGTTGGACGTTGACCAATGACAGCGCGATCTGTTCGGCAAAGCGCTCGACGGTCAACTGCTGCGCTTCAAGGATGACAGGATCTTTGTCCAGATCTTCCACATACAGAATGCCGATGACCTGACCTTGCGAAACCAGGGGCGCGCACAGCCGCACCATCTCGGCATCCGGCTCGTCGAGATAGTGGCCACAGCGCAGATCGCCCGGCCCCTTGGCAATGTGGAAGTTGCCGCGCTGCAGCGCCCAGCACGCCTTCGGCTCGAACAAGTCCGCACTAATCGGCCGGTTTCCCCACAACGCCTGGCGTTCCAGCATGTCGCGCGAATTACGATAGAGAAAGACGGCGCCCGAAGTGCTGGGCAGAAGTTTTGCGCAATACGTCGAGATGACCTTGGAGGTTTCATCCAGCGAGGTCAGCGAGCCGAGCGCCTGCAGCATTTCCGCAACCAGCGTCATCTGCCGGTTATGCATGGTGGTTTTTTCCATGCTGAGCGACAGTTCGCCGGTGGTTCGGCGCAGCCGGGATTCGCTGCGTTCGCGCTCGCGCAGTGCGCGCGCCATCATCAGCAGCAGGATGCCGAGCACGACAATATTGACGATCGTGGCGAGCAGACCAAGCCGGAAATCGTTCTGCAGCTTATGGTCGAGCGCGTCGCGCAAGGCGTTTTGCTCCTGTACGGCGCGTTGTTCGTGCGCGTCGATCAGAGTGCGCAGTTCGTCCATGTACTGCTTGCCCCGTTCGGAACTGACGATCGGCTGAACCGCGGCGAAGCCCTTGTTGCGCCGAAGGCTGATGGTTTCGGCCAGCTCGTTGAATTTCAGGTCGGTGAGCCGAAGAATCCATTCGATGTCGGACTTTTGCGCCGGCGAACGATTCGCAAGGTCAAGCAGCTGGTGCTTGATTGAAGGAAGTTCGTTGCTCGCCAGATAGTATGGCTCGAGGAAAGACTCCATGCCGGTGATCACGTAGCCGCGCTGCCCGGTTTCGGCGTCCTTGAGACGATCCATCAGATCGTCGTACAGCTGCGTTTCCAGCTGCGATTGCCACAACTGCAGCATGGTTTGATGCGTCGAGTGATTGGTCGCATACGGCAGCACAGCCACGAAAATCATGACTATGCATACCACGGCTGCTGTCCAGCTGACCCCGAGTTCGACTTTCTTCATATGTGATGGGCGGCATTATTCGTCTCGCAGCGCGCAATATCCCATATTCATGGTGGTGGGTAAATGGGCTGACGCGTGTAGGACACACGAAAGACGTTCTTCGTTACAAGCGTTGAATGGAAATGCCGAAATGGAATCGATGCCGGCCGGGACGCGCCGCGTCCCGACGGCTATATCAGACGGGAGCGGGGCGGAAGACGCCGGTGCGGCTTTCGTTCAGGTTGATGCGATGGGGTGCCGGCAAGTCGGTGGAGGTTTCGACGGTAGTCGCGACGCCCTGGACCAGCGAAAACACGTTCGAGGCGCTTGCCTGGTCCTGGATGTTCTCGATCTCTGCCATCAGGGCGAGCAGTTTTTCCAGCCAAGGATAGCGGGCATAGCGCTTTGCCAGATTGCTTTCGCGTAATTCGTTGATCGTCTCGGGCGTCAGGATGCGCGGCCGCGTACGGCTGTACACGCCGCCATACAACTGCGCGCGTTTGCCGAGATAGGCGAGCGCGCAGCGGCGCTTGTAGCTGATCAATTCGCGCGTGTCCGCGAGATCTTCACGTTCGCGCCACATGGCGATCTGGTGCAGATAACTGTTCCAGTCGCCTTCGCGATTGACCGCCGAATACGGATCGGTGGGCACGTTTGAATTAAGGAAGATATTGTCCATCACGGTTGACATACAGGGCCTCCGATGAATGCTGCTTAATTGCTAAGATTGCCATTTCAAGTCGGCGTTCCATTTCCTGTTTAAAAACTCCTACATTCCTACAAGCGATGGCGCGCGTACAAAAAAGTTGGTGTATTGGCAAGATACGCATAAACGTCAGACCGCAATGTGCGCCAGATCACATAAAGATTAAAAACTCTGACATGGTGGGGAAATGCCAACGGCTTTGAAATGCCGCGCATCAGGGAATTGCTGTGCGGGATCGAAGTGGGGGGAAGGACCTGCGCTCACAATGCGTGCCGCGCCTGCTGCAGGCACAATAGCGCAAACCAATATCGATAAGGCCTCATGGCAATTCTGTTTGCGTCTGTGTTGTTTGCGGCAGTCGGCGTCTTGTGCCTGACGGTCATCCTCGGCGCACGACAAATCCCGCGTCTGAAAGACAGTGCGCTTGCCGAGGATGGCGCGCCGTCGGTGTCGATCGTCGTCACGGCGCTCAACGAGGCAGACACCATCGCGCCGGCCTTGCAATCCTTGCTCGCGATCGATTACCCGGATCTCGAAGTCATCGTGATCAACGACCGCTCCACCGATGCCACGCCGCAGATTCTCGAGCGCATGGCGGCCGAGCAGCCGCGTCTGCGCGTGCTGCATATCACGACGCTCCCTTCCGGCTGGCTCGGAAAGAATCATGCGCTGCAGCGCGGCGCGGAAATTGCGCGCGGCGAGTACCTGTTGTTTACCGATGCCGACGTCCTGTTTGCGCCCGATGCCGTTTCGCGCGCCGCCGCCTATTGCAGGCAAGGCGATGTCGACCACCTGACGCTGCTGTTCGACGTCGTGGCGCGCACGCAATTGCTGCGCGCCATGCTCCTCAGTTTTGCGGTCGCCTTCATGATGCGCTTTCGGCCGTGGCAGCTTGAGCAGTCGCCGGACCGCTTCGTCGGCGTCGGCGGTTTCAATATGGTGCGGCGAAGCGCGTATTTTGCATTGGGTGGCCACGCAGCCATTCCGCTTGCGGTGCTGGACGATCTGGCGCTGGGCCGCTTGATCAAGCAGGGCGGCTATCGCCAGCACCTATTGCTGGGCAACGAGATGGTGACAGTTGAGTGGTATCGCAACACGCCGGAACTCGGCCGCGGCATCGAGAAGAATATCTTCGCGGGCTTCGACTATCGCCTGTCCTATCTGATTGCCGCCACGGTGCTGATTCTTGCCACCCGCGTGTGGCCATGGATCGCGCTGTTCGTCGCGCGCGGGATCGCATGGTGGCTGTATGCGGCAACGATTGCGGCAAGCCTGCTGCTGTATGCGGTGCTGCTGCGCGAGCGCGGATGGTCGCTGCGCTGTCTGGCCTTCATGCCGATCGTGCCACTGATCGAAATATGGATGTGGTGGAAGGGCGCGCTGCTCGTATTGAAACGCGGCGGCGTGACCTGGCGCGGCACGTTTTATCCATTGGCCGAGATCCGGCACGCGCACCGCCTCGCGGCGCGGAAAAAAGGGCCGGCCGCATGAACGCCGCGCTGCATACCCGTGTCATCGATAACGAGGGCGTTGCGTTGCATGTCGCCGTCGCAGGCGACGGGCCGCCGGTTGTATTGCTGCACGGTTTTCCTGAAAGCGCGCGTTCATGGCGGCATCAGATTGCGCCGCTCGTGCAAGCCGGGTTTTCCGTGTGGATGCCCAACTTGCGCGGCTATCCGCCTTCCGGCGTGCCGGCCGGGCGCGAGGCATATCGCTTGCGTCATCTGGTTGCCGATGTCGCGGCGATTGTGAACGCAACCGGCTATCCGCGCGTACATATCGTCGGGCACGATTGGGGCGGCATCATCGCATGGGCCTTTGCCGGCCGTCATCCTGCGCTACTCGAAAAACTGGTGATCCTGAACGCGCCGCACATGCAGATTTTCGCGGAAAAGCTGTGGCGTTCCTCGCAATGGCTGCGCAGCTGGTATGTGGCTTTCTTCCAGTTGCCGCGGTTGCCCGAAAAGCTGATTCGCGCGCGTGATTACCGCACGATACGCCGGCTGTTTGAAGAAACGCCGGCGCGCAAGGGCGCGTTTACGCGTGGGGATATCGATGCCTATGTGGCCGGCCTATCGCAGCCCGGCGCGCTGACGGCCGCGCTGAATTATTACCGGGCCAACGTTGCGCATGCCGACATGGCGCTGGCAAGTACTGCCCGCTGCGATGCGCCGACGCTGATCGTCTGGGGAAGGCAGGATCCGGCGCTGGGCGCCAATCTGCTGGACGGTGTCGAACGTTTCGCGCCACGTATGCGCATTCACTGGATAGAGGACGCCGGGCACTGGGTACAGAATGAAGCGCCCGAGGAAGTCAATCGCGTGCTGCTCGCCTTTCTCAGCGAATGACATGAGACGAATACACGATTTATTGCGCCGTTTGCGTCTTCGGCATGTCATCGGTCTG
>Ga0310811_10005005_pt1 | contig 16703 bp, 16 predicted proteins | sample YCmetagenome_FD_207642 | JGI IMG/M metagenome (GOLD analysis project Ga0310811, IMG submission 207642) | Soil microbial communities from experimental microcosm in Duke University, North Carolina, United States - YC | ecosystem: Engineered > Artificial ecosystem > Soil microcosm > Unclassified ...
CGTTGATCGATCGGTCGCGCGCGCATTCGACCAGTCGCGCGGTCGGGGCGCCGGAGGGCGGGGCGGTGCCGGTAGAGCCCGACACCGCCCGACACCGCCCGACACCGCCGATGCAGCTGATGCAGCCGATGCAGCCGATGCAGCTGATGCCGCCGACGCAGCCGACGCAGCCGACGCAGCCGACATCGCCCAACACCCCGTCCATGCCGTCCACTTCGTCCAAGCCGACGCGCCTGACAGCGGGCGCTCGCCCGAATGTGCGCACAGTCGCGCGAACCACGGCCCGTATCCCCCCAGTCGAGCGCATACAATAAGCAGTCACAACGACGGGATTCAAGGTATGGAACTCAAGTGGCTGGAAGATTTCGTCTCGCTCGCCGAAACGCGAAGCTTCAGCCGCTCGGCCGAAATGCGGCATGTCACGCAGCCGGCGTTTTCGCGCCGCATCCAGGCGCTCGAGGGCTGGCTCGGTACAGAGTTGATCGATCGCAGCGTGTACCCGACGCGGCTTACGCAAGCCGGCCAGGTATTCTATGAGCAGGCGCTGACGATGCTGTCGCAACTCCACGAGGCCCGTACGGTGTTGCGCGGTCACGGCCGCGCGCCGGCCGCGACTATTGAATTCGCAGTGCCGCATACACTGTCGCTGACATTCTTTCCGCGCTGGCTGAACCGGATCGAGGCGAAGACCGGCCGCGTGCATGCGCGTTTGCGCGCGCTCAACGTGCACGACGCAGTGCTGTCGCTGGTCGACGGGGGCTGCGACCTCGTCATGGTCTATCATCACCCGAGCCATCCGGTAGCGCTCGATCCGGCGCGTTACGACATGAAGGTGCTCGGCACCGAATCGCTCAGTCCGTTCGCAGCGACTTCGCGCGGCGGCCGCGCACGCTTCACCTTGCCTGGCGCCCAGGAGGCGCCGGTGCCCTACTTGTCTTACACGCCCAACGCGTATCTGGGCCGTATGACAGAAACCATCATCAGTACAGCATCTGTCCCTATTTTTCTGGACAAAGTGTACGAGACCGACATGGCGGAAGGACTTAAGGCCATGGCGCTGGCGGGGCATGGCGTCGCGTTCCTGCCGCACAGCGCGGTCGAGGACGCGGTGGAGTCGGGGACGCTGGTGCGACTCGACCGTGCAGCGCGCGGCGCGGCCGATGGGCGCTTCACGCTGACGATGGAAGTCCGTCTCTACCGCGACAGGTTCGCGGCACGCAACAACCCCGCCCGCGATGAAGTATTGACCACGCTGTGGCAATTGGCCGACGAGATTGCCCGTGGGGGACCGGCCGCCAGGTGATCGGCGCGCAAGTGGTAGAGGCAAGTCAGCACGGTAGAGTTGTATTCGAGCCGGGTGTAAGCTGGACTTACCCAGCGTTTCGACGCGGTTCAAGCAGAGTTCGCATATTATGCACAAATTGCATGAGGCATGATCAAACGGCATTGGACCGAGGTGTGCCGCGGTTCGACAATGTCGCCATCCTGACCACCGAGGCCACTCGCTATGTCCGCACAGCAAGCTCTTCCTTCCGACATCGTCCCTGCCACCACGCCGATCGCCCGACATGGGGTTCCGTCGTATCTCAATCGTGAGAATCTCGGACCCTGGGGCACATTCCTCGAACAAGTGGACCGCGTGGCGCCGTACCTCGGCTCGCTGTCGCGCTGGGTCGAGACGCTCAAGCGTCCGAAGCGAATCTTGATTGTCGATGTGCCGATCGAGCTGGATAACGGCACTATTGCACATTTCGAAGGCTATCGCGTGCAGCACAACACGTCGCGCGGCCCGGGCAAGGGCGGCGTGCGTTACCACCAGGATGTGACGTTATCCGAAGTGATGGCGCTGTCGGCTTGGATGTCGATCAAGAACGCGGCGGTCAACGTGCCGTACGGCGGAGCGAAGGGCGGCATTCGAGTCGATCCGCGCGAGCTGTCGCGCGCCGAACTGGAGCGGGTCACGCGCCGGTACACCAGCGAAATCGGCATTATCATCGGACCGAACACCGATATTCCAGCGCCGGATGTCAATACCAATGAGCAGGTGATGGCGTGGATGATGGACACCTATTCGATGAACGTCGGCCAAACCGCGACCGGCGTGGTGACCGGCAAGCCGATCTCGCTGGGCGGTTCGCTCGGCCGGCGCGAGGCGACCGGGCGCGGCGTGTTCACGGTGGGCGCCGAAGCGGCGCGGCGCATCGGCCTTGACATCGAGGGCGCGCGCGTGGCGGTGCAAGGATTCGGCAACGTCGGGGGCATCGCCGCGAAGTTGTTTGCTCAAGCCGGGGCGAAAATCGTCGCGGTGCAGGACCACAGCGGCACGATTTACAAGCCGGCAGGGATCGACGCGGTCGCGCTGCTGGCCCACGTGGCGAAGCACGGCGGCGTCGGCGGCTTTGCCGGCGCGGAGCCGCTGCCCGGCGACGACTTCTGGGCGGTCGAGACCGACATACTGATCCCGGCCGCGCTGGAGGGGCAGATTACCGAGAAGAACGCCTCGCGGATTCGCACGAAAATCGTCGTCGAGGGCGCGAACGGCCCGACCACGCCGAGCGCCGACGACATCCTGCACGAGAACAACATCCTGGTGATCCCGGATGTCGTGGCCAACGCCGGCGGCGTGACTGTGTCGTACTTCGAATGGGTGCAGGATTTCTCGAGCTTTTTCTGGACCGAGGACGAAATCAACTCCCGCCTCGAGCGGGTGATGCGCGAGGCTTTCGCCGGGGTATGGCAGGTGGCCACAGAGAATGAAGTGTCTGTGCGGACTGCCGCTTACATCATCGCGTGCAAGCGGATTCTCATGGCGCGTGAGGTACGCGGTTTGTATCCCTGAGCGAACGTCTCGTTCACCGAGCGCTCCTCGTCGCTTATCCGGCGCTCGCGCGCCGACCCAACCTTCTGCTGCGCGAACCACGCCGTTCGACGCGGCAGCGGCGCGACGGACTTGGTATCGCCAGAGATCTGTCGCGCATGCACAACAACACCTACACAACAACAAGAAGAAGTGCGCCTAAGTCAACGTCGATACGGCTTCTCGCTTGTAGACGAGGCAGGGCGTTCGCTATGATCGCGGCCGAGGTAAGTAGAACGACCAGTTCTTTCATAATAATTACTTTGCTACACTACGTGCGCGCCTCACGCATAAGGAGATAGTACGAATGAACATCAAGAAAGCAGCCATGGCGATTGCTTCGATGTGCGCATTGGCCGGAGCCGCACAGGCGCAAGATGCGGGCACACTGAAGAAGATCCAGGAGACCGGCGTGGTGTCGCTAGGTCATCGCGAGTCGTCCATACCGTTCTCTTACTACGACGAAAAGCAACAGGTGGTCGGCTATTCGCACGATATGGCCTTGAAGGTTGTCGAAGCGCTCAAGCAAAAGCTGAACAATCCGAATCTCAAGGTCAAGCTGACGCCGATCACGTCGCAGAACCGCATTCCGCTGGTGCAAAACGGTACGGTGGACCTCGAATGCGGCTCGACCACGAACAACGCCGAGCGTCAGCAGCAAGTATCGTTTTCGAATACGATCTTCGTTATCGGCACGCGGCTCATGACGAAGAAGGACTCCGGCATCAAGGACTTCCCCGACCTGAAAGGCAAGACCGTCGTGACGACCGCGGGCACTACGTCGGAGCGTTTGTTGCGCAAGATGAATCAGGACAAGAACCTGGGCATGCGTATCATCAGCGCGAAGGACCACGGCGAGTCATTCCTGACGCTATCGACGGGACGCGCGGTCGCGTTCATGATGGACGACGCGCTGCTCGCCGGCGAGCGCGCGAAGTCGAACGATCCGGCCGACTACGTCATCGTCGGCACGCCGCAGTCGCATGAGGCGTATGGCTGCATGATGCGCAAGAACGATCCGGAGTTCAAGAAAGTGGTCGACGATGCGATCGCCAAGGTCGAGACGTCCGGCGAAGCCGACAAGATCTACAAGAAATGGTTCGAGTCGCCGATTCCGCCCAAGGGCCTCAACCTGAACTTTCCCGAGAGCGCGGATATAAAGACACTCTTCAAGAATCCAAACGACAAGGCGATCGACTGAGCGTACCCGTGCACGGTAGCGATTAATCGAAACGGAAGGGGCGAAACTTCGCTGCACCTTCCGTTTTTTTTGGGGGAGTCAGGTTATGGGTGGGTATCACTGGAACTGGGGTGTCTTCCTGTCCCCGGTGTCGACCGGCGAGCCGACGACCTATCTCGGCTGGCTGATATCGGGGCTGTGGAACACGGTCGCGGTGTCGCTGGCGGCATGGGTCATAGCACTCGTGGTCGGCGCGTCGATGGGGATGCTTCGTACGGTTCCGAACAGGTTTCTGGCGGGCATCGGTACCGTGTATGTGGCGGTCTTCCGCAATATTCCGCTGATTGTTCAATTCTTCATCTGGTACTTCGTGTTGCCGGAGATTCTGCCGAAGGGCCTCGGCGACTGGTTCAAACAGTTGCCGCCGACCCTGCAGTTTTACTGGTCGTCGATTCTCTGCCTCGGGCTGTTCACCGCCGCTCGAGTGTGCGAGCAGGTGCGCTCGGGCATCAACGCGCTGCCGCGAGGCCAGCGCGCCGCCGGTCTCGCCATGGGTCTCACGCTGCCGCAGGTGTATCGCTTCGTGCTGATGCCGGTCGCGTTGGTGATTATCGTGCCGCCGTTGACTTCGGAGTTCCTGAACGTTTTCAAGAATTCGGCGGTCGCATCGACCATCGGCCTGCTCGAATTGTCCGGGCAGGCGCGGCAACTCGTTGACTATACCGCCCAGCCCTACGAGTCCTTTATCGCGGTGACGCTGGCGTATGCGGCGATCAACCTGGTCGTGATGTTCTTCATGCGCTGGATCGAAAAGAAGACGCGACTGCCTGGCTATATCGGAGGCAAGTGATGCATCACTTCAACTGGTCCGGGATTCCGGCCACTTGGCCGACGCTGTGGGCCGGCATGGTGATCACGCTGCAGATCACGGTGCTGGCGATCGTAGTCGGCATCGTGTGGGGGACGTTGCTGGCGGTGATGCGCTTGTCCGGCTTCAAACCGTTCGAGTGGTTCGCGAAGTCCTACGTGACCATCTTCCGTTCCATCCCGCTCGTGATGGTGCTGCTGTGGTTTTTCCTGTTGGTGCCGCAGTTCCTGCAGCAGGTGCTGAACGTGTCGGCGCAAGTTGATATTAGACTGGTGTCGGCGATGGTTGCGTTCTCGCTGTTCGAGGCCGCTTATTATTCGGAGATCATCCGCGCGGGCATTCAGGCGGTGTCGCGTGGGCAGGTCAACGCGGCATTTGCGCTGGGCATGACGTATTCGCAGTCGATGCGCCTGATCGTGTTGCCGCAGGCGTTCCGTGCCATGGTGCCGCTGCTGCTGACACAGGCGATCGTGCTGTTCCAGGATACGTCGCTGGTCTATGTGATCGGTGTCGCCGATTTTTTTCGCACGGCGACCAATATTGGCGACCGCGACGGCACCACGGTCGAGATGATACTGTTTGCGGGTTTTGTCTATTTCGTGATTTGCGTGACAGCCTCAGGCGTGGTTAAAGGTCTTCAGAAAAAGGTCGCAAGATGATTTCTCTCAAGAATGTTTCGAAGTGGTATGGCGAGTTTCAAGTGCTCACGGACTGCACGACCGAGGTACAAAAAGGCGAAGTGGTCGTCGTTTGCGGACCGTCGGGTTCCGGCAAGTCGACGCTGATCAAGACCGTCAACGCGCTCGAGCCGTTCCAGAAAGGCGACGTGACGATCAACGGCCAGTCGCTGAAGGACCCAAAGACCAATCTGTCGAAGTTGCGCGCGAAGGTCGGCATGGTGTTCCAGCATTTCGAGCTGTTTCCGCACCTGAGCATTACCGAGAACCTGACGCTCGCGCAGATCAAGGTACTGGGACGCTCGAAGGACGAGGCGCACGCGAAGGGGCTGAAGCTGCTCGACCGGGTCGGCCTGGCCGCGCAGGCACAGAAGTTCCCGGGACAGCTGTCCGGCGGCCAGCAGCAGCGCGTGGCGATTGCGCGCGCGCTGTCGATGGATCCGATCGCGATGCTGTTCGACGAGCCGACGTCGGCGCTCGACCCGGAGATGATCAACGAAGTGCTCGACGTGATGGTCGAACTGGCGCAGGAAGGCATGACGATGATGTGCGTCACGCACGAGATGGGCTTCGCGAAGAAGGTTGCGCACCGCGTGATCTTCATGGACCGCGGCGCGATCGTCGAGGACGATCGCAAGGAAGAGTTTTTCGCGAACCCGAAATCGGATCGCGCGAAGGATTTCCTCGCCAAGATCCTGCACTGAGACCCAGCGCCCGTTACGATTCGGCCGCCGCCTGATCGTCGGATGCTTCGATATCGAACTCGAGTGCGCGCAGGGGCTCGGTCGCGCCGATCGCCGACTCGACCGGGGCCGACTCCCTCAACGCAGGGTCGATCAACGTTGATCCGATCAACGCCGAGCCCATCGACGCCGACTCCCTCAACGCCGAGTCGACGCGCGTTGTGCACGGCGGCACATTCGCTTTTGCGGCAACCTCCGGCGGCACTGGCAGGTTGACGGTGCGCACGAGGTCACCGTCTTGGAACATTGCCAGATCGCCCGGGGCGAAACGAAACCACGTCTCATCGTCCGTCAGCGGCTGCGTCGCAACCACCGCGACGCAGTCTTGCGGCGTCGTGTATTGCGCGAAATCGATCGACATGTCGGCATCGATCAGATGCGCGGTCGAGAACGGCCAGCGCCGCACGAGGTAGTGCAAGTGTGTCGAGCAATGGGCGAACAACGCCTGCCCATTCGACATCAGAAAGTTGAATACGCCGGCCTGTGTCACGACGCGCGTGGCTTCGGCGAGCGCCTCGAACAGCTCGTCCAGCGCAGGCTGCGAGGAGGGGAACCTATCGCGCAGGTGCTGCATGATGAAGCAGAACGCCAGTTCGCTATCGGTGGTGCCGACCGGCTGATAGATCCCGGAGAGCGGCGGCTCGAAGTTTTGCAGGTCGCCGTTGTGCGCGAAGATCCAGTGGCGTCCCCATAGCTCGCGCAGGAACGGGTGGCAGTTTTCGAGCTGGATGTGTCCCTGCGTCGCCTTGCGGATATGGGCAATCGTGTTCTTCGACTTGATCGGATAATTCTTGACGAGATCGGCAATCGGCGACGTGGCCGACGCCTGATGGTCGATGAACAGACGCGCGGCCTTGTCCTCGAAGAAAGCGATCCCGAAGCCATCGGCATGATGGTCGGTGACGCCGCCGCGCGCGGCGAAGCCGGTGAACGAGAAGGTCACGTCGGTCGGCGCCGCGCAATTCATTCCAAGGAGTTGGCACATGGTGCGTGAAGCGAAGGATTTGGCGGGCAGCGTCCCGCTACAATAAGAGCTTTCCACAGAATATCACCGACCTGGCGTGCCGCAAATCGTGAACATAAAGTCTGCCAAGACGCGTTTCACCTAAACATTGCAGCGCGTTGGTTTCTGCCCGCGACGATGAACACCCAAACCGCCTCCGATTCGCTGCCTTCTGCCGCTGTTCGCCCGTGCGCGCGCACGTCGCTGACAATAGCCCGTCCCGACGACTGGCATCTGCATGTGCGCGACGGCGCGATGCTCGCCGCGGTGCTGCCGCACACGGCGCGCCAGTTCGGCCGTGCGATCATCATGCCGAACTTGAAGCCGCCGGTGACGACGACCGATGCCGCGCGCGCCTATCGCGAGCGAATTCTCGCGGCGCTGCCCAAGGACGGGCCGGCAGCGCGCTTCGAACCGCTCATGACGCTGTACCTGACCGACAACACACCGCCGGACGAGATTCGCCGCGCGCGCGCGTCGGGCTTCGTGCATGGCGTCAAGCTGTACCCGGCCGGTGCGACGACGAATTCCGACGCCGGCGTCACCAGCTTGGGCAAATGCGCGCGCACGCTCGAAGCGATGCAGGAAGCCGGCATGCCGCTGTTGATCCACGGCGAAGTGACCGATCCGGCAATCGATCTGTTTGACCGTGAAAGGGTCTTTATCGATCAGGTGCTGGAGCCGCTGCGGCGGGACTTTCCGGGGCTGAAGATCGTGTTCGAGCACATTACGACCCAGGACGCGGCCGATTACGTGCGCGACGCGCAGGCTGCGCCGGGCATGCTGGGCGCGACCATTACCGCGCATCACCTGCTGTTCAACCGCAACGCGCTATTTACCGGCGGAATCCGTCCGCACTATTACTGTCTGCCGGTACTCAAGCGCGAGAAGCATCGCGCCGCGCTGGTCGCGGCGGCGACGTCGGGCAACGCGCGCTTTTTCCTCGGCACCGACAGCGCGCCGCATGCGCGCGGCACGAAGGAGCATGCGTGCGGCTGCGCGGGCTGTTACACGGCGCTGCATGCGCTGGAGTTATACGCGGAAGCGTTCGACCAGGCTGATGCGCTGGACCGGCTCGAAGGGTTTGCCAGTTTCCACGGAGCGGATTTCTACGGTTTGCCGCGGGCGCGCGACACCGTGACCCTCAAGCGCGACGCCTGGACGCTGCCGGAGCAAATCGGCGAGGGCGACCTCGCGGTGGTGCCGCTGAAGGGCGGCGAGCCGCTGAACTGGCGGCTCGACTGAAGGGGCTCGACTGGACAGGTGGGTGCTGGGCGCGGCCAGGGTCCAGGTTCGGAAGTGATGTCCGCTGTCACGTTGGCTGCGCAGCGGCTGTGGTGAGGCGATGCTGAGGTGACAGTAAGGTGACGGTGAGGCATCGCGGCGGGCAATGTGACGATGACGCGGCTTTTCATGCGGCGCTGGCGCGCATCGACTGGTCGCAGCCATGGCTCGCGCCGATTCGCGAGGATGGCCGGCGATGGGCGGAACTGGCCGGCGCGTCGGCTTGGCGCGCCCAACTGACGGACGAAGCACGCGCGCGATCGCTGCGCAATGGCACCGGCGTACCGTTGAAGTTCGTTTCGCAGCAGGCGTTGCCGCCCGGCGTCGCCTATGAAGCGCACATTGCCGCGACCGGCGGCGTTCCGACCCGCGCGAATCTCCATGATTTTTTCAACGCGGCCATCTGGTTCGCCTTTCCGCGCATCAAAGCGACGCTTAACGCGCTACAGGCGGCCGACATCGCGCAGTTCGGCGTGTCGGCGACACGCGGCGGCCGCCGTGACGCACTGACGTTGTTCGACGAAAACGCCGCACTATTCGTCACGGCGGAGCCGACGCTCGCCGATGCGCTGCGCCGCTTCGACTGGGCGACCCTATTCGTCGCCTCGCGCGCGGCATGGCGGCGGCGCTGCGATGTGCTGCTGTTCGGCCATGCACTGCTGGAGAAACTCGTCGCGCCGTATAAAGGGTGCACCGCGCATGCGTGGATCTGTCGCGTGCCGGACGCGTATTTCGAATGGCCGGACGCGCGCCGACGGGCATACGTAGATGCCGCGATCGCGAGCGCCTTGCTGGGCGGTCGGACCAAAGGGCGTGCGGTAACGTCGGATGGGCGCATTGGGCTCGACGGGCTCGATGGGCGGGCGCTGCCGGAATTGCCCGAATTGCTGGAAGAGTCGGCGGCGCAGGCGTCGCAGGAATTGCCGGAAGTGCACGAATTGCCGGGCATGCCGTTATCGACCGCCTGCTTCGCGCCGTTGCCGGTGCTCGGTATCCCGGGATGGTGTGCGGACAACCGCGACCCGTGTTTTTACGACGACCGGTCAGTATTTCGCAACGACCGGTTGCGCCGGCCCGATGATAAAATGATGTCCAGCAAAGCAGGCTAGGCAGTCGCGGCCCTCGCGCATCGCGCGGGGGGCGAGGAAAGTCCGGACTCCGCAGGGCAGGGTGATGGCTAACGGCCATCCGTGGCGACACGCGGAACAGGGCAACAGAAAGCAAACCGCCGATGGCCCGGCGCAAGTCGGGATCAGGTAAGGGTGAAACGGTGCGGTAAGAGCGCACCGCGGCTGCGGCGACGCAGTCCGGCACGGTAACCTCCACCCGGAGCAATTCCAAATAGGCAGGCGCGCATCGCAAGATGCAGGACGGTGCCCCCGTCTCGTCTGCGGGTAGGAAGCTCGAGCGCGTCAGCAATGACGCGCCTAGAGGAATGGCTGCCACACGCGCCGGGGAACCGCCGCGTGCACAGAATCCGGCTTATCGGCCTGCTTTGCGTTTCTTCTTGCGGCTTTTGGCACGTTCGCCATTCTGCCGCGCGGCATGCCCGCTTGCGGTCCACGTGCGCCGCTCTCACGCGGTGTGTCAGGTTTCCACGATCTCGAACGAGTGCGACAACTCGGCAGTCTTCGCCAGCATGATCGAAGCGGAGCAGTACTTGTCATGCGACAGGTTGATCGCGCGTTCCACCGTAGCGGGATTCAGGTTGTGGCCGGTCACCGTGAAATGGAAATGGATCTTCGTGAATATTTTCGGATCTTCGCTCGCACGTTCGGCCTTCAGCGCGGCGGTGCAGCCGGTCACGTCCTGGCGGCTCTTCTTCAAGATCATGACGACGTCGTAGGCGGTGCAGCCGCCCGTCCCCAGCAGGACCATCTCCATCGGACGGGGGGCTAGATTGCGGCCGCCGCCTTCGGGCGCGCCGTCCATCGTGACCAGATGGCCGCTGCCGGTTTCCGCGGCAAACGCCATCCCATCCTTGCCCATCCAACTGACCTTGCATTCCATCGCGACGCTCCTTCACCCTTGTGCTCGTACGGCACTCATTGTAAGCCCGCTCGCGGTAGTCAGTCGGGCCGGGAATCGGCGATAAGCAGGTGTCGGGCAATGGGTGAACGGTTGCGCGAACTTTGGGGAAGGCTGGGTTTTTGGCGACCGCTCTTGAGTTTCTGTTGCGTTTGCGCAACGTTTCACATGACGTGCGACGATTTCACTATGCGGTTGATCTTGCGTTGCACAAGGCCGCTGCTTATAATCGTTCCATCGGTTGAGCAGTTGGCAACCTCCGCTGTCTCCTCCACCTCCTCCTTTGGTGGATTAAGCCCGAACGGACTCGTTCGGGCTTTTTTTCTGGTGCGTCCGCTGGGTGCACCGTCTAGCAGACGACCAAGTCCTTTACATGCCCGGCAAAGGGGACGTGTTAGGCGCGAGGCGGCATATGCATCGGCTAGTGCGTTACGACCGGGGCTCGCGCAGCGGGCGAGCATGCGACCCAAGTGGTTCGGAGTCCTGTGCTAGGTTAAGGGGTGCGGCGCCAGCGCTGTTCGCCCGTGGGCTCGTCGCGTGCGGTGGCCGCAACGGTGCCGGGTTCCAGACGTTCACTTTCGGGTCGTTGGCTGCGTCGTTCGCCGGTTCGTTGTTGCCGTTAGCGGTGTTTCGGTTGCGCGCGGTCTGCGCGGCGTCGATGCTGCTCGGCGTCCATCAAGAACAACGAACAAGTGAGTCAACTAGAAGATTTGCCGCTCATCGTCGACCTCGACGGTACGCTGACGCCAACGGATACACTTGTCGAGTCCGTCATTCAGGTCATCAAAGGCAATCCGCTGAATCTCGTCAAGCTGCCGTTCTGGCTCTTGAAGGGCCGTTCCGCATTCAAGGAAAATTTCGCCGTTTGGATCCGGGCTTTGCGAGTGCATCAGTGGCTGAAAAACTTGCTGCTGTTCGTGCCAATCATCACGGCCTTCGCGTTTTTCGAGTCCGGGAAGCTCGCGACCCTTGCTCTCGCATTCGTCTCGATGTCGCTTGGGGCATCCGCAACGTACATCGCCAACGATCTCTGGGATCTCGACAGTGACCGGCGTCACCCTCGCAAGCGATACAGGCCTTTTGCGAGCGGCACGCTGTCAATCTTGAGCGGCGTCGTGTGCGCAGCCGTGTTGCTTAAAGCATCGCTCGCGCTTGCATTGGCAGCCTCCCCGGCGTTCGCTGCCATTCTGGTCTTATACCTTTTCCTGACCACCCTCTACAGCTGGGTTATCAAAAGCCGCGTTCTGCTAGATGTGATCATGCTGTCGTTGCTCTACACGTTGCGCATTGTTGCAGGTTCGGTCGCGGTCGATATCAGCATCAGTCAATGGCTCCTCGCCTTTTCGGTCTTCACGTTCCTGAGCCTGGCGCTCGTCAAACGCTGTTCCGAGCTGGTTTCGCTGCGCCAGCGCGGAAGAACTGTCACGACCGGGCGCGATTACCAGGTCGGTGATCTGGAGGTACTGTGGCCGCTGGGTATCGGCGCATCGCTGGCGGCCGTAATCGTCTTCGGTCTGTTCATCAATGCGCCGGAAACGGTGGACCGATACGCAATGCCGAATTTGCTCTGGTTCGTTGCGGTCGGCCTGATCTACCTGTTTGCGCGCCTGTGGATCGCCACCGTGCGTGGCGCGATGCACGACGACCCGATCGTCCATCTCTTTGAAAACCCCGGCAGCCTACTGACGCTTTTCGTGATGGTTGCGATCGTGATGATCGCCCACTTCCTGCACCTCGTCTAACCCCTTGAATATGACGGAACAAACCAGAAACCGAATGCTGGCGTTTTGCCGCTTTTCGATCGTTTTCGTGATGCTGTTTGTCTGCGCCGGCAACATCACCAACAGCATGCTGCTGAAATGGGGATTTCGCGACGACCAGAAACTCGACTACGCGCACAGCACCAGCCTCGTCGGCATGATGAACGGCGATGCGCCGAAGCCCTATGTCTACCGCTCTTCATTGCCCAAAGCAGCCAAGTGGCTCGCCGAACAGCTCAGCCCGGCCCTTCAGGAAAAGCTTTACAAGTCGATCACGCATCGCGATTCTCTCCGTAACGCGTATTTCACAAGCGTGCCGGGCGAGTTCTGGGTGCCCACGGTGGCGCTCGCCTACCATGTGACGTATATCGCGATGCTGTTGTCTATGATCTTTGCGCTATGGATCGTCTACAAGCTCGCGCGCTTACACGGCCTCGAATTCGGGCAATCGGCGGGCTTTCTCGCCGCCTTCAGCCTGATCTACCCGCTCACCTTTCAGCAAGGCAGCTACTACTACGATTTCATCGAGATTCTCGGCGTGCTCGGGGCTTGCTATTGCATGCTCAAGCGCCAAATGATCGCGTGCATGCTGTTCGTCGCGCTATTTTCGTTCAACAAGGAAACCTTCTTCCTGGTGCCGCTTGCGCTGTTCGTCCTGCATGACCGCGACGTTCCCTTATCGAAGCGTCTCGGCTGGCTCGCGCTCCAACTCGCGTTCTGTCTCGTCAGCCGGCAGGTCATCATGAGCGGTTATGAAGCCAATGCCGGCGGCTTTGTCGAATTCCATATTTGGGATAACGTCAAGTTTTGGCTCAGCCCGAAATCGTATTTCGTCTTCTATAACCTGGTCGCGAAGGGTGTGTTTACGCCGAGCTTGCAGAATCCGTTGATGCTCGTGCCGCTCGTGGTATTTTTCCGCGCGGCGTGGCGCGTAACGCCTACGGTGTATCGGCATTATTTCTTCGCGGCATTTCTCCCTGTGTTCGTGCTGTCAATGTTCTTCGGCTATCGCGACGAGGTACGCAACTTCTCGACGGCATTTCCCGCAATCATGCTCATTGCGCTGCACGGCGCGAGCCGCTTCGGCGAGATCTTTTCGGGCTCGGCTACGCCAGGGCCGGCGCCAACGCCAGCGTCAGCGGCCGCCGAGCGATCGGCGCGGGCCTTACGACCCGGCGGTTGCCGGCAGCTTGCGCATCACGATAGTTCTCGCATCAAGCGAGTTCGCGAGCCACACAGTTCGCTCGCCGCAAAACTTTCGCTACCAAGAAAACTCGTTTATAATTAAAAGTTCTCCGCGTCACGCCCCGCGGAGGAAGAGTACAGGGAGAGCCCGCACCGCGCCTCGATGCGCACCTATAGATAAGCGGGACCTAGAAGGGCAGAGCTATTTTTGGATCGATCATGAAGACGTTTTCCGCAAAAGCCCATGAGGTGACGCGTGAATGGTACGTGATTGACGCGACGGACAAAGTCCTCGGCCGTGTCGCCAGCGAAGTGGCACGCCGTCTTCGCGGCAAGCACAAGCCGGAGTTCACGCCGCACGTCGATACCGGCGATTTCATCATCGTCATCAATGCCGGCAAGTTGAAGGTCACCGGCAACAAGACGACCGACAAGAAGTACTACCGTCACTCGGGCTACCCGGGCGGTATTTACGAAACCACGTTTGGCAAGATGCAGGAACGCTTCCCGGGCCGTGCGCTCGAAAAAGCGGTCAAAGGCATGTTGCCCAAGGGCCCGCTGGGCTATGCGATGATCAAGAAGCTCAAGGTCTACGCAGACGCGACGCATCCGCACTCGGCTCAACAGCCGCAGGCGCTCGAGATCTAAGGAGCCACCCAGATGATCGGAAATTGGAACTACGGCACGGGTCGCCGCAAGAGCGCGGTTGCGCGTGTCTTCATCAAGGCGGGCAAGGGCGACATCGTCGTCAACGGCAAGCCGATCGCGGATTATTTCTCGCGTGAAACCTCGCTGATGATCGTGCGCCAGCCGCTGGAGCTGACCAACCACGGCGCGACCTTCGACATCAAGGTGAACGTCGACGGCGGCGGCGAAACCGGCCAGGCCGGCGCGGTTCGCCACGGCATCACCCGTGCGCTGATCGACTACGACGCGACCCTCAAGCCGCAATTGTCGAGCGCGGGCTTCGTGACGCGTGACGCGCGCGAAGTCGAGCGTAAGAAGGTTGGTCTGCACAAGGCACGTCGCCGCAAGCAGTTCTCCAAGCGTTAAGCCTCGGAGACAACCGACAGGAGCGCGCTTGCGTGCCCCTGTGCGAGACAGGCCGGCGGTGGCGACACCGGCGGCCGTTTGCTTTTTCATGTTCGCCTTGCCTTGGCAGGACGCCGCCGTCTTCGGCGCGCTCGCCTCGCATCGCGGCCCCGACTTCCCTATCGAAATCATGGCCTTCGGGCACGATGCCAGGAACAGTTCTACAATAGCTGCAACAGGCAATTTTGGAGATTCTCGATGAGCGCTGTAATCGATACCCCCGTGACTGACATCCCGGCCCCGTTGCTTTTTACCGATGCCGCGGCCGACAAGGTCAAGCAGCTGATCGACGAGGAAGGCAATGACGCGTTGAAACTGCGTGTGTTCGTCCAGGGCGGCGGCTGCTCCGGCTTCCAGTACGGCTTCACGTTCGACGAGGAAGTCAACGAGGACGACACCGTGATGAACAAGAACGGTGTCCAGTTGCTGATCGATTCGATGAGCTATCAGTACCTGCTCGGCGCCGAAATCGACTACAAGGACGACCTCAACGGCGCGCAATTCGTGATCAAGAATCCGAATGCGACGACCACCTGCGGTTGCGGCTCGTCGTTTTCCGTCTGACGCGCTTCACCTGGGCGGCAACCTGCGTTGCCGCCGACACCGTTTCAACGCGGATATAGCGCTCCCAGGACGCGCGGTCCGGTTGCGCCCGTCACCGCCGGCAGATTGCCCGGCTGTCGGGCGATAAAGCGCATGGCCAGCCATGCAAACGCAAGCGGTTCCACTTGATGCGGCGGCACGCCGAGCACATCCGTCGCAGCGACCCGCGCGCCGGACGTGGCGGTCGAATCCAGCGCCGTCTGTAACGCGGCCATCAGCGTCGCATTGCGCGCACCGCCGCCGCACACATAGACAGCGCGGCATTGCGGGGCGTGCCGTTCAATTTCGCGCGCGACTGTCGTTGCGGTGAGCGCGACCAGCGTCGCCTGCACGTCCGCCGGCGCGGTCTCGGTAAAGCGCGCCAGTCGGGCGTCGAGCCACTCTCGGTTGAATAGGTCGCGGCCGGTGCTCTTCGGCGGCGCCGCGGTGAAAAACGGCTCATCCAGCAGCGCTTCCAACAAAAGGGGCTCGATCCGCCCGCTTGCGGCGAAATGTCCATTTTCGTCGTAGGGTTTGCCGAGATGCAGTTCGGACCAATGGTCGAGCAGCACGTTGGCGGGCCCACAATCGAAGCCGCGCACACCGCCGTCCGCGCGCAGGACCGTAATGTTGCTGATGCCGCCGAGATTGCAGATCACCCGCGTTTCGCCTGGCCGGCCGAATAGCGACGCGTGGAACGCCGGGACCAGCGGTGCGCCGTGTCCGCCGGAGGCCACATCGCGGCTGCGAAAATCGGCGATCACGTCGATGCCGCTCAGTTCGGCGAGCAGTGCCGCGTTGTTCACTTGGCGCGTAAAGCCGAGTTCGGGCCGATGGCGCACCGTCTGTCCGTGCACGCCGATCGCGCGAACTTGCGCGGATGTGACCCGCGCGCCGATACGCAGTGCGTCGCAGCAGGCCGCATACCGGGCCGCCAGCGCGTTGGCGGCTTGGGCTTCGCGGTTGATTTCGTCGTCGCCGGGCGATTGCAGCGCCAACAGCGCGCCGCGCAAATCGGCCGGGAAATCGACGAAAGCCTCCGCGCGAACCTTCGGCACGCCCTCGGCGAATTCGACCGCGATGCCGTCGACGCCGTCCATGCTGGTGCCCGACATCAGTCCGAAGTACAAGCCGTCCGCGCCATTTGCGCTATCTGCTTCACGTTCTGCCATGTATTCCCCTGTATGGCGGTCCCTGCGGTTCCTGTCCGGTTTGCGTGGTCGCCGGCCCGACTAACCGTCGCCGGCCCGCGCGCCCATTTCGACCGACAGCTTAGCCGAATGTTGCCACCCCACCCAAACACCCCGCCCAAAATCTTCGCGACCGCTTCGTCACATCACGTAAAATCCTGTTTTTGCGCGAAAAACCCCCAGTGCGGGTGTTCCGCTCGCATTGACGGATTGCCGCGCCGGGCCGTAACGCGCTGCCTGATTGACCCGTTTAT
>Ga0310811_10005006_pt1 | contig 16698 bp, 11 predicted proteins | sample YCmetagenome_FD_207642 | JGI IMG/M metagenome (GOLD analysis project Ga0310811, IMG submission 207642) | Soil microbial communities from experimental microcosm in Duke University, North Carolina, United States - YC | ecosystem: Engineered > Artificial ecosystem > Soil microcosm > Unclassified ...
CCCGAACTGGAACTTCTAGGCGGTACTGCTGCGGGTGTTCTGGCCGGACTGGCTCGCCGAGCTCGAGGACGCGCGGTACGACAACCCACAGTTCCTCTCGATCTCCTTCGAGGCGTTCACGGCCGGCTACGACACCAACTCGGCGGTGCTGTTCCCGGAGACCGTGGCGGTGCGCGAGGTGCCGAAGTTCACCTGGGGCGCCATCTTCAGCGACCGCGAGGCGGCCCGCTTCCGCGCCGTCACCGCGGCCGCCGCCGAGGCCACCCGGCTCGAGCTGCCCGAGGACGCGGCCCGGCTGGTGGCCGACCAGGCGCTGGCGCAGGACGCGTTCGCCCTGTGGGACATGATCCACGACCGCACGCACAGCCACGGCGACCTGCCCTTCGACCCGTTCATGATCAAGCAGCGGATGCCGTACTGGCTCTACTCGCTCGAGGAGCTGCGCTGCGACCTGAACACCTTCCGCGAGGCGGTGCGGCTGGAGGCCGAGGGCCTGCCGCAGGCCCGCGCCGTGCAGCAGGCAATCCTGTTCGACCGGCTCTTCCGCTTCCCGATCAGCGGCGACCGGGTGCGCAACTACGACGGCCTCGGCGGACAGCTGTTGTTCGCCTACCTGCACAAGAACGACGTGCTGCGGTGGACCGACAACCGGCTCGGCATCGACTGGGCGGCCGTCGCCCCCGCGGTGATCGCGCTGTGTGAGAAGGTGGAGAAGCTCTACCGGGACGGGATCGACCGGCCCAAGACCGCGCACTGGATCGCCGCGTACGAACTGGTCGCCGAGTACGTCACCCCGCACCCGGCGTCCACGTGGGCGCGCGGGCTGCCCGGCCACCCCGGCTCGGAGCCGTGGGCGCGGGCGCTGCCGCTGGACGGGCCGAACAAGGGCCTGGTGGACCTCGTGCTCTCGGACGAGTTCCCGCTGAGCATGTTCTACGAGGCGCTGGAGAAGAAGCTGCGTCCGGTGATCGCCGCCACCCGCGGCATCACCGCGGAGCGCTGAGGCCCCGGCGCCCAGCCCGACGCCCGCCCCGCCTCTCCGTTGCCCGCCCGACGCGACCCGAACAGGAACCGCCCGTGCCCCTCCAGCCCCGTCACGACCCGTCCCAGCGCGGCTTCGCCAGCGACAACTACGCCGGGGTGCACCCGGAGGTGCTCGCGGCGATCGCCGTCGCCAACGGCGGCCACCAGGTCTCCTACGGCGAGGACGCCTACACCGAGCACCTGCAGGACCTGTTCAAGGAGCACTTCGGCCCGCGCGCCGAGGCGTTCCCGGTGTTCAACGGCACCGGCGCGAACGTGGTCGCGCTGCAGGCGATGACGGACCGCTGGCAGTCGGTGATCTGCGCCGAGTCCGCGCACATCCACGTCGACGAGTGCGGGGCGCCGGAGAAGGTGGCGGGGCTGAAGCTGCTGACCGTGCCGACGCCGGACGGCAAGCTCACCCCGGAGCTGATCGACCGTCAGGCCTACGGCTTCGACGACGAGCACCGGGCGCAGCCGGCGGTGGTGGCGATCACGCAGACCACCGAGCTGGGCACCTGCTACACGCCGGAGGAGATCGCCGCCGTCGCCGATCACGCGCACGGCCTCGGCATGAAGCTCTACGTGGACGGCGCCCGCCTGGCCAACGCCGCGGCCCACCTCGACCTCCCGCTGCGCGCTTTCACCACCGACGCCGGCGTCGACGTGCTCTCCTTCGGCGGCACGAAGAACGGCATGATGCTCGGCGAGTGCGTGGTGGCGGTGAACCCGGACGCGGTGCACAGCATCAAGTACCTGCGCAAGGCGGGCATGCAGCTGGCGTCCAAGATGCGCTTCCTGTCCGTGCAGTTCGAGGCGATGCTCGGCACCGACCTGTACCTGCGCAACGCCCGGCACTCCAACGCCATGGCGCAGCGGCTCTACCAGGCGGTCAAGGACGTCGAGGGCGTCGAGATCCAGCGGGCGGTGCAGGCCAACCAGGTCTTCGCGGTGCTGCCGCGGGACGTCACCGAGCGGCTGCAGAAGCGGTTCAAGTTCTACACCTGGAACGAGCACACCGGCGAGGTGCGCTGGATGACCTGCTTCGACACGGAGGAGCGGGACATCGACGCGTTCGCCGCGGCCATCGCCGAGGAGATGCGCGGGCGCTAGGAGCTGTGTCGTGGCCCGGCCGCGCGCCCGCGCGCACCCCGCAAAGCGACCCCGTCGGCCGTTTTCGGATTGGCCCGGCGCCGCCCGGATCGGGTATCGTGGGCTCAGCACCGGCCGTGTGAGCGGACCGGGGGCGCGCCGTTAGCTCAATAGGCAGAGCAGCTGACTCTTAATCAGCGGGTTCGGGGTTCAAGTCCCTGACGGCGCACAGTCTCGCAGAAGTCCCGGCCGCAACTCATGCGGCCGGGACTTCGTACTCTCCGGCGGCTGCCGGCTCCCGCACCGCGGGAGCGGCCCTCCGCATTTCCGGCGGACCCCGTCGGTCGGGACCTGCGCGCGGCGACTCAGACCCTTGGTCAATTTCAGAAGAAGCAGGTACAGTTCGCCTGCGCGGTAGGCGCAGACTCACTGATTCACCAGCCTTGACAAATCCAGGGGGCCATCGATGTCAAGCGTGCAGCAGGCTTCGGCATCGGCGGGCACGGGCTCGAGCCACGCGCATCGCCCCGGCTCCGGGACACGCCCGAGACGCTTCATACCGAGAAGCGGGGATCGGCTCTTCGCCGGAACCTCGGTCCTGGTGGGCATATGGGCCTTGTATCAGAACCTCTATCACCTCGGCACCCCGCCGATCCTCAATGACGAGCCGACCTACACGGTCGCCGCGCAGCGCTACCTGACCGGCAACATCCTGCCGCCCGTTCCCCCGAGCGCGCCGGATGCGCTGCACTTCACGCACGACAACTTCGAGCATCCTCCGCTGGTGAAGTTCCTCTTCGGGATCGCCGAGTGGCTCGACCGCGACCCGACCAGCATGACCGCCGCCCGCGCGGTGAGCGCCGCCGCGGCGATGCTGGCCGCACTGGTGATCGCGGTCTGGATCGGGCGCGTCGCCGGACGGTGGACGGGACTGCTGGCCGGCGGACTGCTCACCGTGCTGCCCGAGGCGGCCGGCAGTTCGCTGGGCCGCTTCGACCGCTTCGCGATGCTCGACACCACCGCGAGCATGTTCATGGTGTTCTCGGTCGTGCTCGCGTGGCTGTGGGCCCACCGCACCGGCCGCGCCGCGTGGATCTTCGCCGCGGCGACGGGCGTGGCGGTCGGGTGGGCCTCCGGATCCAAGGAGAACGGGTTCCTCGGCGCCGTGGGACCGGTGCTGCTCATGCTCGGCACGTCCGTGGCCGAGCGCGACCGGCGCGCGATCCTCACCCGCCTCGGCCAGACACTGGCGGCCTGCGCGCTGGCCGTGATCGCGTTCCTCGCGCTCTATGTGCCGTTCTCGCACCCGATCGCACGCATCAGATACCTCATAGCGTTCCAGACCAGCCAGTCCAACGCGGGTCACCTGGTCGGGTTCGACGGCCAGGTCACCGCTCATCCGCCGTGGTGGACGAACCTCTGGTTCGCCGGGCACGCCTACGGATCGGTGCTCACGGTCTTCCTGGTCGCGGCCGCGCTGTGCGCCGTCGTGCTCCGGCGCGACAGACTGGTCGCCTGGTGTCTGACCGCGCTGGCCGGGCCGTTCGTCTTCCACTGCTTCATCGCCCATGTCGCGCTGTCCTACTACTGGGTCATGTGGACCCCGTTCTTCCTGACGCTCTCCGCGCTCGGCGTGGCCGAGGTGGTGCGCCGCGTTCCGCTGCTGGCGGCGGGAAACGCGCGAATAGCCACTCCGCTCGCCATCCTGACAGGGGTGGCGGTCCTGGCCGTTCCGCTCACCGAGTCGTTCGCGGAATCCGTCACGGTGGCCGATCTCAAGCCCACCGGAGTCATGGTCGTTCCCAAGCTCGTCCGCGCGGACCGGCTGACCGGCGACATCGTCAGCGCGGGCATACCGGCGTTCGAATTCGACTACTACACGCCGAAGACCAAGGTCTACTACTCCGCCAAGACGCCCGTGACGGGCGCGGACCTCATCGTCATCGGCCAGCCGATGTGCCGCGAGTTGATCGATCAGTCCGTCCGCGCGCTCGTCACGGTCAACCTCAAGGCCGGAAGCGTCAAGAAGATCTACACGGACAGCCAGATCGTCGTGTACGAGGCCACCGGACCCCTCACGATGCCGAGCGCCGCGCAGATCGCCGCCGAGCCCGCGGGAAGCCTCACCGACAACTGTTAGGTCGTGTCTTCAAAGTCTCGCCGGGGCCGCGACGCCTGCCACGCACGCTCGCGGCGTTGCCGGATCGCCCACAGACGCCCAGTATGCGGACGACCCGGCGCCTTGCGAGCGCACGCGTCAGACGCCGCGGCCCTATCCGACGCTACTTTGAAGACACTCCCTGGCCGTGTCTTCAAAGTCTCGCCGGGCCCGCGAGCGCGGCGGCCCGGACGGCCAGGCCGCCGGTGCGGATCACGACCATGGCCACGGCCATGAAGATCAGCCCGTCGGTGATCGCGTCCGCGGTGACCTGGTGGGCCACGCACCAGTCGGCCAGCTGGCGAGCGAACCAGTGGAAGCAGCCGTAGGAGAACGCCGCGCGGGCGCCGATCACCAGGAGCCACAGCAGCGCGTATGGCCAGCCTGCGCTGCTGACCGGCTTTCCGGTCCGCGGGCTGCGGTAGACGCGGAACAGCGACAGCGCGACCAGCCCGCCGACGACGCCGGCCGCGGCGCCCGCCAGCTCCACCGCGAGGCCGGTGCCGTGCGTGGCCATCGGGCCGATGAACAGCGGCACGATGGAGGCGGCCAGGGCGAACGGTCGCAGTACCCGCATGGGCCCGATCTTCTTGTGGCCGCCCACGTCGCTGTGCAGGACGGCGACGAGCACGGCGCCGTTGACGATTTCGGCCTGGGTCAGTTCGCTGAACATCGCGGTCTCTCCTCGACGGGTGCGACGGGATCCGACGCGGGACCGGACGCAGAATTCGATGCGGGGTTCCGTGCGGGATCCGATGGGGATTTCGGTGCGGGTCCCACGATCCGGCCGCGGGCCGGCCGACGGATCGCCCCGCGGTTCGGCAGCCGGGCTGAGGAGCGCCGCCGCGGCTGGTACCGCCCGGTATGACGCCCCGAACCCGGGCTCATACCGCGTCTCGACCCGGCGGCTGAGGACGCGTCGATCCGCCCTCCGCGGACCTGTCATCATGTCCGCATGACAGTGAGTGGCGCGCAACTGCGCCAGGAGCTCGCCGCCCTCGGAGTGCGGCGCGGCGCGGTGGTTCTCGTGCACTGCTCGCTGAGCAGCATCGGCCGGATCGAGGGCGGCGCCGCGGAGTTGTGCGCGGCATTGCTCGACGTGCTCGGCCCGCAGGGCACGCTGGTGGTGCCCAGCCAGACCCGGTCCACGTCGACGACCTCGCGCGAAAGCCGTACGGCCACGGCCGGGTTGACGCCGCGTCAGCGTGAACGCTACTTCCGCCGGGTACGCGGGTTCGACCCGCACCGGTCCAGGACCGAGCACATGGGCGCGCTGGCCGAGTTCGTGCGCGCGCACCCGGAGGCGCGCCGCAGCGGGCACCCGACCGCGTCCTTCGCCGCGATAGGCCCCGACGCCGCCGCCCTCACCGCCTCGCATCCGTACGACTCGCTGCTCGGCTGGCACTCGCCGCTCGGCTGGCTCTACCATGCCGGCGCCGACGTCCTGCTGATCGGCGTCGGATACGACACGTGCACCGCGTTCCACCTCGGTGAGCACTACTCCATCGCCGGCGACCGGTCGTACTGGTTCAAGGTCGGCACGTCCTGGCGCTACGTGCCCGATGCGCAGGACTACGACGACTCCGACTTCGCCGAGCTCGGCCGCGACTTCGAGCACGTACACGCCCTGCAGGTGCGTTCGGGCGCGCTCGGCTCCGCCGAATCCCGCCTCTTCCCCGTCGCCGCGGCCACCGACTTCGCCGCGAAGCGGCTGCCTGGAATGCGGCTCAACTCCCGGCTGGGCACGAGCTGAAGGCAGGCCGATACAAGCGTTTTCCCCCGGGAAGACCGGAGATCGCCGCAGGCCCTGTGACCAGCGTTGATCCGACTGAAGGCCAGCGGATCCCACTCCTCACATGCGTATCAGTACCCTTGATCAGTGATCGATCGTGTCTTAGGATACGGGCGCGATCTCCAGGTCTCGGCTGCCGCGCGCGAGCATCATTCGTACCCTGATATCGAGCGTGCCCGCGGGCGGATGACGGCCGGCGACGATCATCGATACCGAAGGGCGACTTTCGCTGATGAGTGATCAACCGAACAGCCGACCGGAGCACGGGGGACTCAATCTCAACCGCCGGCAGCTGTTGGGCAGGGCCGGAACCGTGGCCGTCGGATCTGTCGCCGCGGCCGGCCTGGGCACGGTCGCGACGGCGGCCCCGGCCAACGCCGCGACGAGCACCGTTCCGCCCGACCCGCAGAACGCGGGCATCGGCCAGGTGACGATCAAGCCCGGCGACGTCCGGTACGACAGCATGCTGCGCGGCGACAACTTCCGCTTCGTCGGCGCCCCCGACGAGGTGGTGGTCGTCTCCGACACCGCCCAGGTGGTCAGCGCGGTGCAAGCGGCGGTCTCCTCGGGCCGCTGGGTCGCGCCGCGCAGCGGCGGCCACTGCTTCGAGGACTTCACCGCCGACCCCGGCATCAAGGTGCTGCTGGACATGTCACCGATGGACGCGGTGACCTACGACCCGCAGATGCGCGCGTTCTCCATCCAGCCGGGCGCGAAGCTCGGCCAGGTCTACACCGCGCTGTTCAAGGGCTGGGGCGTGACCATCCCGGCCGGCGGCTGCCCCGACCTCGGCGCCGGCGGCCACATCCTCGGCGGCGGCTACGGGCCGCTCTCGCGCCGGTACGGGTCGGTCGTCGACTACCTGCACGCGGTCGAGGTCGTCGTCGCGTGCGCCGACGGCACCGTGCGCGCCGTGGTGGCCACCAGCGATCCGAACGACCCGAACCACGACCTGTGGTGGGCGCACACCGGCGCCGGCGGCGGCAACCTCGGCGTCGTCACCCGCTACTGGATGCGCACGCCCGGCGCCACCGGCAACGACCCGGCCAAGCTGCTGCCGGCCACGCCCGGCGAGATGCTGGCCTGGCTGGTGGTCTGGGAGTGGGACGCCTCCATGACCGAGGAGGCCTTCACGACCCTGATGCGCAACTTCGGCACCTGGCACGAGCAGAACAGTGCGCCCGGCGCCCCCGGCACCGGCATCTACGCGGTCATGCTCGGCGCGCACCGGTCGGCCGGCAGCTTCTCCATGTTCATCCAGGCCGACGCGGGCCTGCCGAACATCAATACCCTGGTCACAGAGTTCGTCGACGCGGTGAACGCCGGCAGCGGCGTCACGCCGGTGGTCAACCAGGGCGCCGTCTTCCCCTGGCTGCACATGGTCACCTGGCCGGGCGACGGCGAGAGCGGCGACAAGCTCAGCCGCCGCTACAAGATCAAGGCGGCCGTGCTGCGCAAGGGATACACCGACGACCAGCTCTCCGCGGTCTACGCCGGCATGACCGACCCGGCCGGGAACTCCTCCGGCGCCTTCCTCCTCATCGGCTACGGCGGCCAGGTCCAGGCGGTCGCCCCCGACGCGACCGCGATCCCGCAGCGCGACGCGATCATGAAGGCGGTCTACTCCACGGCCTGGCTGGCGGACACCGACGACGACACCCAGATCGGCTGGGTGCGCGACCTCTACCAGGGCGTCTACGCGGCCACCGGCGGCGCCCCTGTCGCGGGCGAGGTGAGTGAGGGCTCGTACATCAACTATCCGGACGCGGACCTGGCCGACCCGGCCCTGAACACCTCGGGTGTGCCCTGGTCGACGCTCTACTACGGGGACAACTACCCGCGGCTCCAGCAGGTCAAGGCCAAGTGGGACCCGCACAACGTCTTCCACCACGCGCTATCGATCGAACTGCCGTCCTGACGAGGGCGCGGGAGGCGGGACCGAGCCGGCCGGTGCGGCCGGACGGAGGAGAGCCCGTCCGGCCGCACCGGCCGCTTTTCCGCGGGCCGGCAACCCGCCTCCGGGATACGCTCCGGTGATCGGACCCGGCCCGACCATCGTCGGCGCCCACAAGGAGGCCTCACATGCCGGCTGCGGAGATCACCCGCGCTGAGACCCGAGCGCGCGCGGAACTCGTCAGCGTGCAGGGATATGACATCGAACTGGACGTCACACACGGCGACTCCGTGTTCAAATCCACCACCACGATCCGCTTCGAAAGCCGCACGCCCGGGGCGGCGACCTACGCCGACCTGCTGGCGGAGCCGGACGGGATCGAGTCGATCACGCTCAACGGGCGGCCGCTCGATCCGGCGGAGCACTTCGCCGACGGGCGGATCGCGCTCACCGGCCTGGCCGCGGAGAACACGCTCACCGTCGTCTCCATGCTCGCCTACGCGACGCCGGGCTTCCACCGCTCGACCGATCCGGCCGACGGGAAGATCTATACGTACACGAAGTTCGAACCCGATCACGCTCGGCGGGTCTTCGCCTGCTTCGAGCAGCCGGATCTCAAGGCTCCCTTCAGGATCTCGGTCGTCGCGCCGGCTTCCTGGACCGTGATCTCCACGCAGCCGACACCGGAGCCGAGCGAGGTCTCCGCGGACGGCGCGGTCGCGCGCTGGGACTTCGCGCCGACCCCCCGGCTCTCGACCTACCTCATGCACGTGACCGCCGGCGAGTACCACGTGGTCCGCTCGTCGCACACGACCCCGCGCGGGCAGACGCTGCCGATGGCGTTGGCCTGCCGGGCATCGCTCGCCGCGACCCTGGACGCCGAAGCCGACTCACTGTTCGAACTCACCGCCGCGGGGCTCGACTACTTCACCGCGCTGTTCGACATGGACTTCCCGTTCGCCAAGTACGACCAGCAGTACGTGCCGAACTATCCGGCCGGCGCCACCGAGCATCCGGCGGCGGTGACCATCACGGACGACCTGCTCTTCCGTTCCCGCGCCACCGACGCCGAATACGAATCGCGCGCCGAGACGGTGCTGCACGAGATGGCGCACATGTGGTTCGGCGACCTGGTCACCATGCAGTGGTGGGACGACCTGTGGCTCAACGAGTCCTTCGCGGAGTGGGCCGGGCATCAGTCCACCGCCGAGGTCACCCGGTTCACCGGCGCCTGGACCACGTTCGCCAACTCCCGCAAGAGCTGGGGCTACTCCACCGACCTGGCGCCCGGCACCCACCCGATCGCCGCCGACGTGCCGACCGTCAGCGACGCGATGGCGAACTTCGACGGGATCAGCTACGCCAAGGGCGCCTCGGTGCTGCGGCAGCTGATCGCCTACCTGGGCGAGGACGCCTTCGTCAAAGGTCTGCGAAGCTACTTCGCCGAGCACGCCTGGGGGAACACCACCCTCGCCGACTTCCTGCGGCACCTCTCGGACGCCTCGGGCAAGCCGCTCGACGCCTGGGCCGACGCCTGGCTGCGCTCCGCGCGGCCCAACACGCTCGGCGCCGACTTCACGGTGGCAGCGGACGGCACCTTCGCCTCGTTCGCCGTCGTCCAGCAGGCGCAGCCGGAGCATCCGACGCTGCGGGCCCACCACATCGGGATCGGCCTGTACCGGCGCGCCGAGGGCCGGCTCACCCGGGTGCACCGGGTCGACATCGACGTCGCCGGGGCGCGCACCGAGGTGCCCGCGCTGGTCGGGCAGGCGCAGCCGGATCTGGTGCTGCTCAACGACGGCGACCTCGGCTACGCGCTGATCCGCTTCGACGAACGCTCCTGGGCCACGCTGCTCGCGGCGGTCGGCGAGTTCGAGGACTCACTCGCCCGGGCGGTGTGCATGACCTCCGCCACGATGCTCGCCGAGCAGGGCGAGCTGGCGCTGCCCGAGTTCGTCCGGCTCACCGCCGCCGCCATCGAGGCCGAGCCCTCGACGGGCATCGTGCAGAGCCTGCGGAAGAACGCGCGCAGCGCGCTGCTGTCGCTCGCCGACCCGCGCTGGGCGCAGCAGGGCCGGGAGATCCTCGCGGACGCGGCGCTGCACACACTCGACGCCGTGGAGCCCGGCAGCGACCGGCAGCTCGCCGCCGTCCAGCTGGTCGCCGAGAACGCCGTCTCCGAACCGCAGCTCGCTCTCGTACGCGGGCTGTATCAGGGCACGTCCGAACTGCCCGGGCTCACGGTGACGCAGGAACTGCGCTGGAGCCTGCTGACCCGGCTCGCCTTCGCCGGACTGGCCGGCGACGCAGAGATCGACGCCGAACTCGCCGGGGACCGCTCGGACACCGGCGAGCGCGCGGCGCTCGCGGCCCGCGCGAGCATCCAGGACGCCGGGCACAAGGAGGCCGCCTGGGCGCTGCTGACCGGCGTCGAGCACCCGCCGCCGATGACGATCATCGAGGTCGGACTCGCGTTCCGGCAGGCCGCGGACCCGGCGCTGCTCACCCCGTTCCGGGACCGCTACTTCGCCGTGCTGCGCGAGCTGTGGGGTAACCGGCTGAGCTTCGCGAAGCAGGCCAGCGCGCAACTGCTGCTGCCCATGGCCGAGGTGGACGGGGAACTCCTGGATCAGTTCGACGCGTTCCTCGAGCAGAACAAGGAGGCCGACGCGGCATTGGTGCGCACGGTGCTCGAGGCGAAGGACACCGTCCTGCGCGCGACGGCGTCCCGGACGCTGACGGCAGAGGCGTAGCGGCGGCACGAAGGCGAAGGGAAGCGGTGCGATGGAGCGGCGGGAAGGGCTGACCGGCAGCGGTCCCGGCACGATCACGCCGGACGGGTGCGCGGTCGAGCTGTATGCGCGCCTGCCGGCGATGGGCGAGCCGGAGATCGTGCACGCGGCGGTGCCCGCGGGCGCGAGCGTCATCGAGTTCGGCTGCGGCACCGGCCGGATCGCCGGCCCGCTCGCGCGGCTCGGCCACCGCGTCGTCGGCGTGGACGAGTCGGCGGAGATGCTGGAGCGGTGCCGGGCAGGCGGGGCGGGCGTCGAGACCGTGCGCTCCTCTATCGAGGAGCTGGATCTGGACGAACGCTTCGACGCCGTGCTGCTCGCCTCGCACCTGGTCAACTCACCGGGTCCGATGCGCACGACCTTCCTGCAAGTCGCTCACCGGCACCTCGCGCCGGGTGGGACCGTGGTGGTGCAGCGGTTTCGGCCGGGCTGGGTGGCCGCGGCGACCGACTCAGAGCACGACGACGGCACGATGCGCAGCACCCTGACAGTGCTCGGCCGGCCTGGCCCGGACGAGGTGCATGCGCGGGTCAGCTATGCGATCGGCGACTCGGTGTGGGAGCAGGAGTTCACCACCCGCGAACTCGACGACGACGCACTACCCGAGGCGCTCGCGGCGGCCGGGCTACGGCTCGACCGCATGCTGACCGCGGACGGCGAGTGGTTCACCGCCGTGGCGGAAGGCGAGTAGGAGCAGGAACGGCACAACGGGTGTGGCCTGGACCGGCTACGACCGGTCCGGGCCACGACTCTGCGCTCAGCACGCGTTCAGTACGCGCTCAGCGCCTTTCCGAAGGCGCCGGCCGACTGCACGACCGAGGAGCAGGTGGCCGACGCGTACGTCTGCGCGCCGCCGGAGCACTGGGTGTCGCGGGTGGCGGACCACATCGCCAGCCAGGCCAGGCCGTTGCTCTTGGCGAACGAGGCCAGCGAGCTCGCGTCGGCGAGGGTGAAGGTCTCGGCGCTGTCGTCGTTGACGCCGATCATCGGGGTGACCGCGATCTTCGCGTAGGCCTGGGCGGTGCTCAGGTTCGTCCACACCGACTGCACCTGCTTCATGGTGGCGGTGGCGGCCTGCTCGGCCAGCGTCGCCATGTCACCGGGGAACGAGCCGCCGTAGTCCATCGCCATCACGTTGACCGCGGCGATGCTCGCGCCGTCCGCCTTGGCGTTGGACAGCACGGCGACGCCCTCGCTGGTGAGCCCGCTCGGCAGCACCGGGAGCGTGTACGAGACCTGCAGGCCCGGATCCTCCTTCTCGAGGGTCGCGATCGCCTGGTTGCGCAGGTTGATCGAGTTGGTGTCGGCGACCGCCGCGCCCTCGACGTCGAAGTCGATCTGCGTCAACGAGTACTGCTTGACGACCGACTGGTAGGCCGCCGCCAGGGAACCGGCCGACGTGCAGCTCTGCGCGAGTTCGACGCCTGCTTCGCCGCCGAAGGAGATGCGCACGTCGCCGCCCGCGGCGCGCAGGTTCGCGATGTCGCCGGTGATGGACGGGTCGGTGATCGAGGTGACGCCGCCCCACTTCGGAGTGCAGCTGCCGCCCGCGGTGATGAACGCCAGGTTGAAGTACTTCGTGCCCTCGGTCGCGGCCTTCGCGCTCAGGTTGTAGAGCGGGTAGAGCGACAGGTCCGCGTACGGCGAGAGTCTGCCGTAGCCGCCGGGCGCGCTGCCGCCCCCGGTGCCGCCGCCCGAGCCGGTGCCGGTGCCGGTCGCGGTCGGGCCGGAGGAGGCGGTCGCGGTCTTGGTCGGGCTCGCGGACGCGGACGGCGCGGCCGTGGCGGTCTTCGTCGCGGTCGGGGTCGGCGAGCCGCCGGGCGGGGTGACCGTGCCGCCGCAGGCGCTGCCGTCGATGGTGCAGGCGACCGGTTCGCCGGTGCCGTCGACCGTGAAGCCGAAGGTGGTACTGGCGCCGGCGGCCAGGGTGCCGTTCCAGTCGGCGTCGGTGACCGTGTAGGTCTGCCCGGCGGCGGTCTCCGTGCCGTTCCACAGACTGTCGACCGTGCTGCCGGACGGCAGGGTGAACACGACCTTCCAGCCGCTGACCGCAGCGCCGGTGGTGTTCGTGATCGTGTACTGGCCGGTGTAGCCGCCGTCCCAGACGCTGGACTCGGTGAACGCGGCCGCGGGCACCGCGGCGTCGGCGCCGGTGGCCAGGACCAGGCCGCCGCCGGCCACGGCGAGGGTGGCGCCCGCGCCGATCGCGGTCAGCTTGACGCGGCGCGAGAAGCGCGGAGTGCGCGGGGAGTTCGCAGAGGCGACGGAGCGGCGCTGCTGACTCGGCTGGTGCTGCTGGTCCTGGTGATTCGGCTGGTCCGGCTGGTCCGGCTGCTGCGGTGGCCGGGGAGCGGGAGAGGCGTGAGTGCCCATGAATGGTCCTCCGGTGGGTTTTTCGTGGTACGGCTCTCGCCGTTCTCGTCCCGGTCCCGATCGGTGGGCGCGATCGGAACCGGGCGTGGGTGGTCCGGACCGGTGGGGGCGCGGCCCGGGCCGGTGCACCACCGTAGCGACCTGCGCGGAGCGGTCGCAGCCCTCTTTCATTAACCCGGCCCTAAGGCTCCCTCAGGCGCACCGCGGGCTGCGCGGGTCGCGCGCGGCGCTCCCGGCTCCGAGGATGCCGGGGTGGTCAGCCGCCGACCGCGTACGTGTTCACCTGAGGGGAGGTCCCGTTCCACGTGGCGATCACCTCGTACACCGTGCCGCCGTCGGCCGGGGTGAATTCGACCTCGAGGAAGTCCGTGCCCTCCCAGGACTTCGCCGAGTACCCGTCGGCCGGGATGGCCGCGTCCAGACTGGCAGAGCCCGCATACAGGTGCAGCACGGCCGTGCCGCCGACGGTGGAGTACCGCCGCTGGTCGCCGGACGCGGTGCCGGAGGCGGGCGCGCTCGGGCTGTGCGACGCGGTGGGCGAGAGGCTCGCGCGAGGCGTCGAAGGGCTCTGCCGCGGCGCGCTCGGCGAGGGTCCGCTCGCGCCGGTGGCCGCGGCCGTGGCCGTGCTTCCGGCGGTGACCGCGGCGGTCGTGGGGACCGCGGTGGCGGCCCCGGCCGAGCCGATCCGGCCGTCGGACCCCGCGTCCTGCACCGGCCAGGCCGCGACGGTCGCCACGTGCGGGCCCTCGGCGGCCGTCGGCAGCACCGCGTCCAGGCCCGTCCACACCACCGCCATCGCGGAGGCCGTGGCCGCACCCCAGGCCAGCACCGCGTACACCGCGCGTCTGGGCACCGCAGCGGCCCTCCCTCCACGCCTGAGACCGGGCACCGCGGGGGCGCGCGCCGTCCATTGGCGTGCCGCGGTCGATCCGTTAGGTTGCCACACTATGGCCCGCGTACTGCTCGTCGAAGACGATCCCGCCATCCGCTCCACCGTGATACGGCAATTATCCGAGTTCGGACACAGTGTGCGCAGCGCCGGCACCGCGCTCGCCGCGCTGCGCGAGGCCACCCGGGATCCCGGCGACGTGATCGTGCTCGACCTCGGCCTGCCCGACCTCGACGGCTCGGAGGCGCTCAAGATGCTGCGTGCGGTCACCCGGATCCCGGTGATCATCGCGACCGCGCGGGACGAGGAGGCCGAGATCATCAGGCTTCTGCACGCAGGCGCCGACGACTATCTGGTCAAGCCGTACTCGGCGGCCCACCTCGCGGCCCGGATCGCGGCCGTGCTGCGGCGCTCCGGGGCCGGCGCGGCGCCCGCGGTGCTGCGGGTGGGCGGCCTCGAGATCGATCCGCGCCGCCGCCAGGCGCAGCTGGACGGGCGGCGGCTGGATCTGAGCCGGCGCGAGTTCGACCTGCTGGCCTACCTCGCCGCGCGGCCCGGCGAGGTGGTCACCCGGCGCGAGCTGCTCTCCGAGGTCTGGCAGCTGCCCTACGGCGACGACCAGACCATCGACGTGCACCTGTCCTGGCTGCGCCGCAAGCTCGGCGAGCGGGCGAGCCGGCCGCGCTACCTGCACACGGTGCGCGGGGTGGGGGTGCGGCTGGTGGAACCGGCCGCGCCCGAGGGCTCGCCGTGATCGGGGCGGGCGGCGCCCGGCCCGGGCTGCGCTGGGCGCTGGCCCGGGTCGCCTTCGCGGTCACCAGCATGGTCGCGCTGGCCTTCCTGATCCCGCTGGGCATCGCGATGGAGCACCTGGCCGCGCAGAACGCGCAGAACCAGGCGGAGTCGCGGATCACCGCGCTGGAGCCGCTGCTCGCGGTCACCACCGACCGCTCCGCGCTGGGCGACGCGCTGGCCACGCTGAACGGCGGGCAGGACGTCGGCATCCGGCTGCCGGACGGGACCGCGCTCGGCGTGGTCGGGCACGCGAGCGCGGCGCAGCTCGACGGGGTCGCCCGCAGCGGCCGGGCCACCACGCTGGGGGTGCCCGGCGGGCAGGAGCTGGTGCAGCCGGAGCTGCTGCGCTCCGGCACCAGCCTGATCGAGGTCTACCTGCCGGACTCGGCCAGCACGCACGGGCTGGTGGACGCGTGGCTCACGCTCAGCGCCGTGGCCCTGGTGCTGGTGCTCGGCTCCACCCTGGTCGCGGACCGGCTGGCCACCCGGGTGGTCGGCTCGGCCCGGCATCTGGCGCAGGCCTCGCGGCAGCTCGGCGACGGGGACACCGCGGTGCGGGTGGCGGCCAGCGGGCCGCGGGAGCTGGCCGAGGCGGGGGAGGCGTTCAACACGATGGCCGACCGGGTCGTGCAGCTGCTCACCGCGGAGCGGGAGATGGTCGCGGACCTCTCGCACCGGCTGCGCACCCCGCTGACCGCGCTGCGGCTGAACGCGGCCGGGCTCGGCGAGAGCCAGGCGGCGCGCCAGACGCAGGAGTCGGTGGCGCGGCTCGAGCAGGAGGTCGACGCGATCATCCGGGCGGCAAGGGCGGGCGACCAGGGCGGCGGGGGCGGCGCGCTGACCGCTTCCGTGTGCGAGGTCGCCGCGGTGGCCAGGGAGCGGATCGCGTTCTGGTCGGCGCTGGCCGAGGACCAGGACCGGCCGTGGCGCTTCTTCGGTTCGCAGGGGCCGGCTCCGGTCGCGGTCTCCGCGCAGGAGCTGGGAGCGGCGCTGGACACGCTGCTGGGCAACATCTTCCGGCACACCCCGGAGGGCACCGGCTTCCAGGTGACCGTGCACGTCGGCGACGGCGCGGTGGCGGTGCTGATCGACGACGCGGGCCCCGGCCTCGCCGCACCGGGGCAGGCGGTGCGGCGAGGCGAGGGCACCGGCGGCGCCGGCTCCACCGGCCTGGGCCTGGACATCGTGCGCAAGCTGGCTGAGCGGGTCGGCGGCACGCTGCTGACCGACCGTTCGCCGCTCGGCGGGCTGCAGGTGCACCTGACCCTGCCGACGCTGGAGCCTAAGACGCACCAGCAGCGTCCGTCGTCGGTGTGGACGGCTCGCGTGCCACGAGCGCGACGTGCCGACCGCGGTGCCGCGTCACGATGATCACGGCGGCGTTCGTCCGCGGGCCCGCGGGCTTGAGCCGGCGGCGCAGTGCCGCGGGGTCGACGTCGGCGCCTCTCTTCTTGATCGTGAGCGTGCCGTAGCCGCGCTCGGCCACCAGCGCGCGCAGCTTCTTCTCGGCGAACGGCAGCACGTCGGTCACCTCGTAGGCGGCCGCGTACGGCGTCACAGAGAGCTGATCGGCGGTCAGGTAGGCGATCGTCGGATCCAGTGTGTGCGCGCCGAGCCGCGCGGCCAGTTCGCCGAGCAGCCGGGCCCGGATCAGCGATCCGTCCGGTTCATACAGGTATCGGCCGATCTCTCCCGGTTCCGGGTCGGGCAGGCCCCCGGCGGTCAGCGTGTGCGGCCCGGGCAGCAGCGTCGCCCGCCGGCCTGCGGTGCGCAGCGCGCCGAAGTAGATCCCGGCCTCCTTGACCTCTCCCCCGTCCGAGACCCACTCGGCCTCGGCCGCGGCCGGCACGGCCTCGTGCGGGATTCCCGGCGCCACCTTGAAGCCCGCCG
>Ga0310811_10005008_pt1 | contig 16696 bp, 17 predicted proteins | sample YCmetagenome_FD_207642 | JGI IMG/M metagenome (GOLD analysis project Ga0310811, IMG submission 207642) | Soil microbial communities from experimental microcosm in Duke University, North Carolina, United States - YC | ecosystem: Engineered > Artificial ecosystem > Soil microcosm > Unclassified ...
CGAAGCCGGCCGCGAGCGTGTTCTCGCCGCCTGCCCCGCACCGGATATTCTGATCACAAACGCGGGCGGACCACCTGGCATGGATTTCCGCAAGCTCACGCTCGAGGACTGGTCCGCTGCCCTCGCCGCGAACTTCCTGTCCGCCGTCGAATTGATACGCCTGACCGTGGACGACATGGCCCAGCGTGGCTTCGGGCGGATCATCAACATCACCTCGCTGACCGTCCGTTCACCCGTCCAGCAACTCGACCTGTCGAATGCGACCCGCCTCGCCCTCACCGGCTATGTCGCTGGAGTCGCCCGCCAGGTCGCCCCTCATAACGTCACGATCAACAACCTCCTGCCAGGCACGATCGCCACCGAGCGCATCCGAGAGCTCGGTGCGACGGCCGAGAAGCTCGTTGCCCAGGTTCCGATGGGCCGTGCCGGAAAGCCCGAGGAGTTCGGCGCCGTCTGCGCCTTCCTGTGCGGCGCCCATGCCGCCTACATGACCGGACAGAACATCCTGGTCGATGGCGGCTTGTGCTCTTTCACCGTCTAGGCGCCACGCAGGATCGACTTCCCGGCGTAGCGCGCCTGTGTGCCGAGCTGCTCCTCGATACGCAGGAGCTGGTTGTACTTGGCGAGCCGGTCCGAACGGGACAGCGAGCCCGTCTTGATCTGGCCGCAGTTGGTGGCAACTGCGAGATCGGCGATGGTTGAATCCTCGGTCTCGCCCGAGCGATGGGACATCACTGCGCCATAGCTCGCGTTCCGCGCCATCGACACGGCATCCATGGTCTCGGTAAGCGTGCCGATCTGGTTCACCTTCACCAGGATCGCGTTGGCGAGGCCGTTCTTGATGCCGTCGGCCAGACGCTTGGGATTGGTGACGAACAAGTCATCGCCGACGAGCTGGATCTTCTTGCCGAGCTTGTCGGTGATCGCCTTCCAGCCCTTCATGTCGTCCTCGGCCATGCCGTCCTCGATCGACACGATCGGGTAGCGGCTGACGAGACCTGCGTAGTAGTCGACCATGCCGCCGGCATCGAGCGACTTGCCCTCACCTTCGAGCTCGTACTTGCCCTTCTTGAAGAACTCCGTCGATGCCGGATCCAGCGCCAGCATGACGTCGTCGCCTGGCTTGTAGCCCGCCTTCTCGATCGCCTTCATGATGAAGCCGAGCGCCTCATCCGCGGTCGCGAGGTTGGGCGCGAAACCGCCTTCGTCACCGACGTTGGTGTTATGACCGGCATCCTTGAGCTGGCTGCGCAGCGCGTGGAACACTTCCGAACCCATGCGCAGCGCATCGGCAAAGCGGTCCGCTTTCACCGGCATGATCATGAATTCCTGGATATCGATCGGATTGTCGGCGTGCGCGCCGCCGTTGATGATGTTCATCATCGGCACCGGCAGCACGGAGGCCTGGCTGCCGCCCACATAGCGGAAAAGCGGCAGGCCGCTGTCCATGGCGGCCGCCTTGGCGACGGCAAGCGAGACGCCCAGGATCGCATTGGCGCCCAGCCGGCCCTTGTTGGGGGTGCCGTCGAGGTCGATCAGCGCCCGGTCGATCTTGATCTGGTCCAGCGCATCGAGACCGGACAGCAGATCCATGATCTCGCCATTGACCGCGCCAACCGCCTTCAGCACACCCTTGCCGCCGTAGCGCTTCTTGTCGCCGTCCCGCAGCTCGACGGCTTCATGGGCTCCGGTCGATGCACCCGATGGCACCGCCGCCCGTCCCATCGCTCCGGTTTCCAGCTCGACCTCGACCTCGACCGTGGGATTGCCGCGGCTGTCCAGGATTTCCCGGGCTCGGATATCGACAATGGCACTCATGGGGGCATAACTCCTGTTGGGGCGCGGCCTGTCTAGCCGCGTGCTTTCTCTGCGGCAAGTGACGGGGCATCGCAGTTTTCCTATAGTCCTGCCATGCGTGGCGTTCATGACATGGGCGGCCTTCAGGCCGGACCGGTAGAGCGGGTGGAACACGACTACCAGCTCTGGGAAAAGCGCGTCGATGCGTTGATGGTTCTGCTGTCGCGCAAGCGGCGCTTTACTGTCGACGAATTGCGCAAAGGAATCGAATCGCTGCCGGGCGACGCCTATGACCGGCTGACCTACTATGAGCGCTGGATCAGCTCGATCACTTCGGCGCTGATCCACCGCGGCACGATCAGCATCGAGGAACTGCGCGCCAAGCTCGCCGACATCGAGCGGCGGCCGGATGGCCCGCAGGTCGGCAAGCCGTGACGCCCCGTTTTGCGATTGGGACGCCGGTGAGCGTGCGGCGGGGCAATCCCCCCGGCCACATTCGCACGCCCTACTACATTCGCGGCAAATCGGGCACGGTCGAACGCATCTGCGGCGAATTCCGCAACCCAGAGGAGCTTGCCTACGGACGCAGCGGAGAGCCCAAGCAGGTGCTCTATCGCGTGCGCTTCAATCAGAAGGATGTCTGGCCCGACTACCGGGGGCTGGCGAATGACACGATAGATGTCGAGCTCTACGAGCACTGGCTCGAGCCGGCGCATTGAGGATCAAGCCATGATGGATAACATCCCCCATACCCACGAAGGCCCCAATCCGCACGCGCCGCGGCCGGACCATGACGACACGCTCACTCATCACAAGCGGTTGGAGATCGCCGTTCGCGAGCTTCTGATCGAAAAAGGCATCCTGACCGCCGATGAGATCCGTGAGGCGATCGAGCGCATGGATGCGCGCGGCCCTCATCTCGGTGCGAAGCTGGTGGCCCGCGCCTGGGTCGATCCGGCCTTCAAGACCCGCCTCCTCAAGGACGGCAGCACAGCGGCCGACGAGGCGGGCGTACAAATGGATCAACCGACCCGGCTGATCGTGGTCGAGAACACGCCGCAGGTGCACAATCTCGTCGTCTGCACCCTCTGCTCCTGCTATCCGCGCATGGTGCTGGGCATTCCACCCGACTGGTACAAGAGCCGTGCCTATCGCAGCCGTGCTGTGCATGAGCCGCGCACCGTGCTGGCAGAATTCGGTACTCACCTTGCCGACGACGTGGTGGTGCGCGTTCACGATTCGACCGCTGACATGCGGTATCTCGTGCTGCCGATGCGGCCCAAAGGCACGGAGGGCTTCGACGAAGCCCGACTTGCCGAGCTTGTCACCCGCGATTCGATGATCGGCGTGACGACGCTTTAGCGCCAGGCGCTCTTGAGCGACTGCTCGGTCTTCCACTTCTCTATGCCCGCGATGTCGTCGCAAGAGAAAGTCTGTGTTCCCTTGCGCGGGCTGCCTTCAACCCAGGCGAACATCATGCATTGCGAGGAGGCGGTGTCGCCTTGCAGGCTCTGGAGACTGACTTCGGCGGTTACCGCCTCGCCTGATTTGGCGTCGCCATAGTCCTCGACCGTGGGCTTGATGTCCCCGAAGCCTCGGCCGGCCGCCTTGGTGTCGGCATACCATTTGGCAAAGCCGGCAAACTGCTCGCCGGCGATGCCCTTGCCGCCAGCTGCCATATAGGCCGTGAGGTCGCGCACCAGCGCCTGCACGGCAGCTTGCGCCTTGGGCTCGGCCGCCCGACGGCGCTCCGCAAGGCGCGCCTGCAGGGCCTTGAGCGCCTCCGCATTAGACGGCGCTGCCACTGGCGGTGGCGGATTAGTGGCTGCCGTGGGATTGATGCGCTTGATCGGTGCGCGCGCGGCCTCGTTGTTCAGGGTGACGGCCTCGGTCGGCGTCAACTTCCCGACAGCCGCAAGGCCATGCCCTCTCTGCCAGTCGGCAATCGCTTTCTCCGACGCCTCGGACTGGAGATTGCCGTCGATCGGCCCGTTGTACTTGTCGAGCGTATGCAGAGACTCTTGCAGCTTGCGCCGCTCGGCTTCGGAACTCTTCAAAACGCTGGTGTAATCGGGCGATGCCGCAGGCCGCGGCGGTGCCGGTGCTGTCGCAGTCGGAGCTGGTGCGGGCGCCGGTGCGCCCGAAGGGCAATTGGCGGGGTTCTGGAAGCAGCGCTCGACCTCGCCCGCGCTTTGGGCGAAGGCCATGGGTGCCGCCCAGAGCAGCAGCAAAGTGCCGAGCGCCAATCGCATATCAGATACCGCCGTACATGCGGGCGGCGAGTTGCGCCGGCAAGCCGATGACCATCACGATCGGCTGGCCATTCGCGGTCTGGCCGCGCGCCACGATATGATCGTTGGGTGCTCCGACCCTGCTGTCGAAGTTGCCCCGCCCGCCGAATTTGCCGTTGAAGCAGGAGAGCGAAAATCGCCCTGCACCCACTGACTCATTCGTGAAGGTGCCCTCGCAACCTGGCTGGCCATTGACGTTGTCGACGATGAAAGTGACGGACCGATCGTGGCCAATCAGGGCGCCATAGCGCGCGAGGCCGTTCAAACGTGCGATCTTGCCTTGATTGTCTCGGTAGAAGATCGACGCCGGACCGTAGGCCTGATCAGGCATCGCGTCACGCGGCACGACATAGGTGTCGTCGGTGATCACCACCTGGCACCGGCAGCCGACGGTATAGTTCTCCCCCAGTGAGCCCAACTCAGCGAGCTTGCGGTTGCAGGCGGAGACCGCAACATCCTGCAACTCGGTCTCGCTCATCTGCCCATGGGTATAGCTGTCGGCGTAGACGAAGGAGCATTGTCGCGGCAAGGGAATCGCGACCACCCTGTGGCTCGCCGTATTGCCCCAGTAGCGTTGCGCCATTTCCGGAAAGCGCAGGAAGATTGGGTCGCGTCGTTCCGGCTTGCCATAGCCTGACCGCTGCGCCGAGGCGCCGCCCGCTGCAATGACCAGGGCAAGGAATGCGAGAAAAAAGGCGCGGATCATGGCTTCAGCTTCAGTGGAAAACGTGACCGAAATGCGACCCCGGTTGCCCGCCTCTCCTCCTTCTAGACCAGCCGGCTCTGGTTCTTGGCCGCGCTGATGAAGGAAGTGAACAGCGGATGGGGCGCGAAGGGCCGGGATTTCAGCTCGGGATGGTACTGGACGCCGATAAACCAGGGATGGTCGGGAATCTCCACGATCTCCGGCAGAATGCCGTCCGGTGACATGCCGGAAAAGCGCAAACCGACCTGCTCCAGCCGGTCCTTGTAATTGACGTTGACCTCGTAGCGATGCCGGTGCCGTTCGCTGATCACGTCTTGGCCGTAGATCTCATGCACCTTGGTCCCCGGCCGTAGATGGGCCGGATAGGCGCCCAGTCGCATCGTGCCGCCCAGGTCACCGTTGACCGCACGCTTCTCGAGCTGGTTGCCGCGCAGCCATTCCGTCATCAATCCGACCACTGCATGGTCGGTCGGACCAAACTCGCTTGACGAGGCGGCCTCGATCCCAAGCAAATTGCGCGCGGCCTCGATCACGGCCATCTGCATGCCAAAGCAGATGCCGAAGAACGGCACCTTCCGCTCACGCGCGAACTTCACGGCGTGGATCTTGCCCTCCGTGCCGCGTTCGCCGAATCCACCCGGAACCAGAATGCCGTGCACGTTCTCGAGATGGCTGACGGCGTCGTCGCGCTCGAAGATCTCGGAGTCCATCCACTCCAGGGCGACCTTGACGTTGCTGCGAAAGCCGCCATGCGTCAGCGCCTCGCTCAACGACTTGTAAGCGTCGAGCAGCACCGTGTACTTGCCGACGACGGCGATCGTCACCTTGCCTTCGGGCTCGCGCACTCCGCGTACCACGCCGCGCCAACGTTCGAGATTGGGCTCCTCCTCGACATCGAGGTCGAAATAGCGACAGACCTCGCGGTCGAATCCCTGGTCGTGATAGGCGATCGGCACCTGGTAGATCGTATCGACGTCGCGCGCCTCGATCACACGCTCGGGCTTGACGTTGCAGAACAGCGCAATCTTGCGTCGCTCATTGGCCGGAATTTCCTTGTCGCCGGAACGGCAGACCAGCAAGTCGGGCTGGATCCCCACGCTCAGCAGCTCCTTGACCGAGTGCTGGGTGGGCTTGGTCTTGAGCTCGCCTGCCGTCGGCACCCAGGGCAGGAGCGTCAGATGGACGAACATGGTGCGCTCGCGCCCAAGCTCGTTGCCGAGCTGGCGGATGGCCTCCAGGAAGGGCAGCCCCTCGATGTCGCCCACCGTGCCGCCGATCTCGACCAGGACGAAATCCTCGTTCATGGTATCGGCGACGATGAACTCCTTGATGGCGTCCGTGACGTGCGGGATCACCTGCACCGTGGCGCCGAGGTACTCGCCCCGACGCTCCTTGGCGATCACCGTCGAATAGATGCGACCGGTTGTGACGTTGTCGCTTTGCCGTGCGTCGACGCCGGTAAAGCGCTCGTAGTGGCCGAGGTCGAGGTCGGTCTCCGCGCCGTCGTCGGTGACGAAGACCTCACCGTGTTGATAGGGGCTCATCGTGCCGGGATCGACATTGAGGTAAGGATCGAGCTTGCGCAGCCGCACGCGATAGCCGCGCGCCTGCAAAAGCGCCCCCAGCGCTGCCGAAGAAAGCCCCTTACCAAGCGAGGAAACCACGCCGCCCGTTATGAAAATAAAGCGCGTCATGGGCCTATAAACTACTAAATCTGGTTCGATGCGGCCATGGGGATATCGTCCCCGCCGGTTCAACTTCGACGAGGGAACGGCGGGCCGGCATCATTGTTCCTAGCGGTTCGGCGGTACGGGCGCCGTCGGCGGTCCCGGTGTCGCACCAGGCGCCGGCGCACTGGGCGCCGAGCTTGGCGGTGCTGCGGTACCTGCCGGCAGGTTGTCCATGATCGACGTCGAGGATCTCGGTGGACCGCCGGCGCTCCAGGCCATGACCAGGCTCAGAAAGAAGAAGATGCCGGCAAAGATGGCTGTCATGCGCGAAAGGACATTGGCCTGCCCGCGCACCGAGAAGAGCGCATCGGTTCGCCCCATGCCCAGTCCGCCGCCTTCACTGCGCTGAAGCAGAATGACGACGATCATCGCGGCGGTGACGCCGATATGGATGATCAGCAGAACTACTCGCCAATCGTGCAAAAAGCCTCGTACCGCTTCCATTTCGTCCAGCGTTGGATGGGGGCTTGGATCAAGCCGGCGCTTCTAGCCTCTTTAGACCGCCTTGGCGATAGCCAAAAATTCGTCGGCCTTGAGGCTCGCGCCGCCCACCAGGGCGCCATCGACATCCCCGGCAGCGAGCAATTCGGCTGCGTTGCTGCCCTTCACCGAACCGCCATAAAGAAGACGCACGGCCGAAGCCTCGGACATCGCACCTCCAAGCTCCTTGCGGATATGGGCGTGAGCGGCCGCCACCTCCGCCGTCGTCGGCGTCTTGCCGGTACCGATCGCCCAGACCGGCTCGTAGGCCACCACGAGGCGCGCCGCCGTAGCGGCAGGTGGAATGCTGCCTCTGATCTGCCGGGCGAGCACCGAAAACGTGCTTCCTGCCTCCCGCTCCGCCAGCGTCTCGCCGATGCACACGATAGGAATGAGCCCGGCGCGCCACGCCGCCTCCGCCTTGGCGCGCACGATCGCGTCGGTCTCACCATGGTCGGTACGGCGTTCGGAGTGGCCGACGATGACGTATGCGGCGCCCGCGTCGCGCAGCATTTCGGCGGCGACGTCGCCTGTGTGTGCGCCATTCGCCTTGGGATGGCAGTCCTGGCCACCGACAAGCACGCTACTCCCTTTCACCGCCTGCGCGACGGCCATGATAAGCGTTGCCGGCGGGCAGACCAAAAGATCGCAGTTGCTTGTTGCCTTGGCGCCGTCGGCAACTCCCTTTGCCAGGATCAGGGCATCAGCTTTGAGCCCATTCATCTTCCAGTTCCCTGCGATCAGGGGTCGTCTCGTACGCGCCATGGAATGTCCTCTTTTTTCGCCCCGGCGTGTCTAGCGGCCACAACAACTGCGGTAAAGGCCGGTTGGTTGCCTGTCCGGAGGGCGGGTGGTAGGCATGCGCCCCATCCTCACGCCCCTTTGATGCCTTTAATCTCCACGAAGCTTGTCCCGTGAACAAATTCAGAAAATACGCCGGCTACGTCATCATGGCCCTGCTGATGGGCACGCTGATCATCAGCTTCGCGCTGTGGGGCATCGGCGACATGCTGCGTGCGGGTGGCCGCAACAACGAAATCGCGCATGTCGGCGGCACGCATATCCCGCTTTATGGCTGGGTGGGGGGTACATCGGTTCCGTTGGAAGCGGTGCGGGATCGCTTCAATCGCCAACTCGACCAGATCCAGCGACAGACCGGCCAGCGCCTCGATTCCGAACAGGCCGCGCGCTACGGCCTCAATGTCCGGGCGCTTCAGGATGTGGTGCAGCAGGCGCTGATCGACGCGGCCATGAATGATTATGGCATCGTCGTCAGCGACAGCCAGATTCAGGAAAACATTGCCCAGAACCCGACCTTCCACGGCGCGAGCGGCAAGTTCGATGTCCTCAAATTCCGTAACCTGCTGCAGCAGGCGCGCATCAGCGAGGCCTCTTATCTGGCCGACGTGCGACGCGAGATCGGCTCGTCCGAGTTGTTCGGCATTGTGCGCACCGAAGGCCTCGCCCCGACCAGTCTGCGGGACGACATCTTCAAGATGGAGAGCGAAAAGCGCGTCGCCGAAACGGTCTATGTCCCCGATTCGATCGTGACGAACCTGCCGAAGCCTTCGGCTGACGAGCTCGGCAAGTATTTCGACGCCAACAAGGCACGCTTCCAGATTCCCGAATACCGCTCCTTCTCCTACATCCTTTTGAGCAATGCCGATGTGATGGACCAGGTCACGGTGACGCCAGATCAGGTGAAGCAAGAATACGAATCGCGCGCGGCAGAGTTCGGTGCGCCGGAGAAACGGGATGTCGACCAGGCGATGGCCGACAGCGAGGATAAGGCGAAGGCGATCATCGCCGCAGTCAAGGAAGGCAAGTCGCTGGAGGATGCGACCAAGCAAGTGACCGGCAGTGCCAATGGGGTGATCAAGCTGGGCTCGATCCAGAAGAAGGATTTGCCGGCCGGCGAGCTCGCCGACGAGATATTCAAGCTGCCGGAAGGCGTGGCGGCTGCACCTATCAAGTCGCCACTCGGCTGGCATGTGGTGCGCATCAACAAGATCGAACCGGGCAAGGTGACGCCGCTTGATGAGGTCAAGGGCAAGCTCGAGACAGACCTCAAGAATCAGCTCGCGCCTGATCTGCTGATCAAGCTGGTGAACGACCTCGATCGAGAACTGAGCAAAGGCACCTCGATGGCCGATGCCGCCAAGGCGCTCGGGCTCAAAGTTCAGGTGGCCGACAATGTCGACGCGCGCGGCCAGGACCCGTCCGGTAAGCAGGTTGTCATCGGCGCGGCCGCGACCGAGCTGATCAAGGCCGCCTTCTCGACTCGCGAGGGCAGTGATAGCGACCTGCTCGAAACCGGAAAGGGCGAATATGTGATCGTCCACACCGATCGGATCACGCCGTCGCGCGCACCGGTCCTTTCGGAGGTCGAAGCGAAGGTGACCGAGGCCTGGGAAGCCGAGCAACGCCACAAGCTCGCTGACCATAAGGTCAAGGAAGCGCTCGACAAGATCAATGCAGGCGGAGACCTCGGCGCGATCGCCAAGGAACTCGGGTTGGAGCTGCGTACCGCCAAACCTATTACGCGGTTCGATACCGACAGCCCCAACTATCTTAGCCAGCCGGTCGCGCAGGCCCTGTTCAAGCTCCCGGTCGGCAAGGCGCAGGCGGTACGCACAACGGAGGGCAACGTCCTCGTTCGGACGAAAGAGATTCAGCCGGCCGATCTCGCCAAGGAGAAGGATCAGCTCGATCGCTTTGGCACCCAGCTCGACAGCATGATCGGCAACGATCTCGTCGCTCAGCTTCTGGCGGCGCTGCGCGCCAAGTACGGGGTGTCGGTGAACGAGCAGGCCTTCCAGGCCGCTTTCCAAGCCCAGCAGCCGCCTCAATAACGCGCCATGGCCCTCTCGCCCGACTACGATGCCTTCGCCAAGATTTACGACTCAGGCAAGCCGCAGCTCGTCTGGACAAAGGCGGTCGCGGATCTCGAGACGCCGGTCTCGGCTTACCTGAAGCTGGCCGACGGCCGCGCAAACTCTTTCCTGCTCGAATCGGTCGAGGGCGGCTCGGTGCGCGGCCGCTATTCGATCGTCGGCTTCAAACCCGACGTGATCTGGCGCTGCCGGAAAGGCCAGGCGGAGATCAACCGCCGCGCTCGCACCGATGCGCATGCCTTCGAGCCGGTCGAGGGTCGTCCGCTCGAGACACTGCGAGCCCTGATCCGCGAATGCCAGATGGAGCTGCCCCAGGGATTGCCGCCGATGGCATCCGGTCTGTTCGGCTTCCTGGGCTACGACATGGTCCGCGACATGGAGCGGTTGCCGGACAAGAACCCCGACCCGATCGGGTTGCCTGACGCGATCATGGTGCGGCCAACCTTGATCTGCATCTTCGACCGGCTTGAAGACAATGTAACGATGGTGACGCCGGTCTGGCCGCAGGACGGCATTGGGACACGAGCCGCATACGAAGCGGCGGAGGAGCGGCTGGCCGACGCTGTCTCCGACTTCGAGCGTTCCCTGCCCTATCGCCGCGAGAACGCGGAGGCACTCGACCACCTGCCCGAGCCGCAGGCCAACATGTCGAAGGACGACTTCAAGAAGATGGTCGATATCTGCAAGGAGTACATACTTGCCGGCGACGCCTTCCAGATCGTGCCTTCGCAGCGGTTTTCGCTGCCCTTCAAGCTGCCGCCACTCGCGCTCTATCGGTCGCTGCGGCGGATCAACCCATCGCCATTTCTCATCTTCTTCGACTACGGCGACTTCTCGATCGTGGGGTCCAGCCCGGAGATCCTGGTCCGGTTGCGCGACAACACCGTCACCATTCGGCCGCTCGCCGGCACCATCGCGCGTGGCGCGACGCCGGAAGAGGACAAGCGGCTGGCTGACAAGCTTCTCGCCGACCCCAAGGAACATGCTGAGCACTTGATGCTGCTCGATCTCGCGCGCAACGACGTGGGCCGCGTATCGAAGATCGGCTCGGTGAAGGTGATCGAGCAGTTCACGATCGAGAAGTACAGCCATTTGCAGCACATCAGCAGCCATGTCGAAGGCACGCTCGAAGACGGGTTGGAAGCGATCGACGCCCTCAAGGCGGGTTTCCCCGCCGGGACGCTCTCGGGAGCGCCCAAAGTTCGCGCCATGGAGATCATCGACGAGGTCGAACCGGTGCGCCGCGGCATGTACGCCGGCTGCGCGGGCTATTTCGCGGCCAACGGCTCGATGGACACCTGCATTCTGTTGCGCACGGGATTGGTGAAGGACAACACCCTCCATGTACAAGCAGGTGTTGGCGTCGTGGCCGACTCCGACCTCGAGGCCGAATACCGGGAGAGCGTCCTGAAGGCGCGCGCCCTCGTTCGCGCCGCGGAAGAGGCCGTGCGCTTCGCTTCCGCCGGCAACTGGAGCGCCGGCAACAAGCGTTAGCGATACAGCACTGCACGCGCTAGGCTCCTCCACAAATGGAGGAGGACGGCATGTCTGACTGGCAAGAGCGCTACCAACGCCTTCTGTTCGATCGCCCGCACCCAAAGGTGTTGCGCGTCACGATGAACCGGCCCGAGAAGTACAACGCCACCGATGCCCTGATGCACCGCGAGCTGGTCAACGTCTGGCGCGACATCGACGGCGACGACACGGTGAATTGCGTCATCATCCAGGGCGCGGGCGGCAAGGTGTTCTCGGCCGGCGGTGATTTCGACATCATCGAAAAAAACATGAAGGACTACAACGCGCTGCTCGCCATGTGGAAGGAAGCGCGTGACCTCGTCTACAACGTCATCAACTGCTCCAAGCCAATCGTCAGCACCATGCGAGGCCCCGCCGTAGGCGCGGGCCTCGTGGCCGGCATCCTGGCCGACGTGTCGATCGCTTCGAAGAAGGCACGGATCATCGATGGTCACACGCGACTCGGAGTCGCCGCCGGCGACCACGCGGTGATCGTATGGCCTCTCCTCTGCGGCATGGCCAAGGCCAAGTACTATCTGCTGCTCTGCGAATCGATCGACGGCGAGGAGGCGGAACGCATTGGCCTCGTGTCGCTCTGCGTCGAGGACGACCAGCTCGAGGCCAAGGGACTCGAGGTCGCCACCAAGCTCGCCGAAGGCGCCCAGACCTCGATCCGCTGGACCAAGTACGCGCTCAACAACTGGCTGCGCATGATGGGCCCGTCGTTCGACGCCTCGACGGCGCTGGAGATGCTGGGCTTCTTGGGACCCGAAGTGAAGGAAGGCCTGGCTTCGCATCTTGAGAAGCGCAAGCCCAAGTTCGATCCCTACTCGCCGCTCTGAGGAGACGACCATGCGCGGACTGGATGGCAAGAATGTCATCGTCACCGGCGGCGGTGGCGCCATCGGCGCGGCGATCTGCCGACGCTTCGCGGGCTACGGCGCCCATGTCGGCGTATTCGACAAGAACCTCGAGGGTGCCAAGAAGGTCGCCGGTGAGATCAAGGGTGTCGCCTCGGGCGTCGACATCACCGACTACGCAGGCGTCGCCAAGGCGGTCGCACAGTTCGAGAAGGAGGTCGGCCCGACCGATATCCTGGTGAACAACGCAGGCTGGGACCGCTTCGTCAATTTCGTCGACACGACCCCCGATCTCTGGGACCAGATCATCGCCATCAACCTCAAGGGCGCGCTCAATATCAGCCACGTGGTGCTGAAGGGCATGGTGGCGCGCGGGCACGGCCGCGTCGTCAACATCGCCTCGGATGCCGGCCGCGTTGGCTCCTCGTTCGAAGCCGTCTACTCGGCCTGCAAGGGCGGCTTGATTGCCTTCACCAAGACCGCGGCCCGCGAGGTGGCGCGCAAGGGCATTACCCTCAACACCGTCTGTCCCGGCCCGACCGACACGCCGCTGCTCGCGGCGGTCGCCGGCGACGACGAACGCGGCCAGAAGATCCGCGCCGCATTGGTGGGCGCGATCCCGATGAAGCGCGTCGGCCAACCCGAAGACATTCCTGGCGCGGTCTGCTTCCTGGCGAGCGACGACGCTGGTTTCATCACCGGCCAGACGATCAGCGTTTCGGGTGGCTTGACCATGCATGGCTGAGCGACGGACACTTGGGCGATGCCCGAGCTCGACTGGCTGGTCGCCGCCTTCCCGAATTTCCTGCGCTACATCGTCGTGAGCTTCGCGCTCGCCGCGCTCTTCCTCTGGATCTACGTGCAGATCACGCCGTGGCGCGAATTTGCGCTGATCCGGAACGGCAATTCCGCTTCAGCGATTGCGCTGGTTGGCGCACTGCTGGGCTTCTGCCTGCCACTCGCCAACACCATTGCTCATTCCGCCAGCCTCACCGACCTGGTCCTGTGGTCGCTGGTGGCGCTCATGGTACAGGTCGTGGTGCATGTCGCGATGCGTCTGTTGCTGCCGCACCTGAAGGAGGCTGTCGAGGCGGATCACAACGCCGCCGGCATCACGGCTGGCGGTTTTGCGGTCTGCTTCGGCCTCATCAATGCAGCCTGCCTTACGAGTTGAACGTGTCTGCGCCGGGTCCAAATGACAGCGGTCAGCGCGCCTCGCGCACCATCAAGCTCGTGCTGATGGGCGTGGCGGGCGCCGCCCTTCTCTTTTCATGTACGCCCGGCATCGGTACGGCGCTCGGCGGTTGGCCGGGCTTCTGGTTCTGGGGCAATCCCTTCTATCGTGGTACGACCATCTCCTCGCCAAGCTCGAGCGCTTCGACCACATCGGGCACGACATCGGGACAGACGACCAGCCAGCGCGGCGGCTTCGGCGGATCGGCCGCCACCCATGGCAGCACCGCAAGCTGACCGATGCGGCGCGAAGCGGTCTCGCCCCGTCCCGGCTGGCAGCAGAAGCTCGAGCAGCTCGGCTTCGACTACTACGTACTCGAAGGTAAAGCCTATTGGACCGAAACGGCTTGCTACGCCCTCACCTCGGCCGAGGTCGATGAACTGGAAGCGGCAACCGAAACGCTGCACGGCCTTTGCCTCAAGGCGGTCGAGCATGTCGTGGCGAACAGGCTCTGGGACCGCATGCGTATTCCGCCTGCCTGGGGCGACTATATCGAGCGCGTATGGCGGCGGTCCGACCCGACGCTCGTCGGCCGTTTCGATCTCGCCTATGACGGCGACAACCCGCCCAAGCTCCTTGAATACAATGCGGATACGCCGACCGCACTTTACGAGGCGGCCGTCGTGCAATGGTACTGGCTGAAGGACGTGAAGCCCGAGGCGGACCAGTTCAACTCCATTCATGAAAAGCTGATCGAGGCCTGGCGCGGCGTTGCCGGCCGCCTGCCGCCGCAGGCACTCGTTCATTTCGCCCGCTTCGAGGATCACCCCGAAGATCTGGCAACATCGGAATATCTGCGCGACACCGCCTTGCAGGCCGGCCTCACCGGCAAGCCGATGGCCGTCTCCCAGATCGGATGGAACGGCCGGCGCTTCACCGACCTCCAGGAAACGCCGATCCAGGTGATGTCCAAGCTCTATCCCTGGGAATGGATGGCACGCGAGCAGTTCGGGCCGAACGTCCTCACCGACACCACGGCCTTTATCGAGCCGGCATGGAAGATGATCCTCAGCAACAAGATGTTGCTGCCCCTGCTCTGGGAAGGCTTCCCGGGTCACGCCAACCTCCTGCCGGCGTTCGACACCGAGCACCCGGATCTCGGCAAGGCGTTCGTCAAGAAGCCGATCTTTGGCCGCGAGGGCCATAACGTTACGGTGACGGCGCCAGGCCTGTTCGACACGGCGTCGGGAAGCTACGGTACGGAGGGTTTTGTCTGGCAGACCTACCAGCCGCTGCCGGTTTTCGACGGTAACCACGCCGTTGTCGGATCGTGGATCGTCGCGGACAAGGCGGCCGGCGTGGGCATGCGCGAGGATGAGCGGCGCATTACCCACAACAACAGCCGTTTCGTGCCCCACTATTTTTCATGAGAGGGATCATCCGATGAGCGAGATGTGGATCCAACCGACCGGAGGCTCCTTGGGCGCCGATGTCCACGGGGTCGATCTCTCCCAGCCGGTCAGCGATGCCGTCTATCAGAAGATTCTGTCGGCGTGGAGTGAGCACCTTGTGCTGCGCTTCAGCGGGCAACGGATCGACGATGCCACCCTGATGAAATTCAGCGCTCGCTTCGGCGAGCTCGATCGCGTGCCGATCGCGAGCGTCGACGTCGACGGTTCCAATTCGGGCGTAGCGTCGGAGGCGATCGACTGGGTGAACGTGATCTCCAGCATCAAGAAAGACGGCAAGGCCGTGGGTGGGCTGGGCAGCTACGAGCTCGTCTGGCACACCGACATGTCCTACAATCCGATCCCACCGCGCGCGAGCCTGCTCTACGCCCTCGAAGTGCCGCCCGACGGTGGCAACACCGGCTTTCTCAATATGTACATGGCGTACGAAACACTGCCTGTCGATCTGAAGCGCGCGGTCGAAGGCAGGACCTGCATCCACGACGCGAGCAAGAACTCCGCCGGCGAACTGCGCCAGGGTTTCCAGCGCACGCTCGACGTGCGCCAGACGCCGGGCGCCGTGCATCCCCTCGTCCGCTTGCATCCATTGAGCAAGCGCAAGGCACTGTTCCTCGGCCGCCGGCCCGGAGCCTACATTCACGGCCTCGCCGTCGAGGAAAGCGAGGCATTGCTCGATGCCCTCTGGGCTCACGTCACACAGGAACGTTTTGCCTGGTATCAGAAGTGGCGCGTGGGCGATCTCGTGATGTGGGACAATCGCTGCGTCATGCATCGCCGCGACGCTTTCGACGAATCGCAGCGGCGATTGATGCACCGCACTCAGATCGTCGGCGAACCGGTGCTCGCGGGATAGCTATCGATAGCCCGCCGCCTGCAGCTCGAACAGCTCGGCATAAAGACCAGGCCTGGCCAGTAGCTCCTCATGTGTGCCGGCAGCCTGCACCTGGCCGTCGGCCAATACGAAAATACGATCGGCCATGCGGACGCTGGAGAAACGGTGCGAAATCAGAACCGCTGTTTTGCCCTTGCTCAATTCCTTGAAGCGCTGGAAGACCTCGAACTCGGCGCGCGCATCCAGCGCGGCCGTCGGCTCGTCGAGGATCAATACTTCCGCCTCGCGCATGTAGGCGCGCGCAATGGCGATCTTCTGCCACTCACCGCCGGATAGTTCGACACCGTTCTTGAAGCGCTTGCCGATACGCTGGTCGTAGCCCCCGAGCAGGCGCGCGATGACTTGATCAGCCTGGCTACTTTCGGCTGCGCGCTGAACCCTGGCGGCATCACTGCGTGCCTCGATCCGGCCGACAGCGATATTGTCGCCGGCCGTGAAGTTGTAGCGCACGAAATCCTGGAAGATAACCCCGATGCTCCCCCTCAGATCGTCGAGGTCGTAGTCACGGAGATCGTGACCGTCGAGCAGGATGCGCCCTTCATCGGGATCGTAAAGCCGGGTCAGAAGCTTCACCAAAGTCGTCTTGCCTGCGCCGTTTTCTCCCACCAGGGCGACCACCTCGCCGGCGTTGAGCGTGAAGCTGAGATGCCGCACGGCCCAGCGCTCGCTGCCAGGATAGATGAAGCCGACGTCCTCGAAGACAAAGCCTCGGCGAATCGGCCGCGGAAACGGCCGCGGGTTTGCTGGAGACAGGATCTCCGGTCGCGTGTCGAAAAAGGAGAAGAGATCGTTGAGGTAAAGCGCCTGGGCGGCTGTCGAAGAAAAGGTCATCAGCAAATTTTCCAGCAGACCCCGCAACCGCAGAAAGGAGCCAGACAGGAACGTCAG
>Ga0310811_10005009_pt1 | contig 16695 bp, 6 predicted proteins | sample YCmetagenome_FD_207642 | JGI IMG/M metagenome (GOLD analysis project Ga0310811, IMG submission 207642) | Soil microbial communities from experimental microcosm in Duke University, North Carolina, United States - YC | ecosystem: Engineered > Artificial ecosystem > Soil microcosm > Unclassified ...
CATTCACGACCTCGTCGTCGGCGATGTTGTCCGCAAGCTCACCGACCGCGAGGAAGTGGATCCCGATTTCGTCATCGTCCGCAGCGACGGCCAGCCCGTGTTCCATCTCGTCAACGTCATTGACGACCTGGAGATGAACATCACCCACGTCATGCGCGGTGAAGATCATTTGAGCAACACCGCCAAACACATCGCGCTCTTCAATGCCTTTGGCGTCAAGCCGCCGCATTACGCGCACATTCCGCTCATCCTCAACGGCGACGGATCCAAGATGAGCAAGCGCGATCAGGGCGCATCGCTCACCAGCTATCTCGACGACGGATTTTTGCCCGAAGCCGTGGTGAATTATCTCTGCCTCCTCGGCTGGTCGCCCAAGGACAACACCGAAAAGCTCTCCCTCGCCGACACCATCGCGCGATTCGATCTGCCGCAGATTCTCCGGCACAATGCGCGATTCGATTACGAGAAGCTCACCTGGCTCCAGGGCGAATACTGCCGCGAAGTCGCCAGCGACCGTTTCTACGAACTCGGCGTCCACGCCATGGCCAAGGCCGCCCTGGACACTAACAAGTTCGACGTGAACTACGTCAAAGCCGCGCTCGATACCTGCAAGGGGAAGATCAAGACCTTCAGCGAACTGCCAAACTACGCCGGGTTTTATTTCACCGACCATTTCAACTACGACCCCGAGGCCGCGCTCAAAGCCTTTGTGCCGGAAAACAAACCGCGTCTCGAAAAACTCCGCGACGCCTTTGCCAAGGCTGCCCCGTTCAACGCCGCCACGCTCGAAGCCACGCTGAAAGCCACCGCCACCGAACTCGGCGTGAAAGCCGGCGTGCTCATCCATCCCACGCGCCTCGCCGCCACCGGCCATCCGCACGGCCCGAGCCTGTATCACCTGCTTGAAGTCCTCGGCAAAGAAAGTGTGCTGGCGCGGATGGAGAAGGCGTTGGCGACGATGAAATAGAAATTTCCCGCAGATATTTTTTTATCTGCAATTATAGCCGCTTACCCACACTCAGGTCGAAACGCGACCCAAAGGAATGGCATGGAATGCGTGTGAACTGAATTTTCATCGAGCGCAGCGGGCAGGCTTTACGGATGAGACGGACGCGCAGGATGAGATGAACGGTTGGCGCTGTGGTGAAGATCATAAATTCACCTGGTTATTTCTGGGACGCCAGCACCGGATGCCGCTTGGCAGATGCCGCTGCTTGAATCATAATTTGCCGACCCATGAGCGACGTCACGGTGATTTTGGATGCCATCAGTCGAGGCGAAAGCCAGGCCTCTGACAAATTGCTGCCCCTGGTCTATGACGAGCTTCGGAAGATGGCGGCGGCGCAGATGCTTCAAGAGTCGGCTGGTCACACGCTCCAGCCCACGGCGCTGGTGCATGAGGCGTGGTTGCGGTTGAGCGGGGGGAAAAGTCAATCGTGGGAGAACCGCGCGCATTTCTTTGGCGCGGCGGCGGAGGCGATGCGGCGGATTCTGGTGGATCACGCGCGGCGCAAGGCGCGGTTGAAATATGGCGGCGGGCAGCAGCGGGTGAATATCGAGGATCTGGAGGTGGCCGAGGCGGGTCCGGATGAAAAAATCCTGCTGGTGGACGAGGCGCTGGAGGAACTCGAACGCACCAATCCCGAACGCGCCCGCGTGATTGTTTTGAAATTTTTTGGCGGCCTGACGAGCAAGGAAATCGCCGGAATGATGGGCATAGGCAAACGTTCGGTGGACCGCCACTGGGAATGTGCCAAGGCCTGGTTGTTTCAAAAAATCCAGCCCGGCGCATGAGTTTTTTGGCAAAGAATGCCGTCTGGCAGCGCATGTATGTTTGAAAGCCAGATGAATCCAGCACCCACAGAAAAGGTGGAAGAGATCTTCTTTTCCGCGCTCGAAATCAACTCGCCGGCAGAGCGCAACGATTTTTTGGAGCGCGAGTGCCGGGGGAACGCGGGTTTGCGTTCGCAGGTGGAAAAACTGCTGGCGGCACAGGCGAATGCCACCCGTTTTTTTGAGGATGATGGCGTGACGCGGCTGCCAATGGATGAACTGGCGCGGTCGCTGAACGAGACGCCCGGCCTCGCTGAAAGTCTCAGCGCGATGGCCAGCCAGGACGAGATGGTCGGGAAGTCGGTCGGGCCTTACAAATTGATGCAACGCATCGGGGAGGGCGGCGGCGGCGCGGTTTACGTCGCGGAGCAGGAGAAGCCGGTGCGGCGGCGAGTGGCGTTCAAGATCATCAAGCTGGGCATGGACACCAAGAGCGTCATCGCCCGGTTTGAGGCGGAGCGGCAGGCGCTGGCGCTGATGGATCATCCGAACATCGCGCGGGTGCTGGACGCGGGGGCGACGGAAACCGGCCGGCCGTATTTCGTGATGGAACTGGTGCGGGGCGTCAAAATCACCGAATACTGCGACCAGAACGAATTGGACACCACGCAACGGCTCTGGTTGTTCATCCAGGTCTGCAACGCCATTCAACACGCGCATCAAAAAGGAGTGATCCACCGCGACGTCAAGCCATCCAACATTCTGGTGACGATTATTGACGGCGCACCAGTGCCGAAGGTGATTGATTTCGGCATCGCCAAGGCGATCGAGGGACGGCTGACAGACAACACCATTTACACGGCCTACGAACATTTCATCGGCACGCCGGCCTACATGAGCCCCGAGCAGTCGGTGTTGAGCGGGGTGGACGTGGACACGCGGAGCGACATTTACAGCCTGGGCGTTTTGCTTTACGAGTTGTTGACGGGGCGGCCGCCGTTTGACCAAAAAGAACTGTTGGAGCACGGCATTGACGGACTGCGGCGCACCTTGCAGGAGCGCGAGCCGCAGCGGCCTTCGGTTCTCGTGACCACGATGCAAGGATCGGCGCTGACGCAAGTGGCCCACAGTCGTCATGCCGAGCCGCTGAAGCTCGCCTCGATCTTGCGGGGCGATCTGGACTGGATTGTCATCCGCGCGTTGGAAAAGGACCGGGCGCGGCGCTACCAGACGGCGAACGGCCTGGCGATGGACGTGCAGCGGTATTTGGATAACGAACCCATCGCCGCCCGCCCGCCGAGCCGGCTTTACCGCCTGCAGAAACTGGTGCGGCGAAACAAGGCCACCTTTGCCTTCGGAATCATCGTGGCCTTGGTGCTGTTCAGTTGGGTTGGCACGTCAACCTGGCTGCTGCAGAAGGAACGGGAAGCCCGGAAGCGGGCGGTCGCGGCGGAACAACAGCAGTCGCGCCTGCGGCAGGAGGCTGAGGACCGCGAGCGGATCGCGATGGCTGCGGTTGCGCTAGGTCAGGGCAAAATTGAGGAGGCGGACGGTTTTATCAGCAAAGTGTCGGTGGTCACGCCGTCATTGGAAGCGGAGTCGGTGTTGCGCACCTTGGGAAAATGGCATGCGTTGAAGGGGCAGTGGGCGCAGGCGGCGAAGCGATTCAAATTGCTTTTGGAGGCGGACCAGTTGGACAATTCGATGGAGATCAGCACCGATCTCCTCATTGCCGGTCCGATCCTGATCGAGCGGGGTGACCAGCCGGGCTACGAACGCTTCCGGCAGGCGGCCATCGCCCGCTTTAGCAGCACCACGGATCCCATTGACGCGGAACGCACGGTCAAGATCTGCCTGCTCTTGCCGCCTGATGAAACGACGACACGCTCCTTAAAACCTCTCGCGCAAGTGGCGGAAGCCACTTTTGAAAAAGATCCGAAGCTGGCCGGAGTCAATTCCGTCATGGCGGGCTGGCGGTGTATTTCTTTGGGGTTGATGGCCTATCGCGAGGGGCAGGCACCTGCCGCCAAGGAATGGGCTCGCCGCTGTCTAACCTATGGGTCGGGAGTTCTACCTCGCGCCGCCACGGCGCACATCATCCGTGCCCTGGCCTGCCATCAACAAGGCGTGTTGGACGAGTCCCGTTCTGAATTGGAGCAGGGGAGTCGCTTGATTGAGGCAGAATTCTCCAAGGGCTTGCGGGAGGGCAGCGGCGCAACGGGTTATTGGTTTGACTGGCTGTTTGCGCGGGTTCTGCTTCGTGAGGCGGAGGCGTTGATTGAGCCGGCTTCTCCCGCAGGCAAATAGCGGGAATCGTTCCGTTTTGCGCAGCGTGGTTTCCGCCGTTGGCATTTCCTCGAATTTCTCCGAAAAACTTCAATTGGGCGCGGTGGTAAAACGCACTTCCCGGGTTCCTTGTTTACAACTGTTTTGTTTGGAGCTTCTTGCGGCAGCAATTTTAACTGAAAATAGTTGGCAACAAGTTGATGTCAAAAACCGCATGTAAGGTTGAAGCCACTATTGAAAGCTTTGAGCGAGTTGTTCTCGTCGGGTTTTTCAGTTCGCGAAAGTTGATACAAACCATGATACACCAGCTAGAGCCAGTCAGCCTGATCGGTGACCTTCATTCGATGCTGTTGCCAAAAAAACCTATGGAAATGGCACCTTGCTGGTGAGCGGCTCCATTGCCAGCGCCAACATCACGGTGGCGGGCGGCACGTTGTCGCTGGCTTCCACGATGGCGCTGACCGCCGCACCACCTTGACCGTGGCCAGCGGCGCAGTGGCGAACCTGAACTACGGCGGCACCATCGCCCTTGGATCGCTTGTGTTGAACGGTGTCAGCCAGGCGGGCGGAACCTACGGTGCCACCGGTTCCGGGCTGACCACATCAATGACACCTAATTCACCGGAACGGGCTTGGTTTCGGTTTCGAGTTCCGCCGCGCCCATGCTGGGTTATGCGAATCTGGGCGGCAGTTCACTTGGACGGGCAGCGCCCCGCTCCAGGTGCAGACGAACAAGCTCGGCGGCGGCTTGGGCACCAACTGGGTGGATTATTCCGGCACCAGCCCGGCGACCGTGATCGTTGATCCTGGCGCCGGCAGCGTGTTCTTCCGGTTGAAACAGTAGCCGAAAGGCGGGGATTTAAAGAGACAGGGGCGTCGCCGTCAGGATTCGGCAGCGACGTTTATCGGCTGAAAAAGAATCACAAGATGAGAACTGAAGAGACAAATCAAACAAAATCTGGCTTTCACCAGCAAGGCCCGTGCGGTTTTACCCTGATTGAACTCTTGGTGGTGATCGCCATCATCGCCATTCTGGCGGCGATGCTGCTGCCGGCGCTGGCCAAAGCCAAGGAGCGTGCGCGACGGATTGTGGATGTGAACAATCTGCACCAGCTCGGTCTGGCTTGCACGGTGTATGCGGGGGATTTTACGGACCGGCTTCCGCCGGGCCAATACGACATCGTGCATTTCCCGACGAGCACTTTTGGCGCGCTGTTGCGATATGGCATGGTTTCCAACGCCTTCGCTTGTCAGTCTATCTGGCAGTATCCGGGCGGTCCCAAGGCGTTGCTTGGAGTGAATGTCGGCGAGGAAAGTTCCCCGGGATCCAAATGGTGCCCGATCGGCTGGAATTATTGGCCCGATGCCGACCCGACCTCGCCGATCACGAAGGGGGGCACAGTCATCTACAAGCGTCCGAGAAAAACCACAGACCGGCTGTCACCCGGTTCGCGAACGCTGGCTAACTGCATGGAATTTGATGGCCGGCCTTCCGGTGCCTGGGGGGCCATTATGCCACATGTAAGAGGCGGCAGTATGGGCATCTACAACACCGGCGTCGTGCCGACGGATCCTGAAGGCTTGGCGCTGGCGCGGATTGACGGTTCCGCGATCTGGCTTAAATGGCTCAAATTGAACTCGGTGACCAACGACTACGATATCTGGCGTTATGAACAGTGACAGACATACCAAATCGGCCTGCGTTGGAATTGCCGGGATGATCGCGGCAGGCCTTGCCTTTCTGGCCGGAAATGGCTGTGGACAGCATCAAGACACCAAGTTTGAGAACAGTCGTTACTCGGCCTTGGGTGAAATTGTGGCGGCAAAAGTAAACGAGTTGGGCGGTGGCAAAGGCCGGCTCGTGTTAGTGGTAGCCGAAAGGGACAACAATCAGCCGACTGCCTTTGGCCAGATCGTCGCCGCCTTCCGCAAGACCTTGGACAAATCTTTTCAAGTAAGCGTGGAGACCGTGGTCACGTCAGCCGTGGCTTTTTCAGGCAGCGATCCCTTGTCGGTGGACAAGTTCACGGCTTTGCTTCAAAACAATGCGGACGCGGATTATTTGATTTCGTTTGTCGGCGTGCCGGTTTTGACGCCGGTGCAAATTGACCAATTGCCGTCGCCGCGACCGCCGGTGGTGGAAGTAGTCGCCTACAATCCGCCGACCAAGGCGATGTTTGCCAAAAAAGTGGTTTGCCTGGCCGCATTGAACAAACCGGCTGCTCAAGGCTCGGACGCGACCGGTTCTTCCCTGGAAATATTTGACGCCTGTTACCAGCTTGCCTCGCCGGAGACGGCGGTATCGCTGCCTCGTTGAGAATATCTCGAACTGAAATTTTCGATTTTCTGATTAAACCATGAATAACAAATCCGTGAATACTCTGTTCGGCGCACTGGTTGGCGTCGCACTTACCACCTTGTCCGCCAGCGCTGCCAGCACCAACACCTGGGTCGGCAATACCGACGCCAACTGGGGCACCTCGGGCAACTGGACGTTTTCCGCTGGTTCCGGTCCGGTGGCCAGCGGCGATACGCTGGTCTTCGGCGCAGCGGGTTCGTCCGGCTTGGCGCTGAACAACAATCCTTCCGGTCTGACGGTCAACAAACTTACCTTCAACAGCGGCGCGGGTTCGTTTACCTTCGGCGGCAGGAACATCACCCTCGGCACCGGTGGCATTGATGCCAGCACCTTGACCAGCGGCGTCGAGACATTCGCTTTCACGAACGTCATTGGGAATGGTCTTCAGCGATGGAACGTGGGAGCCGGGGCCACGCTTGCTTTTGGCAAACTGGGTGCCGGCGCCGATGCGGCGGATACTTACACCCCCAACGGGGCAATCGTCCGTTTGTCCAAAACCGGCACCATCACCACGACCTCTGCGGACGGGTGGGGGTGGCGGAATGGTTCGGTCGCTGGCACGGGGTTGCTCGGGCCGGGAATGGTGATTGATAATGGCGACAACACCTACGACTGGGCCAGCGCGGGAAATAGCGGCGGCACGATCGTGGCGGCGACCTACACGACGGCGGTCAATGGCGATGCACACAACGTCAAGGTGACGGCCAACACCACTGTTTCGGTTAACGGTTCCTGGGCTTCCCTTCTGGTGAGCAACGCAACGCTGACGGTCAATGGCACGCAGGTTTTCATTGATACCGGCATCATTCTGGAAAATGGCGGCACGGTTGCGGGCAGCCAGTCCATCAGAGCCAATAGTGACGGCCTTTACATTTATGTGCCTGACACCGGAACAGTCAGCACCAGCATTCAAAACAACGGTGCCACTGCCAAACTTCTCTACAAAGCCGGACCCGGAACTTTGAATTTGTCAGGTGCCAACACCTATACGGGCAACACGGTGATTTACGAGGGCGCGTTGATTCAATCCACCGCCGCCACCGGCGCGGGAGGTTATCAAGTTAAAGACAGCGCGACTCTGGGCGTCTCGGTCGTCAGCGGCGGCACGCTGAAAATGTCTTCGCTGTCCTTCGGCAACAGCACCAGCACGTTCACCGGATTCGTCACCAACTCGGCGGCGATCACCAACACCGGCGCCTTGACGCTGGCGGGAACGGTGACGGTGAATTGTGGCGGGCCGCTTATGCCGGTCGGCCAATATCCGTTGATCACCTCGGCGTCCATCGGTGGCACGGGCGGTTTCGCCCTCGGTTCACTCCCACCGGGCGCAGTGGCCAACATTGTTACCAATGGGAACACAATTGTTTTGATTGTGACTGTCTCTCAGACTCCCACTCCGGCGGCGCCCACGGGATTGGCGGTGGTGGCCACCGGCAACGCTTTTGTGCAGTTGAGTTGGAATTCCTCCAGTAACGCGGCGAGTTACAACGTGAAGCGCGGGACGGTCAGCGGAACTTACACCACGATCACGAATGTGACGGCGACCACGTTCACCGACAGCGGGCTGGTCAACGGCACGCCTTACTATTATGTGGTTTCGTCAGTGAGTGCCGCCAGCGAAGGCACCAATTCCACTGAAGTCAGCGCCACGCCGCAAGCCGTGGCGCCAGCGACACCCGCGGGGTTGGTGGTCGTATCGGGAACCACGTCCGTGACGTTGAATTGGAATGCGGTGCTGGGCGCCACCGGCTATTTTGTCAAGCGTTCCACGACCAATGGCGGCCCTTACACCCTGGTGACGAATCTGGCGGGCACAAGCAATGTGGACGCCGGCTTGGCTTATGGAACAACGTATTACTATGTGGTGTCGGCTACCAACTCCGCAGGGCAGAGCGCGGATTCCCTTCAGGCCAGCGCAACGACGGCGACGAACGCCCCCAACACCCTGGTGCATCGCTACAGCTTCGGTGAAACTTCGGGCACGAGCGTCGCTGATTCCATTGGTGGATCGAGTTGGAATGGAACGCTGCCGAATGGCGGCACATGGAGCAGTGGCAAACTCAACTTGGCGGCGGCCAATTCGCAATATGTGGCGTTGCCGGCCGGAATTCTCACTAATTACACCGCAGTGACGATTGATCTGTGGGCAAGTTTCGGCACGTTGCCGTATAATTGTTTCCTTTTTGGTTTCGGGAACGTGAATGGCAGTTCGGGCTCTAGCTATATCTTTTGTCAGCCCAGGAAAGGGATCATTGGCATCACGCCCTCGAACTGGACGGGGGAGCAGAACACCTTGCCCAATCCTTCCGGCGATTGGAGCGGTCTGACGAATCTGCACGTCACGGCGGTTTTTGATCCGCCGACGCACCGGCTGGCGCTCTACACCAACGGCGTGTTGCTGGCCGAAAACACCGGGGTGACCGTTCCGCTGAGTTCGGTCAATAACGTGTTGAGCTATATCGGGCGCTCGCTTTACAGCGGCGATTCCTATCTTGATTTCACGCTGAACGAACTGCGCATTCACAACGGCGCGATGAACGCCGGCGAGATTGCGGAAGTCCATGCGTTGGGCCCGGATCAGTTGATCAATCCGCCGCCGGCCCCGACCGGTCTGGCCGCGACCGTCGGTTATGCGCAAACGGCTTTGAGTTGGAACGCGTCCATTGGCGCGGCGAGCTATGTCATCAAACGCGGCACGGCGAGCGGGGTTTATACCACGATCGCCAACGTGACGGGGACCGCGTTCACCGACACCGGCCTGGTCAATGGCACCCCTTATTACTATGTGGTCTGTGCCGCAAATGGCGGTGGTGCCGGTGCCAATTCCGCGGAATTGATTATGACTCCGCAAGCGGTGCCGCCGACGCCTCCCGCAGGTTTGATCGCAAGAGGTGGCAACACCCAGGTTTCGTTAAGCTGGAACGCGGCGTTTGGCGGCAGCGGTTACATCGTGAAACGCTCCACCACGGACGGCGGCCCCTACACGGTGCTGACGAATTTGGCGGCGACCAGCTTTGTGGACACCGGCCTGACCAATGAGACGATGCATTATTACGTGGTGTCGGCCACCAACCCGGCGGGTGAAAGCACCAATTCCCTTCAGGCCAGTGTGCAACCCATGTCCTATCTTCCGCTGTTCCAGCCGGGAGGTTTTGTGTTCATCACGTTCACGGGGGAGGGTTCTCCGCTGACCGAGCAAAGCTATTTAGGCTTGAGTCAGGATGGGTTGCACTGGACTGCGGTCAACGGTGGCAAACTGGTGATGGCGAGCACGGTCGGCACCCTCGGCGTTCGCGACCATTTTCTGCTCCGGTCCAAGGACGGCCGGAAATTTTACGCGATCGCAACGGACCTTTCCGTCTTTTATCTAAACGGCAATTGGACGGCGGCCACTCACAATGGGAGCCATTCCATTGTCGTCTGGGAATCTTCCGACCTGGTCAACTGGTCCCAGGCCCGGCTCGCCAATGTGGCTCCAAGCGATGCCGGAGATACTTGGGCGCCGGAAGCGATCTATGATGAGACGACCGGCGATTTCATCCTCATGTGGTCTTCGAGCAATGCCTATGACAATTATGGCAAGCAACGCATCTGGGCTTGCCACACCAGCGATTTTCGGACTTTCAGCGCGCCGTTTATCTATCTCGAAGGGTCAACCCATGTCATTGACCAGGACATCGTGAAGGACGGAGACAAGTTCTACCGCTTCACCAAACAGGACATCTACAACTCGATTGTCATGGAAACGAGCGACTCCCTGATGGGAGCCTGGACGCTGGTCCCCGGCTTTCCCCTCCTCGGGGTCGGGGGATTGGAAGGACCGGAATGCTTTATGATGTCGCCCGGCAAATGGAGTTTGATGACGGACCATCTCAGCGGCGGCTCCGGATACCAGCAGTTCGTCACCACCAATATCACCAGCGGCGCTTTTACACTCACAGGCACCAGTTACCCGTTCCTGTTCCGCCACGGTGCGGTGCTGCCCATCACGTCGGCGGAGTATGCGCGTCTGAGTTCCGGATTCAACCCCGTCGCCTATCCTTATGCGCATGTGACCTTCAATGAAACGTCCGGCACCAGCGCCGCCGACGCCTCGGGCCATGGATGGAACGCCACTCTGGTCAATGCCGCTTCGATCACCAACGGGCTTGGTGGCAACGCGGTCGCTCTCAACGGCGCCAACCAATACGCCAGCCTGCCGGCCAATGTGACGGTGCCACTCGGAGATTTCACCATTTCGACGTGGGTCAAATTGAATTCGGTTGATACTTGGTCCCGCATCTTCGATTTCGGTTCCGGCTCCAGCTATTACATGTTCCTGACCCCGAAATCCGGGACGGGCAATGCGCGCTTTGCCATCAAGGCCGGAAGCGTGGCGGAGCAAGACATTGATGCAACTATTCCGCTGCCGGCAAATGCCTGGACTCATGTGGCGGTTTCCCGCCAAGGAAATTACGTGGTTCTCTATGTCAACGGCGTTGCAGTGGGCACGAATGCTTCGATGACCACTTATCCGTCGCAACTCCGTGGAACCTGGCAGAACTGGCTGGGCCGCTCGCAGTTCTCCAGCGATCCGTATCTCAACGGTTTGATCGACGATTTCCGCATCTATTCGGTCGGCCTGCCGGCCAGCGACATCCAATCGCTTTACACTGGCGCGGTTGGGGCCGTGCCGTCACCGTGGCAAGATCAGGATTTGGGCGTGCCCGGTTTGGTTGGCTCGGCTGGCTCCATTGACAACAACAACGTCGTCCTCGCCGCGTCCGGCAATGGCATTCAGGGAACTGCGGATCAAGCGCATTTCCTCTATCAACCTCGGACCAACGACGCGGTTCTGACCGTTCGCCTCGACACGGTTTCCGCAAACTCGGTTTCGTCGGCCAACGCCGGCATTCTGTTCCGCGAAGACCTGTCGCCATCCGGTCGCTGCGTTTATCTCGGTAGAACGCAATCCGGCAGCCTGACCTGGATGCATCGCGACAACGTAGGCGGCGCAATTTCCGCAATCACCAATATCGTTTCGCCGGATGTCACTTGGCTGCGCGTGGCCCGCTCCGGGAATATTTTTAGCGCCTTCCAATCAACGGACGGCGTCGCTTGGAATCTGATTGGAGCGCCTGTGACGCTTTCACTTTCCACCGCGTTTAAAATGGGCATGGCGATGAGTTCGGGAGCAAACAGTGCGACGGAAGCCGCGCGTTTCAGCAACCTTTCCATTTCCACATATCTGGATTACCAGCAATGGAAGATCGCTTCCGGCTTGCCCGCCGACATTGCCGACAATGCCATTCCCGGTGCGGACGGCATTCCCGTATTGCTAAAATACGCTTACGGTTTCGCGCCCGGAGCCGTGGCCGCGTCGCCCTTTGCTCCGGCGGGCGGTTCTTCGATTGGCGTGACGTTTACGCGGCTCAGTCCCGCACCGGTCAGCTACTCGGTCCAAGAATCCACGAATCTGGTCAACTGGAACGAGATCGCCACACTCGCATACGGAGGAGATGCCTGGACCGGGCCGGCGACGGTGACGGAAGACACCTCGGTGATGCCGCGAAAAGTCAGTGTGTTCGATGGCTCGCCATTCGTGCCTCCGGCGCAAAAGTTTTTCCGGCTCGTGGTCCAGCCTCCCGTTCCCTGATTCACTTGATGGACGTGTGAATTCACTTGTTAAAAGAAACATGAACAATTGCCGAACTGCTGCTGGTCGTTCTTGTAGGCAGGCGACCTTGCTGTCTTTGATCTTGGTCACGCTCTTCTCCATCCTTGCCGTTGCCGGCGCGAACGGAGTGAGCGCGGAACCAAATGATAATGTCGCCGCGCCGACTCCCGATACGATTGAGACGGTCGCCGGAACATCCACCAACACCGCCCGGATTGCCGCGCTGACCCGCTGGCAGGAGGCCCGGTTCGGACTGTTCCTGCATTGGGGCGTCTATTCTGTTTACGGCGGCACCTACAAAGGCAAGGAGCTTTGGAGCGCGGAGTGGATTCAGGAAAACGCTCGAATTCCGTGGGCCGAATATTCGGAGACGGCCGCCAATTGGAATCCGTCCGCCTTTGACGCCGAGGCTTGGGTCAAGTTGGCCAAGGCCGCCGGGATGCGCTATGTGGTGCTCACGGCGAAGCACCATGACGGCTTTGCGATGCATCCTTCCAGAGCCAGCAAATTCAATCTCATGGACTGGAGCAAGTATCGCGGCCCGGATCCGTTGGCCGCGTTGAAATCCGCCTGCCACAAGCACGGGCTGCTGTTCGGCATTTACTATTCGCCGCTGGAGTTTCGCATTTCGCCGAACGGATTCCGGCCCGAGGACGAAAAGGCCGTTGCCGCCGGTTTCCGTTACGAAACCCTCGGCCCGAAACCCTACGCCTCCAATGACGACGTGGTGAAACTCGCGAAGGCCCAGATCAAGGAACTCGCCGAAAATTATCAGCCCGACATCTTTTGGTTCGACGGCACTTGGGACAAGATGGGTGTGTGGACCGAGGCGGATGCGAAGGAATGCGAGGCGGTGATTCGCGCCACCGTTCCGAATGTCCTCGTGAACAACCGGCTGGGGGTGAAGGCGGTTGATTTCAAGACCTACGAAAACAAGATTCCCACGTCGGTGCAGAGCCAGCCTTGGGTATATTGCTGGAATCTCGGAGCGTTTTGGGGCTACAACCCGCGCAACTATTCCGAGAAGAATCTCGGCACGCCCGAACGTTACATCGAAACCCTCGTTCACGCGGCCTCACTGGGCGGAAACTATCTGCTCAATGTCGGTCCCGACCCGACCGGGAAGTTCCATCCAATGGCGGTGGATTATTTGGAGCGGATTGGAAAGTGGGTTGATGCCAACGAGGAATGCGTGCGGGGCACCATGCCGAGTCCATTCAAGGAAAAGCCGGCATGGGGTTACATGACTTGCCGCCAGGGAAAATTGTATCTGATTGTAAAAGCTCCGCCGGTCGCCGGCGAAGCCCTCTCGCTGCCCGCTCTGGGGATCGATTTGCCCACAGCTTCGATTCTAGGTGTCGCTGGCAAAACGATCCGAATCGAAAGCAAAGACGGTCGCTGGCTGGTTTATCCGGACGCGGCGGCACCAATCAAGCCGTTCTCCGTGATCGTGCTCGCGGTGGACAGCAAACTGGTTCTCCAAGCCATGCGTTAGAAGCAATATTTGTGACGATCAAAGTCAAAGATGCAACTGGAATAAATTTGATTTAAACTAATTTGAATTATATGTGCCGTAATAAACCAAACCAACCTCTACTGACCTCGGCCTTCGCGTTCCTCGCGGTGGCGCTTAGTCGTAGCAATTCACAGAAGGAAACGAAGAAGACGCGTGCCTTCGGTCCTTGGGCCGTTTTTGCCGCTGCGGTCATCGTGGCGGGGCAGGCTTTGTCCGCGCACGGTGGAACCTTGCTCGCCTACGAAGGCTTTTACACGGTGAACACCGGCAGTCCGGGGGTGAATGGATTTTCGGATGCGCAATCCATTGGCTTGAGCGGCACGTGGAGCCGGACGCGGGGCAGCGGCGATGGAATCAAAAGCAGAACGACGTCAACCGGGTGGGATGGGGCTTATGCGAATGTCAACAACACGTTCCCGGTCAAGCCCAACGGGCTTTTCAACTTTGTGGAAGATAATGTTTACGATCTGAATCAGTTTCAGGTCAGCCTCGCCAATCCGGTTGATTTGAGTGCCGGCACTTACTACATGAGTTTTGTGACCAGTGCCAAGAATGGCGACTTTGTCGGGCAGGTGGGTTTGGCGAACAGCACGACCGGAAAGGAAGCGATGTGGGGAGAGGGATGGGCGGGTTCGGGGGCTCATTACGACACCAGCGCCACTATAACCAAAGATCCGGGTTGCAAGGCTTTTGGCGCCTCGCCGAGCATGAGCAATTGGGAGGTGGTGTTGTGGGTTGCAAAAATCACGCAATCCGGCACCACGGTAAGCGTTACCATGTATGGCTACAATCTGAACACGCTCAGCGGTCCGTTGCCGGTGAGCGAGGCGGCTGCCACTGCGCTTTGGAGCACAAATCTGACCGGGGTGGCCGAGACCTCGTGGGACAAGCTGGAATTTGAAATGTCCTCTTATACTGCCAACAACACCTACCCGGGCTTTGGGCACATTCGTCTAGCCACGACTTGGGCGAACGCCATCGGAGCGCCGGTGCCGGCGGCCAACGTGATTTGGAATGGCGGCGGCAGCGACAACAATTGGACCACGACCAACAATTGGGTGAACGGTGTGCCGCCCGTGGCCGGCGATTTCGTGACGTTCGCGGGCACGGCGCAGTTGGTGAACAACATGAACTCCGGTTTCAGTCCTGGTTCGCTGACCTTCAGCAACAACGCAGGCAGCTTCAACATCACCAATGCGGCCAGCACGCTGATGCTGACCGGTGGGCTGACGAACAATTCGGCCAGCACGCAGACCATCAACGTGCCGGTTAGCTTGAACACGACGCAGACGATCAACGCGGCGGCGGGTAATTTGATCTTCGGGCAAAACATCGACAACAACGGCAAGACCTTGACATTCGCGGGCAGCGGCAACATCACGCTCAACGGCATGCTGACGGGTTCGGGTGGCGTGGCGAAGTCGGGCTCCGGCACGCTGACGATTTCACTGCCGATGGAACCCCCGGCTTCTTACGCGGGCAACACCGTGATTCAAGGCGGCACGGTGCTGCTGTTGAACAACGGCTTCCGGCTCGTCACCAGCACGTTCTCGGGAACGGGCAATCTGACTTTTGCCAACGGCGGAGGCGTGGTGGGGCCAATGGTGCTGTGGGGCGCGAACAATCTGACGGGCACCACGACGGTGAGCAACGGGTCGTTGTTTGTCGCCTATGCGCCCAATCAATCCCTCGGCTCGACGATCTCGGTGCGAGATGGCGCGACCCTGGGTGTGCTGGCCCGGGCGGATACCAATTACGTGTCGCCGAACAACCTGATCATTGGCAGCAGCACAGGGGCGACGCTTCAGTTTGGTATGCAAGGCATTTCCGAGCCAGGCCTGACGGGAACAAACCATGCGCCGATTCAGGCGGGAGCGGTAACCATCAACGGCACGGCCACGATCAACATTGCCAACTGTCCCTTTGCGACGAACAGCTATCCGCTGTTCACCGGCTACAGTTCCGGGAACCTGGTGTTGGGTTCGCAGCCGTTGGGCTATTCCGGCAAGCTGACGGTGAATGGTTCGACGGTTTATTACACAGTCACCAATCTGGACACTCACTACCAGCCGTTTGTGCATCCGGGTTGCATGAGCACGCAGGCGGACATTGACCGCATGAAGGCGAAGATTGCCGCCGGGGCCGAGCCGTGGACGTCGGGTTACGCCGTGCTGACCAACAACCCGCATTCGTCCGCTTCCTATAACGCGAATCCGCTTCCGTATGTGTATCGGGGCGGCGCCGTGCAAAACTATACCGCGGTCATGAACGACGCGGCGGCGGCATATCAATGCGCGTTGCGCTGGAAGATCAGCGGGGATACCAACTTCGCCGAAGCCGCCCGACGCAACATGGACGGATATTCGTCCACGCTGATTAGTTTCGGCGGCAGCACCGACGCCCTGCTGATGCTCGGGGCACAAGGATTTGATTTTGCCTGCGCGGCGGAACTGTTGCGGGATTACCAGCCGTGGGTGGACTCGGGCGGCTTTGCGCGGTTCCAAAATTTTCTGATCGACAAGTTTTACCAGAATTCGGTGACCGGCAACGGGATTTATTGGTTTTTGATGGCGCATAACGGCACCTGCTGGTCGCATTACTGGCTGAACTGGGACGGTTTTGCCCTGAGCGCCACGGCCGCTATCGGTGTGGTATGCGACCGCAGGGACGCTTACAACTTCGCCGTCAACTACTACAAGGGGAGCGGCGTGGGCAACGGCATGGTGACCAACGCGCTGTATTTCATGCATCCGGGTTATCTGGGGCAAAGCTCGGAGATGGGGCGCGACATGGGGCACGCTTCGATTGATCCGGTATTGTTGGCGCAACTGTGCGAGGTGGCGTGGAACCAGGGGGACGACTTGTTCGGTTATGACAACAATGCCCTGCTGGCGATGAGCGAAATGACCAGCCGGGCGATGACGACGAATCCGGTTCCGTGGGTCAACTACGCGGGCTGCGATGTCAACACCACGACCATCGCCACCGGCAGCAATTATCGCGCGGGGTTGGATATGATCTGGAATCATTACGTCAACATCAAGGGTTTGTCCGCGCCCTACACGATGACCTCGGCCCTCGCCAATCGCCCGGAAGGCGGCGGCG
>Ga0310811_10005011_pt1 | contig 16695 bp, 13 predicted proteins | sample YCmetagenome_FD_207642 | JGI IMG/M metagenome (GOLD analysis project Ga0310811, IMG submission 207642) | Soil microbial communities from experimental microcosm in Duke University, North Carolina, United States - YC | ecosystem: Engineered > Artificial ecosystem > Soil microcosm > Unclassified ...
CCGGCGACGACTACCTGGCTTACACAACCGACAACGGATACTACCGGCCAGGTCCTGATACCTCAAACGAATGCTTCGACACTGGACCTCGTGGATGTCGACGTGACCGGTCTAGTTAACAGGATGGTCTCTTCCGGTAATTATGGTTTTATGATCCGCCTTCAAAATGAAGTGATCTATAATTCAAGGATATTTTGCTCCAGCAAATATTCCGATTCGACGCTGCATCCCAGACTGGTGGTAACCTATTAATAGGATGAAAAATAAAAAGAGAACGGCCTGTACGGGCCGTTCTCTTTTTATAATCTATAATTGAGAGAGACTCCCCCGAAATAGTTGATCCCCGGGGCGGCATTGTAATAACGACCTGCCGCCGCATTGAAATCATTCCCCAAGCTATACCGGGTATTGAAGATGTTGTCAACTCCTCCAAATACATCCAGCTTGAATTTTTGGGCGAAGATCTTTCTATACCCGATACGTCCTCCCAATAAATTATACGAGCCTGCATAGGCTGTATTTGCATCATTCAGGGCGATGCGGTCCGAATAGGTATAGGTGATATTGGTGTAAAACCCCGCCGACAACAAGACATCCAGACCGGCGACGAGGGTCTGGGGTGGGACACTGGGCAGGCGTTTGCCGGAGAGATTGGTCGTATCCTGTATAAATTCCCGGTAGTGAAAATCATGCAGGGTATGGCTGATCCATAATTTCACATTGCTGAAGAATGCCTTGGGCTGATCGGCAAGCTGATAAGAAATAAAGGTCTCCAGCCCATGCTGATCCGTCCGGCCTGCATTGATGGAATAACCTACGCCCACCGTATCGATCCTTTGTACGATCGTATTCTTCAGATGGAAGAAAAAAGCATTGATGTCAAAAAACAGCTTGTCATGGAAAAGACTGCCCCGGGACCCCACTTCATAATCTATCCCGTCTTCAGGTTGCAACGGAGGTCCGATGATGCCATTGGTCTTCTGCAGCTCCTGCGCCGTGGGGGTGGAGAAACCACGGGCGGCGCTGGCATAAAGGGAGATCCCCGGGAGGATCTTCTTCAACAGGGCTATGCGAGGTGCAATCTTGTTATCAAAATTCCTGGTACTGGTGACAGCTGGTAACACTGACACCCGCGTAAGCTGAATGGAGGATTTATTAAAACTGGCTCCCGCCGTCAAGGTCCAGCCTGCGCCAAACTTCCAGTCGGCCTGGGCAAAAACCATATATTGCCAGTTGTTGATACGATCGTCCGTTTGTAAAGTATCCCGGGCCCCCAGCTTATTGGCATAATCCCTCGTCTCGAAAAAGCCCTTCTGCGCCTCCACGCCTGCATTCACCTGCAGGCTGCTCTCCCCCAGCTGAGTCTTGTACTGGAATAAAGTACGCCCCCCGAAATGCGGCTCCTGTCTTACCTCATAGACCCGGATCCCCGGATTGGTGAAGTCGGTATAAGCCCCATAGACTGCCGTTGTGTTCTGCCAGTGTTCGGAAAAATGATACTCGTTGCTGAATCCTGCCGTAAAATTTTTCTGATAGATGGCCGCCCGGGCCTGTACGGCGCTGGGCTGGCTGCCCACGGCAGGACGGGCCGCCCGGGGATCCTTATTATACTCCGCCTGCGTCAGGGCGCCGGGTGTCTGGTAGAAAAGGTCGCTATATAAGATGTACGCATGGATCGATTGTTTCTCACTGGCTTTCAACAAAGTCTCCCAGCTGGCAACATCCCGGCGCATCCGGGTTTGCACCCGGTATCCGTCACTGGTCTGATGAGAGTAGGCGATATTGTTGCGATGGTCGCTGTCTCCCGCCCGTATGTTTACATTGAGACTGTTCGTATTATAACTCCCTCTCCCATAATCCGCACTAAAGCCTTTTTCCCAGACGGAAGGCATACTATTGATCAGCACAGCCCCCCCTATACCGGCCCCATACAAACTTCCGGCCGTTCCCTTGAGGATCTCGATCGATTGAAAATTATAAAACCCCAATTCATTCAGATAGGTATTGCCACCGGGGTCTGTCAAAGGGATCTCATTCCAATAAATCTTGATATCCCGCACTCCGAAGGGCGAACGCAAGGAGCTGCCCCGGATATTCAGACGGTAGCTTCCGGGACTACGCTCTTCCATCCTCACCCCGGGATTGGTATTCAGGGCCGGTAAAATACTGGTATTGCTAAACCTGTTCAGCGCCGCCTTGCCCACGAAACTGATCGGAGCCCCCACCTCGGACAATTTCCGGTTTTGTTCATAAGCTTTTACTACCACTTCGCGCAAAGGTCTGGTGTCGGATGAGTCCGTCAGAAAAGTTTCCGGGTGAACTTCCTGGGCAAATAAAAAAGTACCTTGAAGGAGAAAAAGAGACAGCTGTATAAATTTTTTCATTCAATCGGATTTAGGCCGCGACAAAACCGGGTACAATCACTAAGTTAGAACAGAATATTCATTATCTTCAAACCTTTCAGAAACTTAGTACCTACAAGCCCTTATCTGCAAACTGCATCCCAGGATAAATTGATACGCGTATGAGTCAAAAGAAGTTGGGCCTCTTCGACCTGACCATGATTGTGGTGAGCCTCACGATCGGTATGGGCATCTTTCGCACGCCGGTAGTAGCGGCTTCCAAGGCCGGCACTCCCACTATTTTTTTCCTGGCCTGGCTAATAGGCGGACTGGTGGCCCTATGCGGGGCGCTGACCTATGCGGAGATCGGCTCCCGGTACCCTGTAACCGGGGGATATTACAAGATATTTTCCTATGGTTATCACCCTTCCCTGGCCTTTGCCGTCAACTGTATTATCCTGGTATCCAATGCCGCCTCCACCGCCATCGTCGCCGTCATCGGCGCAGAATATATTGGACATTTTTTTTATACCGGCCCGCCGCCCGAATTATTCAAACAGGGGGTTACCATTGGAGCCGTGGCGGTTTTCTATGTCATCAATATGCTGGGGCTGAAAATGAGCAGCCGGGTACAGAACTTCCTCATCCTGGTAAAAATATCCCTCATCCTCCTATTGCTGCTTTCCGTCTTTGGCACTTATCCTGTTCCCGCAAACCCTTCCGCCCACTCCGTCCCGGTAGGCGCCGTCTCCCAATCATCTTCCGCTATCCTGAATTTTTTTAAATCTCTGGGTATCGGCCTTATCGCCGTCTCCTTCACCTATGGTGGATACCAGCAAAGTATCAATTTTGGAGGAGAAGTAAGAGACCCCGCCCGTATCATGCCCCGGGGCATCACTTATGGCATCTTCATTATCCTGGCGCTGTATCTCTCTCTCAATTTCGTCTATGCAAAGGTCATCGGGTTCGAACAGCTCAAGACGGCCGACTCCATCGCCGCCATACTGATCAACCACCTTTTCGGGCCCATCGGGGAAAATATCCTGCGTGTACTCATGTTCCTGTCCGTCCTGGCCTATGTGAACGTCCTGCTCATGAGTAACCCCCGGGTTATGTATGCCATGAGCGAAGAGGGAATTCTGCCGGCCGTTTTTAAAATAAAGACCCGCCGCCACGATGTCATCCTTTACTCCCTCACCGCCTTTTGTCTCGTTATCATCATTACCCTGCTCTTTAGCAGCACGGTGGAAAGGATCATTAATTACACCATTTTCCTGGATTCTATCGGCATGTCGACGTCTGCGGCAACGATATTTATCCTCCGGAGACGAAAAATGGGTGAGGGGGGAGAAAATATCTACCGGATGAAGCTTTTCCCCCTGATGCCCCTGATTTTCATCCTGGCTTATACCCTGGTAGCCGTCAGCATTATAATTGACGACCCTTCTTCGGCCGCCTATGGCGCCGGGATCTTTCTTTGTTTTTTTGTATTATATTTTGCGGCCCGGGCGGCCAAAGGCAATCGCACGGAGGGCAATAAATTATGAGCTTCCGGACGACGACCAGTCGTTCGGAGAAATTAACAGTTATGAACATTTCTTATATAATCAATGAACTGGGTGAGGACCGGGAAAATTATTTTAATGCCGTCGCTCCTCCCATCGTACAGACCAGCAATTTCAAGGTCAATACCGTAGCAGAATTATCGGCATTATTCGAAGATGAATACAGCGGGTACCTCTATAGCCGCGGTCTCAACCCCACCGTGGAGATCCTCCGCAAAAAACTGGCCGCCCTGGATGCCGCGGAAGACTGCCTGGTCTTCAACAGCGGGGCTGCCGCCATTTTCGCATCCGTGCTGGCCAATGTAAAAGCCGGTGATCACATCGTCTCCGTTGAAAAACCCTATACCTGGGCGCAACGACTGTTCGATGTCATTCTCCCCCGTTTTGGCGTAACGACCACCTATATCGACGGCACCCAAATCGAGAATTTCGAACGCGCTATCCTGCCCAATACAACCATCATCTATCTGGAATCCCCCAATTCCTGGGATTTTAAGCTCCAGGACCTTCGGGCTGTGGCCGACCTGGCACGGTCGGAAAATATCCTTACCATCATCGACAACAGCTACTGCACCCCCCTCTACCAGCGGCCCATTGAATTGGGGATCGACATCGCCATGCAGACGGCTACCAAATACATCGGAGGGCATAGTGATACCGTAGGAGGCGTGCTCACCGGCACCCGGGCCATGATGAAAAAGATCTTTGACAGCGAATACAATAATATTGGCAGTGGTATCCAGCCCTTTAATGCCTGGCTGCTGATCAGGGGCCTCCGGACCCTGCCCACCCGGCTGGACCGGATCACCGTCACTACCCAAAAAATAGGGGCTTTCCTCAAACAGCATCCACAGGTGGAAGGCATCCTCTTCCCTTTCGATGAATCTTTCCCTCAGTATAGCCTGGCCCGGCAACAGATGAAAGGGGCCTGCGGCCTGCTGAGCTTTTATGTACGGGCCACCGCCGCTAACCAGATCGTACAGTTCTGCGAATCCCTCCAACATATCATGATGGCCGTGAGCTGGGGAGGTCATGAATCCCTGATTCTGCCCAAATGCGCCTCCCTGAAACCGGGAGAATTCGATCCCGCTAAAAAAGAACACCGGATGCTGCGCCTTTATACGGGACTGGAAGACCCTGACTACCTGACAGAAGACCTGCAGCAGGCCTTTATGCGGGCGGAATTTGAAAGTTAACACTTTAATAAAAGCAGGGTAAAATTGGTTGAATGGTAGCTTTGTCCCTTGCCGGAGAGCATGGAATGTGTATTTTAGCCAAACTTTTACCGGAGCTGCTTACCGATAACCCCAGTCTCCGACAGGAGACACCGAGGATGCTGGAAGCATCCTGTCCGAAGGACCGACATTAGCCATTTGCCGGAAATGCGCTAAATTTTTGAAAGCGTATTTCCGGCAAAAAAAAATTGTTGCACAACTATGAAAAAAGGACTGCTGCTGCTACTACTGCCCGTGCTAAGCCTTACGGGCTATGCTCAGGATAAATGGGACTTGAGAAGATGCGTGGAATATGCCATAGCCAACAATATCTCTGTAAAACAATCGGATGTCCAGGCACGTTTGGCAGCCCTGACCCTGCAGCAAAGCAAGCTGGTCCAGATCCCTACCCTGGGCCTCAGCGGATCGGCGGGGTACAGTGCGGGACGTAACCAGGACCCGACTACCTATAGCCTCACCACACAGGGATATGCCTTCAATCAATACGCCCTCCAGGCCAACGTTAATTTCTTTAATTTCAACAGCCTCCATTTCAACGCGCAGGGGAATAAATACGCACTGGATGCTGCGAATGCCAGCACGGACAAACTGAGGAACGATGTATCCCTCAATGTAGCAAATGCCTACCTCCAGTTCTTACTGAGCTATCAGACCTCGAAGACGGCAGAACTGCAGATGACACAATCCAAGGAGCAACTGGAGATAACCCGCAAACAAGTATCCGCGGGTACCCTCCCGGAGCTCAACGCCGCCGAACTGGAATCCCAGGTGGCACAGGACAGCTCGGCCTATGTTACCGCCGTATCCAACGTACAGCAAGCTGTGCTAAGCCTGAAAGCCTATATGAGCATCGATGCGGCACAGCCCTTTGCCCTGGATACCCCCTCTGTAGACAAAATACCCATCGAGAGCCTGGGAGAACTACAGCCGGAGACGGTCTATGCCCTCGCGCTGGCCAATCAGCCACAGCAAAAGGCCGATGCCTTCCAGATCCAGGCCGCCCGCAAATACGTAGCTGCCAATAAAGCCGCCATGCTGCCCACTTTTTCCCTTTTCGGCGTGCTGGGTACCAATTATACCAACCAGACTTTGAATGTAGTAGGAGTTACCGCAACACCCCCTTCTACCCAGCCGGTGGGAAGAGTCACGGTAGGAGCGACGGATTACAATGTTTATTCTACCGTACCCGGCGGCAGCCTCATATACGATAAACCGGATTATTTTAACCAGCTCAACCAGAACTTCCGCCAGCAGATAGGGGTCCAGGTGAATGTGCCTATCCTCAACGGGGGAGGTCTGAAGATAAACTACCGGCGATCCATAGCTAACCAGCGTAACTATGAATTACAACAACAGCTGGACAATCTTACTCTGAAACAGAATATATACCAGGCTTACAACCTGTCTGTGGCAGCCCTTCAGAAGTTTGAAGCCAATAAAAAAACCGTAGAAGCCACCCAAAGAAGTTTTGACTACGCGCAGAAAAGATACAAAGTGGGTATGCTGAATACCATTGACCTGCTTACTAACCAGAACAATTATTACAAAGCAAAAATCGACCTGTTATATTCCCAGTTTGACTATGTATTCAAAATGAAAGTGCTTGAATTCTATAAAGGCCTGGGAATAAAATTGTAAAACAAGAACAACCTGTTAATGTATGAATAAAAAACTCCTTCGGATCATCATAGGATTGATCGTATTGATATTATTGCTCGTGATATTAAAGAAGACCGGCGTGCTGGGTAAGGAAGAAGGAACAAAGGTGTCCGCGGAAAAAGCCGTCAAACGCAATATCACGGAGATCGTCACGGCCAGCGGTAAGGTCTACCCGGAAAAAGAAGTAAAGATCAGCCCGGATATCTCCGGCGAAGTGGTTGAGCTCAATGTCCTGCAGGAAGGAGACAGTGTTAAGAAAGGACAGGAACTGGCAAAGATTTACGCGGATATCTATACTACCCAGCGTGACCAGGCCGCTGCCCAGGTAAACCAGCAGCAGGCGCTGGTTTCCAACATGTCGGCGCAACTGCCCGGCCTCAAAGCCTCCATGGACGCCGCCAAAAAGACCTTCGACCGGCAGAAGCAATTGCTGGACCAGAAAGTGATTTCCATCGCGGAATATGAAACGGCTGAAAGTACCTATAAGACAGCCGAGGCTAATTATATGGCAGCCTTGCAGACGGTAAAAGGAAATGTTGCAGGGGTGGCAAGCTACCAGGCCAACTTATCCATCGCCGCCAAAAATCTCAGCCGTACGACCGTCGTATCCCCCATTGACGGAGTCGTATCCCTGTTGAGCATAAAGAGAGGAGAAAGAGTGGTGGGTAACTCCATGATGGCAGGTACCGAAATGATGCGGGTGGCCGATATGAGCAAGATCGAAACCATCGTGGACGTAGGAGAAAATGATATCCCGAAAGTGCACCTGGGAGATTCCGCCCTTATAGAAGTGGATGCCTATAACAACCGTAAATTCAAAGGCATCGTCACCCAAATAGCCAGCAGCGTCTCTACCGCCGCCGGCACTTCCACTACGACGGTATCTACGAATGATGTAACGAATTATAAAGTACATATTCGCCTCTCTCCGGACTCTTATAAAGATCTGATAGACCCGGCGCGTCCCAAGAATTTCCCTTTCCGTCCGGGAATGAGCGCCAGTGCGGATATCCAGACCCGCACCCATATCAATGTGCTTTCCGTACCCATCAATTCCGTGTCCACCCGGGAAAAGAATAAGGACAATGCCGTTCTGGATAATAACAGCGATAAAAAAGACGGGGACAACTCCGCAGACGAACCCAAGACTGCCGTATCAGCCATGGGAGACCTCGATGAAGTGGCATTCGTCCTGCAGCCGGGGGATACCGTGCGCAAAGTGAAAGTAAAGACAGACATTCAGGACATCAACTATATCGAGATCCTGGACGGACTGAAAGAAGGTGACCAGGTGATCACAGGGCCCTACAGCATCGTCAGTAAAACGTTGAAGAGCGGAATGAAAGTAAAAGTAGTTCCGAAAGATAAATTGTTCGAAGCCAAAAAAGATTAACCCCATGCGTTTTGGAGTGATAGGCAGCGGCAGTTGGGCTACAGCATTGGCCAAGATGCTGACTGATAATCGAATACCCATTAACTGGTGGATCAGGAACCAGACTGCGATCAGCCATTTGTTATCGCGGCATCACAACCCCCAGTATCTGCCTTCGGTTTATTTCGATACCAACCTGCTGACCCTCAGCTCCGAAGTGAGCAAGGTGGTAGCGGCTTCGGATTGCGTGGTCATCGCCGCCCCTTCCGCCTATGTGACGGGCACTCTCGAAACCCTGGACAGGAATGCTTTTAAGGGCAAAAAAATCCTCTCCGCCGTAAAGGGTATTTTGCCTGAAGAAAACCTGCTGCTGAACGACTACCTGGCCCGGGAATTCGGCGTAGCGATAACCGACTATTTTACGGTTATGGGCCCCTGCCATGCAGAAGAAGTCGCTGCCGAAAAACTGTCCTACCTGACTTTTTCCGGGCAGGACGAAACCTCCACCCGGGAAATAGCGTCTAACTTTATAACGGAATATATCAACACGATCATTAACAATGATATATACGGGGTACAGTTTGCGGCGGTCCTGAAAAATATCTACGCCTTGGGCGCCGGCATCGCTCACGGACTGGAATATGGAGATAATTTTCTCAGTGTGCTGATCGCCAATTGTGCGGATGAAATGGCCGGTTTTCTCCTGAAAGTAGGGATCCGGCATGTCGAAGTGGGAGTTCATTCGGAAGAAGACCCTGTATCTCATAAGAAGAGCGCCAACTATGCGGCTTCTGTCTATATGGGCGATCTGCTGGTGACCTGTTATTCTCTCTACAGCCGAAACAGGACCTTCGGAAATATGATCGGTAAAGGTTATTCGGTCACTGCAGCCCGCCTGGAGCTCAATATGGTGGCGGAAGGCTACAATGCAAGTAAGTGTATCTATTTGATAAATAAAGAGATAAAGGCGGAAATGCCCATAGCCGAAAGGATTTACCGGATTTTATGGGAAAATGTTAAAGTGGAGGATGGATTTAAACAAATTGAACCGTACCTTGTCTAACAAGTGTAATAAACCCAATTATATGCCCCTCTCATTTTTCGGATTCGGATCGGTGGCCATCCTTGCGATGGTGCTTATTCTGACAGCGGCGGAAGGGGTGAATTATCTTAAAGAGAGATTTCACCGGAAATAAATTCTGCATCGCCGATCAGGTTTTACGATTTATTATCATCCCCGATTTACAATTATTTAATACCTCTCTCAGACAGGACTGTTTAATTTTATGGCTTAACCAAGTTTAGCCATCGTTATGAATCGTCGCGAACTTTTAAAACAAACCGGATTGCTGGGACTGCTGGGCCTGGCTCCCGGAATCCGTAGTCTTGCAGCCCCCCTCAGTCAACCGGCCACCGTATACAAAAAGAGAGCCTTGCGTTTTGCCCATCTGACAGACATCCACCTCGAGCCGGAATTACAGGCAGCCCAGGGCCTGACCGCCTGCCTGCATCATTTACAGGGACAAGCCGACCAACCTTCATTTATCATGAGCGGGGGAGACTGCGTATTCGATTCGCTCAAACAGACGAAGGACCGGGTGGAACTGCAGTGGGATCTCTGGCATGAAGTCTGGCAGAAGGAAAATTCATTACCGGTCGAGCATTGCATCGGCAATCATGACTGTTGGGGAATGGGAGAAACCAGCGACCCTTTATATGGAAAAAAATTCGCCCTTGATAAAATGAGGCTGGCTAGTCCTTACCGGAGTTTTGACAAAGGGGGCTGGCATTTCATCGTGCTGGACAGCATTCAGCCCAAAAGTGACGGGAAATGGTATACTACCCGGCTGGATGATGAACAGTATTTCTGGTTGGAGCAGGACCTGGCCAGGGTCCCTGCGAATACACCGGTCATTGTTGTTTCCCATGTGCCTATCCTGTCGGCGGCCGTAGTAGCTATAACGAAGTCGCAGGGCGAACAGGGCTATTCGATAGGCGGCGGCTCCATGCATTCGGATACGGCAAGGATCATTACCTTATTCAACCGGTACCGGAATGTGAAGCTCTGCCTCAGCGGGCATATCCACCTCTATGAACAGATACAGTACGATGGCGTCACCTATATCAGCAATGGGGCGGTGAGCGGCAACTGGTGGAAAGGCATTCACCATGAGACGGCCAACGGATATGCCATGGTGAACCTTTATGAGGATGGGAGCTTCGACAATGAATATATCCTTTATGGTTGGAATGCCTGAGCAGCTTGAAATGAGACGCCGTAACGTTTCGTCGGACCTACTCTTTCTGAAAGAACAATTGCGCTGCGATACCATCGGCCAGCAGTTTCCCTTCCTGCGTTAATACGAGCCGGGGGCCGTCCTCACTGACCTTGATCAGCCCCCGGCTTATATACTGCGCTGCCTGCTTTTCTAACTCCCCGGCCTGCTCTTTGCCCCATCGGTTCCTGACCAGCTCCAGATCGCAGCCTTCCATGGTTCTCAGAGAGATCATGATATATTCATTCAGCTGCTCGACAGTTGTAAGGTCCTCCTTTTCAAACAGCAGCTTGCCGGATGACAGTGCGGCGGTGTATTGGGCATTGTTGGCGACATTCCACTGCCGGGACGCTCCATTATACGAATGGGCGGATGGACCTAGCCCCAGGTAAGGCTTCCCCTCCCAGTAGGAAGAATTATGACGACTCCTGCGACCAGGCAGGGAGAAATTGGAGATCTCATAATGCTCATAGCCAGCGGCAGCCAGCCAGCCCATCAGCAAAAGGAACTGACGGGCCTGGTCATCCGGATGGACGGCTTCTTTTGTATGCTGCCGGATCATCTTGTCCAGCGCTGTCCGCGGTTCCACCGTCAATGCATAACAGGAAAGGTGCGGAATGCCCCAGGTTACGGCCTGAGCTACATTTTTCTCCCAATGGCTGTCGGGTAGGGTAGGCCCTCCATAAATAAGGTCGACACTGATATTTTCAAAACCCTGTTCCTGCGCCATCCGGATACTGTCTGCCGCCTGACCGGCATCATGGGCCCGGTTCATCCACCGCAGGTCTTCTTCAAAAAAAGACTGGACACCGATGCTGAGCCGGTTGATACCCGTCGCCTTCCAGGCCTTCAGCTTTCCGGCCACCGTGATATCGTCCGGATTCGCTTCCAGCGTAATTTCGGCCTCAGGGTCCAGCACGAAAAGCTCCCTGAGCCCCTCTACAATCAGCCTCAACTCCTCCTCCGTTAACAAAGAAGGGGTACCGCCTCCGAAATATATCGTTTCCACCACCGAGGCCCCGATATAATCCCGCTGCAATTCCATTTCTTTCAATAAAGCAGCGATAAAATCGTTTTTATGTTTCAAGGAAGTGGAAAAATGAAAATTACAGTAGTGACAGGCTTGCCTGCAAAAAGGGATATGAAGATAAATGCCTGCCATACAGTTTGCTTATTTTTGAATTGATGGTAAAATTAAGGGGATATGGCCGTACACTTTTGATGGCGTTGCTACTATTGGGCAATTTCAAAGGGGTTGCACAATTCTCCTTACATATTATTCCCGTTGACAAAGATTCCCTTTTTATCCAGAAAAAGCTGGGCCTGACCACCTCTTTCAAAACAAAGGAGGGTTGTACGGAATATATTTATACGATTCCAGCCCTGCTGCAGGCAAAAGGCTACATGACGGCCTCGATAGACAGTGTTCACGATGAACCTGGAGGTACTTCGGTCCGTTTATACGTAGGCGAAACCTGGCGATGGGCCCATATCGATACCCGGAAGGTAGAGCCTGCCCTTTTGACGGCCGTTTCCTGGAATGAGAAGAGCTTCTCCCACCATCTCCTGGACTTTCGGTACTTCCAGTCCAGGCAGCAAATGCTGCTGGATTACCTGGAGAATAATGGGTATCCTTTTGCAAAGATAAGTCTGGACAGCGTTGTAGTAAAGGATGACGGGGAGTTGTCGGCAAGGCTCAACATCGATAAAGGCCCCCTGTATAAGATTGACAGCATCCGCATCTATGGAACGGCGAAGATCTCCTCTGATTTTATGCAGCGCTATCTCAACATCCCGAATGGCAGTATCTACCGGAAGGAAAGATTGGAAGCCATCAGCAAGAAAATACTGGAGCTGCCCTATGTGCAGGAACAGCAGTCCTGGAACCTGACCATGTTGGGAACAGGCTCTGTCATCAACCTATACCTCAAACCCAAAAAGAGCAGCCAGATCAATGCGCTGATCGGTTTCCTCCCCAGCAGCGATCCCAACCTGGGCAATAAGCTACTGGTCACGGGAGAGGCAACGATAAATCTTAAAAATACGCTGGGCAACGGGGAGAGCATCGGCCTCAACTGGCAGCAATTACAGCCCCAGTCTCCCCGGTTGAACCTGTCGTTCCAACAACCCTACCTGTTCAATTCACCTTTTGGCCTCAGCACTTCCTTCGACCTGTACAAGCAGGACTCTTCCTACCTCAACATCAATCTGATGTTAGGATTGCAATACGCCCTCTCCGTTCACCAGACCGGAACAGTCTTTATCAAGGATATGATCTCTAACCTGCTGAATGTGGACACTCTCCAGGTGATCGCAGCCCATGCTTTGCCCACGGAAGCGGATATCAGCTCTGTCAGCCTGGGGGTGACCTACGAGTTCAATAATACCAACTACCGTTTTAACCCACGGAGAGGAAATGAGCTGCAGTTCCTGGGATCGGCAGGAACCAAAAAAGTAAAGGAGAATCCCCAGATCCTGAAACTGAAAGACCCCTCCGATACGACTTTCTCCTTCGGAACGCTGTATGACACGGTAAAACTTCATTCTTATCAGTTCCTGGTGAAGCTGGCCGCAGCGCATTATTTCCCCCTTACCCGGGCCTCGACGCTAAAGCTGGGATTCAATGGAGGGGTATACAACAGCCCCAATACCTACCGCAACGAACTTTTTCTGATAGGAGGTTATAAGCTGCTGAGAGGATTTGATGAAGAAAGTATTTTGGCTTCCCAATATGCGGTCGGCACCCTGGAATACCGCTACCTCGTCGGCCTGAATTCATATCTGTTCACCTTTGTGGATGGGGGCTGGGCTAAAAATAATGTCCCCGGGTATAACCTCAACAGTACTTTCCTGGGCCTGGGACTGGGAATGGCCTTTGAGACAAAAGCAGGCATTTTTAATATATCCTATGCCATGGGCAAACGGGATAATACCAATTTTAATTTTCACGATGCAAAGATACACCTGGGTTATGTCAGCTTTTTTTAAAGGCCATCGGTAAAAACTATATTTTTGTAACAGCAACCAACTATTGTGACTAAACTCTCTTTTCTCCTTTTTTTATGCCTGTTGTGCTTCCGTAATCTATCTGCTCAAACGGATTCGACTCCCTCCCGTACCACGGTTCCGGCCGAACGGACCCTGGATACGACGATGCCGGCTCCCAGGCCTCACCTCCTGTCACGAAGGGATTCCGTCCGCCATGACTCCATCGCCCGGGTTAATTCCGCCCTCCGTCATGAAGCTGCCGCCCGCCGGGACTCTTTACGCCGGGACTCTTTACGTCAGGACTCCGCGCGGAAAACCGCCCTCATCCGCCCGGATTCATCGGCAAGGGTTGACATGCTGAGATCTGCTGCACCGGTGATCAATAAAGATAAAGGGCCTGCGGCGCTGACTTTCTGGAGAGCCGTTCTGGCTGCCAACCCCTTCTTTAATTTTACGGGCCAGCCCGTTCGACAGCTATTTGAGATCCATCGGGCCAACTCCAAAGACAGCCTGTTTTACCTGCTGCTGGGGATCCTGTTCTACTTCGCATTGGTCCGGATCTTTTTTGAAAAATACTTTGGCAACCTGATGACCCTGTTCTTCCGGGTTTCGCTCCGGCAGCAGCAGATAAGGGAGCAGGTCCTGCAGACTCCACTGCCCTCTCTCCTGCTAAATCTTCTCTTTATCATTACCGGAGGGCTGTATGCCTGCTTCCTGCTTCATTATTCCCGCTTCGCACCCACCATCAATTTCTGGCTCCTTTATATCAATTGCATGGTGGGGCTGGGGCTTGTTTACCTGGTCAAATTCCTGGTCCTGAAATTTTGCGGCTGGGTTTTTAATATCGCAAGAGCCACCGATACCTATATTTTTATCGTGTTTTTGGTCAATAAAATGCTGGGTATTTTTTTACTCCCTTTCTTGATCCTGATCACTTTTTCGGGTCCCGCGGCCCGGGAAATTTTTATAACTATTTCATTAGTAATGGTCTTTGTATTGTTGATGTATCGGGTGTTAGCGGCCTACCGGCCTGTGCGGAACGAAATAAAACTAACTCCATTTCACTTTTTTTTGTACCTTTGCGCCTTCGAAATAGCACCCCTGCTATTGATTTACAAGGTGTTATTGACTTATTTGGAAAAAGTGTATTAATTTTGCAAATATAGAGGGGCACACACAATGATTAAAAACGGGGATAAAAAAAAGATTTTAATCACTCAACCCAGACCTGAAACAGACAAGTCGCCGTATTTCGAATTGGCTAAGAAATACGACGTGGAATTGGCTTTCCACCCATTTATCAGATTGGAGCCCATCCCTGCTAAGGATTTCCGCAAGCAAAAGATAGATATAGCACAATACTCGGCTGTGATCTTCACCAGCCGCAATGCTATCGACCATTTCTTCCGGATCTGCGAGGAAATGAAGGTCAGCGTCTCACAGGACACTAAATACTTCTGCATTACAGAGGCCGTTGCCCTCTATTTGCAGAAATTTATTTTATACCGCAAACGGAAAGTATTCTACGGTGCAGATGGATTGAACAAAAGTATGTTTGATGTTATCAACAAACATAAGGAGAACGAGCGGTTCCTCTATCCCTGTTCGGAAAACCAGCAGGACAATGAGATCATCAACTGGCTGAAACATCATAACTGCGGATTTGCTACCCCCTTCATGTATCGGACCATCAGCAACGACCTCAGCATGATCCTCGGTCAGAGCGAATACGACATCATTTGCTTTTTCACCCCCAGCGGAGTAAAAAGCCTTTTTGATAATTATCCCAAATTCAAACAGAACGGCACCAAGATAGGGGCTTTCGGTAGCAATACTTCCAAAGCGGTGGAAGAAGCCGGGCTCACGCTGGACATCAAAGCTCCCCAGCCACAGGCGCCCTCCATGGTTTCCGCCCTGGAAAAATACCTGGCTGTTGTCGGACGCAAGATTTAGCGCCGAAAACCAACAAATTTCTAACTTAAAGCTAAAAGCCGGAGGCTCCCGGCTATTTTCTGGCGTGATGCTTGTAGTTTGCAGCATGAACCTTTCAGCAAATGCGCCATACAAATCGACTCGCGGGGGAGACCAGTCCTTATTTACTGCAGCATGCTCATAATCCCGTGGATTGGTATCCCTGGGGTGATGAGGCTTTACAACGGGCCCGGACGGAGAACAAGCCCGTTCTGGTCAGTATCGGCTATGCCGCCTGCCATTGGTGTCATGTGATGGAGCGGGAAAGCTTTGAAAATGAGGATACGGCCCTTTACATGAACGAGAATTTTATCAACATCAAGATTGACAGGGAAGAAAGGCCCGACCTGGATCATATTTACATGGATGCCGTACAGGCCATTACCGGCAGTGGCGGCTGGCCCCTGAATGTATTCCTCACACCGGAAGGCCTGCCTTTTTACGGGGGTACGTATTTCCCGCCCCGGCCCATACACAACCGGTCCTCATGGACAGATGTGCTGGCTGCTATTGTCGCTTCCTTCCGGGAAAAAAGAGAACAGATAGAACAGCAGGCCCAAAGCCTTACCAGGCACGTAGCGACCGCTAATTCCTTCGGTACCGGCCCTTCGGGTGACTCTCCCGCTTCGGGAGCAGGTATCCCGGGCACGTCCGCTCCGGAAGTTACCGGCATCTTTAACAGCGATACCCTCCGCCAGATTTACGATCACCTGATGGGGACCGCCGACAAGAGCCAGGGCGGCTTCGGAGGCGCCCCCAAATTCCCGCAGACCTTTTCCATCCAGTTCCTCCTGCATTATTATCATTTCACCAGGGAGGAGTCCGCCTTACGGCAGGCCTGTCTCAGCCTGGATAAAATGATAGAGGGGGGAATCTACGATCAGATTGGCGGCGGATTTTCACGCTATTCTACTGATAATGAGTGGCTGGCGCCGCATTTTGAGAAAATGCTGTACGACAATGCCCTATTGGTCATCGTGCTCAGCGAGGCTTATCAGCTGACAGGGAAGCAGGGATACCGGGAAGCTATTGAGCAAACGATGGACTTCATTCACAGAGAGTTATCCGATGGTCAGGGGGCTTTCTATGCCGCCCTGGATGCCGACAGCGAAGGAGAAGAAGGCAAATACTATGTTTGGGATAAGGCGGAGATCGATGCCGTTCTGGGTGAAGATGCCCCTCTTTTCTGTTATTGGTATGGGGTCACCCCGGAAGGCAACTGGGAGGGGAAAAATATCCTCACCCGTACCTTTCCCGCCACAAGACCGGTCGTTTCGAACCCCGGAT
>Ga0310811_10005013_pt1 | contig 16691 bp, 14 predicted proteins | sample YCmetagenome_FD_207642 | JGI IMG/M metagenome (GOLD analysis project Ga0310811, IMG submission 207642) | Soil microbial communities from experimental microcosm in Duke University, North Carolina, United States - YC | ecosystem: Engineered > Artificial ecosystem > Soil microcosm > Unclassified ...
CCACAAAACCGGTAAAGCCCACGTTGGTCTCCTTGAGTCTTGGGGACTTCTGCGTATCGAGGACTTCGCGGAAACAGGCATGCGCCTGCGCCCCGGAAGTCCGGTGGTGCAGGCATCATCAACCCGATGGGTGGTTTGCCCCGCGCGCCAGGCCGGAGCGGGAGGCATGCCATCTCCCTGGCGGTCATGCTAGCGGATGATCGGCCGAACGTCATGGCTCGGTACGCTGCGTGGCGCCGCTATACTTTGCGCTCCTCGCCCGCCTGCGCCCTGCCATGACTTTTACCCCGCGCCCCGTCCGGCGCAGCCTGCCGTGGCTGCTGGCGGGTCTGTCGATGATCGGCCCGTTCTCGATCGATGCCGTGTTCCCGGCGTTCCCGCTGATCGGCAGCCACTTCGGGGTCGACAGCACGCAGCTGCAGCAGATGATCAGCATGTACCTGGTCACCTACGCGGTGATGAGCCTGTTCCATGGCGCCATCGCCGACGCGATCGGGCGCAAGCCGGTGATCGTGGCGGGCATGGTGGTCTACTCGCTGGCATCGGCCGGCGCGGCGATGTCCACCTCCTACACCATGCTGCTGTCCTGCCGTGCGCTGCAGGGCGTGTGCGCGGGCGCAGGCCTGGTGGTGGGACGCGCCATCGTGCGCGACAGCCTGGAAGGCGCGGCCGCGCAACAGCTGATGTCGCGGGTGATGATGATCTTCAGCGTGGCGCCGGTGATCGCGCCCATCGTCGGTGCGCAGCTGCTGTTTCTCAACGGATGGCACGGCATCTTCTGGGTGCTGATGGGTTTCACGCTGATGTTGTCGGTGGCGCTGGTGCTGTTCCTGGAGGAAACCCATCCTGCGGAAGCGCGCACGTCCTTTCACGTGGGCGACCTGGTGCGCGGCTACATGAGCTTTGGCCAGGATCGCGTGTTCTGGCCGTTGCTGATCTCGCTATCGGTGAATTTCGCCGGGCTGTTCCTGTACATCTCCTCGGCGCCGCACATCGTCCGCGACTTGCTGCATCTGTCGGCGCAGGGGTTTCCGTGGTTGTTCCTGCCGGTGGTGGGCGGCCTGGTGCTGGGCGCGTGGCTGTCGGGGCGCCTGGCCAGCCGGCGCAGCGTGGTGTTTACCGTCAACCTCGGTTACGCGGCGCTGCTGACGGCCTGCGCGTTGCACGTGCTGATGGCCCTGGTGACGACCGATCCGGTGCTGCCGTGGTCGGTGCTGCCGCTGGTCCTGCATGGTGTCGGCGTGCAGCTGGCTTTCCCGACGCTGACGTTGCTGCTGCTGGATCGCTTTCCGCACCGGCGCGGCGGTGCGTCGTCGGTGCAGGCGTTCTGCAGCCTGCTGCTGTGCGCCTTCATCGCGGGCGTGATGTCGCCTCTGCTGTCGGGGCGCATGCTCTATCTCGCGCTGGGCGCGAGCACGCTGACGCTGATCGGCTGGTGGTCGTGGCGCTGGTACCAGCGCCTCACGCCGCGCATGCCGCCCGCGCCGCGCGTACCCACCGTGGAAACGGAACTCCAGGCCGAGGTCGCCGAGTCGCACTGACGGCGTCGTTGCGTCATGCGACGGAAGGCGGCGACCCGGTCACGCCTTCCGTCGCGCCACTCAATGCTCGCTGATCTGCACGTCCTTCATCAGCAGGTCGAGCTTGCCCTTCATGGTGTCTTCGGGCCGGGGACCATCCACGCCGTAGAACGCCGTGTACAGCACGCCGGGCTGGGCCTGCGTCGATACCGGTGTGCCACCGACCGTGCCGATATAGGTCATGTCGTTCTCGCTGTAGGGCACGCCGTCGTCGGGATGGCTGCGCTGCACGATCTTGCCCCAGGAGTTGCGGTAGCTGTCGTCGAGGTCGTCGCTGGGCGCGATATGGCGGTTGAAGCTGATCCGTTCGGCGTTGTCCACGTTGGACTTCACCACCACGTTGCTGACGTCCCACACCACCTTGCCGCGGTCCTCGAAGTAGGACATGCCCAGCACCAGCTGGCTGTTCTGGTCGATCTTCTGCAGCTCTGGCGTATAGGCGAAACCCAGGCGCCGGGAGCGGTAACGGAAGTCGTTGCCGTAGTCGAAGCGGATGGCGATGTCCGACAGCACCGCAGGCAGCAGATCGGTGTTGGCAAGGAACTCCTTCCACTGCGCCAGCGTGCCGCTGTAGGCGAGATAGACGAAGTCGGTGAGCGCCTTGAGGTCGCCCATCTCCTCGTGCTCGTTCTTGGCGGGTGCGATGCGCATCATCGCGGCGTAGCCATCCGGCACGGGCAGCAGGAAGGCGATCAGCACGGAATTGTCGTAGGCCATCGGCCATTCGCGCACCTGCCAACGGCGCTGGTAGGCATCGGTGAACACGCGCTCGACCGAGGGCTTGCCCAGCGAGGTCACCTTCACCTGCTCGGCGCCCACGTGGCGTTGCAGGGGTGCCGCCTTCAGCAGCAGGTCCATGAACAGCTTCGAATCGCCGTACAGCTGCTTGCTCGTGATGTCATCGGGCTTGCGCATGTGGAACAGCAACTGGCTGCCCACGGCCGCCTTGGCCACGAAGCCGTTGTGCGCGAGCGTGCTCTTGGTTTCGTTGGTGCCGGCGATGACCCAGGTGCCGTTGCTGTTGCGATGGAGCAGGGTGGGAAAGGCGTCGAGGTTGGAACCGGTGTGCAGCAGGCGGGCGGAGCCGGCGCCCTTGGGAAACATGGTGGTGGCGTTCTCCGCCAGCAGATCGTGCAGCTGCCGGTCGGCGCTTTCGTTGTAGGCTTTCTGGAAGGCCGCGCTGAAATCGGCAAAGCGCTTGGGCAGCGGGAACTCGGTCTTGAAGCGACCCGATTGCTTGCTGTCGATCACGTCCAGTTGATAGAGGCCGCGCGTGTCCGCGACCGCGAGGTTGGCCGGCGCCTTGAGCACGAAGTCGATGGGCAGGGCGTAGTTGAGGTTTTCGTCGGGCGACTTCATCAGCACCACGCCGATGACCTTGCCGTCCTTGTCCAGCAACGGACCGCCACTGTTGCCCGGCGACGCGGCGGCGGAGAAGCGCATCCACTGCCAGCGTCCGTCTTCTTCCTCGGGCGTCTGCGAGGTGTACAGGCCATCGCGGATCACGATGCCGGTGCCGAGCGCGTTGCCTACGGCATAGACCACCTCGTTCATGGCCGCGTGGGTATTGGGTTCCAGCGGGGTGACCTTCGGCGGGTCCTTCAGGGTGAACTCGACAAAGTCCTGCTGCAGCGAGAAGCGGGTGACCTTGTCGATGGCGAATACATGGCCGCTGGCATCGCGCAGCGCGGGTTCGCCCATCAGGCTGTCGATACCGAGGGAGAGGACGTGTCCTGCGGTGACGAAATGGTTGTCGCCCAGCGCGAAGGCCGTGCCGACCGAGTAGTACTTGTCGTTGCGCTGCTGGAAAGGGAGCTGGTCCAACGGCAGCGGTCGTTCGTAGGTAAGCGGATCGTTCACCGGCTTGGGAATCACCACCTCGAAGGTGGCGGCCTGCACGCGCGGCAGTTCGGCCGGATCGAGCGTGGCGGCACGCAGTGCCGGCGCGAGCGCCAGACAGGCGAGCAGGACGGCTGTGCGCCCAATCCGTTGGAGCTTCGTTGTGGTCACGTGCCGAACGCGAACTGCCCGCTGATCCATGGACTCCCCTCGATGTCGCTGGCGCCACGGCGGCGCCGATCCCGCGCCGAGTGTAGCGAAGGTTTATTGCCGCGAAACGGGGCCCGGAACGACGGTCATGGCATCGCCTCGCCGACGGCATCCCGTTGCCATGCGGGTGTACCCCTTGCGGCGGGCTGCACTAAGCTGCGCGCATCGCACGGGAGCGGTACATGCCTGATCCGATCGCCGCCAGCACGCTGCAACTGCCACCCGGCCCGTGGGCGACCGTGCTGGATGCGCTGTGCGCGCGCTTTCCCCAGATCGGCCGCGAGCAATGGCTGGACCGTTTCGCCCGTGGAAGGGTGCAGGACGAGGAGGGCATGCCTTTGGCGGCGGATGCGCCCCATCGGGTCGGCCTGTGCGTGCGTTATTTCCGCGAGGTGGCCGATGAGGCGGTGATTCCCTTCCAGGAAACCCTGTTGCATGTCGACACGCACCTGGTGGTGGTCGACAAGCCCCATTTCCTGCCGGTGACGCCGGCGGGCGGCTTCGTGCAGGAGACGCTGCTGAACCGGCTGGTGCGCAAGCTGGGCAATCGCGAGCTGGTGCCGCTGCATCGGATCGATCGCCATACGGCCGGGCTGGTGCTGTTCTCCGCGGACCCTGCGAGTCGCGCCGCGTATCAGTCGCTGTTTCCACAGCGCCGCATCGAAAAGCACTACGAGGCGTGGGCGCCGCCGTTGCACGGGCTGACCTTCCCGCACGTGCGCCGATCGCGCATCGAACGTGGCGAGCCGTTCTTCCGGATGCATGAAGTCGAAGGTGAGCCCAACAGCGAGACACGGGTCGAAGTGATCGAGCGCGCGGACCATCATTGGCGCTATGCGCTGCAACCGGTCACGGGCAGGAAGCACCAGTTGCGGGTGCACATGGCCGGCCTCGGCGCGCCGATCCTCCATGATCCGTTTTATCCGCAGCTGACTGAGTCCGCACCGGACGACTATGCGAGGCCGCTGCAATTGCTGGCCAAACGGCTGTCATTTGTCGATCCGCTGAGCGGAAAGATGCGCGAGTTCGCCAGCGAACTGGAGCTGGCATTGCCTGACTAGACGTCACGGCCGGCGACCCTGCAGCGTTGGAGGCTGCGTCAGCAGGCGCAAGCGCCGAGGGGATACATGCCTCACGCGCGCCCTATCAAGCACAAATCCGGCCGCGCCCCGTTAAAATGCCGGGCCATTCCCACGGAACTCTTCGCGCGTGAACTCCGCCGTGTTCTCTACTGCCCCTGACGTGGCGCTGGAGGCCCTGTTCGTGCCTTTCGAAACCGGCGCACTGAAACTGCCGGCGGACGGGCGCGCGCTGTTCCTGCGCGCCAGGGACGGTTTCCGTCTGCGCGAGATGGCGCAAGCCGGCTGGGTCTGCGAGCAGAGTTTCAGGCCCTTTGCCGACGCACTGGAACGCAGCGGACGGCGTCTTGCCGAAGCGAACAGCACCGAGCGGTTCCCGCTGGTGCTGCTGTTGCCACCTCGGCAGCGCGAGGAGGCGCGTGCGCTGTTTGCGCAGGCGGTCGAGCGCGTCGCGCCGGGCGGCATCGTGCTGGCCGCCGTGCCCAATGCGGAAGGTGCCAAGTCAGCCGAAGGCGACCTGATACGCCTGGCAGGTTCGGTGCAGCAGCTTTCCAAGCACAAATGCCGGGTGTTCTGGACGTCGCCTTCCGACGGACAAATCGACCGCGCATGGCTGGCGTCTTGGCTGGCCCTGGACACGCCACGGCGCAACGAGGCCGGCTATGTCAGCCGGCCCGGCCTGTTTGCCTGGGACCGCATCGATGCCGCCTCCGCCCTGCTGGCGGATCACCTGCCGGCCGACCTGGCAGGCCGCGTCGCCGATCTCGGGGCTGGTTACGGCTATCTTTCGACGCAGCTGATTCGCCGCTGTCCGGGCGTCACGGCGATCGACCTGTATGAGGCGGAGGCACGCGCGCTGGAGCCGGCGCGGCTCAATCTCGACGAGGCGCGACATGGGTCGGGCCGGCATGTCGACGTCACGCTGCACTGGCACGACGTCGCGCAGGGTTTGCCGGGGCGCTACGACGCCATCGTCAGCAATCCGCCGTTCCACCAGGGACGCGAGGATCTGCCGGCGCTGGGCCGCGCGTTCATCCAGACTGCCGCGGACGCACTGCTGCCGCACGGCCGGCTTTGGCTGGTGGCGAACCGGCATCTCCCTTATGAGGCTACGCTCGCGGCGCGTTTTGCCGACGTGCGCGCCGTGACGGTGCAAGAAGGATTCAAAGTGATCGAAGCTCGCGGAGTGCACGCATGAAACTGGTGAAGCTGATCGCCAACCTCGGCTACGGCAGCCGCAAGGACGTGGCCATGATGTTCCGCGAAGGTCGCATCACCGATCCCGACGGCGAAGTGCTCTACGCCGACGACAAGGTGCCTCACGAGCACATCCGCATCGACGACGAGCCGCTCGATCCGCCGACGGGCCTCGTGTTGATGATGAACAAGCCGCTGGGCGCCACCTGTTCGCGCAAGGACCAGGGTCGTGTGGTCTATGATCTGTTGCCGCCGCGCTTTCGCGTGCGCGACCCGGCGCTGTCGACCGTGGGCCGGCTCGATCGCGACACGTCGGGTCTGTTGTTGTTTACCGACGACGGCAGCCTGCTGCATCGGATCATCTCGCCGCGTGCGCAGGTGGCCAAGGTGTACGAGGCGACGTTGGCAAACGATCTTGGCGGTGACGAAGGCGCGCTGTTCGCGAGCGGCACGATGATGCTGGAATCGGAAAAGGAACCGCTGGAGCCGGCGCTGCTCGACGTGCTTGGGCCGCGCCACGCGCGCCTGACCTTGACCGAAGGGCGTTATCACCAGGTGCGGCGCATGTTCGCCGCCATCGGCAATCACGTGGAGACGCTCACGCGTATTTCGGTGGGAGCACTGACCTTGGAGGATCTTGCGGCAGGGCAGTGGCGCACGCTCGATCAGGACGACGTGGCGAAAATCTTTGCGCCGCCGTCGCGCGATTGAGCGCGACGGCAGGATTGCAGCATCAGCCGAATTGCTGTTCGCGGCGTCGCGCGAGTTCGTCTTCCCTGCGCGAATGGGCGCCGGGCTGCCAGGAAACCAGCTTGAATCTGGCGTCGTCCTGGAGGCGGTTCTTTGGAGCGTCCTGCGTGTCGCGATGAAGCATCCCTGCTACCAGCTGCATTCCGCGCTCAATGGCGGAACGGGCGAGAAGCATGTGCATTGTGTGGACTCCGGGCTACCCCTGCGCAGCCGTCGAGCCGATCTAATCATCTTCACGGGCGATACACAAATGCCAATCGTCACTGAATTCTTCCGTAAGTTTGCGGAATGCCTCGCTTATTCTTCACATACGTGAAGGCTGTTTTCATGCGCTGTTTCCAGCCAATACCTTGCGTGGCGTAGCTCTCGCGCCGATATAACTTCAGTCAGCTTCCCCTAGCGAAATCTCGGTGCGTATGCGATCTCTGCGTTTCGACAATGCCTTCATCCGCGAGCTTCCTGGCGACCCCGAGCAAGGCATTCATCGGCGCCAGGTGCTGGGCGCGCTGTATTCGCCGGTGCAACCCACGCCAGTGGCCGCGCCGCGCGTGGCCGCGTGGTCGCGCGAGATGGCGCAAGCACTCGGCTTGAGCGATGCGGATATCGCCAGCGAGCGGTTCGCGCAGGTTTTCGGCGGCAACGCCTTGCTCGAAGGCATGCAGCCCTACGCAGCGAACTATGGCGGGCACCAGTTCGGCGTATGGGCCGATCAGCTTGGCGATGGACGTGCCATTTCCCTGGGGGAAGTGATCACCGAGGCAGGCCAGCGCTGGGAGTTGCAGCTCAAGGGTGCGGGACCGACGCCGTATTCGCGTGGCGCCGATGGCCGCGCGGTGCTGCGGTCGTCGATCCGCGAATTCCTTTGCAGCGAGGCGATGCATCACCTGGGCGTCCCCACCACACGTGCCTTGAGCCTGGTCGTCACCGGCGACACGGTGGTGCGCGACATGTTCTACGACGGGCATCCCGAAGCAGAGCCCGGCGCCATCGTCTGCCGCGTATCGCCCTCGTTCGTCCGCTTCGGCAACTTCGAGTTGCCGGCAGCGCGGGGCGATCTCGCGCTGCTGAAGCAGCTGGTCGATTTCACCATCGCTCGCGACTATCCGGGGCTCGATGGCGAAGGCGAAGCGCTCTACGCGGAATGGTTCGCCCAGGTGTGCGAGCGCACCGCCGTGACGGTTGCGCACTGGATGCGCGTGGGCTTCGTGCATGGCGTGATGAATACCGACAACATGTCCATCCTCGGACTCACCATCGACTACGGTCCCTACGGTTGGATCGACAACTTCGATCCGGAATGGACGCCCAACACCACCGATGCCGGGCGTCGCCGTTACCGCTTCGGCCAGCAGCCGAATGTGGCCTGGTGGAACCTCAGCCGGCTGGCGGTGGCCTTGTCGCCGCTGTTTTCCGGCGTCGAGCTGTTGCAGGCCGGGTTGGACCGTTACGCAGCGGCATACGCTGCCGCCGACCGCGAGAACGTGGCGGCCAAGCTTGGCTTCGCGGTTTGCCGCGATGAAGACGTGGAGCTCATGCGCTCATTGCACGCACTGCTCGCGGAAGCGAATGTCGACATGACGTTGTTCTTCCGCGCGCTCGCCGACGTGGATCCGCGGCATCCATCGTGGACGGCGCTGCGCGAGGCGTTCTATGACGAGGCGATGCGCGTGGCTGCGGAACCCGCTTTTCTGGCATGGCTGGCGCGTTATGCGGCGCGTGCCATCGACGACCCGCTGCAGGGGGAACAACGGCGTGCGCGCATGAACGCCGCCAACCCCCGCTACGTGTTGCGCAACTACCTCGCGCAGGAAGCGATCGATCGCGCCACGCAGGGCGACTACACGGGCATCGACGAATTGCTGGATGTCATGCGCCGGCCTTACGACGAGCAGCCGGGGCGCGAGCGTTTCGCGCAGAAGCGTCCCGACTGGGCCATGCACAAGGCGGGTTGTTCGATGCTCTCGTGCAGCTCGTAAGCACCGCTCAGTGCAGCACGCTCGCCAGGAACTGACGCAGCTGCATGGAATTGAGCGCGCCGGCCTGGCGGGCGATCTCGCGGCCGCCACGCAGCACCAGCAAGGTGGGAATACTGCGGATGCCAAAGCGCTGCGCCAGCGCCGGCTGGGCCTCGGTATCCACCTTGGCGAGCCGCAACTGCGGCTCCAGCGCACGCGCCGCCTCCGTGAAGACGGGAGCGAAGTTGCGGCAGGGCCCGCACCACGGTGCCCAGAAGTCCACCACCACCGGAAGGTCGCCACGGCCAGCCACGGCGTCGAAGTTGCCTGATGTCAGCTCAACCGGCTTGCCTTGGAACAAGGGCTGCTTGCAGCGTCCGCACACCGGATGTTCGCCGAGCCGTTCGGACGGCACGCGATTGAGCGCGCTGCAATGGGGGCAGGGAATATCCAGCGTGGTGGACATGGCGGACCTCGTGACGAACACTCGATGTCGCGTCAGATGGTGATGGCGAGGCCCTGAAACAAGGTGGAGGGGAAGGATGGATGGCGGTCGCGACCGGCAGCCCGTGGTGCGCCTGGCGATGCTCCTGGGTATCTGCTGGACGTCGCCCAACAGCCTGCTGGGACTGTTGGCCGGCCTCGCCTGTCTGCCGTGGGGCGCGCGGCTGCAATGGCGCCGACGCGATTGCGCGCTGGTGTTCCGCCATATGCCGTGGCGTGGCGTGGGTGGCGCGCTTACGCTGGGCAACGTGATCCTGTGCACCGGCGGAGAGCTGGACATGCCGTGTGCGACCTATGCCCATCGCGCCGGCCACGGCGACGAGCCGATCATTTCACTGGCCGATCACGAGCGCGCCCACGTCTACCAGTACATGGTGCTGGGGCCGTTGTTCCTGCCGCTGTATGCGTTGCACGGTGGCGTGAGCGCGCGCAATCGATTCGAGCGCGCGGCGGATCGCTATGCGCGCTGCGGCGCCGGCTGGTGGCCGTGGCGAAAGTTCGAGTGACTCAGAGCGGGTAGCGCACCGACAGGTTCACGCTGTTGCACCAGTAACCCGAGCCGCCGCCGTTGGCCGACGCGGCCGAACTGCGGCCCAGCTGAAGCTCCAGCCTTCCGTTGCCCGGCAGGCGGCCACTGAGCGAGGCGCCGACGGTATACACGCTGGCGCCCGCACCATCGGTGACCTGCCGGCCAACCGCCGCCACGCCACGGACCTTCCACTCCTGGCTGAGGCTGTATACGCCGACCAGGCCGATCTGTGCCGTGCGGTAGTTGGCCGGGTTGAAGTACACGCCGTGGCTCGGCTGGCTGCTGTGGAAGATGCGTGCGGAGAACTCCGCGCCGATCGCACCGCCCGTATCGGGGATGTCGTAGGGACTCAACAGGATCTTCAGCGTGCCGCCATCGCGATGATTGCCGTCGCTGAAATCCTGGCGGTAATACGTCGGCACGACGTACCAGCGCGAGGCCGGGCGCAGGCTGACGCCCACGCTGTAGACGTCGTAGATCAGGCGGTCGGCGATGGCCGTGTCCGTCGGCACCGGCGCGCGTTCGGCACCCGTCGACAGGCTGAAGCTGTCGCTCGGCTGCAAGGTCCAGCGCGCGCTGCCCTGCAGGTAATTCCAGCTGCCGCTACGGCCCGGGCCCAGATCGAGATCGATGCGGTTGTCGTCGCCCAGATGCCATTCGCCCAGCAACGACAGATCGTCGAGCCGATGCGACTGCAGGTCGTCTTCGACATGCGTGGTGCCTGCTGCGATACCCCAGCGCTGCGTCCAGCCGTCATGGCCGGAGGGCGCGAAGCGGTAGGCGCCGCCGACATGCCAGGTGTCCAGCCCGTCGCTGTCGTGGCTGTAGGCAAAGTCGCCTTGCAGCTGCGACGACAGCGCAAGGCGGATGTCGTCGCCGAGCAGACGGTATTGCGTGGCCAGGTAACCTTGCTCGGTGGGTGCGGGAGCCGCATCCAGGTAGCTTGCGCTGCGATCTTCCCAACCCAACGACTGCGTGGCGCGCATCAGTTCCACGGTCGGTCGTGTTTGACCCATCGCGAAGGGCGCCACCAGTGCGTAGGCCGCGCGCGGATAGTCCTGCGCGTTCAAGGCCTGTGCGAGGCCCGTGTCGGCCGCCTGGCGCGCGGGAGCGCCCGCGGCCTCCTGCTGCGCGACGCGGAATGCGTCAGCGGCCGCAGGATATTGGCCCAGCCACAAGGTGGATTGCCCGAGCCCCATCGCGGCAGCGTAACGATCGTCGTGCGAGCCGCCTTGCTGGGCCAGCGCCGAGGCGAACAGCGTGCGTGCGCGTGCCGGCTGGTTGTCCGACAGCGCGGCGCGGCCGGCCTGGATATCGCCCGCCATCGAGGCGGTCTGTGCATGCGCTGCCGGCAACAGGAACAGCGCCAGCAGGGGAAGCCGGCGGTTCATTTCGTTCCCCACCGCTTGCGCATCTTGAACAGCTCGGCCACGTAGCCCATCACGCAGCCCGGTTGCAGCACCACGCCATAGAACAGCGTGTACATCAGCAGGCCGAACGGATTGCGGCGAACCGTGAGGTTCTGCGCGTGGAACATGCGCGACTGGATCGCGTACATCAGGTAGTTCACCAGGCCAGCCATCGGCAGCACCAGCAAGGTCATCGGGCCAGCCAGCCAGTAGATGCCGAAACAGGCGAGCAACAGCCCGGGGATGAAGACCAGCGTGTAGACCAGATCCATGTACGGAAACAGCAGGTTCCACCAGATGAACAGGGTGCTCATGCGGCGATGGAACAGCAGGCCGCCATGGGCCTTGAACGCTTCGATGAGGCCACGCGACCAGCGCTGGCGCTGTCGAATGAACTGGCCCAGCGTGGTGGGTGCGTTGGTGAAGGTGATGGCGTCTTCGCAGTAGCCCACGCGATGGCCGTCGCGCAGGATGGCCCAGGTGAGCACGATGTCTTCGCCCACGCAGTCCGGCCAGCCGCCGACCACGCGCAGGATGTCGGTGCGGTACAGCGAGAATGCGCCCTGAGCGACCAGGGTGCCCTGGAACAGGCTCTGCAGGCGCTTCACTGCGGCGATGCCGTGGAAGTAGTCCCACTCCTGCATGCGGGTCACCAGGTTGACGCGCGAGTTGCGCACCAGCACGGCGCCGGCGACCGAGGCGGTATTCGGCGGATCGCTCAGATAGCGCTCCACCAGGCGACGCAAGGCATGGCGATAGAGGTAGGAATCGGCGTCGAGCGTGATGGTCAACGGATACGAGGCGTGGCGCAGCCCGACGTTCAGCGCCTTGGCCTTGCCGCCGTTGCACTTGAGGTCGATCACGTGCAGCCATGGGAAGGAGACGGTGCGCAGGCGTTCCATGGTGCCGTCGGTCGAGCCGTCGTTGATCACCATGACTTCGACCGGGCCGGGATACTCCTGCTGCGCGATGCTTGCGATCGTGCCCAGGATCGACTCTTCCTCGTTGAAAGCGGCGACCAGCACGGTGATGCCCGGCAGGTCCGCATCCGCGAACTGCGAGCGGGGCGGGCGGCGATCCAGCAACAGGCCGACCACCAGGAAAGCATTCATGAAGCCCGGCAGGATGGCGATGCCGAAGATCATCACGTGCGCGAGCACCGAACCCACTTCGTTGCCGAGTTCATGGATCCAGCGTTGCGCCAGCGAGTAGGCGAAGATCGCCCAGGCGATGGAAGCGACCAGCGTCAGCGCGAACTTGAGGCGCACCGACAGGTAGGACCGGCGATGCACCTTGCTGTCGTTGGCGGCGGCCACGGGGAGCGAAACCGCCTTGCCCCTCGCTGGCTGTTCCCGCCACTCTTCCGCATTGATGCTCATGGGTACTCCGATCGTGTGTGGTCGCGCCGCAGGTACAAACCGTCCCTGCCCGCCGGGTGTGGTCCGGTGGGAGAGGCGCTTGGCCGGTCATTCCGGCTGGGCTGCCCGCGTCGACGTGGTGTGTGACCCTGTTTCCTGCTGATGTAGTGGCAAGAGTCGTGCCACGGGGTGCGGGCCGCGCCGCGGACTTCAATCCCGGGTTTTACGGGGCGCCAGCCCCGCGTTTTCGCGCCGGCAGCGGGGTGGGGTAGCCCTTTTCCCAAGGCCCGAGCGACGCCAGGTGTCAATGCATGACAAAAAAAGCCGCGGTCGGGCCGCGGCTTTCGGGAAACGGACGAGGCAAATCAGTGCCCGTTGTCGTCCTGCTTCTTGGGCTCGGGGTGGGGCGCCGGCTTCTGGCCACCATGGCTTTGACCATGGCTTTCACCTTGTGGCGGACGATGCTCTTGCACCGGCCGTTGTGCGGGCTGGACGGGTTGGGCCGGTCGTGCGCCAGGATTCGGCACCGGCCGACGGCGGACCTCTTCAGCCGGCGGCGGGTGGATAGGGCCAGGCTGCGGCCGGTAGGCCGGCGAAGGCGGGCGGTTCTCTGGCGGCCGGTTTTCGGGCACGCGTTCCGGCTGCGGTCGATAGCCTGCCGATGGCACGGGCCGGGCAGCCGGGGCCGCCGGTTGCGGCGGCGGTTGACGAGCGGCCGGTGCCGGTGGCGGCCGATCGCGGTCACGATCGCGGTCATGGTCGCCTCCGTGCCAGCCCGGCGGACGCGGCGGTGGGCGTGCCTCGATGGGACGGCTGTACCAACGGTCGCGCTCCCGGTAGAACGGCCGATCCCGGTAGTAATGATCCCAATACATGCCGATCGAGAACGCGACGATCGGGATGCCGATGCGCGGGCCGTAATCGGCCACGATCACGGGCTGGCTCTGGTAGGTGTACTGCACGAAGGTGCCCGCCACCCAGCCTCGCGTGCCCATGGTAATGACATCGCACCAGGTCCATCCTTCAAGGCAGCCCTGGATGGCCACCGGCGTGCCGGCAGGCAGCTCGGCGACAGGGGGATAGCCGATATCGGGACCGGCGTAGAGGTCGACATACGAAGTGATTACACCGTTGGCGCCCTGTGCGGCGGCCGTGCCCGTCAGGGCCAACGAAAGCAGGATCGTGCAGGGATAGCGTCGCATCGAAGTCTCTCGTGGGTATGCGACCCGATCAGACCCCCGCCGATGAGAAGGCATCGTCAATCCTGTGTAAGCGCGCCGGCCTGCCCTTCAGGAAGAACAACGGCGGCGAAACACCCAACCATCAGGCCATCTCCGCCAACTGCCCCTGCACCTCGTTGATCGAGTTGCGGATGCGCTGGCTGAAGATCGAATCCTCGTGGTGGATCATCACCAGCCGTTCGGTGGCGCGCGTCATCGCCACGTACAGCAGGCGCGCTTCGTCGGCTTCGTCCTTGCCCGGCTTGGGCAGCGAGCCAAGCCCGGGAATGATCACCAGCGGAAATTCCAGGCCCTTGCTGGAGTGCATGGTGACCAGCTTCACCGTGTCGTCCACCACGAACAGCGAGCTCTTGCCGTTGCCTTCCGCCAGGCGGCTGGGAATGCCGGCGCGCTCCAGCGCCTCGTGCAGCTTCTCGCCTTCCCAGGTATTGCGAAAGATCACCGCCATGTCCGACAGCCGTCGCCCGTGGCTGTGCTCGTGGCGCAGCCGGTCGATGATGGCCGGCAGCTGGTCTTCCTGCCGCTCCACGCGAATCAGTTCCGGCAGGGCGCCGCGCCGGCCCGCGCTTTGCGGCGCGATCAGCGGCACGCTGTCGTCGTCCTCACTGCGTTCGAGCAGCAGTTCATTCGCGAAGCCGCGCGCCACGGAGAGGATTTCCAGCGTGTTGCGGTAATTGAGCTTGAGGATGGTGGTGCGGCCCTGCGCCTGCACACCGAGGCTTTTCCAGCTGATCTTCTTGCGGCTGGCCTGGCCGTAGATGTTCTGCGCGTCGTCGTACAGCACCAGCAGCGAGTTGGTATTGGGATCGATCATCTGCACGATGAGCTTGTACCAGTCCGGCTCGAAATCGTGGCCTTCATCGATCAGCACCGCGCCGTACTGGAAGCGCGGAATCTGCCCGCGATCCACGCCCTCGATCACCGCCGGCGGCAGCTCGTCGGCGAAATGCGGGCCGTCGGGCGGCAACGGCACGTGGTACGCGGTGAGCATGCTGCGGCACCACTTGTGGAAGTTGTAGACCTGCACCTTGTCGCTGAGGCCGCGCTCGCCCATCAGTTGTTCGAGGCGCGCGGCCAGCGTCTTGTTGTAGCAGAGCACCAGGATCGGCCTGGACAGCGCGCGCGCCAGCTCCATCGCGCGAAAGCCCAGGATCATCGTCTTGCCCGAGCCGGCCACGCCGTGAATGATGCGGTGCTCGTCGCCCAGCGAGCGCGCGAGCAATTCCTGCTGCGCGTCCATCACCTTGATGAGGTCCGGCACTTCCACCTTCGTCACATTCGCGCGATCGCTGGAGGCAAACAGGCCGAACTGGCCTTCGCCCGGTTCCACGCGGATTTCCGGGAAAAGATGCCAGCGCACGCGATCGATCTGCGGCAGCGTGAGCGCCGTGGGAAACACCTGCGGAAACATCGCCCACAGCCGTTCCTGGAACGCCTCGGACTCCACCGACTCGTACATCTCGTCCTGGCAGATCACCAGGTGCGCGGGAATCACCGTGTCGAGCTCACCCGCTTCGAACTGCTTGCGGCTGATGTTGGCCAGTACCACGCCGTAGCCCCACGGCATCAGCAACTTGCCCTCGTACGTGTGGCCGGGCGGGTGGCGCAGCGCCGGATCGTGCTGCAGCACCTTGTAGATCTCGCTGGCGCAGTCGCGCGCCTGCATCAGCGGGTTGTGCTCCTTCACGCTGCTGCTGCCGGTGAGCAGGGTGAACAGCGTGCGGTCGGCGTGCTGGATGGTGCCGGGCTTCCAGTCCTTCACTTCCAGCACCAGCAGGCCGCGGCGAGGATGGAACACGATGAAGTCGGGGCGGCGCTGCCTGGGGCCGATCGGGACGTCGTACCACAGCAGGTAGTCGTCCTCGAGCTTCTGTTCCAGCCGTTCGGACAGCCGCTTCTCGCCGCTGGTCATGCGGGAAAGGCAGCTGTTTCGAGAAGGAATGAGCGTCGCCATCGTGTCCCCTGGGCGTGCGGATTGGGCGACGTTAGCGGATCGGGGGCGACTGTCAATCCGGCGTGCCTGCCGCTTGGATTTTCTCCAAGACGCCAAAAGGAGGCAGGCGTAAGGTCGTTCGCATGCCTTTGGCCGTCACGGAGACCACGATGAGCACGTATCCCACGCCGATCGTCCATGAGCTGTTTCCCTATCTGCGCGTGCGCAATGCCAGCGCCGCCATCGACTACTACCAACGCGCTTTCGGGGCGCGGTTGCGGCTTCGCCTGGACGAGGCGGGCACGGGCAGGGTGGGGCATGCGGAGATGGAGCTGGGTTCGGCAGTGCTGATGGTGTCCGACGAATATCCCGAGTGCGACATCCTCGGTCCGCAGAGCGTGGGTGGCACCAGCGTCTCCATCCATCTGCATGTCGACAACGCCGATAACGCACTGGCGCGCGCGGTGGCGGCGGGAGGCACGCTGATACGCCCGGCGCAGGATGCGTTCTACGGCGAGCGCGGCGGCACCGTGCGCGACCCGTTCGGGCACGAGTGGCTGATCGGCCACAGCATCGAGGACGTGAGTCCCGAGGAAATGCAGCGCCGTTACGACGCGCTCATGTCCGAGGGCTGATGCGGCTCCAGCGCTGCAACGTATCGCCCGCCACGCCGACGCGCGCGCAGGCCCGCGCAGCGATGCCGTCGTGCAACGCCGCGCGGAAGATCGGTGCCACCGACCACAGTGCCCTTGCAGCGAGCCGTGACTGCGCCCGCTGCAAGGATGTGCGGCCCAGCAGTGCCTCGGCCCACTCCGGCAACAAGGCGGCGCCGGCCTGCAGGAACACGTCGCGCGACAGACCAGCCGCCGGGACGGGCAGGCGCACGCGCGAAAGCACCTCGAGCACTTCGCGCGAGCGGTGATCGAAACGCAGCTGCGGCTGCACGCTCCGGAAATAGGCGGCCACCTGCGCTTCCGAGCCGGGCACATCCCGCGCACCCAGCGCTTGCGCCACGCGTCGCACTTCGTCGTAGTAGCGATCGGCAGCGCCTGCGGGCAGCGATGCGTGGCTGTAGCGTCGATAGCCCTGCAGGAAGCTGTAAGCCTC
>Ga0310811_10005014_pt1 | contig 16689 bp, 15 predicted proteins | sample YCmetagenome_FD_207642 | JGI IMG/M metagenome (GOLD analysis project Ga0310811, IMG submission 207642) | Soil microbial communities from experimental microcosm in Duke University, North Carolina, United States - YC | ecosystem: Engineered > Artificial ecosystem > Soil microcosm > Unclassified ...
GCCCACTTGTGACTGCTGCAATAGCCGCTTCTCTGGATACCTTTTGCCCAGGCTGTATAATCATAATGAGTAAGCGACTCCGCCAGGTGGCTGAACTGCTTGCGTTCCGTCATAATACGGGCAAAATCCTGGAATGACTCCAGCACCGAATCGTATTTTTTATAGTGGGTGGTTACTTTTTTGTTGTTGTAGTAATATGTATGCGCATCGTAACCTTTTACACCGAACTGGTTGTTCAGGTTTTTGGCGATCTTGCTGTTTCCGCAGCCTGATTCGTGCATAGCAACTGCCAATACAATACTCGCCGGAACCCCGGTTTCGTGCATAATACGCACAGCGTTGTCCTTAAATTTCTCGATATAAGATTGCGAGGTATTCTGAGCCGACACGGCCAGCGCTGACACCATTAGGGATGTAATCAGTAATAGTTTCTTCATAATCTACTTTTTTCTAATGAGCATGATTCCGTCACGAACCGGGAGAATTAGTTTTTCAACCCGGGTATCATTTCCAATCACGTCATTAAGCTCGCGGATCGATCTGGTATCGGCATCATCTTCGCTGCCATAAACCTTCCCTTTCCACAGAACATTATCAATTATAATTAGTCCGCCTGACCTTACTTTGTCAAATATTAACTGAAAATAGTTTAAATTATTCTTTTTATCTGCATCAATAAAAACAATATCAAAATTATTTTCGGGTATTTCTACGATAATCTCGGCCGCCTGGCCGAAGTGTAGCCTTATTTTTTTATCCACATCTGTGGATTTAAAGTGTTGGACGAGCATCTCTTCCAGCTCGCGGTTCACTTCAATAGTATGGATGATGCCCTCTTCCGTCAGTCCCTCAGCCAGGCAAATGGTTGCATAACCGGTAAACGTTCCTATTTCCAGGATACGCTTCGGCTGCATCATTTTGCTCAGCATGCTTAACAGTCTGCCCTGGTAATGCCCCGATAACATATGGGGCCGCAACACCTTTAAATAGGTCTCGCGATTGATCTTTTGCAAAGCCGGTGGCTCCGGATCGCAATGATCTTCCAGGTAGAGCTGAAGGTCATGGGGTAGGATCTCCATGGCGGCAAAGGTACACCGTTGATTTGAATGATTTACGGATTTCGTTGATTTTTTTACTTAAGTATTTGATTTATAGCTATAATCAAAATTGACTTAAGAGGCATTTTGTTGCCTTTTTAGCTTATATTCGTTCGACACTCTTCTAAATTCAAGACTTTTCGAACCAAAGTTTATTAATAATCCTGTTTCTAATTTATACGCTTCTAAATAATTTAAAGCCTGGGCAAATTGGATATCTTCTAGCTTGCTGATCGCTTTTAACTCCACAATCACTTTTTCTTCGACCAGGAAATCCACACGTCTCGCCCCAACATTTATCGATTCGTAATATATGGGCATTTCTAATTCACGCGAAAACTTTAATCCCTGAATTTCCATTTCAATAGCTAAACATCGTTGATAAATCACTTCCTGAAACCCATTACCGAGTGTGGAATGAACTTTTAATGCACAGCCTATTATTTTTGCAGTTATTTCAGTGTGCTTATAGCTGTTATTGATTATATCTTTCATTGAATAAGGTTTAGTAATCTAAAATTACAATTAAAAACAATATCCCACTGAGTTAATCAACGAAATCCCTAAATCATTCAAATCAACGGTTCTGACTCATCCACGACTGAAGTAAAATAATTGCAGATATATTATCTACCAACTCCTTATTCTGCCTGGCTTTCTTCCCCATTCCACTTTGTGCAATAGCAGCTGAAGCCATCTTAGAAGTAAATCGTTCATCCAGCATTTCAATTGGAATCGCCGGGAAAGTTTTTTTGAGCAGATTAACAAACCCCTTTACATGAATAGCTGATTGGGATGGGGTGTTATCCATTTGCTTAGGTTCGCCCACAACAAACCGCTCTACCTGTTCGGTTTGCAGATATTTTTTAAGATAGTCGATAATATCTTTAGGATGAATGGTATCCAAACCTGTTGCTATGATCTGCATTGGGTCGGTCACTGCGATGCCGATGCGCTTGGTACCGTAATCGAAAGCCATTACTCTCATGAGAGATGTGAGATATGAGATGTGAGATATGAGAGCATAATGCCAAAGATATGGTTATTGGATGTAACCGTTAAATGTAAAAATATCGACTTAAAACAGGCTGTCTCAAATCTCATATCCCACATCTCATATCTAATTATTACCTTGCACCAAATGCAGTTTAAACACATAGCGGGGCAAGAGGCTGTTAAGCAAAGGCTTATTAATACGGTGAATGACAACCGGGTTAGCCATGCGCAGTTGTTTTTGGGGCCAGAAGGCTCTGGAAGCCTGTCTCTTGCTGTTGCTTATGCACAATATTTATCCTGCGAGGACCGTCAGCCGGATGACTCCTGTGGGGTTTGTTCATCATGCCGCAAGTATCAGAAGCTGATGCATCCGGATCTGCATTTTTCTTACCCGTTTTTCGCAAAGGATAAGAACGATACGGCCCTCACTTTTATAGAACAATGGCGAGAAGCGTTGACGGCTAATCCATACCTGAGCCTCGATATCTGGCGCAGTTATTTAGATGCCGAGAACAAGCAGGCCAACATAAACATTGCAGAGTGCCACCAGATCATCAAGAAATTAAGCTTTAAGCCATTTGAGTCAGAATATAAAATATTGATCCTATGGCTGCCTGAATACCTGGACAAGGAAGGTAACTCGTTGCTTAAAATTATCGAAGAGCCGCAACCTAATACCTTGTTCCTGCTTGTCGCACAAAACCAGGACCAGATACTGAATACCATTTTATCGCGCACGCAACTGGTGAAAATTCCGGCTTTGGGTTATGATGAGATCAAAGAAGAACTGATGCAAAATCATCATCAGACTGAATTCGCGGCAGCGGAAATTGCTTATTTAAGCAACGGCAACCTGACTGAAGCGCTTTCCATGCTGCAGCAGGAAAACAAAAGTTACCATACTTTATTTGTACAATGGTTACGCCTTTGTTTTGGCAATAAAGGGTCGGAAGTAATGGACTTTGTGGATCAGGCCGCAAAAATGGGCCGCGAGAACCAAAAGAACTTTTTGCGTTACGGCATCAGCTTTATACGCGAATGCTGCCTACTGATGGCAGGCGCGGGTAACCTTGTCCATTTACCGGCAAACGAACTGGAAACGGCACAAAAGATGACCAACGTAATGAATACCGCCATGGCCCAGGCCATCAGTACCGAGCTGGAAAAGGCGCATTATCACGTGGAGCGAAATGCTAATCCGAAAATCTTATTTTTAGATGTATCTTTACAAATTATAAAAGTTTTAAATTTTAAAACGCTCCCCCAGGGGACTCATTATATACCAAACTAAACTATGGGATGTGGAAGTTGCTCATCAGGCGGATGTACCCCCGCCGGCTGTAAAAGTAATGGCTCGTGCCTTACTAACGGCTGCAGCAAATTAGACGTTTACGACTGGCTGTCTAACATGGACATGCCGGCAAATTATAGGCCTTTTTCTATTATCGAGGTGAAATTTAAAGGTTCGCGCAAGGACTTTTATGTCAATAACGATAATATATACCTGGAGGCCGGAGAGCTGGTTGTTGTTGAAACTCCAACCGGTGGTTTCGACGTGGGCCATGTATCTGTAACCGGCGAATTGGTTCGTATGCAGATGGTTAAACGCCACGTTACCGAGGCCGATATTACCAAAAAGATCTATCGCAAAGCCACTCCGGCTGATGTTGACAAGTGGAAAGCCGCCAAAGAATTGGAGTGGGAAACCATGCACAAAACACGCAAGCTGGCTTTAGAACTTGGCCTGTCGATGAAGATAAGTGATGTGGATTACCAGGGCGACAAAACCAAGGCGACCTTCTATTATACAGCCGAAGGCCGCGTTGATTTTCGCGAACTGATCAAAAAGATGGCTGAGGCTTTCAGGATCAGGATAGAGATGAGGCAGATCGGTATGCGGCAGGAGGCAAGTCGTTTAGGTGGTATCGGATCATGCGGACGTGAGTTGTGCTGTTCAACCTGGCTGACTGATTTCAAAACAGTTTCTACCTCTGCGGCGCGTTACCAGAATCTTTCTTTGAACACTTTAAAGCTGGCCGGTCAGTGCGGTAAATTAAAATGCTGCCTCAACTACGAGCTGGATACCTATATGGATGCGCTGAAATATATTCCGGATAACGTGAATATATTGAAGACCGAAAGAGGCGATGCACGTTTACAGAAAACAGATATCTTTAAAAGGTTAATGTGGTTTAGCTATCCGATGGACGATACCTGGATTCCATTGGAAATTAACCGGGTAAAAGAAATACAACAACAAAACAGGGAAGGTATTATTCCGGAAGACCTGGGCGAAAGTGTGGAGATAGAAACCAAACCGGCGAAAGTTCTTGACTACGAAAATGTTGTTGGACAGGATAGCCTTACCCGACTGGATGAGCGTAACCGCAACAAGAATAAAAACAAGAACAAGAATAAAAACCGGAACCAGGATAACAGGCAGCCGCAAAACACAGGCGCTCAACAGCCAAAAGAGCAAAAACCAGCAGAAGCTAACAAAAACAATGGCCAGAATAACCAGAACCGTAACAAACGCCGTTTTAAACCGAACAGGAATAACCGGAACGATCAGAACAAGGGGAATGAAAGCGGCTCGTAATTTATTTTTTGCTGCATTGCCTGTTTTGGCCATGCTTTTTTTGAATGGCTGCACCGATCCCAATATGATCGTCGACCAGAATACACCGATTGATAATCATAACTGGTCGTATGCCAATGCTGTAAAAAATGAGGTAAAAATTACTGATAACTCGATCCCCTATAATATTTATATCAACCTGCGGGTAACCGGCGAGTACAAATACTCCAACATATTTGTCCTGTTACATAAAAGCGGGCCTAAACTTAAAGGCACCACCCGTTTCGAGATCAAACTGGCCGATCTGGATGGCGAATGGCTGGGTAAAGGGTCCGGTAATTTATATAGCTACCAGGTTTCTGCTCTAACTAACTTCAAATTCCCTGAAAAGGGCACTTATACCTTCAGTATAGAGCAAAATATGCGCGATAATCCATTGCACGAAGTAAACGATGTAGGCCTGCGTGTGGAAAAGGCTAAATAATCCTGAATTCATCTTATTAAAACCATAGCCGATAACCGCTGTTCTATTTATGATGGGAAAGTGGTTGTTGATATTCGGTTTGTTTATTTCAGTGGCAGTTGCGGCTTGTACCGGGGCACCTGACAACGTCAATAGTGACGCCTCTTCAGGTGATGCCAAACTTGGTGGTGGTTCGCTGCATATTGATAGTTTTAGGGCTACCAGCTCCGGAATTACTGGTAATACAGCTTCTAAATATAGTACTGTAGATACTCCTAAAAACAATCTCTCATCTCCCTATATCGCCGATTCGCTGAACAAGAAAAAGCAGTGATCATAAAATAATTTCTCCTCCTATTTTAAATTTCCTACCTTCGTTTTGCTAAAATTTTTATCAAAATGAGCGTGGTTATTCTTGTTGTTTCTATCGTTGTACTGATCGTTGCTGTTGTTTTGTTCCTGCAAAAGCCAAAGGCTATTAATGGAGTATCGGAAGAGGAGATGCAACGTTTGCGAGAAGAGATTAGTCGCTTGCAAATTGGTTTAGCTAAGGCTGAAGAACGGGCTGCGGGTTTGATATCTGAAAGAGACAAAGCAGATAAATTATTGCAGGAAGAACGTGTGCGGTACGATCAGTCTGTTACCAATCTGAACTCGGAATTACTTGCTGAAAAGAACCGTATGGCCAAAGCTGAAGAAGCCTTTAAAGCGCAACGGGAACGTTTATCAGAACAGGAAAAATCTATACAGGAAATACAACAAAAATTCCAGCTCGAGTTCCAAAATATCGCCAATAAACTGCTGGACGAAAAATCTCAGAAGTTTGTTGAAACCAACAAAACCAACCTGGATATCTTACTCAATCCGCTGAAAGAAAATATCAAAGCCTTCGAAGAAAAGGTGGATAAAGTTTACAATATGGAGGCGGCTGAACGGAATACGTTGAAAGGTGTCATATCGCAACTAATGGAGTTGAATAAGCTGATCAGCAATGAGGCTCAGAATTTAACCAAAGCATTAAAAGGAGATAGCAAAAAACAAGGTAACTGGGGGGAAGTGATCCTCGAGCGCGTATTGGAGCGTTCAGGGTTAGTAAGAGACCGAGAATACCGCATGCAAGCAAGTTTAATATCTGCGGATGGAAGTCGTTTACAGCCCGACGTTATAATTGACCTGCCGGACGAGAAGCATTTAATCATCGATTCCAAAGTCTCTTTAGTTGCATATGAACGCCTGGTTAACGCGGAAAGTGAAGATGACCGGAAGCTCTTTTCAAAGGCTCATGTAGAATCTATCAGAAACCATGTAAATGGCCTGTCGTCCAAAAACTACCATGACCTGTACCAGATTAATTCTCCTGACTTTGTATTGCTTTTTATCCCAATAGAATCATCTTTCAGCTTTGCCGTACAACTGGACGCTGAGCTGTTTAGTGATGCCTGGGAAAAACGTGTGGTGATCGTTAGTCCATCCACTCTGCTGGCTACGTTACGCACCATATCCAGCATCTGGAAACAGGAACGCCAAAACCGTAATGTCCTTGAAATCGCCCGCCTGAGCGGCGCCATGTATGATAAGTTTGTAGGCTTTGTCGGCGATATGGAAAGTATCGGGAAAAACATTAAACAAAGCCAAACCGCCTATGACAGCGCTATCAATAAACTAACCGAGGGTAACGGTAACCTGACCAAAACAGCCGAGAAAATAAAAGGCCTTGGTGCCAAAGCCAATAAGCAATTGGATCAGAAGTTTATTGAAGAGGGGGAGTGATCTTCTAGTTTATCACACAATCATACTTAGAAGTAACCACCGCAGTACCATCCACATTTATTTTAGGTGATGTTACCTTCAGTTTTACATTGATATTGCCTTCTTTTGATGTTGGGAAACTATCTTTTATGCTGTAAACCATCGAGCCGGTTCCAGTTCCGCTCATCACAACGGAAACCTTGCCGATAACGAGGTTCATATTGAAAGTCGGGGTGAGATCAAAATATGCCTTGCCATCCGTAATTCTTACCAGTTTATAAGTTACCCCTGCGTCGATTTTTATGTTATTACCTTCTTTAACCGGAATATTCATCGGCATACTTTGTGTAAACGTATCTCCGGGCTTTAATGGCTTATCCGGAAATTGTACATTTTTTTGCACCATGGCCATCATCTGTTCCATTTTCTTTTGTGCACTATCTGTTACAGCTTTACCATCAGCAGAGTCAATTTTTATCTTCCAATCCTGGCTGATATGACCCGACAATTTGATATCCTTTTCCGTTGCTTTCGGAGGAATAGGCACTTGATTTCCATTAGCTGAAACGGAAATATTGTTGATCTTATAATCCATATTTACCGGCACAGATTTATCCGCAACAAGTGCGCCAGTCTTCATTACACCGCCCAAAGCAATCGACAAATTGGCGTTCACTGGTTGTGTTATGCCTTGCTCTTTTAGCTTGTCCAGTATCTGCGGATCACCATTCGCGGTGACATTCGCCTTCATATCCACACTCACATTAGTTTGATAATTGTGATTCGGCAGATATTTTATCTTAAATACAACTCCTTGTTGCGCCCACAGTTGCGTGATGCCAAGACACATCAATGCGATCAAAAAAGTCTTTTTCATAAGGTTGGTTCTTAGTATTTTATATTATTAAATATTTATAAATAATCAGTTTTTAAAGGCGTTCCATCCCTGCGCCGTAATGGCGTGGACATTCCCTGAACGGGTGACCAAATTACATCCTGCAGAAGGCTCCGTAATGTGACCGATGACCGAAATATCCATCATTAGCTTTATTTTCTCATAATCCGCCTGCTTTATGGTAAATAAAAGCTCATAATCCTCACCACCGCTCAGTGCGCAAACGGTTGGGTCTAAATTAAATTCGCGGGCAGTTTCATAGGTCATCGGGTCAAGCGGAATTTTATCTTCATAAATATTACAGCCCTTATTACTCTGCTTACAAATATGTAATACTTCCGACGCCAAACCGTCTGATATATCGATCATTGAAGTAGGTTTTATCTTCAGATCTCTCAGTAATTCTACAATATCTTTCCTGGCTTCCGGTTTCAGCTGACGTTCAACAATATAGTCCTTTCCTTCCAGGTCAGGTTGAACATTTGGATTTTCAATGTAGACCAGTTTTTCACGTTCCAGCAATTGCAAGCCGACATAAGCGCCTCCTAAATCTCCTGAAACACAGATCAGATCTCCTTCCTGTGCGGTATTACGGTAAGTAATATCTTGTTCATCAGCATACCCTATAGAAGTCACGCTGATAACCAAACCCTGCCTTGATGATGTAGTATCACCACCTACCAGGTCCACATTATATTTTTCACAGGCCAGGTAGATGCCTTCATACAGTTCTTCAACAGCCTCAAGCGGAAATTTACTGGAAATACCTATCGATACCGTCACCTGGCTCGCAGTCCCATTCATTGCGTAAATATCACTCAGGTTTACCTGGACCGATTTATAGCCCAAATGCTTCAGAGGTGTATAAGCCAAATCAAAATGAATGCCTTCCAACAGCATATCGGTTGAAATCAAGGCCTTTTTTCCTTCAAAATCAATTACCGCTGCATCATCACCAATACCTTTTTTAGTGCCCGGTTGCTTTACCTTAATCATCTTGGTTAAATGATCGATCAACCCAAACTCGCCCAAGGACTCTATACTTGTTCTTTCGCTATTTTCGAACATAATTTTTCTTACTCTGCTACATCCCGCCGAAGGCGGAAAAAAATTTTGGTTTTTAAAGACCTAACTGAGCCGATATTTCCAGCATCCTTTCAATCGGTTTTACAGCTCTTTTTATAATATCTGCAGGAACAGTTACCTCAGGCAGTTCATTTTTCATACACAAGTACAATTTTTCCAGTGTATTTCTTTTCATGTGCGGGCAATCATTGCAGGCACAATTGTTATTTGGCGGCGCCGGAATAAATACTTTATCCGGGTTTTCCTTTTGCATCTGGTGTATAATACCCGATTCTGTCGCTACTATAAATTCCTTCTCAGGACTTTTAGTTGCATATTTCAACAAACCAGTTGTTGAACCTATGTAATCGGCCATTTTAAGTATTACATCCTCACATTCAGGATGCGCCAGCAATTTTGCATTTGGGTAACGCTCTTTTAGTTTGGTGATCTTCTCTCTCGAGAATATCTCGTGTACCATACAGGCACCGTTCCATAAAACTAAATCACGTCCTGTTTTCTTTGCCACATAAGCTCCCAGGTTTTTATCCGGTCCGAAAATGATCTTCTGATTTTTCGGTAAGCTTTCCACTATCGCCACTGCATTGCTTGATGTGCAAACTATATCGCTCAATGCTTTCAGTTCAGCTGTGCAATTCACATAGGTGATCACCAAATGATCAGGATAATTTTCTTTAAACTTCCTGAACAGGTGCGGCGGACAGCTGTCGGCTAAAGAACAACCAGCTTTCACATCAGGTAACAAAACCTTCTTTTCTGGAGATAATATCTTCGCTGTTTCGGCCATGAAGTGTACACCGGCAAATACAATGATATCGGCGTCTGTTTTGGCTGCCTGCTGAGATAATCCCAGGCTGTCGCCAATATAGTCAGCAATATCCTGTATGTCGGGCTCCTGGTAATAGTGAGCCAAAACAACTGCATTCTTTTCTTTTTTTAATTTTTCGATTTCTTCAAAAAGGTCAAGCGTCGGATCGATATATTCCTCCACAAATCCTTTCAGGTTTATTTCTGCTAAGGTATCCATTTCAACAATTCAAATAATAACAATCATTTTTAATTAAATAAAAAAGCTATTGTTATTGGTGTGTTAATTCTGTTTAAAAGTAGTGATACAAGATATATGAATAGTAAGTTTTACATTTTTATTAACAAAAAAACCTTGTCTTTTGTAATGTATTTTTTTGATTTTAAGACGGGTATATTTCGCTTAATTTTATTTTAAAACATTTTTGTTAATAAGTTAACGGGGTGTAAAATGTTGATTAGTGTCTTTATTAATCTCAAAAGTACGGTAAAGATTATTTAGAATTGGGCGAGAAAACATGGTTATCCACTGCTTAATAATTTATTGTTTTTTTACTTACACAAAATTAACACGTTTTAGGGCGCTTTCTAACATAAGCACTATTTTTACACAATATTATACATCTATATGACTAGAACAGCAGATTTTTTGGTGATAGGTTCGGGTATTGCCGGATTGAGTTTTGCACTAAAGGCGGCGAAGCATGGTAAAGTTCTGATAGTTACAAAATCAAATGAAGACGAGTCTAACACTAAGTACGCCCAGGGAGGTGTTGCGGTGGTTGTGGATAAAAAAGAAGATTCCTTTGAAAAACATATTGAAGACACTTTAATAGCCGGTGACGGACTTTGTGATAAAGAAACAGTAGAGATCGTAGTTGAAGAAGGCCCGGAAAGAATTCGTGAAATTATTGACTACGGAACCAATTTTGATAAGACCAATGAGGGTATGTACGACCTGGCAAAAGAGGGTGGTCATTCAGAATTCAGGGTATTACATTATAAAGATATTACAGGGTGGGAGATTGAAAGATCATTATTAGATCAGATACATCAAAACCCCAATATTACTATTCTTACCCATTATTTTGCTGTTGATCTGATAACACAGCATCATTTAGGTGAGTTTGTAGATAAATCAAGTGATGATATTAAATGCTATGGTGTATATGTATTAAATACCTTGAATGGTCATGTTGAAAAGATATTATCCAAAGTAACGGTAATGGCTTCAGGAGGTGCGGGTCATATTTATTCCATTACTACCAATCCAACTATTGCTACAGGTGATGGTGTTGCAATGGTATATAGAGCAAAAGGAAAAGTTAGGAATATGGAGTTTATACAATTCCACCCTACAGCTTTATATAATCCGGGTGAATATCCTTCATTTTTAATATCTGAAGCAGTTCGTGGTTTTGGTGGAATATTGAAACGTACCAATGGCCAGGAATTTATGCAGGAATATGATGAGCGTAAATCATTGGCGCCAAGAGATATTGTAGCAAGGGCAATAGATGCTGAAATAAAGAAATCGGGTGAGGATTATGTTTACCTGGATATCAGGCATCGTAATAAAGCCGATATATTGGCACATTTTCCAAATATCTATGCTAAATGTTTAGATATAGGCATCGATATGACCAAAGATATGATACCTGTAGCACCGGCATGTCATTATATGTGTGGCGGTATTATGGTTGATCATGTTGGTAAATCATCTATATTGAACTTATATGCCTGCGGGGAGTGTTCATCAACCGGCTTGCATGGGGCTAACCGATTAGCTTCCAATTCGTTACTGGAGGCCTTGGTATTTGCAGATCGTATTTACAAAGATGCTGCAGAGCAATTTAATAGCAGTGTAATACCTGATGGAATTCCAGATTGGGATGAACATGGAGTGCAATTATCAAATGAGGATATCCTGGTTACTCACAATATTCGTGAAATGCAGAAAATGATGAGTGACTATGTGGGTATAGTTAGGTCTGATTTCAGGCTGGAGAGAGCTATGAGACGGTTGCATTTATTATATGAAGAGACAGAGGAGTTTTATAAACGGACTAAAATATCTGTAAAACTTTGCGAGCTACGTAATTTGATACAGGTTTCTTATATTGTAATTAAGTCGGCCATGCTGAGAAAGGAAAGCAGGGGATTACATTATACTACGGATTACAAGGTTCATGCAGAGGCAGTTCATGACACGGTATTTTAATGAGGAATAGATTTACGAAGTTTTTAAAACTTCGTAAATCTGCAAACTATTGTTCACGTGTGGCCCTATAATTGCGTCTTACAACAGAACTAAAAATATTGAATGACATTTTTTTCACGTTTTAAAAAAAAGCCTGAACCGGAAGCTACGCCAACAGATAGTGTTAAAAGTATTGCCGACGGCGTATTATTTGAAGACGCATTTTTTATAAAATGGGGTTCGGATATAGAGTTTGATAAGAAGTATATCAAGAAGGAGTATCGTTCGGATCGGGTGATCTATCACTGGGGAGAGCAGTCTATATTAAATGGTTTAAACTTATATTTTAAGACCATTTGCTGGAACCACAAGCAAAATGGTGATACGAAGTCATTTGAGTCAATAGATTTCTTATCGGAAGATACTGATGCAGAGGCTATTTTTGAGAGGACCAAAGCGCATCTTACAGGAATTTTTGGCGATTCAAAGCAGGAAGAAGATGTGAAGCATGGTGATATAGCTTTGGAGTGGAAAGTAAAGGCTATTAAGATTTCTCTAAATCTTTTCTATAAAGACAGAAAGAAAGTGCATTTGGAGATTGGGTGGTGGTTGTAAAAAAGAGCGGAAAACGGGATTCGAACCCGCGGCCTTCAGTTTGGGAAACTGATGCTCTACCGACTGAGCTATTTCCGCTAATTTTGTATCCAAACATAAATAAAAATAAAGCTCATACAAAATCACTAATTCACTCAACCACTCATTCGCTAATTAAAAACACATGCCTGTTATACTACCTGTAAAAGATAAAAATCCAACATGGGGAAGCAATTGCTTTATTGCCGAAAATGCTACGATCGTTGGCGATGTGACCATGGGCGATAACTGTTCAGTTTGGTTTAATGCAGTGATCAGGGGAGATGTGCATTATATCAGGATAGGTAATAACACAAATATCCAGGACGGTGCTGTTATACACGCTACTTACCTAAAAGCTTATACTGAAATAGGTAATTGTGTGTCAGTAGGGCATAATGCTTTAGTACACGGCTGCACACTTAAAGATCACGTATTAATAGGTATGGGGGCTATTGTGATGGATCATGCTATAGTAGAAGAGTTTGTGATCATAGGCGCAGGATCAGTTGTGCTGGAGAAGACAATTTGTGAGTCGGGCTACCTGTATGCAGGTACACCGGCTAAAAAGATAAAGCCGCTTACACAGGAACAAAAAGATATGCTGCGGCAGTTGCCGCATAACTATATCATGTATTCAGGCTGGTTTAATGAGTCGTCGGCTCTTTAGGAATATCTATAGGTTCCTCGGCTTCCCAATTTGATCGAAGGGTTATCTGCTTTGAGTATATCCATACATTTTCAGGTTGGGTGCGCTTTTTGATGTTGCCGCTATCCCATTTGCCGTTTTTGTTGTCATCATAAATCACCCGCACATAGTATTTGCCAATCGGGTAATTCTTATAAACAACATTGCCGCTTTTGACTATGGGATCCCGATGGACTACCTCTTTTTCGCTATTCATTAATTCGATGACGTAACCTTTTGAGGTGTCGGGTACTGTCACTTTTAGGGTTAATGGTCCGTAATTGTCAGGTTTATCTAGCTGAATCGGTGTTGGTTTCAGAAATTTCTTGTTTTTATCACCGTATATATTGGTTAAGGCACCTTCATTAAATATCAGGTCGTAGCGGCTGTTAGGCTTCCATTTATAATTAAAGGTCAGGCGCCTCATGGTTGCGCTATCCTTAATAATAGTATAATTGGATACGTTGGTAGAATCCTCGTTTAAGGTAATTAAAGAATTGTCAATGGTTTGAATGGGTGCACTACTTGTTACTATAAGAGTGGTCCCAGCCTTGAGCTTGTTATCCGAAGTTGTATTGTATTGTAATGTGACGTTGTGATCAAAAGCTTCCTTGCGTCCTTTGCGCAAAGCTATTGTATCGATCGGCACCTTGTTTTGCGAGAATTCAACCTTTATTGAGTCAAAGTCCATATTTTTCATGAAGACGTAGGCTGTATCTCTCGTCTTATTAAAATCTACGATTTTGTCTTTATCAAATGCTGGCGGGAACAGAATTCTTGCAGAAGGACTCTCTACAGGTTTATTAAATGCAAAAAACATTTTCCCGTCCGAATCGAAACGCTTTTCTACCCGGAATTTGTCGGGCTCCTGTCTGAAAAGGTTAAGATGAATATTCGCAGTGTCTTTGGTCAGGTGAATAGGGGCGGTCAGAAAGGCAACCAATTCATCATCCTTATCATATATCCGGTTTGGTGATTTTTCCTTTAATGCATAAATACGATAATCGCCATCGTGCAGGTTATTTAGGGTGAAGTTACCAGAGGTATCCGTAACAGTAAAAATGCTTGGTTTTTTCTTGGCCCAGAGTGTGTCTTTATTTAATGGAAACAACATCACAGTCACCTGCTTCTCTTTTTCCTGGGTCATCAGGTTTTGTACATTACCGGCAACACTTAACGAGTCGATGTGAGGGCCGGTAGAGAAAACGTAGGTGAAATTGTCGAGCACGTTTCCTTCATTTAAGTCAGCTATCGATTTTCCAAAGTTGATAACATAGGTTGTGTTTTTTAAAAGCGTGTCTTTTTTGAAATCGATGATAATAGACTTTTGACTGACCTTAATGTTCGGTGTCTTGTCAAGGGCGGGGCTTATGGTGATTTCCTGTGCCTGGTTGTTCAACTTGAAATATTCGTCGAATTCCAGTTGGATTTGCTTGGCCGTAAAATTCCGGGTCATGTTTGGCGGGGTCGCCTTTAACAATTTTGGCGGGGTACGGTCTTTTGGACCTCCCTGGGGCTTTTGCATGCTGGCGCAGCCAATTATTAATAGCGAAGAAAAAAAAACCAGCAGTTTTAGCGACGAAAAAGCACTCTTTTTATTTAGCCCCATTTTTAAGCCCTATAAACGATTTTTATTGTTTTATGAAGATTATCATTCAGAATTAAAATAAGTCGCTTTAATCGAATATTTATAATAATTTGATAATCAATAACTTATAATTATTTTGCAATATGTATCATCAAAACCGAAATGTCTGACGGTGATACCCCCGAAATGCGTGATGCCTGCCCCAAAGTACGTGGTTTTATTTTCATAAGCTTTTCACGGGCCTCTTTCGATAACGAGACAAGGCTTTGATAATTGAATTCAGGATTGATCTCTTTATCTTCCATCTTTCGCATCTTTTCTACGATGTCTAATTCTTTCTCAAAATAACTCTCATATTTGATTTTTATTTCAGCCTGCTCGATAGTTTCTTTATTGTATTTTGAAAGCAACTCTTCAATAGATTTGTTGGACCTCCTTAAATCTTCAAATGAAATCTGAGGGCGACTCAGCAGATTGAAAAATCTTACATTTTGCGAAAGAGCCGCAGTCCCTAATTCTTCCAATAATGGATTGATTGATACTGCTTCGACAGATACATTTTTAGTGTAAGCTACAATGTCGTCTGAGTCTTTCACTTTATCGTTTACCTTATTCATCCGCTCATCATTGATCAAACCCAATTCATAACCGATAGGTGTAAGCCTGATGTCAGCGTTATCCTGGCGTAGTAATAGACGATGCTCAGCACGTGAAGTGAACATACGATAAGGTTCTTCAGTTCCTTTGGTTACCAGGTCATCGATCAGTACGCCTATGTAAGATTCGGAGCGTTTCATGATCAGCTCATGTTTGTCCTTCACTTTTTGGTGTGCATTGATACCTGCGATGAAACCTTGGGATGCTGCCTCTTCATAACCGGTGGTGCCATTGATCTGTCCTGCGAAGAAAAGATTCTTCACTAGCTTGGTTTCCAGAGTTAGATCTAACTGGGTAGGTGGGAAGTAATCGTATTCGATCGCGTAACCAGGCCTGAACATTTTTGCATTTTCAAAACCTGGTATCTGAGTGAGTGCTTTATATTGTACGTCTTCTGGGAGAGAGGTTGAGAAACCATTTACATAGATCTCAACCGTATTGAAACCTTCCGGCTCAACGAATATTTGATGACGTTCGCGTTCCGCAAAACGGTTGATCTTATCTTCAATAGAAGGGCAATATCTTGGGCCTAACCCTTTAATACGGCCGGTGAACATCGGAGATTTTTCAAAGCCCTCTTTTAGTGTCTCATGTACACTAGTATTGGTATAGGTAATCCAACAGCAGCGCTGTTCGGTAGGGCGCTCTACATCGGTAAAAGAAAAACGTCCGGCGTTTTCATCGCCCCATTGTTCTTCCATCACACCATAGTTTAAGGTGCGACCGTCAACACGAGGTGGGGTGCCAGTTTTCATTCTACCTGCTTCAAATCCCAGTTCAACCAATTGTTCGGTTAACCCCGTAGCAGCCTTTTCTCCGGTACGACCGCCGCCAAATTTCTTCTCGCCTATATGGATCACTCCATTCAGAAAAGTGCCATTAGTTAGCACTACTGAATCACACTCTATCTCTACACCTAAGGATGTTCTAACGCCTTTTACAATATTGCCTTTGACAATTAACGTGGATACCATGTCTTGCCAGAAGTCGACGTTCAGTGTTCTTTCCAAAGCCAGACGCCATTCTTCGGCAAAACGCATGCGATCATTCTGCGTACGTGGGCTCCACATTGCCGGACCTTTGGAAAGGTTCAGCATACGGAACTGTATTGTCGTTTTATCGGCTATTATACCAGAGTATCCACCCATCGCATCTATCTCACGCACTATTTGCCCCTTGGCCACACCGCCCATAGCGGGGTTGCAACTCATCTGTGCTATTGTGCCCATATTCATGGTGATCAATAAAACAG
>Ga0310811_10005015_pt1 | contig 16681 bp, 15 predicted proteins | sample YCmetagenome_FD_207642 | JGI IMG/M metagenome (GOLD analysis project Ga0310811, IMG submission 207642) | Soil microbial communities from experimental microcosm in Duke University, North Carolina, United States - YC | ecosystem: Engineered > Artificial ecosystem > Soil microcosm > Unclassified ...
CCCTGGGCGTTCCACTCGACCGCGTAGAGGTGATAGCCCGTAAAGGACGTCGTCGTGGTGCCGCCGTATTGGGTGGCGCCGTTGTCGTACCAGTGGATGGTTCCATAGATGGTGGAGGTGGTGTTGACGTGCTCCATGATGTCGGTCTCGCCGCACTGGGGCCAGCCCACCGACCCGATGTTGGTGCCGAGCATCCAGAAGGCCGGCCAGAGGCCCTGACCCGACGGCAGCTTGATGCTGGCCTCTATCCGGCCGTATTGTACGGATACCTTCCCGCTGGTATTGATCCGGGCGGAGGTGTAGGGCTGGCCGCCCACGCTTTGCTGTTGCGCGGTGATGACCAGGTTCCCGCCCGTCACCGAGATGTTGGCGGCCTGGTAGTACTCTTCTTCGTCGTTGACGCCGGGGTTGCCGGTCTCGATGTTCCAATTGGCGGTGTTGAGGCTGGACCCGTTGAATTCATCGGACCAGACCAATTGCCAGGTGGTGGCGGCGCGGGGAGTGGTGGGGCTTGTCGCGGCCGGCTTGTTCAGGTTTTTGGCGCAAGACACAGCCATTAAGGCCACCAGGGGTAGCCCATAGTAGATTTTCCTTGTCATATAGCGAACAATTTGGTTGGCCGCTAAAATTGCCCCGGTTCGTTCGTTATCCAAATAAACGGGTACGTCAAAACCTATACAAGATAAGTTTTCGGGTACGTCATCGCCCCTACAACCAGCCCAACTTATCTTGACAATCAGTCCTTTAACCCTAATAGGTTTAACCGCATACCAACTTCCCGGTATACATAAATACCGTCAACCCGGTATTGCCAGCGCCATGGACCCCATTTAATTTTGGCCATTAATCAAATACCTCTCCAACTATGAAATCAGCGATCCGGCCGTTCTGCCTGGCGATAGCCCTCTGGGGGGCTATCAGTTGCCAGAAAAGTTCTTCCTCCAAGACCAACGGCAATTCAGGCCTATCTACCCAACCTGCGGCGGCCGCTTCCTACGATCATCAAAGCGGCGGTGTCTATAAAGGCAGCCTGACGGGGTCCAGCGGCTATTTCGAAGTCAATCTCCAGGTCGCCAGGCCCTTCCTTATCTATCAATGGACCACACCCCAGGGGAATATCGACAGCCTGTTCACAACCTCGCTCAGTAATTGGACGAGCGGACAGGCCATTGTCAAGGCCGTCTTTACCGGGTCCGACGGCTCTGTCTTTTGGTTCTCGGTGAACGCCGACGGGAGCAATCCTTCCATCGACTCGGTTTATGTGCCCAGCCATCAAGGGCCGGTCTACGCCAGTATCGGAAAAGAAACCAGTGCCGGTCTTTTGACAGTATTCCAGGGAACGGGCACTGTCCCCGGGGGCGAGACCAGCAATTGCTCGAACGGGATCGTCAATCTGTGGATCAATAGTACCACGGGTGCCTGGGCCTATTTGGGCGACACCGGGGAATTCGGAAGCGGCCCGGTCACGCTCAACGGAAATACGGCACAGGTAGTCGCCACCAGCAACAGTGGAAATACGGATGAGGGCACCCTCACCCTATCCGCCGACGGCGCCACCATGTCGGGTACGGTAACCAGTAACAGTTGTACACATACCATATCCCTGACCCGCATTTTTTAGTATTTTAATCGTCGATGCACGGTTATTACAGGTTCATCGTATACCTCTGTCTGGCGTTTTGGACGCCCCCGGTCTTCTCTCAGGGAGAAGTCCCGGTCGATAGTCTGAGAGCCCGTTATGTCCGGTTGGGGATGTTCATGCAGATCACCCGCCGCGACTACCCTTCGGCCTTAGCCTATTACCAAAAAATGCTCGACCTGGACAAGGCGCATGACCGGTACCGGCAAACGATCGACGATTATAATACCATCCTTAACCTTTATTTCTATACCGGCGATTATCCCGGCGCCATGAAGGTCACGCTGGAAGGGTTGGCCCTGGTGGAGCAAAAAGCCGATTCCTTCCAGGTGGCGCGTTACTGGAATATCCTCGGATGCATTTACGAGAAAACGGGGGACACGAGCCAGTCCGCGTATTATTACAATTTGTACCTCCGTCAATCGGAAAAGGTACGGAACAGCCGCTTCATCGCGGATGCCAACGACGACATAGGCGGGCTGCAACTGGCGGGCGGACGGTTTCGGGAGGCTCTCGGTTCCTTTTCCAAAGCCCATGCGCTGTATTATCAGATTGGAGATACCGACCGGCTCGTCTATACGGCATTCAGGATAAGCCAGGCTTATACCGGCCTGGGCGACTATCCGAGGGCCCTGTCGTATGCGGAGGCCGCGCTCCCTTACGTGGAGGCAGGCCGTCCCTGCTATAACGAATACGACAAAGCCGGGTACTACATCAAAATCGGCGAAATCCATCAAGGACTTGGCGACTACGCGAAGGCAGAGGCGATGACCCGGAAAGGGCTGATCCTCTCGGAGTCGATCCAACACCGGGAAGACGTCCTGGCGGCCTGGCAGGGCCTGGCCGGTATCTTTGCGCGCGAGCGCCGGTACGACAGCGCATTTACCTATCTCGCCCGCTTTTCCGCGCTGCGGGACTCGCTCAGCAGTGAAGTCTCGCGCGGCCAAATCGCGGAGATCCACGAGCGATACGCGGTGGACAAGAAGGATAGGGAAATCGGACTGCAACGGGAACAGCTCGACCGGCAAAAGACGGAACGGAACGTCTTCCTGTTATCGAGCCTGCCGCTCGTTGCCATTATCCTCCTGCTGTACAACCGACGGCGTTTGAAACAACGTGCGGATTACGAGCGCCGGTTGAACCGTCAGCGGGGCGACCTCCTGGGTGCGGTCATCGAGGCGCAGGACGGGGAGCGAAAACGCATCGCGCAGGACATCCACGACACCCTGGGCTCCATGCTGTCGGCGGTCAAGCTCAACCTTTCCCGTCTTGAAGCAGACCCTCAATTCCTTTCCCGGGAACAGACCCTCGCCTATCAGACCGGTATCAAGCTACTCGACCAGGCCTCAACGGAGCTCCGCAACATAGCCCGTAACATCATGCCCGCGGGCCTTTCCAAAATCGGGCTGCCGGCCGCGGTAAAGGGGTTCCTGGATACCCTCGGCGCCTCTCCGGGACTGGCGATCACCTATAACGTCCACGGTTTGGACCAACGGCTGCCCGAAGCGCTCGAGATCAGCCTTTACCGTATTTTACTGGAGTTGATCAACAACGTTATCCGGCATGCGAAAGCCACCCGGCTCACCATCCAGCTCATACGGCATCCCACCTACGTCAATATCGTCGTGGAGGACAACGGCATCGGGCTCGAGCTGCCACCGGCGGGACCGCCCAGGGGGATGGGCATGAGCAATATCATATCCCGGATCAACTATCTCAAAGGGACCATCGACATAGACGCCAAACGCGGGACAGGTACGACCGTTCTGATAGACGTGCCGTGTCCCTAAAAAAATCCACATGAATACCACTCCACCCATTCGGCTCCTGGTCGCCGACGATCACAAAATCGTCCTGGATGGTCTAGTGGCCCTCCTGTCCACAGAAACCTCCTTCCATATTTCCGCAACCGCCGGTAATGGCAAAGAGGCATTGGAATGTGTCCGGACGCAAACGGTCGATATTTGCCTGCTGGATATCAACATGCCGGGCATGGACGGTATCGAGACCATGAAGGTGATCCGCGACGAGCGGCTGGCGTGCCGGGTCATCATACTAACGACGTATGGCGAAAGAGAGATCATTTCCCAGCTGCTGCAACTGGGCGTGGCGGGTTACCTGCTAAAGAACGCTACCAGGCAGGAACTGATGTACGCCATCACCCGGGTTGCCGCCGGGGGCTACTATTTCAGCGATGAAGTCCAGGCGTCGATTGCCCTGGATTATGCGAAAGCGGAGGCCACCCCGCCCGGCATTTCCCTGACGCAACGGGAGAAGGAAGTGCTGGAGCTGCTGGCACTGGAATTTACCAACGACAAAATCGCGGACACCCTGCACATCAGTTTTCGCACCGTGGAAACCCACCGGAAAAATATGATGCAGAAGACCGGTGCGAGCAACCTCGCCGGGCTGCTGCGGTATGCCTTCAGCAGCGGACTTTTGAAGTAAGACATCAGGTTATGGCCGTTCAAATCGAATAGGAGCCGTTCTTATGAATATTACTTAGTACTATGCTTAAAATAGTACTATGTTTAATTCATGAAAAACAATTTCCTTACTATCCTGGGACTGGCGGTGGTGTTTTTTGCTGCTGCAACGCCGGCTTCCGCACAGCAAACTGACAATGAGGTCGCTGCAATCATCCTGCGGGCAGACAGCCTCTTTTGGACGGGGTACAATACCTGCGATATCCCCCTCATGGAAAACTATTTCACCAGGGACATCGAATTCTACCATGACAAGGGGGGCATCACCGTCGGCGTGGATTCCCTGTTCAGAACGCTCCGGGGAGGCATGTGCCGGGACACGGCCAACTACCGGTTGCGGAGGGTCGCCGTGCCGAATACCGTTCATGTGTATACGATGCGCCGCGGCGGGCTCGTCTACGGCGCGGTCATCGAAGGGGATCATCTTTTTTATATCAAACGGGCGGGGCAATCGGAATTCCTCGACGGCGAGGCGCGGTTTACGCACCTGTGGCTGTTACAGGATGGCGCGTGGAAGATGGCGCGGGTGCTGAGCTATAATCACCATACGCCGGAATATGTAAACCAGCGGGTAGCCGTTGCTGTGCCGCCTGCTGTGTTGAAATCGCACGTGGGTCATTTTAAGGGGCCGCAAAACGACGTGACAGTCGCCGCGGCCAGCGACCACCTGGTGCTGACGATGGGCAATAAGCAATTCTCGCTGTATCCCGAAACCGCGGACCGCTATTTTATGAATGAGCGGGATCTGACGTTCACCTTTACCGAAGGCAAGCTCACGGTGCGTGAGAACGGGAATGTCGCTGAGGAATTGTCGTATATTGTACCATGAAAAAATTAACCTATTCCCTCCTAACGATTGTTCTATTGACGGCTTGTAACAGCCAGTCCGGCAACTCGGGCGCGTCCGACACGACCGCCGCGGTCAAATCCGATACGACCAGCTGGGATGTATCCCAGCATTGGAAGATCGGCGTACAGCTTTGGACCTTTATGAAGTTCGACTTCGTCACCGCCATCAACAAGGTGGACAGCGCCGGCGTCAAGTACGTGGAAGCGTTTTCGCACCAGAAACTCGGCGGCGGCATGAAGGGCGACTTCGGGCCCGACATGACCGCGGATGAAAAAGCCACCGTCAAAAAATTACTCCAGGACAAGGGCATCCAGATCGTCGCCATGGGCGTGATCGTACCCAAGGACCTCGACGAATGGAAGAAATACTTCGAATTCGGAAAGGAGTTCGGCCTGAGCTATTTTACCGCTGAGCCCATCAAGACGCAGTGGGGCGGTATCGACAGCCTGGCCGGTATCTATGGCATCAAGGTGGCGATCCACGACCATCCCCGCCCCAACGCCTACTGGAGCCCCGACTCCGTACTGGCTGCCGTGGCCGGTCACCCCAATATCGGCTCGTGCGCGGACGTGGGTCACTGGGCCCGGAACGGTCTCGACCCCGTCGACTGTCTGAAGAAGCTCGATGGACACGTTTTCGGCGTACACCTCAAGGACATCGTCGAGTTCAACAATACAAAGGCACGGGACACCGTCGTCGGCTCCGGCGTCATCAAATGGGCGCCGATCTTCCAGGAGCTGAAGCGTCAGCACTTCAGCGGCATGTTCTCGATCGAGCACGAGAGCAACTGGGACAACAGCGTACCCGACGTGATCCAAACCGTAAAGTTCTACAACGACCAGGTAGCGGCGCTCAAATGAACGTCCTCGCCATCTGCGGGAGCACGCGGGCGCAGTCCAGCAATAAGCGCTACCTGACCGCCATAGGGCGGCTGGGTCATCGATGGGCGTATACGCTCTTCGAGGACCTCGCCGCCCTTCCCGCTTTTAACCCCGATCTGGATTTGCCTGAGACGGTACGGAAATTCCTGTCGTTGCTATCGGCCGCGGACGGCGTCGTTATCTGTACGCCGGAATACGCCATGGGCGTGCCTGGCGCGCTCAAGAACGCCATCGATTGGACGGTGGCGGAGAGCGCGTTTTCGGGGAAGCCGACGGCGCTCGTAACCGCGTCGCTCGACGGACGCAAGGGACACGCGGCGTTGATGGAAACGTTAAAAGTCATCGAGGCGCGGATGACACCGGAGACGGAGCTGATTATATCGCACGCGCAAACCAGGATCGATCCCACCGGGACGATTACGGATGCGAAGACGCTGTCGCAGGTCACGGCGGTGGTCAGGGCCCTGGAGGGGCTCATGGGATGAGCGGCGCTCCCGGACGGCCGCTCAACGGCCGGGTGTTTATCACCGGGTCGGCGGACGGGCTCGGATTGGCGGCCGCGCGTATGCTCGTTGCGTTGGGCCACGAAGTCGTGGTGCATGGGCGGTCTCCTTCCCGCGCGCGCGAGGCGCTGGAGGCGGCGCGGGGAGCCGGGGGGGCGCATACAGCGGTGGGCGCGGTATACGGTGATTTGTCCTCCGTGGCGGAAGCGATCGATGTGGCGAGACAGGCAAATGAGCTGGGGCCGTTTTCAGCCGTGATCCACAACGCGGGCGTGTACCTGGTTTCCGGGCGCGGCGCCGGAGACATCCCGACGGTGTTCGCGGTCAATACGCTGGCGCCTTATATATTGACTTGTCTGATAGACACGCCCTCGCGGCTTATATATACCTCCTCCGGTTTGCACCGGGGCGGGGATGCGTCCGTATCGGATTTGTTGTGGGAGCAGCGTCGCTGGAATGCTTCCTCGGCCTACGCCGATTCGAAACTGCACGACGTGCTCCTAGCCTATGCCGTTGCCCGGCGCTGGCCATCGATCTATTCCAACGCCGTCGACCCCGGATGGGTCGCCACCCGGATGGGCGGGCGCGGAGCGCCGGGGACACCGGAAGAGGGTAGCCGGACACAGGTTTGGCTGTCATCTTCGCCGGAGGCCCTGGTCAGCGGGCGGTATTTTTACCGTATGCACGAGGCGCAGGCCCACCCCGCCGCGCGGGATGTGGAGACGCAGGAGCGGCTACTGGCGGAGTGCGCGCGGCTCTCCGGAATAAATTTTCCCGGTTCCCGTATGTAATTTCTTCTTTCCCCGCACCTCAATTCCAAAAGGTGCATATGAAAAAGATGATTGGGGGAGTTTTACTCCTATGCATGCTCCATGCGGGAGCCCGGGCGGGACGCCATGCCGGGGTCTGGGCCGGAGCCCGGGCGGGGAACCCTACCGAGCCGCTGAGCGCCAGCGCGGTATTGCAGTCCGTGATGGTGTACCGGTCGGGGGCGGAGCTGACCCACAGCCTGAATGTCATGCTACCGGCGGGGAACGTGGAGCTGGGTGTCGACAAGGTATCGACCAATATCGACCAGAATACCGTGCAGCTTCACTTGCCGGACGCCGTCACCCTCCTGGGGTTTTCCTATGTGGACGACTACCTGTCCACGCGGCCGCGAACGGCGCGCCAGCAGCAGCTGGAAGACTCGCTGGCGCGGTTGCAGGAGGAGCAGGACAAGGTACAGCTGGCCATCGGCAACAACGAAACGTTGATGGAGGTCCTGAAAAAGAACCAGGAAATCCGCGGTACGCAGACGGGTATGAACGTGGCCGACCTGCAAAAGCTGATGGACTATTATGGAACCGAATTTTCGGACCTGAGCGCCAAGAACTATGCGCTGAAGAAGCGGTTCGACAAGCTGGCCGCCGGTATCGAACAGGTAAAGAGCCAGATCGCTTCGGAGGACAACGCACGGGTCACCGCTTCGGGCCGGCTGGTCCTTCATTTGTCGGTAAAGGCCGCGGGGACGTATGACTTCAATCTTTCTTATATCACCCGGCAGGCCGGGTGGGCGCCCACTTACGAGCTACAGGTCGGGGACGCCCGGGACTCCGCGATCCGCGTGGTTTATAAGGCAAACATCAGCCAGACGACGGGGCTCGACTGGAAACAGGTGAAGCTGTCGCTGTCGACGTCCGTGCCGGGGAGCTGGAGCGAGGCGCCGGGGATGAATCCGTGGTTTATCGGGTTGCGGCAGCCGGCGCCGGCGCTGGATGAGGTGGCGGTATCCCCGGGTCTTTCTGTCGAAGATACGTTCAAGAAGCTGCCGGGGGTGCAGGTCGATGCCAGCGGAAATGTCCTTGCCCAGGGTGAGCCGGTACGGCGCATACGGGTGAACGGAAAGGGTTTCTTTGGCGGCGAGCCCACGCGGAACCATCTCCCCGATTATGTCGTGCTCGACCAGCAGCGGCTCAACCTGGTGTACAACATCGACCTCCCGTACGACCTCCCGTCCACAGGTAAGCAACAGCTGGCTACCCTCCAGGAAATGAAGGTAAAGGCGCACTTCACCTATCTGGCGGCGCCAAAGGTATCGGACGACGTTTACCTGCTGGCCGACATACCCGATTGGGGCAGGCTCAACCTGTTGCCCGGTCAGGCCAATATCATCCTGGACGGTACCTACCAGGGGGTCACCGGGATCGACCCCGCGTCGATCGACGATACGCTCCACCTGACGATAGGGCGCGACAAGCGGATCACGCTCCAGCGCAAAAAGATCACCGACTTCAACTCGGACAAATTCCTGAACGCGAACCGTTACCAGAAGTACGTGTACGAGATCAGCGCCCGTAACAACAAGAACGAGCCCGTTCAGCTGTCGCTGCTCGACCAGTTCCCGGTGTCCACCAACAAGGACGTGGAGGTGACGCTCAACGACCCGGGGAATGCGCTCGTCGACGCGGATAGGGGTGAGCTGCGGTGGGCTTTGACGATAAAGGCGGGGGAGAGTAGCAAGGTAAGGTTTGGGTATACGGTGCGGTACCCGAAAGGGGAGAATGTGCAGTACTGAGCGTCGCGCGCCTCGTGCATCGGAGAAGTTAACCCGGGTGAACGAAAGCCTCGGGAGTTGGGGTCAGCTTTGTGGGATTAAAAAATGGCTATATGACTTCAACTTCCTGGGGCTTTCGTTCCCCTTCGTATTGGCTGGTCGTCCTCACATCGCTGGGGATTATTTTTATCGGGGCCCGTTTTATCGTGGATCCAACCGGGGGGGCCCATGGTTTTGGGATAGACCTGGCTGAAACCGCCTATGGACGCATCAAAGGCATCCGGGACATCTATACCGGGGTGGGCATACTGGTGCTGGCGGCGCTCAGGCTCCGGCGGGCGGCCGGCTGGGTGTATGCCTCGGCCATCATCATACCCCTTACCGATGGCCTCGTGGTGCTCCATGCAAATGGGTGGCACGACATCGCCCACCTTTCCATACACTGGGGTACGGCCCTGGGTATGGTTTTTATCAGCCTGGGCGTACTTTTGCCCACATGGAAGCACTCCTTCGGGCCATCAAACATTTCATCCCTCTGAGTGTTTCAGAGGAAGCGATCGTCGCTGAGCTTTTTAATTCCCGGCGGATGGCTGCCGGGGAGCACTTCCTGGAAGAAGGGAAGATTTGCCGGCACGTCGCTTTTATTTCCTCCGGGCTGGCGCGTTATTACATGAATGTAGAGGGGCAGGAAAAAACGATCGGTTTCAACCAGGAGGGCGAATTTATTTCCAATTTTCAAAGTTTCGTTCCGGCCGCGCCATCTAATGTGTCCATCCAGGCGGTGGAGGATACAGAACTGGAGGTTATTGGCTATGACGACCTGCAAAACCTCTATACGCAGGTGAGAGGCGGTGAAAGGTTTGGGCGGTTGGCGATCGAGCAGGTCTACCTTTCCAGTATCGAGCAGCTGCGATCGTTTTACACCGATTCTCCGACGGCGCGGTATCAGCAGTTCGTGGCCGCCTATCCCGGGTTGGTGCAGCGGTTGCCACAGTATTACATAGCATCGTATGTGGGGATAAAACCGCAGTCGCTGTCGCGCATCAGGAAGCGCATCGCGCGGTAAGGCGCGGGGCGTGGGGCGCCGCGTGGGCCGTGGGCCGCCGAGTGGGCGTGGGCCGGTGGCGTAGGCTTGTGTGGGGCGCGTGATTACGGGACGACGTCGTATGTTTTTCCGGCGGTGGTGGCGAAGGTTACCGTGTGACCGTCGAAGGTCGGGCGCGCGCCCGTGACGTGGAGGGCGTGGTCGGAGGCGATGCGGCAAACCTTGCCATAGCCGGAGCGGACGCGGAGACGCGACAGGCGGCCATCGCGCCAGGACAGGTCGAGCACGAAGCCGTTGCGGGCTACGACGCCTTTGAAACGGCCGTTGCGGAAGGCGGCAGCCGATGGCAGGGCTGGTAGCAATCGGATGACCTGGCCGGGGCCCTGGCTTTGGACGAAGAACTCGGAGATCGCGTCCGGGGCGCCGAAATTCCCGTCTATCTGGAAGGGCGGGCAGGCGTCGAAAAGGTTGGGATAGGTTCCCGCGCCGTCGCCATCGGGGGCCCCGGCGGGCTCGAGCAACGCCCTTAGCATTTTGTAGGCGTGATCACCATCGCCCAGTCGCGCCCAAAAGGCCATCTTCCAGGCCCGGCTCCAACCGGTACCCCCGTCGCCCCTGCGCTCAAGCGTCTTCCTTGCGGCATCGGCCAATTCCGGTGTAGCCCAGGGCGTGATTTCGTCGTAGGGGTGAAGTCCGTATAGAGGCGATACGTGCCGGTGCTGCGGTTCCGCCTCTTTGTAGTCCTCCAGCCATTCTTGTATGCCACCGGTGCTGGGCCGGACCTGTTCCGGCGCGAGCTGGCCCGCGATCGTACGCAGACTGTCGGCCCATTCCCTGTCTACGTGCAGGATATCCGCCGCGCCGGCGGTCCCGAGCAACAACTGCCGTCCGATCTGCATGTCGATGGTCGGTCCCATACAGGTGCTGCCTTGTTGGCCGTCCGGGAGTACATAAGCGTTCTCCGGGGAGTTGGAGGGTGCGGTCACGAGCCAGTTGTGCTTAGGCTCGCGGATAAGGATGTCGGTGAAGAAGCGGGATGCTCCTTTAAGGACCGGGTAGTTTTTCCTCAGGAAAGCCGTGTCGGGTTTATAATCATAGTGCAAAAGGATCGCTGTGGCCAGCCAGGCGCCGCAGGTCAGGGTAGAGCCCCATTCGGCGCCTTCACCGGGGGCCGTGAAGCCCCAGGGATTCGAAATAACGTGGGCGACCCAGCCTCGGGCGCGGTAATAATCCCAGGCTGTCTCACGGCCGCTGTTGGCGATTTGTTCCAGGAAACGGAACAACGGCTCGGCGCAATCGGAGAGGCCGGTGGGGTCCGCCAGCCAGTAGTTCATCTGGAGGTTGATGTTGAGGTGGTAGTCGCCGTTCCAGGGCGCTTGGTATTCCACGGCCCAAAGGCCTTGCAGGTTGGCGGGCATGCCACCGGGGCGGGAGGAGGAGATCAGCAGGTAGCGGCCGAAATTGAAGTAGAGGGTGATGAGCGCGGGGTCGTCGGCGCCGGCCTGGAGCTGCCGGAGGCGGTCGGCGGTTGGCATGACGGACTCGGGACCAGCGGCGGTGGCGCTGAGGGGCGCGGTGGCGGTCCAAGTATCGCCGAGGTGGAGGCGGCAGCGGTTGAAATAGGATTGGTAGTCGGCGACGTGGGCGCGGAGGACGGAGGGCCACGGCTGGACCTCGGTTTGGCGGAGCGCTTTGGGGAGCGGGTCGGGGCCGCGGTGGGTTACGTTGGGCCAGTTCATGTCGGTGCCGGCGGTGATGACGAGTACGCACTGGGTGGCGCCGGCGATATGGAGGGCCGTGGGGGTGTTGGCGAGGTGGCCGTTGTTTTGCGTAGCGTATAATACGGCCGCATAGCGGAGGCCGCCGGCGCCGTAGCCGCCATCGAGCGTGCCGGTCATGAGCTGGCGCGAAGGTCCGTCAAAGCGGAATGCGGCGCGCTCTTTGCGCGTCAGTCCCGCCTCGAAGTTCAGGGCGCCGGGGCGGGAGGCCGTGAGGCGCACCAGGATGGCCTGGGCGGGCGCCGAGACGATGACTTCTTCGGTATAGGTGACGCCGTTCCTCGTCCATCGGGTCCGGCTGAGGGCGCTGTCGAGGTGGAGACGGCGGTCGTACGCGGTGACGGTGCCGCTGGTATCTGCCCATTGTATCCACAGGTCACCGAGCGTTTGATACGAGCCATATTTATCGTGGGCGCCTTGTCCCCTGCCCGATCCAGCGCCGGCGCAGGTGAAGTGTGCCTGGAGGATGCGCTGGGCGGCGATGTTGTTGCCCTTGAGCAACAAGGCGCGGATGGTATCCAGGTATTGGTAGGCATCCTTCCGGTTACCGTCTTGTACGCCCCCCGACCAAAGGGATATCTCATTGAGCGCGATCCGCTCCCGGGCGGGATTGCCAAAGACCATCGCGCCCAGCCGGCCATTGCCCAGGGGGGCGGACTCGGTGAAGTGGGTGGCGGGGGTAGTGAAGCGAAGGGTGACATCGGCCTGGGCCGAGGCGTAGCGGGCGGCGCCGAGCGCCAGCAAAAGCACAGTGATCCTTTGGAGCATAAGATGCCTAAATTAATGATTTCCTTCCACCCGGGCGTCCGGGCAATTATCCAGCGCAAACGGCTGCGCAGCCGAAGAAGGCCGGATGAGGTTGTCGCGGATGACGAGCGCCGCGGTGCTGCGGGCCGAGATCACCGGGTAGGCGACGACGGAAAAGGTATTGTCCTCGATGCGGACGTTCCGGTGGACGGTGTAGCCCGGCGCGGGCTCGTGGTCCTCGGGCCGGATGGCGATCGCGCTTCGGCCGCCGTTGTAGCCGCATTCCTCGAAGCGGTTGTCGCGGATCAGGACGTCGGTCACCTCCCCGGATTCATACCAGCTGGAGGCGTCATCGGCGATGAGGATCGCTTCCATCCCCGTCCGGTAAAAGACATTGTGCTCGATCCGGACCGGGCGCCGCGTGGTGACGAGCAAGCCCCGGGTGTTGGTGCCTTCGAAGCGGCAGTCGGTTACCGTCAGGGACGGGGTCCAGGTGAGGTTTTCGAGGACGTCGCCGGGTTTAAGGAGCGTAGCGGCTGGCGCGGCGGCGGCGCGATCGAGGACGACCTCGATGTCGGTGGGCGATATTAACCGCGCGCTGCGGACGCGGGCGTAGCCGAATAGCTGCAGGGAGGTCGCGTGTACAAAGGCCACGGAGTCCCCGGGGTGATATTGCTGGAAACCGTAGGTCTGGGGATGCATGAAGCGGACGGTGAGCTTGTCGCCGTCGACCCGGGTGACGCGGAGGTGCGTGCCGTGGACGTTCACGGGGTCGTCGTGCATCCCGCGGAAACGGCAGTGGGTGATGGTTATCTGGCCTTTACAGCCGGAAAAGTGCATCGCGTCCGCAAAAGAGGCGATGACACGGCCGTCGTTGCCGGGCTCCACATATACGCTGTCGTATGTCAGGTTTTCGGAGGTTTGCGCCACGATACCCAGGCCGTGCATGTACTGCATGTGTATGCCGGTCAGCGTCACGTCGGCGGACCGGTCGATCAACGCGCCCACCTGGTCGCGGATGGGGTCCCGCACGGTGAGGACCGTGCCGGGCCGGTATTCCTGATTTTTGAAGTTGCCCCGAAACACGACGGTTTGGGGGGCGATCTGCCTGGCCGTCGCATGGATAAAGGGGTCCCAGGAGCTATAGGTGTACCTGCCGGCAGCCGGGTCAACGAGGATGGCGAAGAACTGTTTTGGCTTCCAGCCCTCCCCTATCCATTCCAGGCGGCCGCCGCCGATACGGTATTTCGAATCGGGATGGATGCGCGCCACGATCGAATCGGGGGTCACCGCCAGGAAACGCATCTCGGACATGGTCGGGCGTTCGAAGTCGACCGTGAAGTGCCGCAGGTGGACATGCGCGCACTGTTCCAGCGCCCACGGGGTCATTTTTCCATGGAAGATAAAGGTCGAGCCGTTCCCGTCGATGGTGACACGTTGTTTGTTCTCCAGCAGGATGCCGATGGTCTTTATTTTGGACGGGCACTCTTCGGCCGAAGAGGTGTTGGATATATACCAGTTCCTTTTGCTGGCGCTGTCGGGCCAGAAGTCGTAGCGGCCTTTGGGGAAAACGAGGGCGGCGCCATCGGCTAAGGCGTTTAACGCGCGGCGGACGGCGGCGGTGGCGTCCTTATGGCTGTCGGGACGGGCGCCGTACGTGGTGACGAGCACGCGTTGCGCGCGAGCGTACGATGTAATGGCCAGCAGGAGGAGCGCTAATAGGGTACGGAGCATCCTTAGTGGAGTTTAGCCAGGTATCCTTCGAGGGCGGCGTTAAAGTCGGCGGGTTTCTCTACCATGGGGAAGTGACCCACATCCTTGATGTAGGTGATCTGGTAGGGTATGTTTGCCTTGGTAAAGGCCGCGGTGTCGGTGGGACGATAGTCGCTGTTGATCAGGTATATCGGCTTGCCCCAGGATTGGAGGGCGGGGGTTTCGTCGTAGTGTTGCGACTCGAGGCTCTTGATCGCGATGGCGGAGTCGGCGTTGACCGCGTCCAGCAGGATGCGGCGTTGGATGGAGTCGGGGGTATGGTAAAAGAGGTCGCCGAGGAAAAACTGCTCGACGGCTTTTTTATAGCCTTGTTTCATGACTACGAAGGTGCGCGCGTCGTCGGCCTTGGCCTCGGGGGTTTCGGGCGGGATGCTTTTGAAATTGTCCACCCCTACGACGGCGATGACCCGGTCGCGGGCGTGGAGGGCGGCGTCGAGCACGATATCGCCGGACATGGAGTGGCCGACGAGCACGACGTGCTGGAGGTTCAGCTGGGATATGACGCTGTCGATATCCCGCGCATAGTCGTCGGTGCCCCAATCGGTACGGTTGGTTCCCGATTCGCCAAAGCCGGGCAGGTCGATCGCGACGACGCGGTAGGCCTTGTCGAAATAGGCCTCCTGGTTGGACCAGTAGCCCTTGTTGAGGTCCCAACCATGTACGAACAGGAGCGTGGTATCGCCCTTGCCGCTGTCGGTATAGGCGATGTTGACGCCCTGGTCATCCACGGATTTGTTGGAAGAGCCGCCGCAGGCGGATAGCAGGAGGAGCGCGCAAGCAAACGTGACGGTGTGACGCATATGGAAAGGTTGATGAGTTCTGGCGTTGCCGGCGAAAATTAAATAAAAACTACCTTTAAGAAAAATGAAATCATGATCGCGTTTCTCGGTATGGGTCTTTTGGGTGAAAACTTTACCCGTGCGCTCCTCAAGAAGGGCGCGTCGGTCCGCGTCTGGAACCGGACCTACTCCAAGGCTTTGGCGCTGGAAGCGGTGGGCGCCAAGGCCCTGGCAGACGTAGCCGATGCCGTTAGGGGCGCGGATACCGTGCACCTGACCCTGAAAGACGACTCCACCGTCGACGAGGTGCTGGCCGCGGCCGCGCCCGGTCTCCTGCCGGGTGCGACGATTATCGACCACACGACGACCTCCGTTCCCGGCGCCATCGAACGGACGCGCGCGTGGAAGGAACGCGGGTTCACGTATGTGCACGCGCCTGTTTTCATGGGGCCGCAAAATGCCCTGGAGAGCACCGGCGCCATGCTCGTTTCTGGCGACCAGCAGGTCATCGCCCGGGTGGAGCCCGCACTTGCCCAAATGACCGGCAAGGTGCTCAATTTCGGCCCCGAGACCGGGCGCGCGGCGGCCATGAAACTGCTGGGCAATAATTTCCTGGTGTGTTTTACCGCGGGTATAGCCGATACCCTGGGGCTCGCCAAGGCGCTGCACGTGCCCGTGAGCGACCTGTCGATGCTGTTCGACACCTGGAACCCCGCGGCCATGTTGCCCAACCGGCTGAAGCGGATGACGTCGGGCGACTATAGCCAGCCTTCCTGGATGCTTTCGATGGCTCGTAAGGATACCGGCCTATTCCTGGAAGCGGCGCGCCAGGGCGGCGTCGACCTGACGGTCATACCCGCTGTTGCTTCGCTCATGGACCGCTGGATTGCGGCGGGGCATGGGGGGGACGACTGGACGGTGATCGCCAAAGATAGCGTGTCATAGCTTGTACACCAGGACTTCGCGGTCTTCGCCGGGCGGTTGGACGCGTTCCCGGTAGGTGAAGCCCAGTGTTTCCAATAAACGGATAGAACGGTCGTTGGCTTCGGAGACGATAGCCAGGACGTCGGTGCGGCCGGTGTAAGCGAGGACGGCGGCGGCGGCTTCGCGGGCGTAGCCGTGGCCTTCGTAGGCGGGGAGCAGGGCGTAGCCGAGGTCGGGGGTGTCCAGGTAGGTGCGCGTAAAGAAACCGCAGACGCCAATGGGGGTTTTGTTTTCTCTCAGGGTAACGACATAGGCTCCGAATCCGTGGTCGGCGTGGTGTTGCAGGTAGCGGTCGGTGATGTAGGCGCGGGCGTCGTCCAGGGTTTTTATGTTGCGGTCGCCGATAAACCTTAGCCAGCCGGGCGTGTTGAGGAGGTCGAAGAAGAAGGCGGCGTCTTCTGGGGCGGGCATCCGGATGGACAGGCGGGGGGTGTTGTATAACGCAGCCATGGGTCGAAGGTAGGGCACAATTTTACCATGCACAAATAAGGTAGTGATAAAAAAATGGGGATTCCGTGGATGAAGATGTAGATTCAGAGGATGAAATGGAGCATCGTTTTGTGGCATCGCCGCCGGGGAGCGCTATGGTTTTGCGGGCTGGCGGCGCTGTTTTGTTGGCACTGCGTAGCGCTGGGAGGCGTCATCCGGGCGGGCGAGTTCCGGGTTATCACTTTCGACCT
>Ga0310811_10005016_pt1 | contig 16680 bp, 10 predicted proteins | sample YCmetagenome_FD_207642 | JGI IMG/M metagenome (GOLD analysis project Ga0310811, IMG submission 207642) | Soil microbial communities from experimental microcosm in Duke University, North Carolina, United States - YC | ecosystem: Engineered > Artificial ecosystem > Soil microcosm > Unclassified ...
GCGGCCACGGTCCGGGTGAACTCGGGACGCCCGTTCAGCGCGAGCGTCGGCAGCGATTTGAACAAGGACGGCGTCCTCCGCGATCGTCCCGTCATCGACGGCAGCGTCATCGCGCGGAACACGTTTCGGAACACGAGCTATTCGGAAGTCGATCTGCGCGCGGAGCGCAGCTTCGCGCTGGCGGGCCGCACGCGCGGAACGCTCTCGCTCGAGCTCTTCAACCTGTTCAACGCCGCCAACGTCGAAATCGGTTCCGCGAACATGGTGTACGGTCCCGGCGTGGCGATGCAGAACGGGACGCTCGTCAGCCAAGCGCCTCCGGCAACGTTCGGGCAGGTCAAGGATGCGAACGGAAACTACCTCCTGAACAGCGCGCTGCGCTCCGCCCCGTTCCAGGCGCAGCTCGGCTTCCGGCTGCAGTTCTGACGATGCCGCCCGCGTTTCTCATCAACGCCGCCGCGATGCTCGTCGTGGCGGCCCTGACGGCCGCGCCGGCCGCTGGCGCGGCGTCCGCCATCCGCTGGGACACGCGCATCGACCGCGCCGCGGACTTGTCGCGCGAGACGGGAAAACCGATCCTCGTGGAGTTCTGGGCGACGTGGTGCGAGGCGTGCAAAGGGATGGACGAACAGGTCTATTCCGATCCGTCTGTCGCTGAGGCGATGCGCAAGGTGCTGCCGGTGCGTGTCGACGTCGATCGCGATGCGTCCACGGCACGCCGATACAATGTGTCGGCCACTCCCACCCTCGTCCTCGTCGACGCGTCCGGAGACGAGCTGTTCCGATTCACCGGCGCGCTCGAACGAACGCCGCTCGTCGAACTCCTGCGCGAATTGCCCGTCGACATCCGCCGGATCAATCAACTGGCGGCGACCGTCGCCGCCGAGAAGTCCAGCTGCTCGTCGCTCGAGGCCTTCGCGCGCGAACTGCAGCGGGTATCGCTGTTCGTGGCGAGCAACCGCTATTACGAACGAGCGATCCAGACGGATGACGCGCGCCGCGACAAGGCGCTGAGCGGCCGGCTCCGCGCGGCCGTCGGCGAGAACTACGCTGCGCTGCAACGGCCGCAGGAGGCCATCGCGTGGTTCGAGAAGGCGCTGCGTGATTTGCGCGGGAGGCCAGAGGAAGCTGCGGTGCAGATCAGCCTCCAGCGCGTCCAGCTGATGGCGAATCGCAAGTGACCCCTTCCGATTCGACGGCTGGCATTCAGCATTTCGCGAGTGGCCCTTCCATCGGCCGCTCGTCGTACGGCAGCCCCGCGCGCTGGCACCAGTACTCCCACGCGCGTTCGAACGTGAACGAGCTGCGTGTCGCGAGGATTGCGCGGACTTCCCCATCGCTGAGGAACGTGACCTCCCCCAGCGCCGCGGCGCGCTGCTGCAGGCTCGCATTCAAGTCGAGATAAATCGCGTTGAAGACCACCTCGCGCAGCGAGCCACCCGCGACAACCGCGCCGTGGCCGCGCATCAGCGCCACCGGCCCGGGCCCGAGCCCGGCCGCGAGATCCCGCCCTATCGCCGCATTGGTGACGAGCAGGTTGGTGTCGCCGAAACGGGTGCGTGAATCCCAGACGGGCACCTCCGTCCCCATCGATGCGCACATGTGCATCAGGGGACGCAGCGGCACCCCGGTGACCCCAAATGGGATGATCGCCGGGCTGTGCGTATGGACCACTGCGCGCACATCCGGCCGCCCTTCGTAGACGGCGCCGTGGATGAACCGCTCGGCGTAGGGCTTGCGTCCCTGCGCGTCGATCGGCGTGCCGTCGAGCGCGAACTGCATGATGTCGGCGGCGACGATGCACTCGGGCGCCCGCGCGCGTGAGAGGCAATAGCGGTCGGGGTCCTCCGGATGCCGGATGCTCACGTGCCCGAACGCGTCGACGATGCCCTCGCGGGCGAGAATTCGGTTCGCGGTGACGAGCTCGGCCAGGGCTTGCGCATCCATGCGGGAATTATCCTGCATTTGCTCTAGAATACCCTCCGTCAGGTCCTTTGGTCGGACCATTCGAGCGGGCGGCGGCTCACGGAGGGACTGGTGAAAACGAACGTATTCCTGGCGTTCGCGGTGCTGGCGGCGGCCGGTGCGGGGTGCGACGGGGCGGCGCAGGCCAAGAAATCGGACGCGAAGGACGTCCTCGCCGTCGACGTCGTCACCGTCCAGCAGATCGACCTGCGCCGGTCGGTCGAGGCGGTCGGGACCCTCGAAGCTCACGATCAGGCGACCATCAGCGCAGAAGTCGCCGGACGCGTCGCCAGGATGGCGGTGGACATGGGCGACAAGGTCAAAGCCGGATCGCCGCTGGTCCTGCTCGATGCCGAGCGCCTGCGCTATCACGCAAACGAGCAGGAAGCGGCCCTCCAGCAGGCACGGGCCAAGCTCGGCGCGCAGGGCGCCAATCTGCCGCCGCCCGGTCAGACGCCGGACGTGCTGAGCGCGGCGGCGAAGCGCGCGCAGGCGCAGCAGTCGTACGATCGCGCGCGGGCGCTGGCGGAGAAGAACCTCATCTCGCGCCAGGATCTCGAAGCCGCCCAGACGAATCTCCAGACCGCGGTTGCGGCGCACGAAGCGGCCATCGCCGCGGAGCGGGAGCTGCGCGCCGAGATGGTCGCCAGGGAAGCGACACTGAACAGCGCGACGCGCGATCTCCAGGACACGACCATCCGCGCCCCCTTCGACGGCGTCGTCGCCCAGCGCATGGTCTCCGAAGGGCAGTACGTGACTGCGCAGGCGCCGGTCGTCCGGCTCGTGCGTCTCGATCCGCTGCGCCTCACCGCCGACGTACCGGAGAAATTCGCGCCGAACGTCCACGTCGGCCAGCCGATCGCGTTGACGACCGATGCGTTTCCCGACACGCCCGTCACAGGCACGATTACGCGCATCAGCCCCGACGTCAACCTGAAGTCGCGCGCCTTCGCGATCGAAGCCGACGTCCGCAACGAAGACGGCCAGCTCAAGCCAGGCACCTTCGCGCGCCTCACCATCGCCACGGACAAGGTCGACCATGCCATCGTCGTGCCCGCGACGGCCATCCAGACGAAGTACGGCACGAGCGTCGCGTTCATCCTCGAGAACGGCAAGCTGAAAGCGTCCGAAGTGAAGCTGGGGGATCGCCTTGGACCTCGCGTGGAAATCACCGAAGGACTCCTGGCGGGCCAGTCGATCGTGTCGGATGACGTCGACGGGCTGACCTCTGGTATGGCAGCCCGTCCCAAAACCGCCGAGGATGCCGCCGATAGTCGCGGCGCGGGCGGCAAGCACAAGAAGGGAGCGGCCAAATGAGTCTCGCCGAATTCTGTGTCCGCCGGCCGGCGTTCACGACGGTGCTGGTGATGGCGCTCGTCGTCACGGGCATCTTCTCGTTCCGGGACCTCGCGGTCGACCTCCTTCCGAAGGCGGACCCGGCGACCGTGACGGTCACCGTGAAGCTGCCAGGCGCAAGCCCGGACGAACTCAGCTCCTCGGTCGCGGAGCCGCTCGAGCAGGCGCTCAGCGGCGTGTCCGGAGTCGATGAGATCCAGACGAAGCTGGGCGTCGGCCAGGCGACGATGACCGTAAAATTCGTGCTGGAGCGCGACATCAACGACGCCGCCCAGGACGTGCGCGAGAAAGTCGCCGGAGCGGTCAAGAATCTGCCGCCGGAGATCCTGCCGCCGGTCGTCGCCAAGGTCGATCCCGACGCGACACCGATCTACAGCATTGCCATCGGCGGGCCGTACTCGCTCCGCACGCTGACCGAAATCGCCGACAAGCAGGTCACGCGTGCCATCGAGGCGGTGGATGGCGTGGGCGAAGTCTCGATCGGCGGCGGCCGCGCGCGCGAGATCCACGTCGAGCTCGATCTCGCGAAGCTCACGGCCCAGGGACTCAGCGTCGAGCAGGTCCGCGACGCCGTCCAGGGCGACAACGTCGAAATCCCGGGCGGACGCCTCGATCAGGGCGACGCCGAGGTCGCGCTTCGCACACCCGGTAAATTCGACAAGGTCGACGAGTTCAGCCAGATCGTCATCGCAAAGCAGGGCGGCACGCCGATCAAGGTCGCCGACGTCGCCACGGTGTCCGACTCCGAGGAGGACGCCCGCCAGTCGGCGTTCCTCGGCGGCCAGCGCGCGGTCATCATCGACGTCCGCCGCCAGTCCGGCGAGAACACGCTGACGGTCATCGAAGGCGTCAAGGCGGCCATCAAGGCGGTGCAGCCGACGCTGCCCGCCGGCATCACGATCAAGACCACCCACGACGACTCGCGCTTCATCGACGCGTCGATCGCGTCGCTCGAAGAGCACCTCGTCCTCGGCAGCATCCTCGCCAGCCTCATCGTCCTGTTCTTCATCCGGAACATCCCGGCGATGATCATCAGCTCGCTGGCGATTCCCGCGTCGCTCATCGCGACGTTCACGCTGATGCGGGCGCTGGATTTCACGTTGAACACGATGACGCTGCTCGGTCTGACGCTCGCGGTCGGTATCGTGATCGACGACGCGATCGTCGTCCTCGAAAACATCTTCCGTAAAGGCGACGAGGAGGGACTCACGCCGTTCCGCGCCGCGGTCGAGGGGACGAGCGAGGTGCTGCTGGCGGTCGCGGCGACCTCGCTGTCGCTCGTCGTCATTTTTCTGCCGGTCGCGTTCATGACGGGCTACGCGCAGCGGTTCATCTATCCGTTCGGCATGACGATGGCGTTCGCGATCATGGTGTCGTTCCTCGTCAGCGTGACGCTGACGCCGATGCTCGCCGCGCGCATGCTCGGCCGGAACCTCCACGGCCACCGGGCGCGCGACGAACGGTTCTACCGCTGGATCGACCGCATCTACACGCGGTCGGTGCGGTGGTCGCTCAACCACCGCGGGATCATCTGCGGCATCGCCATCGTCACGTTCGCGGCCTCGTGGCCGCTCGCCGGCCTCGTCGGCCGGTCATTCCTCCCCAACGAGGATCAGGGGGAATTCGAGATGACGGTGGACGCGCCCGAGGGCACTTCCCTCCAGGGCATGGAGAAGATCGTCCAGCCGATGGCGAAGCTGATCGAAGCGGTGCCGGGCGTCGACCACGTCACGCCGGAGATCTTCGAGCGGGTCAACCACTCGCACCTGCTCGTGCAGCTCGAGCCGATCGACGAGCGGTCGGAGTCGCAGGAAGAGATCGCGACCATGGCGCGCAAAGCCATGGCCAGCTACTCCGCCTACCGGCCGACGGTCGTGTTCAAGACGCCGATTGGCGGCGGCGAAGCGAACGCGTGGCCGATCCTCGTGAACCTGTACGGCCCCGATCTCGACCAGTTGAGCGCGTACGCGCTGCGGTTGAACGCGCGGCTGCAGTCGCTGCCGCAGTTCGTCGACGTCAAGGCGCGTGTGAACCTCGGCAATCCCGAACTGCGCGTCAACGTCGACCGCCAGCGTGCCGCGGACCAGGGCGTGCGGGTCGCGACGCTCGCGAACGCGCTGCGGCTGATGGTCAGCGGCGAGGACGAAATCACGAGCTATCGCGAGAACAACGAGCGGTATCCCGTCAAGATCCGCGTCCGCGAAGATCAGCGCAACGACGTCGAGGCCGTCGGCGGCCTGATGGTGCCGGCGATCGACGGCCATCTGGTGCGCATCGACAACGTCGCGACGCTCGAGCGCGGCACGGGGCCGACGTCGATCACCCGCATCGATCGCCAGTTCTCGGTCGGGGTGTCCGGAGACCTGCGCCCGGGCGTGGCACTCGATGCGGCGGTGCCTGTCGTGCGCGACGAGATCAAGAAACTGAAGCTGCCCGCCGGCTATCGTGCGAAGTTCGCGGGCCAGTCGAAAGTGCTGGACGAAACGGCGGCGAACATGATCATCGCGATCGCGCTCGCCAGCATCTTCGTCTACATGGTGCTCGTGGCGCAGTTCGAGAGCTTCGTCCAGCCGCTCATCATCATGACGGCGCTGCCGCTCTCCGTTCCGTTCGCGCTGCTGACGCTCGCGCTGACGCACCGCCCGCTGAACCTGTGGAGCACGCTCGGTATTCTCCTGCTGCTGGGCATCGTGAAGAAGAACTCGATCCTGCAGGTGGACTACACGAACGTGCTGCGGCGCCGCGGGATGCCGCTCGGCGACGCGCTCATCGAAGCGTCGCGCACGCGGCTGCGGCCGATCCTGATGACGACGGCCGCGATCATCGTGGGACTGATCCCCACCGCGCTCGGCCGCGGCGCGGGCGCGCGGCAGCGCGGCGACATCGCCGTCACCATCATCGGCGGCCAGAGCCTGTGCCTCTTCCTGACGCTGCTGCTCGTGCCCGTCGCGTACTCGCTCACTGAGGACGCCCGCGAACGCCTGCAGACCTCGCGAATCCGCGCGCGGCTCGCGCGCATGTTCGGCCGGCTGCTCGGCCGTCCCGCGTCGGAGCCAATCGGCTGAAAGGAAACCTCACGCTCATGTCGGGTATTTCGTACAAGACAGCGCTCGCCACGTATCCGCATACGCAGGCGCTCAAGGACGGCACGGTCGCGCCGCGCACCTGTCGATTCGAATTCGAAGAGGTGCCCGTCATCGTGAAGGCCTTCCGCCGGATGGTGCGCGGGCTCGAGTTCGATGTCTCGGAGATGGCGATCACGACCTACCTGACGGCCAAATCTCACGGGAAGCGATTCACCGCACTTCCGGTGTTCCCGATGCGCGCCTTTCATCATGGGGCGATTCTCTACAACGTGAAGTCCGACATCCGAACGCCGAAGGATCTCGAGGGAAAGAAAGTCGGCGTCAACCGCGGCTACACGGTGACGACGGGGCTGTGGGCGCGCAGCATCCTGCAGCACGAATACGGGGTCGATTTGAAGAAGATTACGTGGGTGCTCTCCGGCGACGAACACGTGGCGGAGTTCCAGCCGCCGCCGAACGTCATCAAGGCCGAGGAAGGCCGCACGCTCGAAGAGATGCTGCTCGCGGGCGAACTCGCGGCGGCCAACGGCATTCAGACGACGTCGCCGGACATCAAGCCGCTGCTCCCGAATGCGAACACGCTGGGCCTCGAACGTCTGCGGAGCGGCGGTCTCTATCCGATCAACCACACGGTCGTCGTCCGCGACGATCTGCTCGCGGAGCGTCCCGACCTCGCGGCGGATCTGTTCGACGCCTTCGTCCGCGCGAAGCAGGTCTATGTCGAGAAGCTGAAACGCGGGATTGCGGAACCGTCACCCGCGGATCAGACCTTCGCGGCCGTCATGCAGGTCACGGGCGACCCGCTCCCATATGGTGTCGCGCCGAACCGGCGGGAACTCGAAGCCATCATCCAATACAGCGTCGAGCAGGGCATCCTGCGCGCACCGCTCAGGATCGAGGATGTGTTCGCGATGGGCACGCTCGATCTGGTGGGCTGACACAACTCCTCAACTTCCAACTTCCAACGACCCGAGGTCAATTTCTGAACGGCCTTGTGAAATTGGGACTGCGAACTTGTGTAGTTGATCGTCTTACGATCGGGCGAGAAACGCGAGCAGTCGCGCCGGGACATTGCCTTCCGTCTGCTCGTCCACTGCGACGTCCCAGTACTCCGCGCCGTTGAGGGACTCCTCGAAGTAGCGCGCGGCCGCCACGGAATGCGCGTGGTCGCGGCCGGGCACGATCAGCGTCGGAACAACCAGCCGCATCAGATCTTCGGGCTCCGCCCCGGGCGCAGTGTCGCGATCGAAGAGCGTGCGCGCGGTCACGGTCAGCAACAGCCTGTAGGCATCCGCGTCGAGTGCCGCATACGCCTCGGCGAACGCAGGGTCGCGGCGCAGCACGGATACCCACGGACCTCCGCGAGGATCGCCGCCGAACGACTTGTCCGTCGACGACGCGAGCGAAACGACGCCGGCAAGGCCGTGCTCGCGGACGTAGGCGGCGTGCTCGTTGAAACGCGCGTGCCCCTGGATCCGGTATTTCGCGCCTCCGACGGGCCAATACAGCACCAGCCGATCCACCATCTGGGGCCATGTCGTGGCGAACGCGGCAGCCACCGAGCAGCCCATGCACGCGCCGATGACGTGCGCTCGAGAGACACCCAGCGTTTCGAGCAGCAGCTTGCCCTGTCGGGCGTACGCGTCCCAGGTGAGGCGCTCGACGCGTCCGCCAGACTGCCCGGTCTCACGGCGATCGAAGACGATGCACGTGAACCGGGACGGCAGATGGGACAGCAGCTTGATTCGCGTGTAGACGCCCTGCGTCGACCATTTGTCGAGGGTCGCGTCGAACCCCCCGGGCGAGAACATGAGAACGGGAGGGCCGTCGCCCAGGACCTCATAGCGGGTGTCGATGCCGTCGATGCGTGCAATCGCCACGGGATGCCTCAGCGCGGCGGTCGTGCAGCCGCCCCGCGGATCTGGCGCCCGGCGCGCACGTCCTCGCAAAGCGCCGTGAAGGCGTCCAGCGCCGATTTGGCGACCGTGGCGTATCGCTCTGTCTCGTCATCGAGCGCCGCCGCGAGATAGCCAATGGCGGCGTATCCCATCCGCACGCGGCCATCGAGCCACGGGCCGCCGCCAAGTCCACCGATCACGGGGATCGCGACCGCCTTCGCCGCGGCTGCCCCGGCGATCGGGCCCGAGTTGGTGAAATCCAGCAGCGACGCCCCGCAATCCTCGAGCATCCGCGCTTCGTCCACCAGCCGATCCTTGACGGCCGTCGCCAGATCGGGGCCGGCGTTCGCCATGCCGCCATACTTCAGCGCGGTGTGAGGCGTAATCCCGAACTGCGCCCAGACCGGCACGCCGGCGCGGACGACGGCGCGAACGGCGTCAGGGACGATCCGGATGGCCGCGCGTACCGCCGCGTCGGGCCCTTCCTGGAGCGGACCGTACGGGAAATCACAGCTCACGAGCGCGCGCCGGGCGCCGCGGCGGACGGCGCGGCATGCGAGGATCATTTCATCGAGCGTGACTTCGAGGTCCGACCGGTGTCCCCAGAGGTTGACGCCCACCGAGTCCCCGACCGACAGCAGATCGACGCCGGCGCGTTCCGCGATGGCCGCGAGCTGATATTCGTACGCGACGATCGCGACGATTTTGCGTCCCTCGCGCTTCATCTGCTGAAGCCGCGGAATCGACATGGCCTCGGTCATTGTGGCGGCAATGCTATCGTGCCGGTCTCGATTTTACGATCCAATGCCGATGAGCGGCCAATAGAGCGGCACGAGCAGGAGGAGGATCAGCGCGGTCACGACGGACAGGATCGCGCCGACCTTCAGCATGTCCTTGTTGCTGAAATACCCGTAGGAGTACCCGACGACGAGGACGGCGGATTCATAGATGAAAATCTTCGGGCCGGCGCCGAACGTCCAGATCATGCCGAGGGTGAGCGGGTCCAGCCCGTGCGACTTCGCAAACGCCATCAGGATCGGAATCGAGGTCGCCAGCATGGCAATCTCGTTGCCGATCACGATGTGATAGGCGAACGCCGACCAGTACAACACGAAGGTCGACGCCCAGCCGCCGGTGATGTGCGGCGTCATCCAGGTAAAGAGCGCACCCGTGACCACGTCGAGCGCCTTCGTCTGCGTGAGCACGTTGCTGAGGCTGACTGCGGCGGCGACGAAGAAGATGGGCAGGAAATTGATCGACTTGACGTCCTTGGTGTTCAGGACGCCAATGCCCGGCATGATCGCGGCGAGCCCGATGCCGAGGCCAACCATCGGCGGAGGGATGTGGTGCAGGAAGTCAGTGATCCACAGGGCGATCGCCAGCAGCATCAGCAGCCCCGTCTTGAGCTCGGCCGCCGACCAGCCACCCATCGTATCGAGTTGTTCTTCGAGAAACCGCTGCGTCCCGGGCAACTCGTCCATCTCCGGCGGATACAGCCAGAGCGCGAGCCACCAGGCCACGATCATGACGATGATGTCGCACGGCACGTAGGCGAGAAACCATTGGCTCCAGAGCACCTGGACGCCGCCAAACTTTTCGATGGCGCCGCGGGCCGTGATGGACGAGGCGCCCGCGATCAGCATCTTGTCGAAAATGGTGGTCTGGTACACGAGCACGATGAACATGCCGCGCGCGATGTTGCTGCCCTTGCCGAGACCGAACGCCTCGACCAGTCCGATCGCAATCGCGGCCATGATGACGACCCGCGCGATGCCCGAGGGCACGATGGCCGTCAGCAGGAAATTCGTGATGATGAGGCCGAGGAGAATCCGCGGATAGCTGTAGCCCACGCCGCGCATCACCAGGTAGGCGAGACGCTTCGCAAGGCCCGATTTGCTGCCCATCAGGCCGAAACAGACCGCGCCGAACAGGAACCAGGGCGTGCTGTCCGCGAAGCCCGAGAACGCCGTCTCGAATTTCGCCACCCCGGACGCCCAGAACAGGAAGCACCCGAGGATGCCGGCGATGCCGTGATCGAGCACCTGGGTCATCCAGCACACGATCATGAACAGACCGATGGCCAGCGCTGAATGCGCCGATAATCGCGGGCGGAGTCCTTCTCCCCGGCATCGGTCTGCGCGGCAGGGGCGGGATGGGTGGTGACCAAGGGTTCGGGGATGGTAGGCACGGCTCGAACGACTGTCAAGCGCCGGCGCCGTCGAGGAGGTGACGGCGCCGGCACAGCCGGGGGCGCTGCCGGTCTCAGTGGCCGCCGCTCTTGCCCGCACCGCTTTTCGCGGGCGTAGCGGACTTGGGCTGCTGGCCGCTGTACGTGATCTGGGCACCGGCGCCCGGGAAGTAGTGTTCGTACGTCCCGTTGTTCGCCTTGTCCATGACCTTGAAGGCGTAGTCGCCCGGATTCGGGGCGTAGTCCTTCAAATAATCACCCGGAGCGTTGATGCCGGGGACTTCGGGGATCCAATCCTCGGTGAGGAGGTAGTTCGGATCGCCATACCGCGACGCGAGCGCGCGCACTTCGGGGTTGTCGAGGCTCGTCATGTGGCCCTTGTCGAGGATGTTGACCCACTTGTTCGCATTACGCAGGCGGACCTTGTACGTCGTGAAGTACGTCTGCGTGTGCCAGCCGTGATCGAACGGGAAGTTGTGCTCCTCCGTGAATTCGCGCCATTTCTTCGATTCGGTCGGCGCGTCCGGATCGTGCCAGAGGCGGATGCCCAGACCCCAGTGGATCACGCCGGAGCGCACCCGCTCCGGGCTGGTGTTCCCGTTTTCGGCCATGACGCCGGGATGCCGGAAGCTCTTCGGGTGCGAGCCGAACGCGATCTCATAGAGGTACCAGAAACCCGGCTGGTTGTGGTACGGGAACGTGATCTCGTTCAGCCCGGGGTATTTCAGAAAATCGGCCAGCGCCTTGCCCTGGGCCCCCCCGCCCTTCACTTCCGAGATGAACCCGTTTTTGAAGTAGATCTCCCACCGCGGGAAGAACCCCCCATGCCCCTGCGTCCCGGCCAGGACGCCTTCGATTCTCGCAATGGGCTCGCGCGGCAGCCACTTCGCCTGGAACGCGGGATAGTTCACGAACGAGTAGCCGAACCGGCCGGTCGCCTGGTTCGGGAACATGTAGAGGTGGCCGCGCTGATACGCGCCGGCAGCCCAGCGCTGGGCCATTTCTTCGGTGATGTCCGCGTGCAGGTTCGTGCCCTCGGGATCGGTGATTTCCACCCGGTCGACGTACACAAGCGGTTCGAGGAGCTGTTCCTCGGCGAGCTGCCAGACGTCGCCGGGGTAGGTGGACATCTGGCTCTCGAGATCGTAGATGTTGTCCTGGATGAACGTGCCCAGGAACTTGTCCTGCATCGGGTAGAGCTGGCGCCGAAGTCCCGTACTGCCGCCCTTGCCCCAGAACACGCCGCGAACGGCAGGGTGCTTGGTCAGAAAGTCCTTGATCGCGTCGCCTACCGCGAAGCGCTTCTTGTAGTCGCCGCCGGTACTGCCCTGCTGGCCGGTGTCGGCGTCAGCGCCGGCGCCCGGAGCGCCTTCTCCCGCCGGCCGCTGGGTCTTGGCCGTCAGCACGGTCTCCGCGCTCTTGCCGGGGAACAGCGCCGCGAACGTCTGCGGATCCTTGTCCTTCAGCCATTGCGCCGGCTGGGCGGGATTGGGGAACTGGCCGGTAATCCACGCGGTGGCCTGATAGATGCCGGCCTCTTTGATGTCCTGTCCCCCGGTCCGCTTGTCGCGATCGGCGTCGGCCTCTTCCTTGGTGATCCCCCGCATTTCGTACGTGTGCTTGAAGTAGGGGGTGATCTTGCGCTCTTCGAGCGCACGCTTGACCGCCTCAATGACCATCGGATCGGCTTCGTCGCCGGTCACGATGAGCACCTGTTCGCCAGGCTGGAGGATGCCCATCCCCTTGCCCTGGAGGCCTGACTGGTTGCGCACGAGCAGCCGGGCGGCCGGCATCAAGTCGTCGACTGATTTCGGTTTCTTGAAGTACGACGGCCACCGCGGCTCCGGATACTTCTCGCCGTTGGCTCCTATCTGGGCCACGGGGGTCTGCGAATCGGCGGCGGCTCCGCCGGTGCTGCTGGCGGCCGGACTCGGGCTGCTGCGGCTGCAGCCCATGGCGGCAGCCGCGACAGCGCAGACGCCAAATGTGAAAAGCCGCATGGTGGACGCGTGCGTCGGCATCTCCTGCTCCTTGGATTGGTCTAACCTTTGCCGCGCGAGATGTAACACACACGCTCCCGCCGGGTCAACCTGGCTCCCCAGGCGGCGCCCGGGCCGCCCGGAGATTTTATGGTCAGACCATTGAGATGTGATGTATGTTCTCCGCCAGCGTTTGCGAGGGAGGGCACTTCATGGCTGGCACTCGTCGTCTCCGTGTTCACGGCACGTTCCTGCCGGCAGGCCTCAGGGCCTGCGCGGCTGCGCTCCTGATCCTCGCCGCCATCGTCCCGGCGGCGGCCGCACAGTCCACCGGCGGCACGATTACCGGTGTCGTCCGGGACGGCACCGGCGCCGTCCTTCCGGGCGCGACGGTCGTCGTGACGAACACCGACACGTCCATCGCACGCACGCTCGTCAGCGACGACGGCGGGCGCTACACCGCGCCGGACCTCAGCCCCGGTCCCTACAGCGTGAAGATCTCGCTGGATGGATTTACCACCGTGAACCGCAGCGGCATCAGCCTCGCGGTCGGCCAGCAGGCCGTCGTGAACGTCGACCTGAAGGTCGGCCAGATGGCGGACGAGATCACGGTTGTCGCCGAAGCCACCACAGTCGATACGAAGACCGCGTCGACCGGGGGCGTCGTGACGACGCAGCAGATCGAGGGGCTGCCGCTGAATGGCCGCAGCTTCATCGAGCTCGCGAACCTGACGCCGGGCGTCCAGCTGACGCAGACAGGCGGCCAGAGCACGAGCACCGGGTTCGGCGCGAAGTTGAGCGTCAACGGGTCCCGCTACACCGCGAATCTGTTCACGCTCGACGGCACGAATCTGAACGACGAATACAGCCAGGCCGGCAGCGCGTCGGGCAACGTGCTCGGGGTCGAAGCGATCCGTGAGTTCCAGGTGCTCACCAACAGCTTCAGCGCCGAATTCGGCAGCCACACCGGCGGCATCATCAACGCCGCGACCAAGTCCGGAACGAATCAGACCCACGGGTCGATTTTCGAGTTCCACCGCGACGATCATCTCGACTCCAAGAACTATTTCGATACCGAGAAGCCTCCGTTCCAGCGGAACCAGTTCGGCTTCTCGCTCGGCGGACCGATCGTCCGCAACCGCACGTTCTACTTCGGCAACTACGAAGCGCTGCACGAGAAGCTCGGCGAAACGTCCTTCTTCAACGTTCCGACGGAGAGCGTGCGGGGCAAGGCCATCGCGTCGATCCAGCCGTGGATCAACAGTTTCCCGCTGCCGAACGACGGCGTGTTCTTCGGCACCACCCGCGGCGAGTACGAGCGGGTCGGGCAGCGCAAGACCGACGAGCAGTACGCGATGGGACGCGTCGATCACCAGCTCTCGGCGGCGCAGCAGGTCTTTCTTCGCTACACGCTGGACGACGCGAAGCAGGACGACCCGTCGGCCATGGTCATCGCCGGGTCGCGCCTCAAGACACGAACGCAGTACCTGACCGCCGAGCACACGTGGATCCGCGGATCGGCGTTCCTCAATCGCGCGCAGTTCGGGCTCACGCGCAGCCGGCTCGATGGCGTCGATTACCTCCTTCCCGGGTTCACGATGCCGCAGACCACGTTCACCGATATCGATCGGGGCCTCGCCGTCGTCTCGGTGAACGGCCTCGCCGCGCTCGGCGGCAGTACAACCAATCCGAAATTTCACATCTTCAACAATTTTCAGGTTCACGACAACATCACGTGGAACCGCGGCGCCCAGACCTTGAAGTTCGGCGGCGAAGCGCAGACGCTGCAGTTCAATCTGATCTCCGACTTCACGTCCATGGGACAGTACACGTTCAGCTCGCTGGACAACTTCCTGATTGGAAAGGTCAACCAGTTCAATGCCGTGGTGCCGGGCTCCGATGCCCAGCGGAGCCTCCGGCAGACCGCGTTCGGTTTCTACCTCCAGGACGATGTCCAGGCGCGGCGGAACCTCACGATCAACCTGGGGGTCAGGTACGACCCGACCACCGGCGTGACGGACACGAAGAACCGCCTCGCACAACTCATCGACTTCGGCAGTGCGACGGCGACGCTCAAAGACACGACCGAGGTGCATACGCTGTTCAAGAACCCGTCGTTGAAGAACGTCTCACCGCGCCTGGGATTCGCGTGGGACGTCCGCGGCGACGGGAAGACGGCTGTCCGCGGGGGCGCCGGACTGTTCGACGACCTCATCCTCATCAGCACGCCCATCGTCCAGAACACCGCCGTCCGCGTCCCGCCGTTCTTCAACCGCGGGGGACTCGTGGGGTCGAACAGCTTCGTGGTCGATTTTCCGAACGCCTATTCGGCCCAGGCGAACCTCCTCGCCGCGCAGGCGCAGCTCGAAGGGATCCAGTACGACATCAATCAGCCGCGAATGGCGAAATGGAACCTGAATGTCCAGCGCGAACTGTTCGCGAAGACGGTTGTCGAAGTCGGCTACAGCGGCTCGCACGGGATGAACCTGATCCGCCAGGTCTTCACGAACGGCCGCGTGGCCACCATGACCTCCGACGGACGGCTCTACGTTTCGCCGGACACGCCGCTGGCGCAGCCCAACTTCGGCCGGATGCGCTTCCGCGTGAGCGATGCGACCTCGGACTACAACGGCCTGACCGTCGGCGTGAACCGGCGGATGTCCAACGGGCTGCAGGCCCAGGTGTCCTACACGCTTTCCAAGTCGATGGATGACGGCGCGTCGGCGCTCGGCGGCAACGACTTCGACAGCGAGGGCGGCGGGAGCCGGTATCTGCTGTCCAAGGATCGCGGCCTGTCGCCGTTCGACACGCGGCATCAACTCGTCGCCAACGTCACGTACCAGTTGCCGTTCGCGCGCAACGCCACCGGCATGGTGCACGCGCTGGGAGGCGGGTGGACGGTGTCGAGCCTGATCCGCATGCGAAGCGGATATCCGTTCTCGGCGTTCTCCGGCGTCGATACCGGCCTTCAGGTGAACGGGTGGGCGCCGGAATATCCAGATCTCGCGCCCGGCGCATCCGCGAACCCGGTGCTCGGGACCGTCGACCACTGGTTCGATCCGTCGGCGTTCGTGCTTCCCGCGCCGGGCTTCATCGGCACGCTGCCCCGCAACACGATCACCGGACCGAACATGAAAACCGTGGATCTGATGGGCGGGAAGAATTTCGGGCTGTGGGGCGCATCGGAGCTGCAGTTGCGGTTCGAGGTCTACAACCTGTTCAACCGCGCGAATTTCGGTCTCCCGCAACAGACGGTGTTCAACGCGAACGGCACGGTGCGTGAAGACGCGGGCCGCATCACGAGCACGTCGACGAGCGCGCGGCAGATTCAAATCGGCGCGAAAGTCGTCTGGTAAGGCCGGTCTTCGGAAGTCCGGCAGGCGTGGCTTGGCCTAGGACGCGATCGCCGCTGCCGACCGCAGCGTCAGGGCCACGAACGTCAGCGTGGCATTCGTGCAGCCGCCGGTCGGCAGTGTCGGAGACCCGACGACGAACAGGTTCTCGTGGTCGTGCGCGCGGCCGTGGCTGTCGACAACGCTGGCGGCGGGATCCGTCCCCATGCGGCACCCGCCCGACGGGTGATCGAGGTAATGGCCTTCGTTCACGCCGAACACGCGGCCGTTCTGCGCCCGGGCGAGCTGGTTGAACACGCCGACGATGTGCTCCCGCGTCGCCGCCGCACGCGCTTTCGTCGCATCGTCCAGCACGTGATGGATGACCGGCAGCGGATCGCCATATCGATTCCGATGTGCCGGGTCGAGCGTCAGCGCACTGTCGCGGGCGGGGTGAACGTCGTAATAGGCGCGCACCCGCGCGGCACCGCGGACGGTGCGTGAGCGCCAGTCCGCCATCAGCGCATCCCCGAGCAGGACCGTTCCGTTCGCATTTTTCAGCCGCGGATCCCGTCCCGCGGAACTCTCCCAGACGCGGAGGTCGTGCCGGACGTACGGCGTCGAAGGCGCGCACCGGAAGAACTGCCGCGAGATCAGGCTGTGCTGCTCGTTCATGCCCGGATAGAGCGTCGCATCCAGTTCGATCTGCGCGCCGATGAATGCATGGCCGGTCATGTAGCGGCCGACGAGACCCGAGCGATTCGCAAGCCCGTTGGGAAACTGCGGCGAGGCGGACAGCAGCAGCAGGTGCGAGGACCAGCAGTAGCCGCTCGCGACGACGAAGGTCCTGGCGCGATACTCCACGGGATCTCCGTT
>Ga0310811_10005018_pt1 | contig 16679 bp, 17 predicted proteins | sample YCmetagenome_FD_207642 | JGI IMG/M metagenome (GOLD analysis project Ga0310811, IMG submission 207642) | Soil microbial communities from experimental microcosm in Duke University, North Carolina, United States - YC | ecosystem: Engineered > Artificial ecosystem > Soil microcosm > Unclassified ...
CCGCGATCTCGGCGGCTATGTGGCCGACGCGCAGCGGGCGGTGCAGGCGAGCATTCAGTTTCCGCCCGGCTACTACGTGATGTGGAGCGGCCAGTACGAATATCTGGAGCGGGCCGAGGCCCGGCTGAAAATCGTTGTGCCGGCGACACTGCTGATCATTTTCCTGCTGCTGTATCTGAACTTCCGGTCGATCACCGAGACCATGATCGTCATGCTGTCGCTGCCATTCGCGCTCGTCGGCGGGCTTTGGCTGATGTGGTGGCTCGGCTTCAACCTTTCGGTCGCCGTCGCCGTCGGTTTCATCGCGCTCGCCGGCGTCGCCGCCGAAACTGGTGTCGTGATGCTGATCTACCTCAACCAGGCGCTTGCGGAGATCAGGGAGCGATGCGCCGCCGAGGGACGAATGTTGAGCCAGATCGATCTGCGCGAGGCCATCATGGAGGGTGCCGTCGAGCGCGTGCGGCCGAAGATGATGACCGTGGTCGCGATCATGGCCGGCTTGTTGCCGATCATGTGGAGCACGGGTACCGGCTCCGAAATCATGCAGCGGATCGCGGTGCCGATGATCGGTGGCATGATCTCATCGACCTTGCTCACGCTCATCGTGATCCCGGCAATCTTCGGACTGGTCAAGGGCTTCCGGCTGCCTCCCGATGATCTGGGAAGACCACGGCAACCGGCAATCGAAAAGCCAGGGCTGGTCAAGCGGCGGATTCCGGAGCCCGCCGAATGACCTGATCAAGAGCGAGGGAGGAAATCATGAAAAGCCGCGCAACGCTGGCGCTCATAATCGTCGTTCTCACGTCACCTGCGCTCGCACAGAATGGCAATCAAACGCGCGGGCAGCAGGACTTCCGAGCTTGCGCGCCATGCCACTCACTCGAGCCCGATCGCAACATGACCGGACCAAGCCTTGCAAATCTCTGGGGGCGGAAGGCTGGCAGCCTGCCGAGTTTCGAGCGTTGCTCCGATCCTCTCAAGTCCTCCGGAATCATCTGGGACGACCGCTCGCTCAACGCCTGGCTCACCAATCCACAGCAGATGGTGCCGGGCAACGACATGCCGTTCGAAGGTATCAAGGATGCTTCCGTCCGGGCCGATCTGTTGGCGTTCCTCAAGGAAGCCACCAAGCCGGAGGCGCCAGCGCAGACAGCCCAAAACCGCATGGGCGGCATGAAGGGAGGTATGATGGGTGGGATGATGGGCGGCGGAGGGGAGCGAAATCTGAAGAACCCGACGGCGGATGAGCAGGTAAAGGCAATCACCTACTGCCACGACACCTATCGGGTGACGACCGCGGACGGCAAGACACGGGCATTCTGGGAGCGCAATCTGCGGCTAATGACGGATTCGAGCAAAAACGGTCCGCAGAGCGGGGCACCGGCTCTCGTTCCCGCGGGCATGATGGGTGATCGGGCCGATGTGATCTTCGCCGCGCCAGAGGAGATCAGCAAGACCATCGAGGCCCAGTGTTGATTTACGAACCATTCAGGTGGTCTGACGTTGCAGTCCGACATTGGCAGAGCCTTGTTCGAGATGATGGCTGACTTGATATTACACCCGCTCGGCATGGCGTTTGCCATGGGATGGGAGATCCTGTGGCCACTGATCCTGGGCTTCGCGCTCTCAGGGATTGTTCAGGCCGTGGTTTCGCGTCGGCAAATGAGCCGGTTGCTTCCCGATGATCGGCCGCGTTCGATTGCAACCGCTCTCGCTCTCGGTGCAGCTTCCTCGTCCTGCTCCTACGCTGCCGTCGCCATCGCCCGCTCTGTCTTCCGCAAGGGCGCCGACTTCACCGCCGCGATGGCCTTCGAGATGGCTTCCACGAATCTGGTGCTTGAGCTCAGCATCATCATGCTGGTGTTTCTGGGATGGCAATTTACTGTCGCGGAATTTGTGGGTGCGCCGTTGATGGTCGTCTTTCTGGTGCTGCTTTTCCGGATGTTTCTCAGCCGGAAGCTTCGGGAAGAGGCGAAGAATCAGGCGGACAGAGGCATAGCCGGGCGGATGGAGGGGCACGCCGAGATGGATATGTCAATCACCGAAGGTGGGAGCCTTTGGCAGCGCATCATCTCGGACCGAGGGCTTACGGCTATCAGCCATTATTTTGTGATGGACTGGGCCTCGGTCTGGATGGACATCGTCAGCGGTCTTCTCATCGCGGGTGCCCTGGCGGCCTGGGTTCCGAACGAGTTCTGGCAGTCGTTCTTCCTGGTCGATCACCCGACCATTGCGAAGATTTGGGGACCGATCATCGGCCCTCTGGTTGCGGTCATTGCGTTCGTTTGCTCTGTCGGAAACATACCGCTTGCCGCGGTGCTTTGGAACGGCGGCATCAGTTTCGGCGGCGTGATCGCATTCATCTTCGCCGACCTGATTGTCCTTCCCATCCTCAACATCTATCGCAAGTATTATGGATTGAAGATGGCAGGCTTCCTCTTCGTCTCCTTCTACGTGACGATGGCGGCCGCAGCGCTGGTCGTAGAAATGATTTTCGGAGGACTTGGTCTCGTTCCACAACAGCGCGACGCGCGAGTGGTCGAGGCTTCCCTTAGCTGGAATTATACGACCTGGCTCAACATCGCCTTCCTTGTAGCGGCAGCGGCACTGGTGTGGCGCTTCCTGAAAACGGGTGGGCCTGAGATGCTGCGAATGATGAACGCCCCACCCCGGGATCATCATCACCAGAGCCATGCTCGGGTGTGATTCGGCATCGTATGGTCGAGCACTGCACGCGAATGATGGCGAAGTGGTCGCGCTAGCGGCACGGCGACATCGCGGCCTGAGCGGCGGCGGCCCTGCACTCAAATAGCAATGCGCTGCCGCCCGCGATCAGGCAACTGAAAGTAAAACGGACGGGCGTGAAACAAATGATGATGGATATGAGCGGAATGTCGATCGGGATGATAGCGGGGATGGGAGTGATCTGGCTATTGCTTCTCGCCTTCCTCGTGCTGGGCATAGCCGCGTTCATCAAATATCTGCGCTCCTGATCCACAACCGACAAATATGAAGGAGGGGAGAATGGGCATCTACGCTGACTGGCTGTTTCCACGCATCCTCGATCTCACGATGCGGCAGAAGCAGATGATTCCATTTCGACGGCGCATTGGGCAGGCCGCCGAAGGGCGTGTGCTCGATGTCGGGATCGGATCGGGTGTCAATTTGATGTTTTACGGCTCAGGTGTCGAACGCATTTATGGTGTCGATCCGTCGCCCGGGTTGTTGCGGTTCGCCGGTGAGCGGGCTCATGATAGTTCCGCACCCGTCGAGTTGCTTTGCGGTTCGGGCGAAGCTCTGCCCCTCGACAACAAGAGCATCGATACGGCAACGCTCACCTTCACGCTTTGCACGATCGGCGATCCAGCCGTCGCGCTGGCCGAGATACGGCGCGTGCTCAAGCCGGGCGGCCGATTGCTGTTTGCCGAACATGGCCGGGCTCCCGAAGCAGCAGTTGCGCGATGGCAGGATCGGATCACGCCGCTGTGGAAGCGAATCGCCGGCGGCTGTCATCTGAATCGCAAGCCGGATGATCTGATGCAGTCGGCGGGTTTCCGTATCGATGACATTAACACCGGCTACTTGAGAGGGCCGCGGATCATGACGTTCGTGTACTCAGGTAGTGCCCATGCAGAGTAATGGCACCGCGGCTAAATGTCCGATCCGATTGGGCGAACATTAGATGCCGCTCTGCGACCAACACAGCAAAAAGCACGCGCTGGTTCGATGTTGTGCGATATTGTTTGCTCGCCATCGAAGCGAGTTGGACTGGATGACGGCCGACGCAGCCCCCGTCGCCCATTTGCCCGTCGGGCAAATCAGTAGTGCGAATTTGCACAGTTGGGTGCCTCGCGCGAGCCGTCCCGTGCGCAAAATGACGTGCGCCGAAAAACTGATTTCGTGAGCCGATTCAACTCGATCGCATGGTCCAGATCCGGCCGCCGAAAATTCACGCTTTGCGAAAAACAGAAATCGTGCATATTCTCGCACCGTCCTGCATCCACAAGAGGGACGCTACGCGATCGTCACGAGTGTTGGATGCGGATGCGATGGACGTTTCGGCTCAAGCGCGCCTTGGCGCGCGGACGAATGAGTTCGAAGCGGACGGCCAAGCCGTGTGGTCCCGGCACCCCGACGCTGGTGTCAAGTTTTGCGGTGATGATCCGCAAGGCGATGGTGGCTAACAAGCCCGGTACACCAGGGAGAGCACGGAGCAACCGTTAACACCATTGCGCAGGGAATGCCGGATGTTTGGCTGAACCTGTGGCTACTGCCGCCTGCTTTCCTTGTTGCAGGCGGGCCATGGGTGCGGCCTGCACCCGGCATTCCCTGCGCCCTCTGTTTTTCGAGGGACGTTGATCTGCAAAACTCGGGCAAATCGTGCCGCGGGAATGCGAAGGCGTGTCTTGGAGCCGCATGAGCGGAAGGTCTTACCGAAGGCAATGTCCGACAAGGCTCGCACCCCGGAGCTTATCGGATGAGGACATTAACCCTTTACTAACCATACACCGGGCAAAAATTGCCGGGTGAAGTGAGTGTCGTCGATCGCGTGGAACGGGGAGATCTCCGTGGACGCCAGTGCGGTGCCTCAATTCAGAACCGGTGGTCTGACGGCCGCCGCGAAGTCGCTTGGGGCCCGTGAACGGCATACACGGGGAGGTGCGTCTACCATGGTCGATGTGACGGCAGGTCAGGGTACGGGATCGGCGACCGGGGGCGGATTCCCATCGCTCGGCGAAATCGGCGCCATGATCAAGCGCGGCGACATCGCGCTGGCGCTCGGCATCCTCACCATCCTGGTGGTGCTGATCCTTCCGCTACCCTCGTTCATCCTCGACCTGTTCCTGGCGATCTCGATCACGCTGTCGATCCTGATCCTGATGACCTCGCTGTTCATCCAGGAGCCGCTGGAATTCTCTGCCTTTCCGACCACGCTGCTGATCTCGACCATGCTGCGGCTGTCGCTCAACCTCGCCTCCACGCGGTTGATCCTCTCGCACGGCCATGAGGGCACGGCGGCCGCCGGTCACGTCATCGAGGCCTTCGGCAGCTTCGTGATGGGCGGCAATTTCGTGATCGGGATCATCGTCTTCGCGATCCTGGTCACCGTGAACTTCGTCGTCATCACCAAGGGTTCGGGCCGTATCGCCGAAGTCGCGGCGCGCTTCCATTTGGACTCGATGCCGGGCAAGCAAATGGCGATCGACGCCGACCTCAATGCGGGCCTGATCGACGAGAAGGTCGCGCGTGCGCGGCGCAAGGCGCTGGAGGACGAAAGCGGCTTCTTCGGCGCCATGGACGGTGCCTCGAAATTCGTCCGCGGCGATGCCATCGCCGGCCTCCTCGTCGTCTTCATCAACATCATCGGCGGCATCATCATCGGCGTCGCGCAGCAGGGCATCTCCTTCAGCGAGGCCGCACAGAGCTATACGGTGCTCACCGTCGGTGATGGTCTCGTGACGCAGATCCCCGCGCTGATCGTCTCGACCGCTGCGGGTCTGCTCGTCTCCAAGGCCGGCGTCTCCGGCGCTGCCGACAAGGCACTGATCAGGCAGTTTTCCGGCTATCCGCAGGCACTCGGCATGGCCGCCGCGGTGATGTGCGTGCTGGCGGTGCTGCCGGGCATTCCGACCATCCCATTCCTCGCCCTCGGTGGCGGCGCGGCCGCGATGGCCTGGAAGGCAAGCAAGTTCAAGCACGCCAAGGCGGCCGAGGAAGCCAAGGCAGCCGCGGCGCCCGCTTCGGCCGCCGGGGCAGCCGGCCAGGCCACGGAGGAGCCGATCGCGGCGGCATTGAAGATCGACGATCTCAAGATCGAGCTCGGCTATGCGCTGTTGCCGCTGGTCAACGGCCCCGACGGCCAGGACAAGCTGACCGAACAGATCAAGGCGTTGCGCAAGTCGCTCGCGATCGAAATGGGCTTTGTGATGCCCGCGGTGCGCATCCTCGACAACGTCCAGCTCGAGGCCAACACCTACATCATCAAGATCAAGGAGGTCGACGCCGGCCAGGGCAAGATCTGGCCAAACCAGTTCATGGTCATGGACCCCGGCGGCGGCCAGGTCTCGGTGCCCGGCATCCACACCATGGAGCCGACATTTGGTTTGCCTGCAACATGGGTCGACGCCTCGCTGAAGGAAGAGGCGGCGCTGAAGGGCTATACCGTGGTGGACGCCGCGACCGTGCTCTCGACCCATCTGACCGAGCTGCTGAAGGCCAATATGAGCGACCTGCTCTCCTATGGCGAGGTGCAGAAGCTGATCAAGGAACTGCCGAAGGAACAGAGCGAGCTGGTCAAGGACATCGTGCCGGCCCACGTTACCATCTCGGGCATCCAGCGTGTGCTGCAGCTGCTTCTCTCGGAACGGATTTCGATCCGCGACCTCTCGACCATCCTGGAAGGCATCGCCGATGCACTCGCTTTCTCGCGCAATCCGTCGACCATGGTCGAGCATGTCCGCGCCCGGCTGGCGCGGCAGATCTGTGCGCAAAACGTCGGACCCAACGGCTACCTCCCGCTGATCGCGCTATCGGCGAAATGGGAGCAGGCCTTTGCCGAATCCATCGTCGGCTCCGGCGAGGAGCGGAGCCTTGCGATGCAACCGTCTAAGCTCTCGGAGTTCATGTCCGCCGTGCGCGACGCCTTCGAGCGCGCCGCTCGCGAGGGCGAGGCGCCGGTGCTGGTGACCTCGGCCTCGATCCGGCCCTTCGTGCGCTCGCTGGTGGAGCGCTTCCGGGCCCAGACCACCGTGCTGTCGCAAGCGGAAATCCACCCGCGCGCGCGGCTGAAAACGGTCGGAAGCGTCTAGTCGCATTCGGCGAGTTCCGACCGATCCGCACGCCAAGCGGACTATGCGGTTGCCCCCGAAAATGATCATGCGCCAGCAAAACGAAGCACTTAGGCGGCTGTTACGGTCGTGTTTTTTCGCCACAGGCAACTGATTTCTTAATATTCGTTCACTTGGTGAGTTTACCGTGCCGCCGCACATTAATTCCATGTAACGCACTGTAATAACTGCGCTATTCTGCCGCATGAAGGCTCTTTTAATCGCGCGTTTTCAAGTCTTATCACCGACATGTGATCACCCCTTCGCAACCAAACCGCCAATCTCTACGTTGTTTGGCGTGCGGCGGATGAACCACCGCGCGGACCAGACAGACTAACTCAGAGCAAGCGGAAGTTGCGGCAGGAGGCTTCCATGAACCACTCGATCTACAGCGCTGATCGCACGACCCATCTGAAGATCGTGGTCGTTGCGCTTGTGGCTGGCATCGCGGTGGCGGGCCTCGGCATTTCGGCTCGCTCGAGTTCAGACGACTACATGCAGACGGCGCACGTCATCAAGGCCGGCCAGCCGATGGCAATATCGAGTTCAGACGCCACAGCAGTTCGATAGGAGAGTTTCAAGGAATTCACGCGGCTCTTTACCAGCCCCCCAAAGTCGCCGTGTGGATATGTAGAAGACCCCCAACTACCCCCAAGTCGACTACTAGGAAAACGCCCGCTCCCCACGGGCGTTTTCTTTTTGTGGATTTTGCATTTGAGGGCGGCGACGAAGGTGCGCTCCTGCGCTACCGGCTCCGCGTCGGCGAAGGCGCGGGCGTCGGCACCGGCGTTGTGGCGGGCACGGTCTCGATCAGCTTGCCAATGAACACGGGCTGCGAGTGCGGGGCGCCGTCGGGCGAGCCGCCGGATTGCTCGACCGTCACTGCATAGGTGCCGCCATTGATGACGTCGGTGTCATAGCCCGACAGCACGCGGCGTGCGGTGAAATCGCTGGTCCCGATCACGCCGAGCGAACGCGGCCGGTTTTGCAATTTGTCGGAAATCAGCCAGAGTTCGTAGTTCTTGCTCGGATCGATCGGCGGCGCGCCGACCTTGCGTACGGTGAAATTCTTGGTGGCGCCATCGACGGTGAGGATGAAGGCGGGTCCGCCCGCCGCGCCTTGTAACAGCGCGACATATTGCGCCGAGGGTACAAGCGTCGGTGCCGGAGCAGGCGTCGGCGTTGGTTTCACCTCGGCGACCTGCTGCGTGGCCGGCTTTCCGCCAAGGCCGGGCAACAGACCGGGAAAGGCGACCTGCACGCCGATGATCGCAAGCAACGCCGCAGCGATCGCCGTCATCGCCACGGCGAGATTGCGATAGCCGCGCACGCGGCGCTCCAGCTGAACCACATTCGTTTCATCGACAGCTGGCGGCGGAACGTAGGCGGGCGCAGGTCCCAGTTCCGGCGTTGCCGCCATCGCCTCCTCGATCGCGGCAACCCCGGGCGCGATCGGCGGCGGCTCGGGCAGCACCGGCGGCGCCTGCTGTTGTCCCGTGGGACCAATCGCGGTCCTGATCCGCTCCCACACATCCATCGGCGGCTCGACCGAGCCGACCATCTGGTTCAGGACGCCGAGCCGGAACTCCCAGGCCTGCACGACCGCGGTGTATTCCGCATCGGCACTCATCATGGCCTCGACCTGCGCGCGCTCATCGGCGTCAAGCGTGCCGAGAGCGTATTCAGCAGCCAGGGCGATTTGGTCTTCGCTGTATTCCATTCTCTCAGATCCGAACCTTTAGAGCATGATCTCTTCCGAAAACCGGCAGCCTTTTCCGGATCATGCTCTAAAGTCCCAGGCACTCCCTGATATCCATCATGCTGCGGCGCAGCCACGTCTTCACCGTATTGACCGGCGCCTCGAACTTCGCCGCGAGTTGCTCCCTGCTCCAGCCGTTGTAATAGGCGAGCAGCACGAGTTTCTGACGGTCCGGCTCGAGCCGGCCGACACATTCGAGCAAGCGCTTCAATTCTTCCGTCATTTCCCGGCGAGCCAGTGGGTCCGGGCTATCGGCTGCGACCTCCATCGCTGCCGGCTCTTCCTCGATCGAGAGCTCGCTCCGCTTGCGCACGAGATCGATGGCCCGGTTGCGGGCGATCGATGCCATCCACGTGATCGGCGAAGCGAGGACCGGGTTGAATTGTCCGGCGCTGTTCCAGATCTTGACGTAAGTATCCTGAATGACCTCCTCCGCGAGAGCCTGTCTGCGCAAGATACGCAGGACCACGCCGTAGAGTTTCGCGCGCGTCGCAACATAGAGGCGCTCGAACGCAGCCTCATCGCCCTTGGCAACCGCAGCAATCAGCCAGACCAGCTCAGCCGGCGTCAGCATTCAGCCTTCCCCAAAACCGCGATCCCCCAACCGCGCACCTTCGCACCGGGAGCAGCAATCCCTACGTAGCATATCTTGCGGCGTTGAGGTCCACCAAGTCGTCCCCTTTTCCCGCTGTAACATTTGCGGAATTGGGGGTGCAGGGGAATTTGCCTTTCGCCTCGTCATGCCCGGGACAGCCCGGGCATGACGAAGAGTGGAGTCGGTCCCCCACAAGCAAAAGCCCGGGTCTTTCGACCCGGGCTCTCACGGTGCTGAGATTTGTTAGCCGATCAGGCGACGACGCCGAGGCGTGCGCGCATCAAGCCGATGCTGTCGAGGTCGGCCTGCTCGCGGGCGCTCTCCTCGGCGCGTTCGCGCGCCTGGTCGCGTTCGTCGAGCAGCTCGACCTTCTTCAATTCCTCGAAGGCTTCCGACAACAGCGCCTTGGCATCCTCGAGCTGGATGCGCAGCTCGTCGGCGGAACGGGTCAGGTTCTCCCGACGCTGGATCGCTGCCTTGGCATAGGTCGGATAGGCGAAGTGCGAGGGATCGTTGATGCCGGCGCGTTCCTGCTCGGACTGGATCTCGCGCTCGAGATCAACCGACATGCGCTGGAAGTCGGCAATCATGCCCTCGATCTGGGCGACCCTACGGCGCTTCTCGTCGACCTGAAATTTCTTCAGACGGATTAGCGTTTCGCGTGACTTCATCGACTCATACTCCCCAGAAGTCCCTTGTTTACTCGCGGGACAAGGCCGGCTCCCCATCGGGGCCCCGCCGGCGTCTCCAAAATGGTTCGGGGATCATGGCGTGACAAAGTTAGCGTTCCGTTTCTAAACGCCCCACGATTTGCTCAAGCTGCCGGTAGCCGTCACCGAGATTCGATACCTCATCCTTGGCCTGGCGCAGGAAGGCTTCCAGGGGCTCGTGCAGCGTGATCGACTCGTCGACCTCTGGGCTGGAACCCTGCCGATACGCACCGAGCCGGATCAGCTCTTCCATGTCGGAATAAGTCGCCATCACCCGGCGCGCCCGCTGAATGACGGACCAGAAGGCCGGATCGGCCGATTTCGGCATGGTGCGAGAGACTGATTTGAGGATGTTGATGGCGGGATAGCGGCCGCGCTCGGCGATCGAGCGCTCCATCACGATGTGGCCATCAAGGATGCCGCGGACGGCGTCCGCGATCGGCTCATTATGATCGTCGCCATCGACCAGCACCGTGAAGATCGCGGTGATCGTCCCCTGCCCCACGCCGGGACCGGCGCGCTCCAAAAGCTTCGGCAATTCCGTGAACACGGTCGGCGTATAGCCCTTGGCGGTCGGCGGCTCGCCGGCGGAGAGCCCGATCTCGCGCTGCGCCATGGCAAAGCGCGTCACCGAATCCATCAGGCAGAGCACGTCCTGGTTCTCGTCGCGGAAATATTCCGCGATCGCGAGCGTGAGATAAGCCGCCTGCCGCCGCATCAGGGCCGGCTCGTCCGAGGTCGCGACCACGACGACGGAGCGTGCAAGGCCCGCCTCGCCGAGATCGTCCTGCAGGAATTCCTGCACCTCGCGGCCGCGTTCGCCGACGAGGCCAATCACGGTGACGGCGGCGTCGACATTGCGCGCCAGCATCGACAGCAGCACCGATTTGCCGACGCCGGAGCCGGCGAAGATGCCCATGCGCTGGCCGCGGCAGCAGGTCAAGAACGTATTGAGCGAGCGCACGCCCAGATCGAGCGGCTTGCCGACGCGCTTGCGCGAATGCGCTGGCGGCGGCTGGTTGCGATACGTCATGGGCGAGGTGCCCTGCGTCAGCGGCCCCTTGCCGTCGATCGGCTCGCCCATCGCATTGAGCACGCGCCCGAGCCAGGCCGGCGATGGCCGCACCTGGCCGGCCGAATTGGCGATGACCGCGCGGCAGCCGCGCCTCACACCATCGAGGCCGGCAAACGGCATCACGACAGCGTTGTTGCCGGAAAAGCCGATGACCTCGCAGGGGATGAAGCGGTTGCCGCCGGTGTCGATCACGATCCGAGCGCCAACCGACATGGCGTGAATGGGTCCTGCGATCTCCACCATCAGGCCGCGGACACCCACCACCCGGCCATATATATTGACGCCGTCGATGTCGCTGATCTGCTCGGCGAGCGCCTTCATTGCGAAAACCTTAAGTTTCGGCGTATTTCCGTTCCCGGCTTAACTTCGTGTTTACCCGCATCATTAATCATTGCGTCACTGTCTTTGGTGACTGACGTCGACTGCTGCTCAGAATGAACAGCGAGTCGCGAGAGTCGGTTAGGCCCGCCTCTTAAAGTGAAACTTGAAGGGTAACGCGTTACAAAAACTGCTTCGACGCAATATCTTAGGGCGATTCGACAAAAATTGCACCGCGAGACCTTGCGGATCAGAATCAGAATTTGTTAACCATGTCCCGTCAGGATCCGAATCAGTTGTTCAAAGGCGTTTTGAGTGCCGCAAGTTCGCGGCCGACCTGACGCCCGGAGCGGCGACTATGGGGAACTGGCATGCGCGTTTTGCTGATTGAAGATGACAGCGCCGTCGCGCAGTCGATCGAATTGATGCTCAAGTCCGAGAGTTTTAACGTCTACACGACCGATTTGGGCGAAGAAGGCGTCGATCTCGGCAAGCTCTACGATTACGACATTATCCTTCTCGACCTGAACCTGCCCGACATGTCCGGCTATGACGTGCTCAAACAGCTCCGGGTTTCCAAGATCAAGACTCCCATCCTGATCCTCTCCGGCCTCGCCGGCATCGAGGACAAGGTCAAGGGTCTCGGCGTCGGCGCCGACGACTACATGACCAAACCCTTCCACAAGGACGAACTGGTGGCACGCATCCATGCGATCGTGCGCCGTTCGAAGGGCCACGCCCAGTCGGTGATCCAGACCGGCGATCTCGTCGTCAACCTCGACACCAAGACGGTGGAAGTCGGCGGCCAGCGCGTGCATCTGACCGGCAAGGAATATCAGATGCTGGAGCTGCTCAGCTTGCGCAAGGGCACGACGCTGACCAAGGAAATGTTCCTGAACCACCTCTATGGCGGCATGGACGAGCCGGAGTTGAAGATCATCGACGTCTTCATCTGCAAGCTGCGCAAAAAGCTCGCCAACGCCTCCGAAGGCCGCAACTTCATCGAGACCGTCTGGGGCCGAGGCTATGTGCTGCGCGAGCCGCATGACATGGACGAGCGCATCCCCGCTTAACTGGTTCTACCCTGCGAGCCCAAGGGCTCGCTCCTCCTCCCGGACCGGACCCCGCCGCAAATGGCGGGGTTTTTTGTTTGGAGCATGATCCGGAAAAGTGGAGACCGGTTTTCCGAAAAGATCATGCTCAATCAAAGAGATGAGATCATGATGCAATTCCCTTGAATCGCATCCATGATCTTGGGGGTTGAACGGGCGCCGCTGATGCGCCGACCAACCGATCATGCCAAGTTCTCCCCGCACGAGTCGGGACCTCCTCGCATGATCTTTCAATCGCTCGCCGGGCTGCCGGCCTTCCTCGTTTATTTCTGCACCGCCATCATCGCGGTGGTGGCCTATTTGCTGGTTTATACCCGCATCACGCCGCACAATGAGTTCCAGCTCATCCGCGACAACGATCCGGCGGCGGCGATTGCGCTCGGCCTCAGCCTGCTCGGCTTTGTCCTGCCGGTGGTCAGCGCGATTGCGCATTCCGCCAATGTCGTGGATTGCTTGATCTGGAGTCTTGTCGCCCTCGTCGTCCAGGTTGTGGTCTATTACCTCGTCAAGATTCCCGTGCCGAACCTGTCGCAGCGGATCGCCGAGGGCCAGACGGCGCCGGCAATCTGGCTCGGGCTGTCGTCGCTCGCAGCCGGCGCGCTCAACGCCGCCTGCATGATCTCCTGATCCATGACCGGCAAGCCGCCTATCCACGAGTTCGGCAAGCGGCGGCCCGCGTCGCAGCCGCCGCCCTCATCCTCGCCGCCGAAGCGTTCGCGCCATGTGGCGCTGCTGGTAATGGGGACACTCGCAGTCGGCGGCGGCGCTTCGGTGCTGATGGGATCTGAGAATTGCCCGCCAACCTCGCCTGACGTCGCCAACCCGGCTCAGGCGCAGGCCGCCTGTACCTCGCGCGGATCATCCTTCAGTGGCAGTCACGGCAACTACAGCCGCACCATGCACCTCAGCTTCTTTGGCGGCGACTCGTCGAGCCATGGCTCGCCGTCGGGCACAACCGAGTCGGGCGGCGTCGGCCGCGGCGGCTTTGGCGCGTTGGCGCACGCCTTCGGCTTCTCGGGCCGAAGTTGAAATCCCCCGCACGATGCCGTGAAATCACCGCCTTCGCCTTGCCTGATCGCCCGGCCATCAGCGACATTCGCCGCCTCCGCGAAGGACACATCATGAAACGCTCGCGCCGTGTCGTGCTGACCCTGATGGGGAGCGCCACCCTCACCGCGGTCGCGCGTCCGCTGTCGGCACGACCGATCGACTGCGGCCCCGGGCTCACTGCCGCTCCGGGTGCCAATGGCGTGCCTTTTTGCCGCGCAACCGCGGGCGGCTTTGGCGGCAGCTTTCAGCATTTCCATGGCCATGGGCATGGCCACGCCCACGCCGGCGGCTGACCAGTCCACATGCAGCGCATCACATGCCCCGAGCGCGACGATTGGCAACAGACCGCCGACGCCTGCGGCTTCGATTTCCATACCATCGACGGCGAGCGCTACTGGGACGAGCGCGGCTATTATGCCTTCACACTTGAAGAGATAGAGCAGCAAATCGAAACCCCGACCAGCGAGATCGACGCGATGTGCCTCGAGCTCGCCGGCCGCGCCGTCGATGATGAGAAGATCCTGACGCGACTGAAGATACCGGAAGCGTTCTGGCCGCTGATCTCGGCAAGCTGGCAGCGCGACGAGCCTAGTCTGTACGGCCGGCTCGACCTCTTCTTCGACGGGCAGGGCCCGGCAAAGCTGCTGGAATACAATGCCGACACGCCGACCTCGATCTTCGAGGCCGCAGTGTTTCAATGGACCTGGCTCGAGCAGGCGATCGAGCGCGCCATCATTCCGAAGACGGCCGACCAGTATAATTCGATCCATGAGCACCTGATCGACGCGTGGAAGAAAGTAGGCCGCGGCCGGCCGCTGCATCTCACTGGCCTCACCGAGAGCAGCGAGGACTACGGCACGCTTGCTTATCTCGAAGACGCAGCAACGCAGGCTGGGCTCGCCACCACGATCGTCGATATCGCCGATGTCGGCTGGCGCGAGAACAGCGGCGGCTTTGTCGATCTCGACAATCGCAACATCGAACTCGCCTTCAAGCTCTATCCCTGGGAATGGATGTTCCACGACGCCTTCGGCGCCAAACTTGCGGAGGCGCCGACGCGCTGGATCGAACCACCCTGGAAAGCCGTACTCTCCAACAAGGGCATCCTGCCGCTGTTGTGGGAGATGTTTCCCGGCCATCCGAACCTCTTACCCGCGTTTTTCGAGGACGATCCGCGCGCCAAAGAGCTCGGAACGAGCTATGTGCGAAAGCCGCTTTATTCGCGCGAGGGCGCCAATGTCACGTTGGTGTCCGCTGGCGTTCCGTTCGCAAGCCACGAAGGGCTGTATGGCAGCGAGGGTTTTGTCCGCCAGGCGCTTGCACCCTTGCGCGATTTCGATGGCCAGTATCCGGTGATCGGAAGCTGGTTGGTCGATCATACGCCGTGCGGCCTCTCGGTCCGCGAGGATGCCGGCCCGATCACCGGCAACAATTCACGCTTTCTACCGCACGCAATTCTTTGATGCGAACGGTGCGGAGCGGTGGTCTGCATCAAAACGATCCAAAGGCAGAGCCGATCGCGATGACGGCGACGAGAGCGATGACGGAGTTCACTATTCCGACCATCACGATGTCGAAATAGCTCTCGCGATGCGTCATGCCACAAATGGCCAAGAGGCTAACTACCGCGCCGTTGTGCGGCAGAATATCGAGCGTGCCCGAACCGATCACCGCAACGCGATGCATGAGCGCGGGATCGAGACCGGTCTGCGCGGCAATCTCCATGTAGTTCTGCCCCAGCGTATCGAGCGCGATCGTGAGACCACCCGACGCCGAGCCGGTCAGCGCCGCCAGGAAATTCGTGGCAACGGCGAGCGATACCAGCGGACCACCCTCGATGCCCAGCACCCAGTCCCGCACCACGGCAAAAGCGGGAAGCGAGGCGACCACCGCGCCAAACCCAACGAGGCTCGCGACGCTCAATGCGGGCAACACGGACGCGTTGGCACCCGCATCCATCGTGCGCCGCAATTCAGGCAATCGCGTCCAATTGCAAAGGATCACCGTCGCGATCGCCGCCGCCAGCGCGCAGACGACTGACCAGATCCCGGCAACGGCGGCCAGCGACGTGTTGCCCCAACGCTGCTCGGCGAGGAATGAAAGATCGAGCCGCGGCAAGACGAGGAGAGATACGACGAGATTGACGACGACGACAACGATCAGCGGAAGGATGGCGTTGAAGGCCGGCGCCGCGGCTTCGCTGTGATGCCCGTGCGCAAGCTCGGCCGGATCGAATTCCCGCGCCAAGGTGGCTCGCTCGCGGGACAGCTCATCACTGGTGACGCCGTCCGTGGCAGGCGATGGCCCGTCGCCATAACCTTCACCCGCCTTTCGCGCTGCTTGCTCGGCGCGGTGCAGCCACCACAATCCGAAGCCCAGCATGATGATGGATGCAACCACGCCAAGACCGGGGGCGGCGAACGGCGTCGTACCAAAGAACGGCATCGGTATCGCATTCTGGATCGACGGCGTGCCCGGCAACGCCGACATCGTGAAGGAGGAGGTGCCGAGAATGACCGCAGCCGGGATAAGGCGACGCGGAATATCAGCCGCGCGAAACAGCGACTGCGCCATTGGAACGATGACAAAGAAGGCGACGAACAGGCTGACGCCACCATACGTCACCAAGGCGCCCGCGAGCACGACGGCAAGGATGACCCGGCGCTCTCCGAGAGAGCGGGTGATGAAGCTTGCGACCGACGACACGGCGCCGCAGTCGTCCATCAGCTTTCCGAATAGCGCGCCGAGCAGGAAGATGGGAAAAAACTGTGCGAGAAATCCCGCCGCGGCGGTCATGAATATCTGTGTCCAGCTCGCCAGCAGCGGCTGGCCGCCAAAGGATGCGGCAACCAGCGCCGCGACCGGCGCGAGCAACAGGACGCTCCAGCCGCGGTAGGCCAGCGAGATCAAAAGTCCAAGCCCGACAAGCATGCCGAGAAGGCCCATGGCTCAGCACTCCGCCAGCAACACGTCGAGATCGGCCGTCGAACGCACGCCGAGATCGGCGCCATGGCTATCGATGAACTCACCGGCAGCTCGCCGCCCTTCCTCGCGCAAGGTGGAAACGAACGCCCATTCCGCGTTGAGCTTGGACGATGCACCGAAAGTTGCGAGCAAGTCGCTCTTGATCCGATGCGTCTTCATCTGCGCCCAGCGGGCGCCCTCACCGCTGCCGGGATCGGCGACCTGACGAAGCAGCGCGATCATCCGCAGCTCCTTTGCCAGCGGCGAAT
>Ga0310811_10005020_pt1 | contig 16676 bp, 13 predicted proteins | sample YCmetagenome_FD_207642 | JGI IMG/M metagenome (GOLD analysis project Ga0310811, IMG submission 207642) | Soil microbial communities from experimental microcosm in Duke University, North Carolina, United States - YC | ecosystem: Engineered > Artificial ecosystem > Soil microcosm > Unclassified ...
AACCGCCGTTCCAGAATGTTTGCGGCAACGTTCGCAATGACAGTGGCTCGCCTGAATGAACGGCGGATCAACTTCAAACCGCACACCGCCACATAGGCAGCTCCCGCGAATGCTCATGTGTGCTTACTTTGCGATACAGATGTTCTTAGGTTCGGTGAAAAACCGCAGCGCTTCTTCGCCACCCTCCCGGCCGACGCCGCTTTGTTTCATTCCGCCGAAGGGAACTCGAAGATCGCGCACGAGCCAGCAATTTACCCAGACCGTGCCAGTGTGGATTCGCTCGGCAACGCGATGGGCGCGGCTCAGGTTTTGCGTCCAGACGCTCGACGAGAGCCCATATTCGACGTCATTGGCGTGATTGATCACTTCTTCTTCGCTGTCGAAAGGAGTGATCGTCACGACAGGGCCGAAAATCTCTTCACGATTTGTGCGGCATGAAACCGACAAACCGGTAATCACTGTTGGCTGGAAGAAATAACCTTCGTGACAACGCTCGTTAGGTGCCTGCGGCGCAGAACCTCCAAGAGCAATCTTGCCGCCTTCTTTCTGGGCGAGATCGACATAAAACTTCACTTTATCGAGTTGTGTCTTGCTCACGATCGCACCTTGTTCAGTTTGTTCGTCGAGCGGATCGCCCTGTTTCAATTGCGAAGCCTTGTTGAGGAAACGATCTACAAATTGTTTGTAAATCGGTTTCTCAACAAACACGCGCGATCCGCATAAGCAGACTTGTCCCTGGTTTGCGAACGATGAACGCACGCTGCCGTCGATCGCCGCTTCGAGATCAGCATCGGCGAACACGATGTTTGGATTTTTGCCGCCGAGCTCGAGCGAAACTTTCTTAAACAATGGCGCGCATGCCTCCGCGACTTTCTTGCCGGTCACGGTCCCACCGGTGAACGAGATCGTCGTGATTTTTGGATGCGCGGTGATAGGGGCTCCCACGTTTGGTCCGGTTCCGTGGACCACATTGAGCACGCCGGCGGGAAGCCCGGCCTCCTGACAAATTTCACAAAGCAAAAATGCCGTCATCGGCGTTAACTCGCTCGGCTTGGCAATGGCGGTGTTTCCGACTGCGATCGCAGGCGCGATTTTCCAACTCAATAAGTACAGAGGCAGGTTCCACGGCGAAATTAGTCCTGCGATGCCGCGCGGCTGCCGCAGTGTGTAGTTGAATGCCACGTCGTCGGTGATGTGCGCTTCCGATTCCGTGTGGAGAATCGCGGTAGCGAAAAATCGGAAGTTTGCGACTGCACGCGGAATATCCATTGAGCGTGCCAGCGAAACCGGCTTGCCGCTATCGATCGATTCGGCGCGCGCGAATTTCTCGCGATCGCGCTCGATCAACTCAGCAATTCGCAGCAAAAACGTCGAGCGTTCAGCTGCGGTTTTTTTCGACCAATCGCGAAAGGCTTTCTCCGCTGCAGCCACCGCAAGCTCAACGTCCTGTGCATCGCTGTCAGCCACCTGCGAATAGGGCTTGCCTGTGGCGGGTTCAACGTTGTCGAGGTATCGACCGCTGTTTGGCTCGATGAATTCGCCGTTGATAAAATTGCGGACTTGGAATCGCTCAGTTCGCATGGTCGGTCGATAGGGTAAAGCTTCGTCGCCAAAAATCGAACGCTCAAAGAGTAAAAATTGTTCTAGCGGCGCGATCTGACCTAGGTGTAAAAGGTTGCGCCGAAATCATCACATGAAAAAGCTTTCGCTCTTGCTTGCTGTGCTAGTTCTATCTGTTCTGACCTTCGCCTTCGCGACGAATTACGGATTCAACGAGGCGTTCGGTCCATTGTTTCACCCGGCCCCTGGTATCCCACATCCAGGAGGCCCAAAGCGAGGGCTCGATTCGCTTCACCGTTGGAACGTGATCGCAATTAATGCCAGCGGTCTGGATCATACTCCGGTCGCACCGGGAGAAAATCGCGTTTTTGGAGAACAGCTGGGACCCGGGCGATCCAGTCGGGCAATGGCGATTGTCCACATCGCCATGTTCGACGCGCTTGATGCAGTCGTCGGCGGTTACACGAGTTACACCGGAACGCAGGCTGCGCAGGGCCCAATGTCCGTAGACGCGGCTATCGCACAGGCAGCGCGCGACACCCTGGCGGCAATGTTTCCATCGCAAACGGCGACTTTTGACGGGTACCTCGCAGAAGATTTAACTGCGGTCCCCAACGCACATCAAAAAGCAAACGGGATCGATTTGGGGCACCGGGCGGCTACAGCCATCCTTACTATGCGGACCAATGACGGTGCGCAAATTCCCGAGCCTCGCGTTGGAGTCGATTACATTCCGAGTGATCAGCCGGGGCATTGGCGCCAGGACCCGATTAGCTTGATTCCGCTCGCCCTGGGCGCGCACTGGGGCGAGTGCATTCCCTTCGTGCTCAATTCGACGAGCCAATTTCGCGCGCCTCCCCCGCCGGAAATGACCAGTGCGGCTTACGCCGTGGCATACAATGAGGTGAAAAGCGTTGGTAGCGAAGTGTCGACGCAGCGCACAGACGAACAGACTTTCATCGGCATTTTTTGGGCTTACGATGGAACGCCGAGCCTGTGCGCTCCACCGAGACTCTATAATCAACTCACGGTAACAATTGCAGACCAGAATAGATTAAGCGCAATCCAGTTCGCGCGATTGCTCGCTTTGGTCAACGTCGCCATGGCGGATACCGCAATGGGCATTTGGGAATCCAAATATTATTACGATTTCTGGCGTCCGATTGCTGGCATTCGAGAATCGGATCCGGGCACAGGCCCGACCGGCCTGGGCGACGGCAACCTCGGCACGATAGGCGATCCGAACTTTAGGCCGTTAGGCGCGCCCGCGAGCAATCTTACCGGCCCGAATTTTACCCCGCCCTTCCCTGCCTATCCGTCCGGTCATGCCGGACTCGGAGGCACGCTGTTTCAGGTAATGCGCCGGTTTTACAACACAGATAACATCGCGTTCACGTTCGTTTCGGATGAGTTCAACGGCGAAACTCGGGACAACCAGGGAAATATGCGGCCGTATCGGCCTCGAAGTTTTTCGACTCTGTCACAGGCCGAGGAAGAAAACGGCCAGAGCCGAATTTATCTTGGCATTCATTGGTCGTTCGACAAGACGGAAGGAATCGCCCTTGGTCGCCGCGTAGGCGATTACGTGTTCGATCACGCGTTCACGCCGACCCGCCCTTAGTTTGGAAGCCCCGTCTAAACTTCGTAGTCGTCGTAAATTGTCGGTTTGGCAGTTTGAATGTGCCGGTCGATCAGCGCGCAGAACTCATCCGTATACCAGTGTTTTCGTGTAGCCCACCATGTTTGGAAGCCGGGATACGCCACGGTGTCGGCGATTGTGCGCTCATATCCGCGCCACAATCGCTTGTCGAGCATTCCATCTAAAACGTTAAGATAGAGGCTGTCGGCAAACCGTAGGAAACGTCCCAGATGCGCGCCGAACCTCAGTTTCGACTTGGCATCAAGATCGTTGAAAGATCGCAGAGCACGAAGCCAGAGAACTGCCATTTCAGGATTCTCCACAAGGGTCCGATTCAAATCGCTCCAGTGCGTAGTCAAAACGTTCATCGCCTGTCGTTGGCTTTCCTTGTTTTGGTTCCGGATTTGAGCGGCCAGATAAACGATCGAAATGATCACCCCAACAGCGCCGAGCAACTGCGCCACCGCATTGATCATCTCCCAGTTCATGATTGTGCGTGGATCGACAAATTCGCCGCCGATAAACTTTTAGGATTTAACTGGTTTTCAACGGTTACGAGCACGATCGCGAATAAGGACTCGAAGAGTAACAAGTGTAAATGGACAATGCGATGGCGGTGAGGGAGGGATTCGAACCCTCGGTAGCCTTTTGAGCTACGGCGCTTTAGCAAAGCGCTGCTTTCGACCACTCAGCCACCTCACCAAATAATCGCGGCTGGGAATATCGCGAAGAATCTCAGCTTTCCAATCGGCAATTTACAATGGCCGACACCGACTTCGTCGCGTGCTCGCGATTTCATCGGAGTTGCCAATTTCCAATTGCCAATTGATTAAATCTCTCGTGATCACCGAGGACGAGGCGCGCAGGCAGATTTTGGACAAGGTAAGGCCGTTGGATAAACGAGCAGTTTTACTCGCGGGCGCGCTCGAATGCTTTGCAGCCGAGGATTATTTCGCCCGGTTGCCGCTGCCGGCGTTCGATAATTCGGCAATGGACGGTTACGCAGTCGTGGCGAGCTCATGTAAAAAGGGCGGCCGGTTGCACCTGATTGGAGAGCAACCTGCCGGACCTGACCGGAAGCTGCGTGTCAGAGATGGTGAAGCAGTCCGGATTTTTACCGGAGCAATGCTTCCGCAAGGGGCAGACGCGATCGTGATGCAGGAAGATGTAACGCGCGGAGGAGTTGAAATTACGTTGAATGCAGATGTCGACGCCGGTGATTTCGTGCGTCGGCGTGGGTGTGATTTAGCGGAAGGACAGATGATTTTAGCGAAAGGCGAACGAATTCGCGCATCAACGGTTGCTCTACTGGCGTCGCAGGGTTTTTCTGAAGTGATCGTTGGCGGCAAAGCAACTGCGGCGGTCATTTCCACTGGCGACGAGCTGGTGAAACCCGGAGAACAACTTCAGCCGGGCCAAATTTACGACAGCAATTCTGTGTTGCTCAATGCGCTCCTGCTGCGGTGCGGTGCGACCGCGACAGCCGTGGAACATTGTCGCGATGATCGGCAATCGTTAGGCGACGCGATTAAACGCGGAATCAAAAATCACGTACTCATCATTAGCGGCGGTGTTTCGGTCGGCGAACATGATTTGGTCAAGGAAGCGTTGTCCCAGCTCGGCGCAAAGATCGAAATCTGGCGCGTTGCGGTTAAACCAGGAAAGCCATTTTTATTTGGTAAGATCGGCGACTCTTTCGTGTTCGGCTTGCCCGGAAATCCCGTGTCCGCGTTCGTGACGTTTTTGCAGTTCGTTCGCCCGGCGATTTTGCGAATGATGGGCGCAACGGACCTCGACCTGCCGCAGGTTCCGGCGACGTTGGCGGTTGAGCTGACGAATGATGGCGATCGACCGCATTACATCCGCGGGAGACTCGAAAATGAAAAGTTCACGCCGATTGGTCGCCAGGAATCCCACGCGCTTTTTGGGTTGAGCCAGGCAAATGCGTTGCTCCGGGTTGGGGCCGGTCAGTCATTGAAAGCAGATGAAATTGTTAGCGTTCAAATCTGGGATTAAGTGGTAGGGACGCTGCGCTGCGGCGTCCGAACCGCGTGGCGCGATGTGGCCACTAAAGCAGGCCGGATTGACAGGCTATGCTCGTGTTCCTAGTTTTATCGCGTTGGACTTGGGACCGGCTATTGCGTTAGCACGAACTCCGACGGAAGAAAATCGCTCGGAAGCCGAACGGCTTTCCCACATCATTCTGGAAATGCAGCGTTGTTTTCTGCTGCATCTGTCCAAGGAACTCGCACCGGGGAACGTTTCGTTTCCGCAATATTTCCTTCTGGCATATCTCGATCGCAAGGAAGTGCTCAGCATGTCGGAGATCGCAAAAAAAATGGGGCACACCACGGCTGCGGCAAGCGGTCTTGTCGCGCGTCTCGAAAATCTTCGCTACGTGATGCGCTCAGCCGCGCGAGATGACCGGCGTAAAGTAATGGTCTGCATCACGCCTAAAGGCTCGGCTCTCGTCCGTCGAATTCGTGAGGAAATGGTCGGCAACGTGATGAAGATCCTGAACCACCTCACGCCCGACGAGCAAAAGGCGTGGCTACACATTTACAGCAAAATTTACGACTATTGTCAGTCGAAATGATTTTGCTTTGGCTGGCGGGAATGTTATCAGACTGCGTTGAATCCATTGGCCGGCTTTGTGCGTCTAATCGCTAACGCTGTATGACAAGGTTCTTTCTTTACGTGGGGATAGTCGCAACCTTCGGGATCGTTGGTAAGCCCGGTTTTGCTGGCAGCGAAGGAATGTACAGCGGCGAAAGAGGATCGGGAGGCAGAATGCCGACGTTTACTCTGGATCAGGCGATCCTGACGGCGGTGCAGCGCAATCCCACGCTTCTGAACGCAGAGCAAGAGATCAAACGAAGCAGAGGCGTGATTATTCAAGTTCGCGCGCAGGCGCTGCCACAGATCAATGCGAACGCGAATTTCCAATGGACCGATCCGCACCTGGTTGGCGCGCGCGTCTTTGGAAATACCAGTACCACGCCCGCCACGGGAGCCGCCGCATCCCTTCTGGAAGGAGTGCCGTCGTCGCAGGTCGGGGATGTTCGGACACCTCTAGCTGCTGCAACGCCAAACCCTGTGAGAAATGTTGAACAGAGCGATGTCTCCTACGCGATCAGTGTTACCGGAACGCAGCTCATTTTTAGCGGCACAACGTTCAATCAGATCCGGGGCACTTTCTTTCAACGTGACAGCGCATACTTCGCGTTCCGCAACGTTTTGGATCAACTGATTGCGACGGTAAAAACGGAGTTTTACCAGATCATCGTGAATCGCGAGCTGGTAAAGGTGAACGCGGAAAACGTGCGCCTCTTGGAAGCTCAGTTGAAGGACCAGCAAAACCGGTTTGAAGCGGGAACTGTTCCACGGTTCAACGTGCTGCAAGCGGACGTGCAGCTGCACAACCAAATTCCGCAACTCATTGCCGCGCAGAATAACTTGCGCATATCGAAGTTGCAGCTGGCCAAAACTCTTGGTCTCGATTTCCGGGCGCGACGTGGTGACCTCTCCCCGCTGGAAGTAATCGGTGACCTGCCGTACATCCCCCGCCCCATCGAACTCGTCGACGCGATCGAAATGGGGAAACAGCGGCGCGCATTCCTGAAACAAGCTCGGGCAAACGTGTTGAATCAGATGCAACAAGTGCGCGCGGCAGCAGGCCAATATCTTCCCACTATTACGACAACCGGCGGCGGCGAATGGGTCAGCTCACCAATCAACTCGAGCTGGCATGACATCACAAAAGGTTGGACCGCATTGGTCCAAGGCAGCCTGCCAATCTGGGACAGCGGCGCGATCGCCGGTCAGGTTATCCAGCAACGCGCCCTCCTTTCCGAAACAAAGATCACCTACGACGACGACGTTCGACAGGTGGAGCTGGAAATCCAGACCGCTTATTCCAATTTGCAGCAGAACGAGGAGCTGGTTAAAAGCCAGGAAAAAAATGTCGAGCTGGCTGACGAAGCGTTACGCCTGGCCAAGGCGCGCCTCGACGCCGGCGCCGGAGTTCAGTTGGATGTGCTGAACGCGACTGTGCAATTGCTCCAAGCGCAGTCGACGCGGTTGCAGGCGCTGTTTGGTTACAACTCTTCATTAGCAGAATTCGACCGGGCAACGGGCGCACAGAGCACTTACACAGAGATGTTCGCGAACCTCAGGCCGCGCGCTACGACAACAAAGACCTACTACACTGGCAGCGATGTAGATGCGATGGGCAAGCCAAAGGAAACCGGCGAAGAACGCGTTACTACTACGACGCGAAGGACAAGCTCGAAGTAACAGCACCCAGATTTCGGGGACATTTTCCGCAGAAAATTCAAGGAACGACGGCTTGCCTGCCCGCCATAGCCTTGGCGTAGGCGGGGGTAGCCGTCGATCTGAAATTGGCGGCTGGGAAGCCGTCACTCCTTGAAGTGCGCTCGCTACAACGGAAATTGGGGGCAGATCATGCATTTGCCTTTCGAACAGTTTTCTGCGCTAAGCGCAATTGGAATCTGCCGTCACGTTTTCACGCAAAGAATTCCGAGGATCGACGTTTCGGACGACAAAGCCGTAGTGCTAGAGCGGCTCGATGCCGCGCATCAGGAAATTCGCAACGCAACTGGCTTTGAAAACTGGCCGTTATTCACTGCGCAACAAATCCACGGAAATAAAATTGCAGTTATCGAGGTAGGGACGGCGCAGGGCGCCGACCCTACCAGCTGCGAATTCCCCGCATGTGATGGCATCATCACCAATCAACGCAGCGTCGCAATCGGTATATACGTCGCTGACTGTTGCGCTGTTTACATCGTAGATCCGAAAACTCCTGCGGTCGGCCTTGTGCACTCAGGACGGAAAGGCACCGAGCTTGGCGTCGTCACAAACGCCATCAGGCAAATGGCTGAACGCTTCGGTTCTGATCCGGCGAACATGATAGTGCAACTTAGCCCCTGCATTCGCCCACCCCACTACGAAGTCGATTTCGCCGCTGAAATTATCCGGCAATGCCGCGCACTCGGTGTACAACAGATCCACGATTCCGGCACCTGCACGGCATGTCACCTGGGTCACTACTATTCCTATCGTGCTGAGAAAGGAAAAACCGGCCGCATGCTGGCTGTGCTCGGCTTGAGCTAATCACGCTGGGAACGCGCTACGGCTGTCCAAGCAACCTTCAGTCCCTGAAATTCTTGAAGTTTGTAGCGACACCGAAGTCGCGACTGCGGACGAACTGGATTACAGTTTGAAGGTCGTCTTTCTTTTTTCCTGTCACGCGGATTTGCCGGTCCTGCAATTGGCTTTGCACTTTGAATCCCTGGCCTTTGATCGCCTGGATAATTTCTTTGGCTTTATTTCCTTCGAGCCCTTGTTTGATTTTCAATTCCTGCCGCGCGTGGCCGACGGATGAGATCGCGGGTTCGTCCTGCTCGACATTTCGTAAATCGACGCCGCGTTTGGACAGTTTGCCAATGACAATTTCTCGCAGCGCTTTCAAATGCGCGCCGTCATCAGCGGTCAAAGTAATCTTGTCCTGTTCAGAAACGATTTCGGTTTTCGCATCTTTCAAATCGAACCGGGTAGCAAGCTCTTTGCGCGCTTGATTGAGTGCGTTGTCGATCTCCTGTTTGTCCACTTCTGAAACGATGTCGAATGAAGGCATGGCGTTGAATCTCAGATCTTAAATTTCAAATTCCTCCAAAGAAAGCCAATTACGGGTTTGCCTCGCCGATTTTGATATCTCCTTTTGTGACTTGCACTTTGATTGTCGCAGGTCCTCCCCCGTTGATCATCTGATCGATTTTCATTTCATGTGCAGAGGAATACGTGACCAACGGAGCATTGTTGAAATCGTTGGCAATCTTCCCATGCCCAGCGTAAGCGACGAGACGAAAGGGGGCGTCCGAGGGCAAGAAGACCCACGCGTTTCCTTGGGTGACATTTATCTGCGCCGAAAAGTTTCCCCGTTCCCACCAATCGTACGCGAGCGAGAGCGTGCCGCGGTTCATTGTAAGATCCAGGTTCGTGAAACAGTTACGGGCGAAAATCCGGCCGTCGCTTAATCGCGCACGTAATTCCGGCCCGCGCATCGAATCCAGGAGAATTTCGCCTGCGTTTAGGTCGAGTGCAGAAATGCCGGCAGTTGCGGGAAGGACAACCGTCAAATCGACGGTACCTGACCGATCCGAAAATCCCCATTTTGGCTGGGGAGGAAACTTCGTGATGATCGAAACGCCGCCTGGTTTCGTGGAGATGTCGACCGCGATCTGGTTCAGACGCTCCTGGCTGTACGCTCTTTTCAGCGATCGTACCCGCAGCTCGTTAACATTCGAGCCGTAAACCAGGATCGCACCATCGCGATTCTGAATGCTCAAGTTCACGTCAGGTGCGACCGGGTAAACCTTTTCGACAACCTCTTCGAGTACACTGTGATTCCCGCCACCGCAGCCATTAAGCAGCATCAGCAATCCAGCGACAGTTGGCCAAACCTTGCGCTGAACAATTGGCAATCGCACCCGCACATTCTATTCAGCCGGCACTTGGGTGCGAGCTGTACGAAATTAGAGGTGACGCAAGCTCCTCCGAGTTGTCGGATAACTGGTCTCTGATTTTTTATCCGCTCAAAAAAACACAGCCAGAGATATTTCGGTTCGCTTTGCCTTTTAAACCCAGAGCGTGCGATCGAAGGTCCGATATTGGATCGCTTCGCTGACGTGCTCGGGACCGATGTCGGTCTTGCCGTCAAGATCGGCGATTGTGCGCGAGACTTTCAGGATTCGATCGTAGGCGCGTGCGCTCAGATTTAATTCACTCATAGCCACACGAATCAATTCCTGGGAGTCCTGCCCAAGCTTGCAATGTTGTTTCAACTGACGCGTAGCCATGCGGGCGTTGCAGTTTACTTTGCGATCGTTGCGAAACCGTTCCTGCTGGCGATCCCGGGCATGAATGATGCGATCGCGAATAGCGGCCGACGTTTCCTCGAGGCGTTCGCTGGCAACATCGCGGTATTCCACGGCGGGGACTTCAATGTGCAGATCAATGCGATCAAGCAGCGGTCCGGAGATGCGTTGACGGTAGCGTTGCACCTGCACCGGGCCGCATCGGCATTCGCGCTTAAGATCGCCGAAGTAACCACACGGGCAGGGATTCATTGCGGCCACAAGCATGAACTCGGAGGGAAATGTGATGCTTCCCGCCGCGCGCGAGACAGTGACCTTTCCATCCTCGAGCGGCTGACGCATCACTTCCAATGCCGATCGTTTGAACTCAGGCAGTTCATCCAGAAAAAGCACACCGTTGTGCGCGATACTTACTTCGCCGGGATTTGGAAACGTTCCGCCACCAAGCAGACCGATATCGCTGATGGTGTGATGCGGCGGGCGGAAAGGTCGCGTCGAGACAAAGGATTGTTCGGCGTCGAGCAAACCAGCGATGCTGTGGATCTTGGTCGTCTCGATCGCTTCATCGAGCGTAAGCGGCGGGATGATTGTTGGGATGCGTTTCGCCAGCATCGATTTCCCCGAACCTGGCGGCCCGATCATCAAGACATTGTGACCGCCGGCGACCGCTACCTCGATGGCGCGCTTGACGTGAGCCTGACCTTTTACATCGCTGAAATCGACGTCGTAATTTTGGTGCGCGGCGAAGAATTTACTCAGGTCAGCGCGTGTGGGCAGAAGAGCAATTTCGCCGCGCAAAAAGGCGAACGTTTGCCGTAAATTCTGCACGCCATATATGTCGATATTGTCGACCATCGCGGCTTCGAGCGCATTGGCTTCGGGAACGAACAAGGCTCGTTTGCCACGGCGTCGCGCCTCGAGGGCGACCGGCAGCACGCCTTTCACAGGACGAACGGAACCGTTGAGCGCCAATTCTCCGACAAAACTAAAATTCTCGAACGGCGAACTGTCGAGTTCCTCCGTCACTGCGATCATTCCAAGTGCAATAGGTAAATCGAAGCTCGGCCCCTCCTTTTTAATGTCTGCCGGCGCCAGATTTATTGTGGTTCGTCCGCGCGGCCAGTAGTAACCGCTGTTCGAAATCGCGGTCGTGACCCGGTCGCGGCTTTCTTTCACCGCCGCATCCGGAAGTCCAACAATGACGATGACCGGCTCGCCGCCAGCGCCATTTACCTCGATTTCCACTTCATAAGCATCCACGCCATAAACCGCGGCGGAGTAAATTTTCGCCAGCATCTAACGGCAGAGTTGCAGAAAATTGCTGCGCCGAAAAGCGCCAAATACCCCTGCAAGATTAGATGCAACGGATGTCGAAAAGCATTGTCCAATGATGACGGGTTGTCTCAAACAATGTCCTATTTATAGGCCAGTGAAACCCCTATAAAAAAAATTGAACGAGAGACATCCGCTCGATGTCACAAATTCGAATATTTAACCTTGTTAAATACTTCCTAGGATGCTACAACGCGTGATCGATAAGGCGTCGACGAATACTATGTACGAGAAGGTGTCGATCTTGTCCCCCCGAATGTTAAATGAAAAAGAGTTATATGGCTGCTGAAGATAGCGATACAGGAATAAAGATTTACCTGCGCGAAATCGGCCAGATCCCGCTCTTGACTCCCGAACAGGAGATCGAGCTGGCGGCTAAGATCAAAAAGGGGGATCGCGAGGCGCGTGCGTTGATGATTCGATCCAACTTACGTTTGGTCGTCAAAATCGCGCATGACTACGCAAACCTCGGTCTGCCGCTACTGGATTTGATTTCCGAAGGCAACATCGGCCTCATGAAGGCGGTGGAACGGTTCGATCCGGCAAAGGGCGGAAAGCTAAGCACTTACGCCGCATGGTGGATCAAGCAATCCATCAAACGAGCGCTGGCGAACCAAAGTAAAACCATCCGGTTGCCTGTGCACCTTGTGGACAAAATCTCCAAGATGCGTCGGGTTTCGTTGCAAATGAGCGAAGAGCTCGGCCGCGAACCGACCGATGAAGAGCTTGGCGACGAGATTGGCATCGCGAGCGGGAAAGTTTCTCAGCTCAAGACGGTCTCGATCCGACCGGCTTCACTCGATGCGCCTATCAGCGACGACGACTCGACCGAGTTCGGGGAAATCGTTGGCGATGAGGAAGCGCAGACGCCGTTTGAGCTGTTGCGGGATAAAAATCTGCGAAACGAGGTGGGTGGGCTGTTGGACGTTCTGGACGACCGAGAAAAGAAGATCATCTTCCAGCGTTTCGGTCTGGACGGTGGCAAGCCCAAGACGCTCGAGGAAGTAGGTAAAAAATTTGGGGTTACGAGGGAGCGCATTCGGCAATTGCAAAACATTGCGCTTTCCAAGCTACGCCGCGCACTCGCAAAGAAAGAGCGCCCGGTGGATGTGGAACTGCCGGTCGAAGCTTAAGCTCGACGGCAACGTCGTTTTTTGTAGCCACGGCCCTATGGGCCGTCACAGAGACGCGTTCGCTACAACCGGCCACAGGCCGGTGGCTACAGAAGAATGAGAGCGCGGCTCGCCTGTTTCAGCGGCCGCGTTCCTGGTCGGCGCTTCTTATTTCAGCTTGCCTTGAGTTTCTTTTGCAAGGTCCAGATGCTCCTGAACCATTTTTGCTCCATCATCAGCAAACTTCTTCAAGTCGGGATCGGTCGCGCTGCTTGCTGCCTCTTTGAATTCAGCCAAGTCCTTTTCGTGGTCTTTGACCATCGCGTCCATGTAGGCTTTGTCCGAAGTCCATTTCATATTGCGCTCTTTGCTCGGAAGTTGGAACCCTTTTTTAGAAGCAATCGACTTAAGCTCATCGTTGGCTTTGCCGTGATCGGTGACCATTCGTTTGCCGAATGATTTCACATCCTCACTTTGAGCCTTCTGTTCAGCCACCTGTCCCATCGCGACTTCCATCATGCCGCCTTTCGCGGCTTTCTTCATAAAAGTCTTATCTTTATCACTTAATGACGAGCTCTCGCCGCTTACATTGGTGTCAGCGGCTCTAATCGCTCCGGCCAGGCTGATTGCCCCGATTACCAGCGCAAGGATACACAACTGCGAAACAATTCGGATTTTGGTTTTCATAGCTTTATTTGGTTGAACACGCCAGGGAAGCCCCAGCCTTAACTACAAATCGAAAGCAACGGGCTCGTTGGACGCGAGAGAATTACGCTTCGTCGCTCGTGTGCTACCCTGCTACGTCCGGCTCAGGAAATATTCCGCTGGTACGAGCTTTCGACGCGCTGGGCTACATCGCGATAGCCGTAATCCACTTCGTAAATCTGTTTCATGCAGGCAAGCGACTTTTCCAGATCACCCATTCGCTCGTGAATTAGGCCGAGATTGTACACGATCTCCTTTTTCATCTCGTCCATGGACACGATTTCCCGTGAGGCTTCCTCCAATTGCTTCATCGCCAGGTCGAGCATGCCAAGCTCGCCATAACAGCAGCCCAGCACGTTCATTGCCTTCAAACGCGCATGCGGATTTTGCCGCGCGCGCTGAAGTTCCGGGACGGCCTCACGAAAACGTCCCGCGTTGAAAAAGTTTTCACCAAGTTCAAACCGGAGCTGGAGATCAGTCGGATTTCGCGCCACCCGCTCTTGTGCATCCGCAATGAGGATTTCCGCGCGGTTGACTTTGGCGGCGCGCAATTGGCCGGACTTTTCCGCGTACACGTCGTCTCGCCCTTTGTATGTCGAGAGGAATTCTTCGTGCGCGGCGATCTCGCCTTCAAGGCATTTCATTTTCAAATCGGAAATCTTCCGAAGCAATCCTGTGTCTGCTCCCTTGCCGAGATCGGCCGCATATTGATACCACCGAATGGCTGCCTCGAAGTCGTCCTTTTGCTCGCTCAAAGCGCCCAGCCGGCGGGCAAAGTCCAGATTTTCTGGCTCTGCCTGATGACGCGCGTAAGCTTCCGAGATCTGTTGATCCAGCGCTTCGCCTGTGAGGCGGATCCGGCTCTGTTGTTCGAGTGAAATAGCTTGATCCTTGTCCTTGATCAGGTCGCGATAACTTTCAGCCTGCGTCCAGCCACCTCGCTTCATCGAGGCGCGCGCCGAAGCATCTTTGCCAAGGCGCAGGGCCTGGGCATCGAGCGGATTGATCGCGCTGATCTGGTTATAGACTTCCACCTCGTTTTCGTGATCACCGATCTCGTGATACAAACGACCCAGCTCGTTCAACACTTTCACGTCGCGCGGGTCCTCCTCGAGTAGAGTTCGCAGCGCGAATACCGCGATCTCAGACCAACCCGCCGCCAGTGCAGCTTCCTTCAGAAGCAAATTCGCCTGACGATTGTACGGTTCCCCTTCCAAAACTTCCTCCAGCATTTCAACAGCGGTTTTCGGGTCCTTCTTGATCTCTCGTTGCGCTTTCATCACGCCAATGGATGCCGTCGAGATGTTGAAAAAACTCTTCTTGGCCGACTTGGCTTTCGTGACCTCCGTACGTCGCAGCAGTTGGCGCCCCGTTAGAAATTCGGGCTCCTGCTTAAGAATCTCCTGTATGAGCGAAATCGCGTAACCGAAATTGCGCAGCTCGATGGCGCTGACGGCCTTAAGCCAAAGCGAGCGGAGAGATTCGCTCAGTTCCTTCTCGGTTTTCACGGCCATACTTGGAGCTCAGTTTATCACAAAATGAAATGGCTGCGTGAACGCATGACCGAGGGAGTCGGTGAAGCTGTCGTTTATAACAAATCCAACTGCGGCTTCTGTGACTCGGGCAACCGCTTGGCCGATTTTTTGCCTCGCGGCTTTGCTTCTGTCTCAGCGCGGCTGGAACTTTCCAAATGCGCAAGGATTTCTTTGGCGCGATCGAGAACTTCTTTGGGCAAACCTGCGAGGCGAGCGACCTGTATTCCGTAACTTTTGTCGGCGCCGCCGGGGATGATTTTGCGGAGAAAAATGATCTGCTCGTTCCATTCGCGCACGGCGACATTCAGATTGCATACGCCTTTGCGGTCCTCGGCGAGCTTGGTCAACTCGTGATAGTGAGTAGCAAACAAACTGCGCGCCTTGATTTTATCGTACAAAAACTCAGCCACGCTCCACGCGATGGAGAGTCCGTCAAAAGTGGAGGTGCCGCGGCCGATCTCGTCGAGAATGACTAACGAACCATGGGTGGCGTTGTTGATAATGTTAGCCGTTTCATTCATCTCCACCATGAAAGTGGATTGGCCGCGCGCAAGATCGTCGCTGGCCCCCACCCTGGTGAAAATGCGATCGACCAAGCCGACTTCGGCGCTCTCCGCAGGCACGAAGCTCCCGATCTGGGCCATCAAAACGATGAGTGCGACCTGCCGGATGTAGGTTGATTTGCCGGCCATATTCGGACCGGTCACGATCGCCATTCGAATATTTTCACCGTTCAGGTCTGTGTCGTTAGGCACAAATTTTTCGTCCACAAGATTTTGATCGAGCACCGGATGACGCCCATCCTTAATCACGAGTCGGAGCGAATTGTTTAGCTCCGGCCGGCAATAACGAAATAGTCGTGCGGTTTCAGCCAGCGCGCAGAGCACGTCGAGCACCGCAATTGCATCCGCGGTCTGCTGGATTGGTTCGATCTCACACAAGGTTTCGTCGCGCAATTTCTGGAACAGTTGATATTCAAGGTTCTGGGCGCGGTCGTCCGCCCCAAGAACTTTTGCTTCCATTTCCTTTAGCTCCGGCGTGATGAAACGTTCGCCTCCCACAGTGGTTTGCTTCCGCGTATAATGCGCCGGCACGTTCGCCAGATTCGATTTTGTGATTTCGATGAAGTAACCGAAGACAGAATTGTAACGAACCTTAAGTGATCTGATGCCCGTCGCTAAGATCTCGCGCTCTTGTAAATCGCTGATCCAACTTTTGCCTTCGCGCGAGGCCTGGCGTAACGCATCGAGGCTAGCATCGTGGCCGTCACGGAAAATGCCGCCCTCTTTCAGCGTAAGTGGCGGATCATCCAGCAGCGCATTGGAGAGCTTCTCAGCGAGCGCTGGCATTTCGCGAATTTCGCGCTGGAGCTGCAGTGGCAGGCGTGCCGCCTGCGGTGTTGAAGGTTTTGCAGCCGACACGGCTGCCTCTACAGGGGTTGCGCCAAATTCGAGTCGCTCGATGAGTTTGCCCAGCTCACGCTTGAGCGCAGGGATCTGCTGTAGCGAGGCTTTTAGCGCGACGAGGTCACGCGCGTTCCCTGAAGCCTGGCTCAGCCGCCCGGCAGCACGCTCGATATCCCGGATCGACTTTAACTCTGTGCGAATCGACCCCAAGAGGTCAGGTTCCTGCAAAAGATCGGCGATCATTTGCTGGCGTCCTTGCAGCTCAGTAAGATCGCGCAGCGGCTGCAAAATCCAGGCGCGCAATTTGCGTGCGCCCATTGGCGTGATGGTCCGATCAAGCACGCTCAGCAGACTCGAATCGCGCGTGCCGCGCGATTCCACCAGCTCGAGGTTAGCCTGCGTGGCGGAGTCGAGCAGAACATGATCCGCTGGCGCATCGCAGCGCAACGAAGTGAGATGGTCGATCTTGCGCCGAAGTTGGTGCTTCA
>Ga0310811_10005022_pt1 | contig 16666 bp, 14 predicted proteins | sample YCmetagenome_FD_207642 | JGI IMG/M metagenome (GOLD analysis project Ga0310811, IMG submission 207642) | Soil microbial communities from experimental microcosm in Duke University, North Carolina, United States - YC | ecosystem: Engineered > Artificial ecosystem > Soil microcosm > Unclassified ...
AATCGCTGTCCCGCAGCCCCTCGAATTCTGCGCGCCGACTCGCGCCAACGGCCATAACCAAGATGTCGATCGGCAGCTCCCCGCAGGCATCGGCCAGCGACTCGACGTCGCGCGGATCGCGGACATCACAGACAAGCGCCTGGGCGGCAACTCCGGTGCCTCTGATCGACTCGACTGCGGCGGAGAGCTTGCCCTGGCTTCGCGACACAATTGTGATCAGGGCACCCTCGCGCGCCAGCCCCTTGGCAGCCGCGAGGCCGATGCCTTCGCTTGCGCCGACAATCACCGCTCGACGCCCCGCAATCTCCAGGTCCATGCCCGTCCTCCTGAGTCCATTCAGCGGCGGCGCGACAGTCGCGGCCGAACCTCCCGGAGCGACAGTCCGAGCCGCTCGGAAATCGCTCGCGCCCCGCCGAGGAGGAGCCGCAGCGACGTTTCACGAAAGGCCGGCGTGTAGCGCCCTTCGGGCGTCAAAACATCGATGACCGCCACCGAGTCGCCGGTGTAGTCGCGGATCGGAACAGCTACCGCCGCGCACCCAGCGATCAGCTCGCTGCGGCTCTCCGCGTAACCGTTGCGGCGCACCATCGCGATTTCACGCTTCAGCGCGGTTCGGGAAATCAGCGTATTCTTCTGAAATTGCTTGAGGGGCGTCCGCGTCAGGTACGAGTCGATCTCAAGATCGCTCATGCCCGCCAATAGCACCTTGCTCGCGGCGCCGGCATACAGAGGAACCCGCACGCCCGGCTCCGGCATCCGCCGCATCTGGTCGAATCCCTCCGCCGCGTCGATATGGACGCGGTAGTCCCCGTGGCGGATCGAGAGGACCACCGTCTCGCTCAATTCGTCCCGGATGTCCCGCATGACTGGCATGGCGACATCACGGACCTTCGCCTGACGGCGGCGAATGTCAGCGAAGTGAAGCATCGCAAATCCGACGCTGTAATGGCCCGTCACCGGATCCTGATCGCACAGGTGACGTGCGACGAGCGTCGCAAGGATGCGAAACGTGGTGGTTTTCGGCAGGCCCGTCGCCGCGATGATGTCGTTGAGCGACAGCTCGGGCCGCGCATGGGTGAAGACGGAGAGAACGTCAATCGCGCGATTGAGCGACTCGATGGCGTAAGGGTCCCGTGCGGCGGCCGTCGCTCCTCGCGACCGCGACATCTGTCCTTTAACCAGCGGGTCACCGGCCGTTCGGCCGGACGGACGCGGATCGGTCTTCGACGGCATTGCTGACTTCCCTTACAGGCGCCGGCGGGGATGCGGGTATTCCGCACCGTGGAACCGCCGGGCTTTGAACGCTAGGCGCGCCGCGCGCGTGCGGCAGCGTGATTTCGTCTTCAAATTCAGAACGTTAAAGGTCCGAGAAGGGTCCGGGCGTGAGCGCCTCATCGAGGCTGCTTCCCATCGACAAATCAATTCGCTAAAGCATCCCCGATACGTGAAACAGCGTTCCATTTCCGGAACACGCGAGTTCGTCGAGGGAGAAAGCAAATGTCGAGCGTTGCCGAACGTCGGGCGAAGGCGGTCGCCGAAGCCCTGTCCAAGGTCCGGGCCATCGAGAAGGCGAAAGGGTCCACGAAGGGGGCGCTCGAGGAGATGAAGCCCATTCTCATGGCGCTCGCCGCCCAGAAGGACCTGTTCCCCGAATCCGAGTTCAAGGTCGCTCCGGGAAAGACGGGAATGATCTACTGCCTGAGCGAGGATCCCGATCACCGATTCGCGCTGTACGCCTCGGCAGGGGCGCCCGGGAAGTACCAGCCTCCGCACAACCACACGACGTGGGCGGTCATCGCCGGCGTCTACGGTGACGAGCATAATATCTTCTTCGAGCGCGTCGACGACGGCAGAACCCCGGGCGTCGGCAAGATCCGCAAGCTTCACGAGATCACCGTCCGGAGCGGCAACGGGATCGGGCTGCTCGGCGACGACATTCACTGCATCCGCGTCATCAACGACAAGCCGTCGCTGCACCTGCATCTCTACGGTCTCAGCCTCGAACATCTTCCGAACCGCATCTACTTCGAGAACGAGGAAGGAGGCCATTACAAGGTCTTCCCGCCCTCACCCATTACCAAGGTCGCATAGCCGGTCACGGCCGTCGCGACGTCAACAGGGGGCGGTCTTCCGCCCCCTGTTCTTTTTCAGGCCCGCGTCTTCAGCGCAGTCCACATCTTCAGACACATTTCTTCCATGTCATCGAGTACGTTCTGACGGTTCGCAGGAGCGGTGTGCGGCATCAGGATCGCGTTGGCGAAGCTCTTGAGCGGCTCATCCGGCGCTGCCGGCTCCCGATACCCGGTGTCGAGCGCGAACCCTCCGAGCCGCCCGCTCCCGAGCGCCTCCACCACAGCATCGTGATCGACGATTTCCGCGCGGGCGGTGTTGACGAGGATGACCCGGGGCTTCATCCGGGCGAAGACATCGCGGTTGAACATACCGCGCGTGCTGTCGGTCAGCGGGAGATGGATCGATATGAAATCCGCGGATCGCAGGAGCTCGTCGAAGGTGACGTAGCGCAGCCCGAGGCGCTCCTCCTCGACGTGCGACAGCCGAGAGCGCTGGTAGTAAAGCGTCGTGATTCCGAACGCCTTTGCCCGAGACGCGACCTCGCGGCCGATCTCGCCCACACCAAGGGCGCCGAGGACAGACCCATGAAGCGTCCTCAGCCCGGGAATTCGGGCGAAGTTCGAATTGACGGTATAGCGGCGGTCGAACGGATCGGGGCGGAATCCGGCCGCCCTCAGGCTGGCTTCGTCGACGAGATGGTTCAGCTCGGTCACCCGCTTGGCGAGCGCGATGAGGAACATAAACGCCTGCTCGGCCACGGCGATGTTGACGCGGCGCCGCTGGACGTCGACGGCCACGCCCCGCCTGCAGCAAGCCTCGATGTCGATGTTGGGCGTGTGGCCGCCGAATTTCTGCACGAACTTTAGGCTCGGAGCAGCAGCCAGATCGCCGTCGGTCACCGGGAGCCCTTCAACGATGAGGCCGTCTGCGTTCTTCAGGGCCCGGCGCATATCTTCGCTCGAATCGACGATGACGCACTCGGCCGGGAAAAGGCCGGGAATCCGCTGACGCAGCTTGGTCAGCCATTCCGAAAACCCCGGCGCATCATGCGCGAGGAAATCCGCGAAAGCCCGCCGTCCCTCCTCGGGAAAATTCGGATCGAGGACCGCCGGGGCGAACCGCACGGCGGGATCATTCTCAACGACAATACGGACCAATTTGGGCGCTCCAGCCTGCTCGGTTTTGCATCAGTGTTCAGCCAGAAGGCGACCGTAGCCTTCGATCCGGTCCGGAATGCCCGCGAGGCGCAGGCAGCGCCAGATCGTGGCCGTATTGCTCGTCACGAACGGCTTCCCGTGCACGCGTTCGATCGTCTCGATCGCATCGAGAGCCGCGACGTTGGTGCAGCTGATGAAGATCGCCTCGGCCTGCGGGCAGTCGATGTGCTGTGCGAACCGGTGCATGGATTCCGGCGGGACCCGGCCGATGCCGCGGCGCTCCTCCTGGGTGACACCGAGCTCCAGCCCGTACGCCGAGACGACCTTAAGGCCGGCCTTTTCGAGCACGTCGATTTCCGTTTCGTTGATGAAGTTCATATAGGGAGTGCCGAGCGCGATACGCTTCACGCCGAGCGCCTTGAAGGCGGCGACCACGGCGTTGATCGTGCTGACCGCAGGACAGCCGGCGATGCCCTGAATCATCGCCTCGACGCGCTCCGGTGGGCAGTACACGCCGCCGGATGTGCAGGCCCATCCGATCACATCGACATCCGCGGTCTCGAGCTCAATCGCGGCGCGCTCAGTATCCTTCTCCATACGGTAATAGGATTCCTCGGTCGCCTTGCCCGTCAGAATCATGCGCGTAGTGTGGATCGAGACTCCCTTGGGAGCGACACGATAGAACTCAGGCTCGCAGTTGGTATTCACCCCCGGCATGATCAGTCCGATTTTCGCCCGATACCCGTACGGACTATAAAACTGCACCGCCTTCATAACGTTGCCCGCGATCGCCTCCGGCGCTTTTGCCTTCGCCTTCGGACGTAGCGCCTCGACGCGGGTGAAGGCCGACTTGGCGCCGACCTTCGTTTCAGCCTTGGTCGATTTGCGTCGCGTAATCTCGTCCATCGTCATCTCCCTTGCGCGACGCCCGGAGCGTCGATCGTTGTAACGTCGACAGCACCGGAAGCACCTCCGCTCCCGACACTGCGTACATGCGTCGGGGCCTCCGCGGCCGTAACCGCCGCCTGCGCCGCCTGGCGTCCCGCAAGTCGACCCGACGTGAACGCCCAAACCAGGTGATGGCCGTGTCCCTCGAGGAGAACGCCGCCCTGCCCAGCAGCGCCGGAAGCGAATAACCCGGGGATCGGGCGATCCTGTGAATCGAGGACTCGGAAACGCTCGTCGACCGCAAGGCCACCATCGGTGAAAATGATGTAGCTCCGGACCGGTCCCAGAGCGACGAAAGGCCCACGGCCGCCATCACCAAGAGACCCGATCAGCGCCGTCTCGGCCATGCCCAGTCGGGCGGCGAGATCCGCTAGCGTCGGAGCGACATGGAAAATTTCGGGACGACTCCGCCGATAGTCGTCAAGGTACGCGTAGGCTACGCCGGGCGCCGTGGAAATGAAGTTGGGCCAGCGCCGGAAGCGTTCCGCGGTTTCGGCGTCGAACACGATATAGCCGATCTTTTTAGGTTGGCTCGAAAGCGCGCTCCCGAACGAAGCATTGTCGTCGGGAATGCGCTCGCCGCGCGCGTTCACAAGAACCGCCCCGTTCTCGAACAAACGGCGCGATGGTGCCAGCGTCGTCGTCAGGAAGCTCATCAGGAAGGGCCGCAGCAGAGATGCCGGGGCATGCTCCATCAACCAGCACACCAGGCGCCCGATCACGCGGATCGGCGGGATCGCATGAATGAACGAACGGCGGGGTGGAACGAACCTGATCTCGGGGCCATGCGCCAGGTCGCCGTTGACGATCCGCGCGCCCAGCGCCCGCGCCATTCGGTGCCCGTCGCCGGTGTTCGTGACATTCACGGCATCGACCATGGCGGCGGTGTCCGAGATGAACTCCCGCTTGAGCTCGGGACTCGCTCCGAAATCGCCCGTGGCAAGCACCACTCCGCCGCGGGCGAGAACGGAAATGTGCCGGCCGCCTTGTTGCACCTCGACGCCGCGGACACGCCCGTGACTGACGATGAGGCTTCGCGCCTCGCATCGCGTCCGGACATCGACGCCCAGCCGGCGTGCACGCTTCGACAGATGATGAATGAACGAACGGGAGTGCGGCAGCACATTGTGCATCCGGGGTCGCCGGTTCGGCGGCTCCGGCATGGGGCCGTAGAATTCGACGCCGAGTTCGATCAGCCACCGGAAGGTCTCCGGCGCATGATCGACAAGGAGGCGGCGCAGAACCGGGTTGTCACGAGGCTCCAGCTTGCCGGCAAAGGCGCGCAAATCCTCGAAGTGGTCGTCCGCGTTGTCCTGGATGCCCCTCGCGATCTGATGCGGAGTCGACGTCGCCGAAACGGAGCCCACCGACCAGGCGGTGCTGCCGCCGAGCGCCGGGTTCTTCTCCAGAAGGATCACATGTCGGCCGAGCGTCGCCGCCTCGATTGCGGCGGAGAGACCGCTTCCGCCCCCGCCGACGATCACCACGTCCGCGGTCAATGTATTGGGCGACGCCTCGCTCATGGCTCGTCACGCGCGAGCAGTTGCGTGAGTTCCCGGACGTCGTTCATCTCATCGAGCCTCGCGACGGCCGCGATGATCTCGTCCATGCGGCGCGAAGACCATCCCGCGTAGGACCCGCAACCGCGCAGCTTTTCTGCGATGTCCTTGAAGGTCATCGGATTGCGCGGATTGCCTTTGCCGTAATCGGCGCGCACCTCGATCGTACGCCCATCGACGAGGTCGACGGCGATCAGGGTCGTGACGTTGGTGTAGTCCGCCTCGACGCGCTCATATGGCGTGTACGTGATGCGGCCAATCATGTCCTGGATCGCCGGATCGCGCACGACATCGTCGCTGAATTCAGCCAGGGTCGCCTGTCGGCGCACGAGGCAGATCGCGGCACAGAACGGCATACTGAACTTGGCCTGCAGAGCGTTCTTCGGACGATTGTGGATCAGGGTGTTGGCGATCCTGCCGTTGGTCTGAATGCGTACGGCTCGAATGGTCTCCGGTCCGACCTGGCCGGATTTCGAAAGGTCGAGGAGCGCAGTCATCGCGGGATGCGTCAGTGCGCCGCACGGGTAAGGCTTGATCCACATTCCCGGATCAAGAAACGCCCACGGAACGCCAAGCCGGCCCATGATGGCGCCGGCCTCGTAACCTCCGGCGGCCGCATTGAAGAACCCTCTTGGGGCTTCGAGAATATCGGTGGCGGCGGTAAGCCCTCGGGCGACGAGTTCGGCGGCGACCGTTCCACACTCAGCAGCGTGCCCGGAGTGAAACGGGTTGACCATGGTTCCAAAATTTTCCCGCAGGCCGCTCGATTGGCTCGCCGCGACTCCCAACGCGCGGTTCACTCCAACCTCGTCGAGGCGCAGGAGCCGCGCGACCGCCGCTGCAATCCCAAAGACATTGATCGAACTGGTCGCGTGATAGCCGCTTTCATAATGACGAGCCGCTACCGCGTGATTGAGCTTGCACGCGACCTCGACGCCGATGTGCATGGCCCCCATAAGGTCCCGTCCGGATCGACGATCGCGTTCGGCGACGGCCAGGGCCGCGGCAAACACCGATCCGGTCGAGTGCATGCCACCGTTACGATCCTTCGAAGGTTGCGGCGCGGTGTCGTCGAAATCATCGCCGTGAATCGATAGGCCGTTCATGAACGCCGCGAACCGCGGCGCGAACCGCGTGCGCGTGCCGAGAACGGACGCCTCTCCCGGCCCGCAGCCGGATTGCCGCAAATAGCCAAGCGAGATGACGCTCGCCTCGCTTACTGCCCCGGCGAGTCCACAAGCCACGCAATCGAGTATGTGATTTTTGCCCTTCGAAATGAGATCCGCGGGCAAGTCCTCGTACCGCGTGTTCGCCACGAAATCCGCAATGTAGGCGGTCAGTTTCGGCTCGTTCCTGTCGGAATCCACCGCGCGTGCTCTCCCAGAAAGGCCGAGGCGCTGTCCGCCGGCCGAGACCTGCGACAAGCGACTGATTCAGCTTGTTTTCCATTTTACCGGCGACAACGACCGTGCCATGGCCGTTCTTTGTCGTCAATAAAAGTGGACCACTTGTTCCATCAGGCGAAACTTTGTCGTTTCGCACGTTTCGCGGCACATCCTCGCTTTGCTAACGAATCACCATTCGCTGAAGACAAAAGCGCGGCGAGGCTGGGAGACTTTGTCATGGGAGCAATGCGTGGACACGTGCTCGCCGTAGCGGCGCTCGCCGTCGCTCTGGGTTTTGCTTCGTCTGCGAGCGCGCAGACCGCCGAACAGTTTTACGCCGGCCGCAAGATGGAAATGATCATCTCCTCGGGCGCCGGCGGTGGCTACGATGTCAGCGCTCGGCTGACAGCGCGACACATGGAGCGCTTCATCCCCGGTCATCCAACCATCGTCGCCAGGAACATGCCAGGCGCGGGGCACGCGCTCGCGGCGCAGCACCTTTACAACGTCGCCGCGCAAGACGGCTCGGTGATCGCCACTCTTGGTCAGAACCTCCCCATGGCACAGCTGCTGCAGCCGGAAAAAATCAAATTCCGGATGGAGAAGTTCAATTGGATCGGCAACGTCAGTCAGGACAATAACGTCACTGTGGCGTGGCATACCGCGGGCGTGACGTCTTTCGCCGATCTCGAGTCGAAGGAGCTCATTGTCGGCGCCCAGGGGATCAATTCGACCTCAGCGCAGTACCCTCTCGCCCTTCGAAATCTGCTCGGCGCCAAATTCCGGATCATCAGCGGATTCTCCGGCACACAGACGATCATTCTCGCCATGGAGCGCGGAGAAGTCGCGGGGCTCGGCTCCAACTCGTGGGCAACATGGAAGGCGCAGCATCCGGATTGGGTCAAGGAGCGCAAGATCATCCCGCTCGTCCAGATGGGACTGCATCGCGCTCCCGATCTGCCTGACGTGCCGCTGCTGACCGAGCTCGCGCGGAACGCCGCCCAACGGCAGGTCTTCGACATGTTGTCGTCCGGCATCGTCGTAGGTCGGCCGATTCTCACCACCCCCAACGTCCCCGCCGACAGGGTCGCCATCTTGCGAGCGGCGTTCAACGCAACAATGACGGACGAAAGCTACCTCGCGGATTCGAAGAAGGCGAAGCTCGATGTCGACCCGTTATCGGGCGCCGAGCTGCAGAAGTACGTCGAGGAACTGGTGACGGCATCGCCAGACGCGCTTTCGCTCCTCAAGGCCGCTCTGCTTGATCAGGGAACATTCGACTGCGCCAAGCTGGTGAAGGACATATCCATGTGCGAGTCGCCAGCAACGTCCGCCAAGGCGGACTGAGACCGCGAGAACAGGAGATCGCCATGCCGCACGACGCCGCGCAGGAAAAGCACTGGCACGAGCCGAGCAAGGGAAAGAACGCCGGTTACGGAGCCTGGAACCGTCCCAACACCGCCTATGACGACTTCATGGAATCACAGGACATTCCGATCTATCGCGGGATCGGAGTTCACCGGGTGCAGGATCTGCCGCTCGCGCCATGGAAGCGGATGGGAGGCAAGGGCACCTTCATCCAGCTTTTCGGAACCGAGGGGTTGTGGGGATCGTACGTCGTCGAAATTCCGGGCGCCGGCGCACTGAACGCCGAGCGCCACCTTTACGAGGAGATCTTTCTCGTCATCGAGGGGCGCGGAACGACGGAAATCTGGACGGATGATCATCCGAAGCGCCGCATCTTCGAATGGCAGCGCGGATCGTTGTTCTCCGTGCCCATCAATACCCATCACCGCATCGTCAATTCGAGCTCGTCCCCGGCTCTGCTTCTCGCGGGCACGTCGGCGCCGAACATGATCAACCTCCTGCGCAACACCGAGGTCGTCTTCAACTGCCCGGTGGCGTTCCGTGATCGCTACGACGCGAGCGAAAACTATTTCAAGCCGAACGACGACGTCGAGCCCGATCCGGTGCGCGGTCTCGCGATGCGACGCACCAACATCATCCCCGATATCTTCAACACGGACCTGACGCTCGATAACCGGCGTTCTCCGGGGTACAAGCGCGTCGAGCCGAGGATGGCGAACAATGTCTTCTATCAGTTCATCGGCGAACACGAGAACGGACGGTATTCCAAGGCACACGCGCACGGCTCGGCGGCCGTCCTGATCTGCGTGAAAGGCAAGGGCTACACCTACACGTGGCCGACAAAGCTCGGCATGACGCCGTGGAAGGACGGCAAGGCCGAGGAGGTCCTGCGCCAGGATTACGAGCCCGTCGGTATGGTTTCCGCGGCGCCGATGTCCGGCGACTGGTTCCACCAGCACTTTGGCACCAGCAAGGATCCCCTGCGTCTGCTCGCCTGGTACGGCCCCAACAACCACCGCGCTCATCAGGCCGGTCGCCCCGGTGAAAAGGCGATCGACGAAGGCGCGATCGACATTCGCGACGGCGGAACCGCCATCCCGTACTGGGATGAGGATCCCTTCATCCGGCGCGAGTATGAGGAAACGCTGCGGGCCGAAGGCGTCGCGTCGCGCATGAGCGAGTCGCTATTCCACGATCCGCTCAAGGTCATGACTTGACCGATAGCTCACCCTCACAGACTCCCCCAAACCTCAACCGTCCAATCGGAGGAACTATGGATTTCCAAGGTCTCTACATTCCCTACGTCACCCCGTTCGAGGAGAACGGCGCGATCGACGTCACGAGCCTCGAGCGACTGACCAAGTATTTCACGTCCCTGAAGGACGTCACGGGCCTCGTCTCAACCGCCCGCATCGGCGAGGGAACAGTTCAGACGTGGGACGAGAAGCTCCAGGTTTACAAGCACACCGGCAAGATCTGCCGTGACACAGGGAAGATTCACGTCGCCACGATCGCCCCGCAGTCGACCGACGAAGCGATCCGCATGATTCACGATGTCGAGAAGCTGCCGGTCGACGCCGTGATGATTTTCCCGCCGCTCCTGTTCGCATGGGGCAAAGTCGGCGGCGAGCTGAAATATCGCTTCTGGGAAGATGTGATCAAGGCGACCAAGCTGCCGCTCTTCCTGTTCCAGATCCCCGTGCAGAACTACTGGTACGATGTCGACACCATATGCCGCATCGCCAAGTTCGACCGCGTCGTCGCCTTCAAAGAGGCCTCGTTCAGCATCGACCTGTTCTCCGACACGGTGAAGCGCCTGAAGGCCCAGAACAGCCACATGCATGTGCTGAGCGGCAACGACAAATTCGTCGGCAAGAGCTACGAGATCGGCTCGCGCGGTTCGCTCATCGGCATCTCCAATCTCGCCACCGAAAAGTGGGGCGAAATGGACGCCGCCGGTCGCTCCGGCAACTTCGCGAAGGCCCTGGCCCTTCAGGAGGAACTGCGCGATCTCTCCGAGCTGGTGTTCGGCGAACCTCTGGTCGAGGCGGTCGGTCGGATCAAGATCATTCTGCAACATCAAGGGCTCATCAAGTCCGCGTTCGTCCGGAAGCCGCAACTCGGCGTCTCAGCCGAGGAGAAGAAGGCCCTGATCGCGAGCTTCGACGCGCTGATGGCCAAGAAAAAGGTCGCTTAAGACCCAATCCTGACAGGGCGGCCGGCGCGCACGCGCGCGTCGGCCGATGGCTGCGTCAACGTCGTGGAGACATAGATATGAGAATGGCGAAACTGGCGCCGGCCGTAATGTTCGGCGTTATGAGCGCGTTGACCGTGCGCTCCGCTCCCGCTGCGGATATCGACTTCAAGGGCAAGCAGGTCACGATACTCATCGGCTACGGCTCGGGCGGCAGCTACGACTTGTATGGTCGGCTCGTCGCTCGGTACTTCGCCAGACATCTCCCGGGGACGCCCACGGTGGTGGCGCAGAACATGGTGGGCGCGGGCAGCCTTACGATGGCGAACTATCTCTACAACATTGCCCCGAAGAATGGCACCTACCTCGGCGTCGTCGGCCAGACGCTGCCGGTCGACCAGTTGCTTGACGGCAAGGGCATGAACTTCGACGCCGCGAAGTTCGCGTGGATTGGACGCATGGCGTCGGGCGTCGAAACCGTCGTCTCCTGGCACACGACTCCGGTGAAGACCATCGAAGACGCGAAGCAGCATCAGATTGCGATCGCCGCCACCGGCCCATCCTCCGGCGCCGCGATCTATCCAGTGCTCCTGAATAACCTGGTCGGAACCAAGTTCAAGGTCATCCGTGGCTACGACGGAACCAAGGAAATGCTGCTGTCGATGGAACGCGGCGAAACTGGCGGGTGCGGAGCGCTGAATGTAGCCACTCTCACATCCCAGTTCTCGGAATGGCTACGCGACGAGAAGGTGCATGTGCTCGCCCAGATCTCGGTCAATCGCCATCCGGCCATTCCCAACACGCCGACGATCGTCGAACTCGCCAAGAACGAGGATGATCAGAAAGTCATGAAGCTGTTCGCCGTCAGTGGCGACATCGGACGGTCGCTGGCGGCGCCTCCGGGGCTCTCTCCCGACATGGTGGCCCTCCTCCGCTCGTCGTTCATGGCGACGATGAAGGACGGCGAGCTTCTCGATTATGCGAAGAAGGCCAATCTCGATATCGAGCCCATGGATGGCGCTGCCCTTCAGAAGCTGGTCGAGGAAGTCGGGACCTTTCCGCAGAGCGTCATCACCCAGGCGATGGCGGCGAAAAAGGAAGGGGCGTGACCGCTGGCTCGAGACGGGCCAGCAAGGTGACCCGCCTCTACTTCGGTAAGGCCGCGGCGACCAGGCGTCTCGCGCCCGCCGCCGCCCCATGGCTTCGGCGATAGATCTCCATGCCACGAATCTCGCGGATAAACGAAGCTGACCTGCCGCATCTCGCGGATACCATCGCGGCGGTAAAGCAGGGTCGCCGCGGACAGCTCCTGGACCTTTACCGCGTCCTCCTCCATGCCCCGGATGTCGCCACGGCATGGTACGGCTTCTCCAACGCAATCCGCTGGAAGACCCGGCTCACCGGCCGTCTGCGCGAGCTCGTCATCGTGCGTATCGGGCACCTTATGCGGGCGGATTACATCCTCGCGCAGCACGTTCCTGCCCTGACCCAGGCCGAAGGCATCTCCGGGGAGGAGTGCGCGGCTCTGGCGGAGTGGCGGCCCACTTCATGGTTCGCGCCGGATGAGCGGGCCGCACTCGCTTATACCGATGCCGTTACCGCCGGCGGGCCGGTTGCGGATGTGATCGGCGATGAGCTGTCGCGCCATTTCAGCGAGCGCCAGGTCGTCGAGCTCACCGTGCTGATCGGCTTCTTCAACATGGCGGGGCGGGTCATGTCGGCGCTGCAGATCGCCCCGCAACAGCCCGGTACCCCACCGGCGCGGGTCGCCGCGCCGTCGACAACAGTCGTCCGACGTCGGCCGATTCCGACCCCGCCGGTGGTCGTGATTGAGGACGACGTCTTCCTGCGGGTGATCGGTATCGTGCTCGATCCGTCGACTCCGGATGAACGCCGACGGGCATTCGCCGACTTCGTCGCCCACGATGAGCCGGACTTCGCCGGCTACTGCAAGCGCCTGCGCGACAAAATCGCTCCGCTCTTTCCCGCCGCCGTCCGATTCGTAGCCACCGCCGACGAGCTGCGCGCCGCCTTGCCCGGAGCCCACGTGCTGCTGATCGAATCGCTGCCCGTCAAGGAACGCGAACTCGATGCGGCACCGGAGTTGGCGCTGATCCAGCAGTTCGGATCGATGACTCGCCACATCGACGTCGACGGTTGCGCGAGGCGCGGGATTACCGTTCTCAATCTCCATCGCCGCTCGAGCATGGCCTGTGCCGAAACAGCGATCACTCTCATGCTGACTTTGGCCAAGAAGATCCATCGTCTGGCAGGGCGTATCAGTCGGAAACAGCTCGAACCCGAATTCGGCGCTCTTCGCCCCTACGATCGCCGCCACACCCCGAATTCGAACTGGGCGCGCATCCCTGGCCTGCGCACCCTCAATGAGGCCACCCTCGGCATTATCGGCGTCGGCGAGATCGGCCGGGGAATTGTCGTGCGTGCGGCGGCGCTCGGGATGCGGATTCTCTACAACCAGCGCACGCGCCTGCCGGAGCTCGAGGAACGCGCGTTCGGCATCACTTACGTGCCGCTCGACCAGCTGCTCGCCGAAAGCGACTGGGTGGTGCCGCAGGTTCCATCCACCCCCGCCACCCGGAACATGTTCGACCGGCAGCTGTTCGCGCGGATGAAACCCGGCGCCTGCCTCGTGAACATATCGCGAGCCGATCTGGTCGATCGCGACGCCCTGATCGAGGCTTTGCGCAGTGGGCACCTCGGAGGCTTCGCCCTCGACCCCCTCTATGAAGCGCCGGGACGGAGCAACGATGAGCTGCTGCAATTTCCGAACGTGGTCCTGACGCCGCACATCGCCGCCGCGCCGCGGCTGAACGTGTTGAAGGACTTCGACGAGATGCTTACCCGGATGGCGAGGGAGTTGACGCCCGAATCGTGATCGGCCCCGAGCCTGGGCCGCAGGAGGACCTGATGATACCGCGTGCCAGACGCATTCCGAGTCACTGGATCGGCGTTCTTGCCCTGATCGCGCTTGTCTGCCTTGGATCTGCCTCGCCGGTCGGAGCCCAGACCGCAGCTCCCTTCAAGGGAGCGACCATCACAATCTCGATTGGCTATCCCGCAGGCGGGGGATTCGATCTTTATGCGCGCCTGCTCGCACGCTATTACGGCAAACATGTGCCGGGGAATCCCTCGATCGTTTCACAGAATGTGGTTGGCGCCGGGAGTCTCAAGCTCGCCAACACGCTGTACGCGATCTCTCCGCGCGACGGTACCGCCATCGGCATGGTCGCGCAGACGCTGCCGGTCGACCAGTTGCTCGGCAGCCCCGGCATCAACTTCGACTTCGCCAAATTCTCGGTGATCGGCCGGATGGCGCCAAGCGGAACCGTGCTGGTCTCGTCGAACAAGCAGCCGGTGCGGTCGATCGAGGACGCGCGGAAGGAGCAGCTGGTGATCGGCGCGACGGGCCCCTCCTCCGAGGCCTTCATCGTCCCCGCGCTGCTCAACAACCTCGCCGGAACCAAGTTCAAGATCACCAGCGGCTACGCCGGCACGCAGGAGATGGTCATTGCGATGGAGCGCGGCGAAGCGGACGGCGCGACGATCATCGTATCGTCCCTGGTGACCCAATTCTCCCGCTTGCTGCAGAACAACGAGGTCAGCATCCTGGTGCAGAATGCGTTGAAGCGTGATCCCGCGTTCCCGGATATTCCGACGACGATGGATGCGGCGCTTACAGCCGAGGGACGGGAGATCATGAAGCTGTTCGCGATCGGCAACGATATCGGCAGATCGTTTATTTTGCCGCCCGGTGTACCGCAGGACCGCGTCGCGATCCTGCGCACCGCCTTCATGGAGACCATGGCCGATCGCGAGTTGCAGGCGGCCGCGAAGACCGGCGGAATCGATCTCGACCCTATGCGCGGCGAGGACATCCAGGCGATGATCACCAGCATCAGCGAGATGTCGCCGGATCTGCTCAAGAAGGCCGCCGAGGCGAAGCAATGGTCGAAATGACGGCTATCTGCGCGCGCACATCTGGCGAACGCTGTTCATGACGGACGAAATGGCAAAGGTCGTGTCCCGGACCGAGGACACGACGTTTCTGACCGGCCTGGGCATTCGGCTGGCCGCCCGATACTTCCTGCCGCCCGAGGGCCGCCAGCGGCGGGCGGGCATCGTGTTCTGCCATGGCTTCGGCGGTCTGAAGGAAGTCACACCGCCCGGCCTCGCCGATCGCCTGGCGCAGGACGGATATCTCGTCCTGACCTTCGATTACCGGGGATTTGGCGGCAGCGAGGGCCTGCGCGGCCATATCGCGCCGACCGAGCAGGTCGAGGATGCCGTGTCCGCCATCGAGCTGCTCTCCCGGCGCCCGGACGTCGATCCGCACCGGATCGGCATTTACGGCAACAGCTTTGGCGGCGGCATCGCGCTTCTCGCCGCCCGTCGGGATCCGCGGCCGCGTGCCGCCTTCGTGACGGTTCCGGTGACCTCCGGCGACGGGTGGCTGCGCAGCATCCACCGCTATCATGAGTACATCGCGCTGAAGGAGCGGGCTCTCGCCGCGATCGGCGCCAAAGCCGCCGGCGAGCCGATCGAGATGATCGACCGATTCGAGCTGATTCCCCCCGACCCCCACTCCCGGGCCCGCCACGTCACCAGGCAGACGTTCACGCTCGAAACGTTCCACCATGTCTCGGTCCACGAACCGCTTGCCGAGGCGCATGCCATCGCCATCCCCACGGGCGTCATCGGCATTCGCGGCGATCTGCTGGTGCCGGTCGAGCAGGCCACCTCGCTGTACGAGCGCCTTCCCGGTCCGAAGCGGCTTCACCTGTTTGACCGCGGCAATCACCACTCGGTCTACTCGGAGCTTCTGCCGGATGTGGCCGATCAGGTCCTACCCTGGTTCGACCAGCATCTCGGCGGCTGACCGGACCGTGGGCTCGACCGACGTCATCTTCGTTTCCTATCAAGATACGCTGGAGCTTCTCTCGCCGGCGGAGGCCATGCGCATCTGCGAGGAAGTCCTCCTCGCCCAGGCGCGCGGGTCGGTCGCATGGCCGACGACTCCGAACCTGAAGCTCGACGAATCCAAGCCGTTCCACAACCACTGGATCGGGAAAGCCGCGCTGCTGCGCGAAACGGCCGCAACCGGCGTGCGGCTCTACAACTATTACGATGACGGCCGCCGCAACAATATCGGCTCGCTGCAGCGCTTGGGGTACGTCATCCTCTCCGATCCGACCGACGGCCGGCCGCTCGCCATCGTCGACGACCACTGGACATCGGGCCTGCGCGCGGCGGCTTCGCCGGTTGTCGGCTGCAAATGGCTCGCGCCACCGGCGCCGCGGGTGCTGGGCCTTAATGGCGTCGGCACCATGGCTACAAACGTCCTGCGCTGCCTCACGCACATGTACCGCTTCGACGAAATCCGCTGCACGTCGCGGCGGGCCGAAACACGCGAGGCATTCGCGTCGCACTGGTCGAACGCTCTCGCCATCCCGGTGACGCCGGTCGAGTCTTCAAAGGAAGTGGCCCGCGGCGCCGACATCGTCGTCGGCGCGACAACGTCATCGGATGCGGTGTGCCGCGAGGCCTGGTTGAAGCCGGGCGCCCTTTTCATCTCACTGGCACGCCGCGAACTCGATCCCGACGACTGGGCGCAAATGGATAAAGTCGTTGTCGACAGCTGGGCGTTGAACCTGCAAATGCCGGTGTTCCGGGGCATGGTCGAGTCAGGCCGGTTCCCCCGCGAATCGCTTTACGCCGAGTTGCAGGAGATCGTTTCCGGCGCGAAGCCGGGGCGGACGCGGCCCGACGAGAAGATCCTGATCCACACCTGCGGACTGGCGTCCCAGGATATCGCGATCGCTCACCACGTTTTCCGGGAGGCTGAACGCCGCGGTCGCGGGATACGCCTGCCGGTTGCGTCCACGCCCTAACAGGCCCCCGGAGCGTCCTACGTCATCCCTGCTGGCGATAAAACCGCACGGCTCCTAGGCAAGGGCGAGGCCA
>Ga0310811_10005024_pt1 | contig 16666 bp, 12 predicted proteins | sample YCmetagenome_FD_207642 | JGI IMG/M metagenome (GOLD analysis project Ga0310811, IMG submission 207642) | Soil microbial communities from experimental microcosm in Duke University, North Carolina, United States - YC | ecosystem: Engineered > Artificial ecosystem > Soil microcosm > Unclassified ...
CTGGTCCGTCAGCGCGGCGACGGCCTGTGCGGCCTGATCGGCGTTCTCGCCAGCGGCGATGGCCGCGAGGCGTTCACCAATCTCCGATCGCAGCCCCTCGTCTGCGTCCGATGTGACCAGCGCTGCGAGGACCGCCACTTCCTGAACACGGGCGGCCGCCGCGCGGCGAACCCGCGGCTCGGCGTCCTCGCGTGCAATGGCGGCGAGCACGGCCGCGTCGTCCGGGCCGGGCCCGAGTTCCTGCACCGCGGAGATACGGACGTCCGGGTCAAGAGATTTGTACTTGGGTTGGAGCTTGAACCGATCGAGGAAAGACATGGGGAGCCTTGCCAGTACCAATTGGTGAACGGGTGAGTTCGTGGATTGGTGAATTCAAAATCACCGATTCACACAGTCACCGATTCACCAATTGCAGATATCACGAGTTCGATTCCTGTGTCAGCCAGTCGGCAATCTGCTCGCGCGTCCAGCGGTGGTCGTCGTTCAAATGAACGATCAGCGGGGCCAGCGGCAGGCGTTTTTTGCAATGTTCGTGGGGGCACGGCTTGACGACTTCGTCGAGGCAGCGGAACAGGCGCTCGAGATGATCCGGTACGAGGCGGCCGTGCTCACGCGGCAGATGATACACACCCTCGTAGACGGATCCCAGAGCGCACGAGCCGCCCTTTTCGTCGAAGTAACTGCCGAAGCATTGCGGACCGCGCGTCGAGCCGGCCCGGATGAAATCCGCCAGCTCTTTCTGTTCGCTCTGGAGTTCCGTTACCATCGTGTCGTCTCCGGCGAAAATGACTCCTCATTGTAGCGCACGAATCAGCTGGCATATCGCGGCCGATTGACGCTGTGATGCCCGGCACCTAACATCGAAGGATCCATTTGGTTGAATCATGTGTCCACTCGCGGGCACATGTCCGGCCTCGGTCATTCCCATGCTCACAACCGCACTCTTCCTGCTCGTCCTCCAAGTCCAGAACCCGGCCCCGCAGGCCGGCACGTCGGCCCCTCAGGGGTCCGTCGTCGTTGTTGATACGACAGCGGGCGCGATCACGATTCAACTGCTGCCCGACAAAGCGCCCGATTCGGTGGCGAACTTCCTCGAATACGTCCGCGACGGGTTCTATTCGGGAACGGTGTTCCACCGCGTCGTTCCCGGATATGTCATCCAGGGCGGGGGTTATACGCCGGAACTGGTCGAGAAGGCCACCCGGCCGCCCGTGCACAACGAGGCGGACAACGGACTCACCAACGCCCGCGGGACCGTTGCGATGGCGCGGACGCGCGCGGTGCGCAGCGCCACCTCGCAGTTCTTCATCAATCTCGCCAATAACGCCCGGCTCGATCATCACGGGTTCGCTCCGGACGATTACGGGTATGCCGTGTTCGGGCGCGTGATCGCCGGAATGGACGTCGTCGACCGCATCGCCGCGATGCCCACCACCTCCCGCGAGGGCATGGACGATGTGCCCGTGACCCCGGTCCTCATCAAGAGCATTACCGTGCGCACGAGCGACGCGAAGTGAGCCGTCCGCTCGCCGTCATCTTTCTGACGATCCTGGTCAATCTGATCGGGTTCGGCATCATCATTCCGCTGCTGCCGTTCTACGCGCAGACGTTCGGCGCGTCCCCCGTCGCGATCGGCGTGCTGTTCGCGTCCTTCTCGGTCTGTCAGCTGATCGCGTCGCCGATCCTCGGCGAGTGGTCGGATCGCTGGGGGCGCCGGCCCGTCCTCATCTTCAGTCTGATCGGGACCGTCGTCAGCTTCGTGATGCTGGCGCTCGCCCACAGCCTGGCGATGCTGTTTGCGGCGCGCGTCGTCGACGGGCTGTCGGGCGGCAACATCACGACTGCGCGCGCCTACATCGGCGACGTCACCGACGAGTCGAATCGTGCAAAGGCGTTCGGAATGCTCGGTGCAGCATTCGGGCTGGGCTTCATCATCGGCCCTGCACTGGGGGGCCTGTTCGCGAAAATCAGTTACACCGCACCAATCTGGGCGGCCGCAGCAATCACGGTTGTGGCGACGGTGCTCGCGTGGCTGTGGCTGCCGGAGACGGTCCATCGCGTCCACGCGGTCGCCGGTTCCCCGTGGAAGGCGCTCGGTGAGTTGAGCCGCCGTCCAGAACTGCGAACGCTGTTCGCGATGGATTTCGTCTACTGGACGTGCTTCGCGATCTATCAGGGCACGTTTGCGCTGTTCGGCGAGGCGCGGTTCGGCTTCAACGTCACCCAGATCGGCTACATCCTCGCTGGATTCGGCGCGCTCGGGGTCGTCGTGCAGGGCGGGCTCGTCGGTCCGATCGCCCGCGGGATCGGCGAACGGCGGATGCTGACGATCGGACTGCTGTTCGCCGCCTTCAGCTGGGGGGCGAGCGCGTTCGCATACAGCGTGCCGGTGTTCATCGCGCTGCTGGTGCCCGGCGCCGTCGGTGTCGGCTTCTGCAATCCGTCGTTGATCTCGTTGCTGAGCGGCGCGGCCGGACGGCACGAGCAAGGCCGCGTGCAGGGCGCCGCCGGAGCCCTCGAGAGCCTCGGTCGCACGATCGGGCCGATGTGGGGCAACAGCGCGCTCGAATGGTTTGGAGAGGGCTCCGCGTACGCCTCCGCGGGGCTGCTGCTGCTGATGACGGCGGCGCTCAGCGTCGCGTATCAGCGCGGCGAGGCGGGAGGCGCGAGGCGCGAGGCGTGACGCGCGAGGCGCGGAACTACAGCTTCGCGAGCTCCTGCTCGAACCGCGTGACGAGGTTGTCCAACTGGTCGACGACGGCACGGACCGTGTCGGGTTGGCTCAGATCGACCCCCGCCTTGCGCAGCAGCTGCATCGGGTGATCGCTGCCGCCGGAACGGAGCAGGTCCAGGTAGCGGTCGCGTGCCGCGCCGCTTTCGGGAGAAGTGATTTCCCTGGCGATGCGGGCGGCCGACGCAAAGCAGGTCGCGTATTGATAAACGTAGTACGGGGAATTGAAGAAGTGCGGGATCCGCGCCCACGTCAGCCCCGTCAGCGCATTCAGATCCAGCGCGTCGCCGTAATAATCCTTCAGGAGCTGCGTGTAGATGTCCGTCAGGATGTCGGCGGTTATCGGCTGGTCCTGCTCGGCGAGCCGGTGTGCGCGCAGTTCGTAGTCGGCAAACAGCACCTGCGTGTAGAACGTGCCAGTAATGTTGTCGATGGCGTGCTGCAGTAACACCGCGCGTTCGATCGGATCCGTCGAGCGGGCCAGCATGTACTCCAGCAGCAGCGCCTCGCTGAGCGTCGAGGGAACCTCGGCGACGAAGATCGTGTAGTTCGAATAGATGAACGGCTGGGTCTCGTGCGACAGGATGGTGTGCATCGAGTGCCCCATCTCGTGCGCGGTCGTGAAGACATCGTCGAGCGTGTCGGTGTAGTTCAGCAGCATGTATGGGTGCGTGCCGTACACAGGGGCCGAGTACGCGCCCGAACGCTTGCCTTCGTTCTCGTACACGTCTATCCACCCGCCGGCGAACCCTTCGCGCATGCGGGCCTGGTACTCGGGCCCGAGCGGCGCGACCGCATCGACGATCCAGTCGAGGACGTCTTCGTAGCGATACTTCTTGTCGAATGTGACGAGCGGAATGGTGAAGTCGTAGACGTGGTAAGACGGCACCTGGAGGACGCGCCGCCGGAGCTGGTGATATCGTCGCAGCGGCGCCACCCCGTTGCGCGTCGTCTCGATCAGGTTTTCGACGACCGATGGCGGGATGTTGTCGCCGTGCAGCGCGGCCTCGAGGGTCGAGGTATACCCGCGAGCGCGCGCCTGGAACCAGTCACGCTGGCAGACGCCGTTGTAGAGCGTCGCGTAGGTGTTGAGGTTGGTCTTGTAGGTTTCGTGCAGCGCGGTGAACGCCTTCTCCCGGTCCGCCTGCTCGCGGCGCGTCGCAAGGATCGCGCGGTACTGTCCGTACGAGACGGTGACGGTCTCGCCGTTCGACAGCGTCACCGACGGGAACCTCGCGTCCGCGGTGGACAACGCCCAATACGATTCGTTCGGCGACGCGGCGAGACGGCTCGAGAGGGACATGAGGTGCTCGCCGGCCTCGTCCAGTACGTGCTCCTGCTGACGGTAGAGATCCTCAATCGCGAAGCGGTAGACCGCCAGGTCGGGATTCGCGCCCATCCACCCGCGCACTGTTTCGAGCGGGATTTGGAGAAGCTCGGGATTGAACCAGGACTCGGCCTGCTTCCAGCGGGCAAAGAGAATCTGGACCTGCTGCCGCTTCGCGTTGACGGTGTTGTCGCGCTGGTCGGTATCGTAGAGGAGCGAGGGGAAGTACCACACCTTATATGCGAGCTGACCGAGCTCTTCGGACAGTCGAAGCGCCTTCAACAGGCTGTCGGGCCCGTTCGCCAGCGTGCCTTTCAGACCGGCATAGCGATCGATCCCCTGATCGAGGGTCGTGTACGCGGCCTGCCACGCGTCCCAACTGTCGAAGATGTCATTGAGGTTCCATTTGCAGGAATCGGGAATCTCCGCGCGGACGCGGCTTCGGACAGGCGGCGCATTTTCAGCGACAGGCATTATCAGACTATAGATCGAGCGATTGGTGAATTGGTGAGCTGTGAATGGAGGATCGATGGCAAGGAAGGCAGCGAAAGGCGTCGGGGTCCTGTTCGAGCGCATGTCGTCGGCCGTCACGGCCTGGACCGGCAGCGCGAGTGCCTTTGCGACCGCACTGGCCATCGTCGTGGTGTGGGGAATAACGGGCCCGATGTTTCACTACTCCAATACGTGGCAGCTCGTGATCAACACGGGGACGACGATCGTCACATTCCTGATGGTGTTCCTCATTCAGCGCACGCAGAACAAGGACTCGCTCGCGCTGCAATTGAAGCTTAACGAGCTTGTCGCCGTCATGGAGGGCGCAAGCAATCGGCTCATCGATGTCGAAGATCTCGACGAGAACGAACTCAGGACCCTCCACGACTACTACGGACGGCTGGCGCAGATGGCGAAGAACGACAACATGCTGGGGGAGTCGCATTCACTCGACGAAGCGGAGGAACGCCACTCGACCAAGGTGGCCGCGCGCCGTAAACATCGCGCAACTCACAAGAAGTGAGTCCGTGCACCACGCCGCACGCCGCATGTCCCACGCCGCACGCCGAGGCCGTCGGGAATTGACGCTTTAATTCTGGATAGAGGCCCTGATGAAGGCGACGATCCGATCGTTGATCTCCTCGTTCACCCGCGCCTGCGATGTGCCGCCTGTTTTCGGCACCTTGAACGAGTGATCGCCGCCCTCGACCACATGCAACTCGGCTCGTGGGAGGCGTGGAAGGAGGTCGCGAATCTCCTCGGCCGTCCCGAATGCGTCGCGCGATCCCTGCACGAACAGCATCGGCGCGGTAATCGAGGGCAGGTGGGCATCGCGACGCTGCTGCGGTTTTCCTGGCGGATGCAGCGGATATCCGAGAAAGATGAGACCGGCAACGTGGAGCGCCTCCGCGGCCTCGGCTTGCGACGCAATCCGTCCGCCCATCGACTTGCCGCCGACGAACAAAGGCAGATCGCGAAAGGCTTCCATCCCGCGTGCCGACGCCACCGCGGCGCGCCAGGCCTCCTCGAGGACGGCCGCCGGATCAGGTACCTTGCGGCGCGCTTCCATGTAAGGAAAATCGAAGGTGCCGGCGATGATGCCGCGCGCCGCGATCGCGCGCGCCGTGGACACCATGAACGGGCTTTGCTGTCCCGCACCCGCTCCGTGTGCGAGCAGCAGCGCCGCTGCGGGGGATTCGCTCGGATAAAGTGTCAGATTCCCCACGCCGGATTATCTCACTCGCGCCTGTCACGCGGATGCTCGGGATGCACAATCTCGTGAGGCGATCGTAGCGGCGCGCTTCGCCCTCCGCATCCAGCGCGCCGCCTTCCACGCGCGGTGCGATGGGGCCCCTGCTCGGAAACTGCTCGGACAGCCCCGGTTCGTGCTCGGCGGCCGGAAAGACGTGTCGACGAGGAGCCGCCTCCGCGCGCACCGGGGCGCCCCGTCCTCGCCGCCATCCCCCATCGGCCGTCCCCGACTGGACGACACGCATCAATGCATGTAGATTAGTAGATGTGGATGTTCCAGCCGTCTTCCGGATCCTCGGCGACGAGGGACGGCTGCGCATCCTGCGGCTGCTCAGCGCCGAACGGCTCAACGTCTCCGAGCTCACGAGCATCGTCGGACTCGCCCAGTCCGGCGTGTCCCGCCATCTCGGGCTCCTGAAAGACGCGGGTCTCGTCGAAGAGCGGCGCGACGGGACGTTCACGTTTTTTCGCGTGGCGCCGGCGCTTCAGAGCGGCGAGAACGGGTTCGGCGCGCTGTGGCCGGTGCTGAGCGACGCGTTCGCGTCCGCCGCCGCGACTCCCGTCGGGCGCGCCGACGACGCGCGACTGGAGGAGGTGCGGCGGCTCCGGAAAGAGAACTTCGAGGAGCACGCGGATCCCGCCGGTGGCGGCCAGCTCGTCCCGGGCCGGAGCTGGGCGGCATGGGCGCGCGCCCTTGCGCACCTGATGCCGCGGGTCATCGTCGGCGACATCGGGTGCGGCGAGGGGTATCTCACCGTCGAAACCGCGCGGTTCGCGGAGCGGGTCATCGCGATCGACCGGTCGCCCGCGATGCTCCAGCGCGGACGGGACCTCGCGCGGCGGCGGGGCGTGACGAACATCTGCTGGAAGCGCGGCGACATCGAATCGCTGCCGCTCGACGATCATTCGATTGACCTCGCGCTCCTCTCGCAGGCGCTGCACCACGCGGCGGACCCGGCCAGGGCCCTTGCGGAGGCCGTCAGGATCACCAGGCCAGGAGGGCGCGTGCTGGTGCTCGACCTTCGGCGGCACGATCAGCGCTGGGTCAGCGAAGCGCTCGGCGACCGTTGGCTCGGATTCGAAGACGACGAACTCGCCGGCCTGATGAGAAACGCCGGCCTGACACACGTTCGGGTCAGCGTGGGCGCGAGCCGGCCGCGCGATCCATTTACCGTCCTTATCGCGAGCGGCCTCACGGCCGACTCGAAGGCGCGCGCAAGAACATCGAAATCACATGTCACACACAATTGATCGGCTGACCGCTCTGCTCGGCGAACGCATTCTCATCCTCGATGGCGCGATGGGCACCATGGTGCAGCGGTTCACGCTCACGGAAGCGGATTTCCGCGGCGAGCGTTTCCGCGATCACGAGAAGGATCTGCGCGGCAACAACGACATCCTGATCCTCACGCGGCCCGACGTCATCGCCGACATTCACAATCAGTATCTGGCCGCCGGCGCAGACATCATCGAGACGAGCACGTTCAGCAGCACGGCAATCGCGCAGGAAGACTACCTGCTGGAGCACCTGGCGTACGAGCTGAACCTCGAAGGGGCGAAGCTGGCGCGCGCGGCGGCGGACGCGTGGACGGCGCAGACCCCCCTCAAGCCGCGCTTCGTCGCCGGGGCGATGGGGCCGACGAACCAGTCGCTGTCGATTTCGCCGGACGTGAACAACCCGGCATTCCGCGCCAAATCGTTCGACGAGCTGCGGCTGGCCTACGAGGACCAGGTCCGCGGACTCGTCGATGGCGGCGTGGATCTCATCCTCCTGGAGACCATCTTCGACACGCTGACGGCCAAGGCCGGGATCGTGGCGATTGAGAACGTTTTCGACGAAAAGGGCATTCAGCTGCCGGTCATGATTTCCGTCACGATCACCGACCGCAGCGGCCGCACGCTCTCGGGGCAGACGCTCGAGGCGTTCTACATTTCCATCCGGCACGCCAAGCCGTTCAGCGTCGGGATCAACTGCGCGCTTGGCGCGCGCGATATGCGGCCGTACCTCGCCGATCTCTCGCGGATTGCCGAGTGCTACGTCAGCAGCTATCCGAACGCGGGCCTGCCGAACGCCTTTGGCCAGTACGACGAGCTGCCGCCGGAAACGGGCAGCCTGATCCGCGATTTCGCGTCCAGCGGCTTCGTCAACATCGTCGGCGGCTGCTGCGGGACAACGCCGGACCATATCGCCGCGATCGCCGCCGCTGTCGACGGGATCCCGCCGCGCCCGGTGCACCACCGGGCGACAGCCAACGCACCTCGGACGACGGATCTTTCCGGCCTCGAGCCGCTCGTGATCCGTCCGGACAGCAATTTCCAGATGATCGGCGAGCGAACGAACGTCACGGGCTCGGCGCGATTTGCACGGCTGATCAAGTCCGGCAACTTCGCCGAAGCGGCGCGGGTCGCGCTCGATCAGGTCCGCAACGGCGCGAACCTGATCGACGTGAACATGGACGAAGGGATGCTCGATTCCGAGCAGGCGATGACGACGTTCCTCAACTACATCGCCACCGAGCCGGAGATCGCGCGCGTCCCGGTCATGATCGACAGCTCCAAATGGACCGTGCTCCAGGCGGGGCTCAAGTGTGTCCAGGGGAAGGGCGTTGTCAACTCGATCAGCCTCAAGGAAGGGGAAGCGGACTTTCTCGACAAGGCCCGGCACGTCCGCCGTTACGGCGCGGCGGTCATCGTCATGGCCTTCGACGAGCAGGGGCAGGCAGACACAATCGAGCGGAAGGTCCAGATCTGCCAGCGCGCCTACACGCTGCTCACGGAGCAGGCCGGCTTCGATCCGACGGAGATCATTTTCGATCCGAACATCCTCGCGATCGCGACCGGACTGGAAGAGCACAACGACTACGCCGTCAATTTCATCGAGGCCGCGCGCCTCATCAAGGCGACGTGCCCGGGCGTGAAGATCAGCGGCGGCGTCAGCAACCTGTCGTTCTCGTTCCGCGGCAACGATACGGTGCGCGAGGCGATGCACTCCGCGTTTCTGTTCCACGCCATCAAGGCCGGCATGGACATGGGCATCGTCAACGCCGGACAGCTTGCGGTGTACGAAGATATTCCAAAGGACCTGCTCGAGCACGTCGAAGACGTCATCTTCAATCGACGGCCCGACGCGACCGAGCGGCTCGTTCAGTTTGCGGACAGCGTGAAAGGCGCCGGAAAGAAGAAAGAAGCGGACGTCGAGTGGCGCAACCGCACCGTCGAGGCGCGGCTGGCTTTCGCGCTCGTTCACGGCACGGTGGACTTCATCGAAGCGGATACCGAGGAGGCGCGCCAGAAGTACGGGCGCCCGCTGGACATCATCGAGGGTCCGCTGATGGACGGGATGAAGATCGTCGGCGAGCTGTTCGGCTCCGGCAAGATGTTCCTCCCCCAGGTCGTGAAGAGCGCGCGCGTCATGAAGAAAGCGGTGGCGTATCTCGAGCCGTATATGGAAGCCGAGAAAGCCGAGCGGCTCAGCGCGAACCCCGCGGCCGCGACGACACAGGGTCGGCTGGTGATGGCGACCGTCAAAGGCGACGTTCACGACATCGGCAAGAACATCGTCGGCGTGGTGCTCGGGTGCAACAACTACGAGGTTATCGATCTCGGCGTCATGGTACCCGCCGCGAAGATTCTCGACACCGCGATCGCGCAGAAGGCCGACATGGTCGGCCTGAGCGGCCTCATCACGCCGTCGCTCGACGAGATGATGATGGTGGCCAAAGAAATGGAGCGGCGCGGGATGACGCTGCCGCTGCTCATCGGAGGAGCCACCACCAGCCGGCACACCGCCGTGAAGATCGCGCCCGAGTACTCCCAGCCGGTCGTCCACGTGCTCGACGCCTCGCGGGTCGTCGACGTCGTGTCGAGCCTGCTCAGCAACGAGCGGCGGGGCGGCTTCGTCCGATCCAACATCGAAGCCCAGGAAGACATCCGCGAGCGCTACAAGGCCCGCAGTGAGAAAGCGCTGCTCTCGTACGAGCAGGCGATCGCCAACCGTCTCAAATATGACTGGGACGACCATTACATCGCCAGCCCGTCGTTCATCGGCCGCCGCTACCTGGACGACGTACCGCTCGGAGAGATCGCGAAATTCATCGACTGGACGTACTTCTTCTCCGCATGGGAGCTGAAGGGCCGCTTCCCGGCGATTCTCGAACACGCGCAATACGGCGCGGCGGCGCGCGACCTTTACGCAAACGCCCAGGAGCTGCTGAAGGAGATCATCGAGCGGCGTCTGCTGCGGGCCAGCGGCGTCTATGCGTTCTGGCCGGCGGTAGCCGACGGCGACGACATCCTGGTGTTCAAGAACGAGGACCGCCGCGAACTGTTGATGAAGCTGCCAATGCTGCGGCAACAGGAGCAGCAGCCGGACGACAGGCCGAACCTGTCGCTGGCCGACTACGTCGCGCCCAGGGGCAGCGGCGTCCCCGACTACATCGGGATGTTTGCCGTGACGGCCGGACTTGGCGCCGACGATCTCGCACGGCACTACGAAGCAGACCACGACGACTATCGCGCCATCATGGTCAAGGCGCTGGCCGACCGTTTCGCGGAGGCGTTTGCCACCATGCTCCACGCGACCGCGCGCGCCGAGTGGGGCCATGCGGATCCGTCGGAACTGACGCCGGACGACCTGCACCACGAAAAGCACCGGGGCATCCGCCCCGCGTTCGGGTATCCGGCGTGCCCCGATCACAGCGGGAAGTTCGAACTGTTCCGGGCGCTCGATGCGGAGCGGCAGGGGCTCGCCCTGACCGAGTCGGCCGCGATGACGCCCGCCGCAAGCGTCAGCGGACTGTATTTCTCGCACCCGCAGGCGCGGTATTTCAGCGTGGGACGGATTGGCCGCGATCAGGCCGTGTCCTATGCGGAACGCAAGGGCGTGGGGATTCCTGAGGTGGAGCGGTGGCTCTCGTCCAACCTGGCGTACGAAGCCAGCGATTTTGCCCTGAAGTGCAGCTAATCCTCACGGCCAAACGACGCTGAGCGGTGTCCAAACTGCGGGAGGTAGCGACTGCGCGCGGACCGCGCGGTGCTGATCCTGGGTGCCTGTCTCCCGAGTGCGACGCCGCATACGACGCGTCAGCAGAAGTACTAGACCGATGTATCCTGATCCGCCAACCAACGGGCCCATCCCTCCGTCTGATATCCCGGGCCCGTGTCGATGAAAGTGCGCACGTATCTCACCGGAGCGGGGGTTCTGGCCACCGCTGGCGTCATCGTTCTGACAGGTGTCTTCACGCGGCCTGCCGCTGATGTACCGCGCGCGGGCGCGAACACCACGGCGAAGGTGGTCCGCAGGGACTTCGTCCGCAGCCGCCGTCTGAACGGCACCGTCGAGGCGGTCGAATCGACGTCGATTCCCGCGCCGCGCCTGGCAGGACAGAACAACAACTCGCTCGTGATCATGCGCCTCGTGAACAACGGCGCGACGGTGAAGCCGGGCGACGTGCTCGTGGAGTTCGACCGTCAGGATCAAATCCGCAACGCGCTCGATCGCAAGGCGGACCTCACCGACCTCGAACAGCAGATCAAGAAAGCGGAGGCGGAGGAAGTCGCGGCGAAGGCGAGCGACGAGAGCGCGCTGCAGCAGGCCCGCGATGCCGAAGCTAAAGCGAAGCTCGAGCTGATCAAGAACGACCTGCTCCCGAAAATCGAAGCGGAGAAGAACACGCTCGCCTACGAACAGGCGCAGGCCACCCTTCAGCAGCTTCAGGAAAGTTATGGACTCAAGCGCGCGGCCGCGGCCGCGAACATCAAAGGGCTCGAAATCAAAAGGGATCGCTCCGAAACGACGATGAAGCAGGCCGAATCGAACGCGGAGAAGATGCTGATCCTCTCGCCGCTGCCCGGCGTCGCGGTCATCAAGACCACGTGGAAAAACGGCGGCGCGCCGGTCGAGTTCATCGAAGGGGACGAGGTCCGGCCGGGGCAGCCGGTGGTCGAGGTCGTCAACCCCGCGGCCATGCGCGTTCGCGCGCGCGTCAACCAGGCAGACGTGAACGAACTGCAAGTCGGGCAGCCGGTCCGCGTCGGTCTGGACGCCTACCCGTCGCTGTCGTTCGACGGGACGATCACGCAGATCTCCCCCATTGCTCAGCAGTCCACGCTATCTCCGAAGGTCCGAACTTTCGTGGTGCTCGTGCTCGTCAACGGGTCACACCCGAACCTGATGCCCGACCTGACCGCGTCGCTCGACGTGCAGCTCGAACGAACGCCGGGGGCGCTCGTCGTCCCGCGCGACGCGCTGGTGATCGACGGCGAGCAGGCGTACGCGATGGTGCAGCGCGGAGGCCGCTTCGAGCGCCAGGACGTCACCGTTGGCACCGTCGGCGCGACCGAAGCGATCGTGAGCAGCGGACTGCAGGAAGGCGTCACGATCGCGCGCAACGCGGCGGCGCTCGTGCGGGAAGGGCGGCGTCGTTGACCGCGCGCCGGGCGCTGATCGTCTTCGCCGTGCTCGTCGTGGTTGCCGCCGCGGCCGTGGGGATGACAGCCGTGGGAGGGGGTGTCCCCAACGTCACGACCGTGGACGTCACCCATGGCGACTTCGTCGATTACATCCAGATTCGCGGCGACATCCGGCCGGCCAAGTCGATCGTGCTGTCGGCGCCGCTCCAGTCGGGCGGCGATCTGCAGATCACGAAGCTGGTAAAAAACGGCGCGACGGTCAGAAAAGGCGACATCGTCGTCGAGTTCGACGCCACGTCGCTCGAGCAGCGGCTCGCGGAGCGCCAGTCCGATCTGAAGTCGGCGCAGGGGGAAATCGAGCAGCTCCAGGCGCAGCAGAAGATCAACATCGAAGAGCAGAAGACGACGCTCCTGAAAGCCAGGTACGACGTCGAGCGCGCGAAGCTCGATCTCGGCAAACGCGATCTCATTTCAGAGGTCGAGTACCAGGAAGCCAAGCTGGCGCTGGCGGACGCCGAACAGCGGCTGAAGGAAACGCAGGCGAAGGAGGTGTCGACCGCGGCAGGCGCGCAGGCCGACCTCGTCGGAAAGCAGCGGAAGCGCGACAAAGCGAAGTTCGACGTCGAACGGACGGAATCGGCCATCGCGCAGCTTCGCCTCCGAGCGCCGGCGGACGGCGTTGTCAACATCCTGACCAACCCGCGAACGCAGAGCATGTTCGGCGGCGGCGGCGCGGAATTCCACGAGGGAGATCGCGCGTGGGCCGGGGCGAGCATTCTCGAACTGCCGGATCTCTCGTCGATTCACCTCGAGGCCCGGCTCGACGAAACCGACCGCGGGCGCTTGCGCGTCGGCCAGCAGGCCGTCGTCAAGATCGAAGCAGTGCCCGGTAAGGACTTTCAGGCGCGCGTCGACCTGATTTCTGTTCTCGCGCGCGTCGATTTCTCGTCGGGCTGGCCGCCGGTGCGGAATTTTGACCTCGGCCTGGTGCTCTCGGATCCGGATCCGCGTATCAAACCTGGCATGACGGCGACGGCGCGTATCGCGGCCGATCGCCTGCCCGACTCGACTCTTGTTCCCGTGGAAGCAATCTTCCAGAAGGACGGCCGCCCGATTGTCTATCGCCTGAACGGATCGAAGTTCGACGAACAGTCGATTGACATAGCGCGGCGTGGACGCGAGCAGGCGGCGGTCACTTCCGGTGTGCAGCCGGGCGACAAGCTGGCCGTGCGGCGTCCGGATCCCGACCTCGTTCGGAGGTCCCGATGAAGCTTAGGCGTGGTCTGTTCTGGGGCGCGGGCGTGGTGGCCGTCGGAGCTGTCACTGCCGCGTTCGTCAGCGGCTCCACGGTGCTCCCGGACACGCGCCCCGCGGTGCCCACCGCCAAGGTCGTTCGCGGCTCCTTGAAGCTCACCGTCTATGCGACGGGCGAACTCCGCGCCGGCCGCACGGTCAACCTCGTCGCTCCGCCCGCGGGCGGGGCACTGCGCATTCTGAAGCTCGCGCCCACCGGGTCGTCGGTCAAGAAAGACGACGTGGTCATTCAGTTCGATCCATCGGATCAGCAATACGCGCTCGAGCAGGCGAAGAGCGATCTTGCCGGCGCCCAACAGGAGATCGCGAAGCTCGAGGCCGATAACGCCGTACAGGCATCGCAGGACAAGTTGAACATGCTCACCGCGCGCTACGACGTGCGCCGCGGGGAATTGAACGCCGCAGGCAACGAGTTCGTCGGCGCGATCGACGCGAAGAAAAACGAGCTCACGCTCGACGAAGCGCGGCAGCATCTGGCGCAGCTCGAACGCGATGCCGCGGCCCGCGTGTCCACGAGCACCGCCGCGCTCGCCGTCCTCGAGGAGAAGCGGCACAAAGCCCGGCTCGCGATGGAACGCGCGCAGTCGATCATCGACAACCTCGACGTGAAGTCGCCCATCGATGGCCTCATGTCGGTGAAAGAGAACCGAGACGGCCAGTACTTCTTCTTCTCCGGCATGGTGCTGCCGGAGTACAAAGAGGGCGATACGACCGCGTCGGGGCGCAACATCGCGGACGTGATTGAGGCCGGCCGGATGGAAGTCCGGGCGCAGGTCACCGAAGTGGACCGCGGCAACCTGCAGACCGGACAGAGCGCCGTTGTCGACATCGACGCGCTGCCGGGGCGCACCTACACGGCCAGGGTGGGTCCGCTCGGCACGACCGCCGCGCAGGGCTCCTTCTTCCAGACGACCGCCGTCCGCAGGTTCGATATCGTCCTCAATCTCGATCATCCCGATCCGATGATGCGCGCCGGCTCCTCGCTCCGTGTCGTGATCGACGGCCGCGAGATCAAGGACGCGCTCCACGTGCCGCGACAGGCGGTCTTCGAAAAGGCCGGCAAGAACTATGTATTCCTGCAGACCGGCGATCGATTCGAACGCCGGGACGTCAAGGTGCTGAATGCGACGGAGAGCCGCGCCGTGATCAGCGGCCTGCACGAAGGCGATGTCATCGCGCTCGTCGATCCCGACGTGGCGCTGTCGAGGACCAAATCATCGTCGGGCGCGATCGGCGGCCCGGCCGCACCCAGGTGAAATGGCGCTAGCGGCCCGCACCCACCTCTGGTCGTCGGATTTCCTTCCCGAACTGCGCCTCGGGCTCGAGAACCTCCGCGCGCACAAGATGCGCTCGGCGTTGACGATGCTCGGCATGATCTTTGGTGTCGCAGCCGTCGTCGCGATGCTCTCGATCGGCGCGGGCGCGCAGCAGGAGGTGATGGCGTTCATCGAGCAGCTCGGCGTGCGGAATCTCATCGTCGAAGCGCGCGAAGCGCCCGACAACCAGACGCTGCAGAAGGTGCGTAAACTCTCGGCGGGCCTCTCGTTCCAGGACGTCCGCATTATCCAGGCGAACCTGGACGGCATCGACGCCGCCAGTCCCCGCAAGCGGTTCACGCCATCGAAGCTGATTCCGCGGCCCGTCGGCGGCGACATCCCGGTCGTCTACGGCGTGACGCCGGCGTATCAGAAAATCGCCAACCTGCAGGTCGCGTCGGGCCGCTTCTTCGACGACGCGGAAACCACGGCGGCGGCGCCCGTCGCGGTCGTCGGCGAAGCCGCCGCGGCCACGCTGTTCGGCGTCGAGGACCCCGTCGGCCAGTACCTGAAGGTGAACGAGCAGTGGTTCCGGGTAATCGGGGTCGCCGGCCCGCAGTTGACCGTGCAGTCCGACGTCGCCGGCATTCCGGCGCAGGACCGCAACAACATCATCTACGTCCCGCTTTACGCGTCGATCTTCAGGCTCGAGGACGGGCAGAGCGCGCAGAAAGACGAGATCGACGGCATCTACCTCCAGATGAAGCCATCGGCGGACGTTCCGTCCGCGGCAGCGCTCATGCGCGGCGTGCTCGACGTCGCACACAGGGGGGCCGGAGATTTCACGATCGTCTCGCCGGCGGAACTGCTCGCTGAGCAGCGGCGGACGCAGCGCATCTTCGAGATGGTGATGGTGGCGATCGCCTCGATTTCGCTGCTCGTCGGCGGCATCGGGATCATGAACATCATGCTCGCGAGCGTGCTCGAACGCACGCGGGAGATCGGCGTCCGCCGCGCGATCGGCGCGCGGCAGCGCGACGTGGTCCGTCAATTCCTCATCGAGACGACGATCATCTCGCTGAGCGGCGGCGTGATCGGCATCCTGCTCGGTGTGGGTCTGTCGCAGTTGATTGGCGTCCTCGCCGGCTGGTCGACGATCGTGACGACGGCGTCTATCGTTCTCGCGTTTGGCGTCTCCGTCGCGATCGGAATCGTGTTCGGGTTGTACCCGGCCGTCCGCGCGTCGCGCCTGGATCCCGTCAAAGCGCTGCACTACGAATAGGCACGTTTTTTTAAACTCCCGCCTCCCGCCTCCCGCCTCCCGCCTCGCACCTCCCGCCTCGCGCCTCGCTACCGTCGCGTGCGTTCGCGATATTCCATTTCGCCGTCCGGCGTGGTCATGACGCGCGGAGCGCCCCAGACACCGGCACCGGGAACGCCGTCGACCGCGTCAGCGCTCAAGATCAGCCGCCATGCGATCCTGTCGGGGTGATAGAAGAGGCTCCATTTCCAGCCCGCGTACGCTGAGAGGTCGACGCTGAACGGCCTCGCACCGTCGGCTTTCATCACCGTGACCTGCGCGAGAGGTTCGTACGTGCGGTTATCGGCGACGCCCAGCCGGAACCGCACCGGCGCGCCGCTCACCGTAGCGATCGTCGAGTCGAATCGTCCCTGATGCGGCAGCTCGAGGATCCACGTGATGCGACTCGGAGACGGGACGCGGATCGCGTGGCCGTCAGGGCCTGTGAGCACCTGGCACGCGGCGGCGGGGCGGCATTCGGCGCGGGGCAGCTCGTTGATAAGATCCGCCGCAAGCATGTTCGCCGCGCGGGGAGCAGGTCGGCACGCGGCAAGGAGGCCGGCGGCGGCGAAAAGCGCGCTGGC